>Ga0335080_10006852_pt1 | contig 11783 bp, 6 predicted proteins | sample Lox_Sample_34_FD_206720 | JGI IMG/M metagenome (GOLD analysis project Ga0335080, IMG submission 206720) | Soil microbial communities from Loxahatchee National Wildlife Refuge, Florida, United States - Lox_Sample_3.4 | ecosystem: Environmental > Terrestrial > Soil > Wetlands | place: USA: Florida...
CGACGCTGGGCGATAAAAAAATCGTGATGAACGGCGGCTGGCACGATGCCGGAGACCTTTCCCAGGGACTCGTCAACACCGGTGAAGCCGTCTACGCCATGTTTGCGCTCGCCGAACGGCTCCAGAGTACGGGACAAGATCCCGAGCTGACCGCGCGGCTGATCAGCGAAGCCCGATGGGGCCTCGACTGGGTCTTGAAAGTGCGCTTCGGCGGCGGCTACCGCATCGGCTTTGCCGGGATGAACATCTGGACTGACGGCATCCTCGGAGATGCCGACGACAGGTCCCGCGAGGCGCTCAATAATCCCAACGTCAACTACATCGCTGCCGCGGCCGAAGGCATTGCGTACCGCGTTTTGCGGCAAAGCGACAGCGCGCTCGCTGCACGCAGTCTCCGGACTGCCGAAGACGACTGGCGGTATGCCATCGCCGGGAAAGAAGGTCCCGAGACGTGGAGCACCCCCGCATTTGCCGCCACCCCCGTGGAACTCGCCGGCATCGGAATTCTGGCCTCGCTGGAGCTATACCGGAACACCGGAAAGCAGCAATACGCCGACAAGGCTGTCGAATTGGCGCGGGTGGTGGTGGACTCCCAGCAGAAGAGCTTCGTCGGCGACCAGTTCCCGCTGGCCGGGTTCTTCTATACCGGCCCCGACAGGCAGACCTTGTTCCATGAATTCCACCGCGGCAACGACCAGGCCCCCGTCGTGGCTCTGGCGCGATTGTGCCAGGCCTTGCCCGGCCACCCCGACTGGATGCGCTGGTATTCCGCCGTGACGCTCTATGCGGAATACCAGAAGGCGGCCGCGCGCTCCACCGAGCCCTACGGGGTGCTGCCCGCATATGTGTACAGGGATGATGAATACCTTCAGGTTCCCGAGAAGGGCGGCATGTACCAGGCGACTCGCGAGGCATTTCGCCAACAGGTGCGGGGCGGCATGCCCATGGGCAACGGTTACTACCTGAAGGCCTTCCCGGTCTGGTTCGCCCGGCGCGGGAACTACGGCGTGCTGTTGTCGCAGGCGAAGGCGCTCTCTGCAGCCGCGCACCTGCGCCGGGATCCGGCAGCCGCAGACCTGGCGCAAAAGCAACTGCAATGGGTGGTGGGACGCAATCCGTTCGCGCAAAGTACGATGTACGGCGAAGGTTACGACTTTACCCAACAATACAGCGTCTCGTCAGGCGATATCGTGGGCTCTCTGCCGGTAGGCATGGAGACGCGGGGCAACAGCGACGCACCCTATTGGCCGGCCCAGAATTGCTACGTCTACAAAGAAGTCTGGGTGCATTCGACCAGCCGCTGGCTCTGGCTCATGCAGGATCTCACCGGGCCCGCCCTGGTGGAAGGCCGCGTAGCAGCGGGAGCCGGCACCACGGTCGAATTCGTGCCTGCCTCCGGGGAGGCGCTCGCAGCGGCCATCGATCCAGCCTCGGGCACGTTCCGGCAGTTTGTTCCTGCGGGCAAGTATACGGTGCGTTCCGGCAGCTCAAGCACCACGCTTACGGTCCTGCCCGGAGGTCTTTATCGGGTGGACTTGCGGCCGGGACACGTTCTGGATTTCGACATCAGGGCCGAAACCGCTGGAGGCGAAATTTCGGTCCGGCTCACGGCCTCCGGCAGCGGCAGCCACAGCTTCGCTCTGCGTGCGGAAAATCTGGACGCCGACTCGTCGCCCAGGGGATTGATGTTGCAGCCGGGCAAGTCTGGTTCGCTGGTTTGGAAAGCCCGCATGCAATCGCCCGAAAAGTCGTGGGTGGTCGCGGTGGTACCCGATGACGATATCTCCATGGCTCGCGATTTGACGGGATCGATGCATTGATCAATGGACGGGTTTGAGTTTTCCGCCGGCGGTGTAGATCCCGATCCAATGGTTCGTGAAACGAAGAGGTGGTTGGGGAGAGACCAATGGCATGTGGCAGTCGATGCAGTTGGTGCGTTCCTTGACCGCGCAGCCGGCATGGCAGTCGCCGCACTTCGCGTTGAAAAAGCTGTCGGACTTCTTGCCGGCGGCCTCGTGAGGATCGTGGCAGGTCAGGCAGGAGAATCGGCCACTGCTCTTGAGGAAACACTGACTACGACTGAAATAGACGGGTTCGTGGCGGACATTCCAGGCATAGTTCCAGTCGATCACCGTTCCGGCGTCGGCCGGGCGGCGATGACATCGGCCACAGAGGTTGTTTAACTCCGCGGCGGAGAGTTTCGCGGGGTTGAGCAGCGGGTAGCGGCTCGCGTCGGCCACATGTTGAGATCCGGGGCCGTGGCAGCCTTCGCACCGGACGCCCTTCTCGTTGACTGTCGCATGGCCCTGCCCGTCAAAGGAAACCGGGCCGGTGGAGTGGCACTCGAAGCAGCCCTGAATCCCGAACCGCGGATCCGCGATCTTGTAGAGTAAGCCGGCCGCTTCCGGCAGGGATTTCGGACGCAACGCCTCCTGTCCAGGCGATGGACCGTAGGCTTTGGTCGCGGCGTACCAGGTGGCATAGTGTTCCACGTACCATTCCCGATTGACGCGCGTGACGAAGGTCACGGCCTGCCGCCCCGCGCCGAATGCCCATTCGAGCGGCAGGTCCATGAGATCGGCGCCGTTATCGATGCGGACGCGAAGAGCGTCGCCGGCATCCAGGACCTCGTAGCGGTATCGCGGCTCGCGGGAGAGCCTGCCCGGCGGAAAACCGGAACGATCCGATACGGCGGACAGTGCTCCGGCATGCGCACTCGCAGACTGCGATGCGAATTCAGCCGGGTGGCACGCGGCGCAAGTTTTCGCGCTCACGAAGCGCGCCGGAGAAGCGGCTCGTACCGGAATCGTGAATATCAGGATCGCAGCAAGCCAGCTCATTCGTTCCGTCCGAGCTGAATCGGTCTCTAAGAAGCACACGCGGCGAATTGAAGAAGTTCGTCACGCATTCGCTTTGCGATCAATGCCACAGTATATACGCTTCTCGAGAGCGGCATAATGCCACCGTAAGCAATGACCTGGAAGCCATTTATCCACCCCCCGCGCGACGTACCGGCAGACCGCATTTGCGGGGTTGCAGGCAGCGTGTGAACCTGCCAAGAATGGTGCTTGGATGAACGTTCCCGGGTTCACTCGACGACGATTCATGCAGGGCGGTTCCGCAGCGCTTCTCCTGCCGCGATTGGGGCGCGCGGCGGCCCTGATCCGGCAACCCTACCTGCAAAATGTTCAGTCGGACCGCGCATCCATTCTATGGACCGCTGACGCTGCCGGACTCGCAACCGTGACGGTGAGCGGCCCCGACGGCGGGTCGATCACGGCGACGGCTCGAGTCCAGGTTTTCCAACCGTCCCAGACCCTGTTGGCATCGTCCTTCTATCAATACTGCGCGGAGATCACCGGCCTGCTTCCGGCCACCGAGTATACCTATTGCGTGACAGTAGATGGCCGGGATCTCGCGTCCGATCCCGCCCAGTTCCGGTTCCAAACGGCCCCTCTCGGCGATTTCGCGTTTCTCGCGTTCGGCGATAGCGGCGCCTGCACCGACGAACAGCAGACGCTGATTCGACTGATGTCGGCCGAAACCGGTGTTTCGATGGTCCTCCACCTCGGCGATCTGGCCTATTCTGACGGCACTTTCGAACAATTCGAGTCCGGCTACTACGATCTGAACGCACCGCTTATGCGGCGCTTGCCCTTCTTTCCGACTCCCGGCAATCACGACTACAATACCGGCTTTGCGGCGCCATACCTTGCCGGGATCGTAACTCCCGAGTGCGGCGTCGCGGCGCCAGATCAAGGACGTTACTACTCGTTCGATTGGGGCTGCGCGCATCTTGTCTCGTTGGATTCGAATCTGCTGGCGTCCTCCAGCGCATCGCAAATGCTTGCCTGGCTCGATCGGGACCTGGCCGCTGCCGCGCAGCGCTGGCGGATCGCTTTTTTGCACCATACCCCGTACCCCACCGGTTTCCACCTGGGCGACCCGCTTTGTCTGGCCGTACAGCAGCACGTCAATCCGATCCTGGAACGCCACGGCGTGCAACTCCTGCTCGCCGGACACGAGCATGGCTATGAGCGCACGCATCCCCTGGCATCCGGACGACCCGTCGGGCCCGGCGCCGCCTCCACCGTGTACGTGGTGAGCGGCGGAGGTGGCGGCGCCCTCGAGTCGGTCGGTTCGTCACCGCAGTGCGCGCTATCCGTGCAGGCATTTCATTACCTGCGGGTGGATGTGGAACCGCAGCGGCTCACGTTCTCCGCAGTTGGGCTGGATGGCGGCATCATCGATCGGGTAAGACTTGGTCAAGAGGCCGGCATCGTCATCGATAGCGTCCTGAGCAAGGGAGACTACATCGCCGCTGTGGCTCCGGGATCGCTGGTGAGTATCTCGGGATCGAACCTGGCGGGTAGGACGGAGGTCAACCCAAGCGATTCCTGCCGTACCGAGATGAGCGGCTCCTCCGTCAAAGTCGCGGGGTTGCCTGCACCGTTGCTCTACGTCTCGCCCACCCAGATTCAGGCGCAGATTCCCTACGAAGTTGCCGGTCCCGTGCCGCTGGATGTCGCCGTGGCCCGGGACCGGGTATATACGAATATTACCGTCTCTCCCACTGCGCCTTCTTTGCTTGGCATCATGGTGGGCAACGCGCCGTTCTCGGCCACCAACCCTGCTAGACCGGGTGGACGCGTTTCGTTGTACGTCACCGGGCTTGGTCTGATTCACGAGAGTGTCCGATCCGGGAGCGCGCCCGTGAAGGTGTGGCTCGGCGAACAGCCGGTAGGCTCGATTTCCTTGGGGCTTGCCCGAGGGTTCACCGGAGTACACCGTCTCGACCTCGAAATTCCTCCGGACCTGGAGGATGGCATCTATGCGATCAGCGTGATTGCGGGAGATGCCGCCAGCCGGCCCGCAAACCTGGATGTGGTGCGCAACGGAACCGCCTATCGGCGAAACCGGGCGCGCACAAGAGTACACGTCCGGACCCCCGGACCCAGCCCGGCGCTATTGGCTCGCTAGCGGAAGCGGGGCGGTAGTCGCCGATTGCGCATCGCAGCTTACCGTCAGATCCGCCGAGGAACCCTGCGGCAGAGCCACGGGCACGGCGGCGTTCACCTGGTACAGCCCCACGTATCCCGGCGCCAGGCCTGAAAACATCACCTCTAGGGGCGTGCCGCTCAGGTTCACTTGTGGCGTAGCGATGGTGGTGATTGGTGTCTGAGGCGCTGCGGATCCTATTGCCAGATCGCCATTCACTGCGCCCAGACCGGTCAAATAGGTGGTCAGAACCTCGCCGGGCACGATCGGATTGGCCGTGTCGACCGCCAATCCCGTCGCCGCATGCGTCACCGCCAGGATCGAGGGGTTCGCAGCTAGCACAGTCGCGTTCAACGTGTTGCTCATTTCGCCACCCACGGAGACCACGATGCTCGCGCTGCCGGCGGGCAGGTCTCCGGGGATCTGCGCTTCGATCAGACCCGAAGAGGTCATGACGAGCGGAGCGCGGACCCCCTCCACCGACACGAAGGTGCCGCTCAAACCGCGCGGCAATAAACTGTTGGGTGCCTGTCCTGACGCACCGAGATTGGCGCCGGCAAGATCGATCAGTGAGCCGGGCGCCAGCGGGCCGTTCGCCTGCGGTGGGCCCTGTCCGACGACGCTCGCGGCCACGATCACCGGGTCTCCGGAAATCGGCTGATATCCGTCGCTCGCTAACTCCGGTTCGACAAATGGGACCCTTACCCCGAGAAACGTATGCAACCACTGGACCACGCTCTGAAAATCGGCCGTTCCGCAAGGAATCAGGACGCCGTTTGTCAGGCACTGTTTGTTCGGATCGTTCGAGGCCGCATCGTCGATGATGCCGTATTCCGTCGTGATCTGGCTGTCCGCCCAGCCGCCGGTCCCGCCTAGCAGGCTTGCCGCCTTGGCAACCTGTCCCAGATAAAACTCGTTGTACTCCGGAATGGCAATGAGGCGTTGGGCCAGCAGGTTGATGCCGGGGGAAACCGTAAACCCTGTAAGAACATCCCTGGTCGGCGTGGAGAATGTCATGTCCTTGTCCCAGGGAATCAACTGGTAGAACGTGGTCCCCTGAAACTGGTACAAGTAGAAGTTGTTCATTCCCACGATTCCCCCAACCAGCGCGTCGGTTTCCGCCAGCACATTCTCCGTAGCGGCATAAGTCAGGAACGACTTCGGATCGAGATATTGTGAGAGCGCCGCGATGAAATCGCCGTCGGTGAACCCGGAGCCCGGCGGCTGGTTGATCACCTGGACCAGATTGCAGAAGGTCTGAAGATCCGGCGCCGCCTGGTCGGTCTTCAAGTCCAACAGCGGCGCGTAGGCCGAAGGATCGGTGCCGAGATTGTTGAACTCGTACGTACCGTCTTGTTCAAACTCGTAAAGATAGCCCCCGCTCTCACCGAGATTTCTCTGCAGAAAGGTTTCATCCTCATGCTCGACAATCATGTAGAAACCAAAATACTGGCCGTTGATGGAAAGCTGGGCCGGCGCCTCGCGCGGGGCCGGAAATCCCATCGTGCGGAACAATTTCATGGAGACCCATTCTTTGAGATTGGAGGCATCCTCATTATTCGCCTTGAGCACAATGAACGGCAACCCCAGGAACACCTGGTCCTTTGTGTAATGCGCGAAGTTCACGTCCAGGTTCGGCTTGATGGGACTCCGACTTCCTCCTCCGTGCTGGCGAATGCCCGCGGTTACCGCCATACCGTTCCAGTTGAAGGTAGCATGGTAGTAAGTGTCGGCTTCGTAGTTTTGAAGTAGAGTAGCCCAATCGTCAGGGGCCACCGTCAAATTGATCTGCGTGACCGTCGAATCGTCCAAAAACGGCACCGCTTCAACCTGTGCTTCGGAGCTTATAGATGCGGCTACAAAACAAGCCAGTCCAAACAGACACTTTTGTTCAATCGACACACACAACTTCCTTTTTCGTTATTCTCCTCGTGAAACCAAACTCGCCGCGGCAGGGTCCTTGTAGAATGGCGCCAAAGAACTCATTCAGCTCTGGAATATTGCCAGGGTCGCCTGGTCTTGACCGAACATCCGATGTCCTGACAGCGCGATCGCCGCGGGTACACCTACCCATGCTCTTCGTGTCATTCTTTACCTCCGTGGGGGAAAGCCTCGGGTCCTTCGTCACCTTCGCCCAATCAACATCTTGGTAGCATCCACTTATGATTCTTTGGGCGAAGGCAAGAAGTTCCGAAAGACCCTCGGTGCCGCATACGCCGAAGCCGTACCAGATGTGTCGCTGTTCACGGTGCCTTGGAGACTCCACTACAGGGATGTAAAACTTAATCAAGTTAGCTACTTCTAGCTATCGACTTAATTGGTGCTGGGAGATAACATGCGATCCCCAAAAGTTTCCGAATACGCCTATCACTTACTCGGGCGCCATCAGAGAATCGGCCGGCACGCGGCTGCCACGCCTGGCCTGCATTGCATTGCCGTGTTCAACGAGGCAGGGTGGCTGCCAGCTCGTTGGCGGCACAGGATCGCGACCCCGCCATCGTCCGGCCAAAAAAAACTTTCGGGTAGGGCCCACGGATTGTGAACCGCGGCCCGCCGTGCCCAGCAAGTCATTGAGCCTAAAAGAGGTCTGAGGCCGGGCCGGATGAGCCTTTCGGAGCCGCCAGGGCAAGCCGGTGTTTGCCCCGGCCGACCACCGATATTATCCAAATAGACTAAGGCGCCAGCAGCCCATCCGCTTTATCATCATGATGAATACGGCCGAAAGGCCTGGATTGAACGGCATTCCAATGGATCATCTCGCCAAACAGGTAGCCGAACTAGCACTCCGGCTAACGGCGCTGCCCGCTGATGGATTGCGCAACGACCTTCAAACCCTCGATCGCGTGGAACAACTGGCAGTCCAGATTCTCAACGAAGTGTCCGCGGTTCGCACGGGCAGGAATCGGGCACCGGGTGAAACCAGCGGAATGTGGCGTGCCATGCAGCCTGTCCAGCGCCAGTAGATAGCCGGATTTGCGGTGATAGCCGTCGCTCGCGTATCCGCGCCGCTATCCGGATATACTGGCGGTCTTGGAACCACATCACGATCAGAAAACACCCGGCGACGGCCTGGTTCGCGGCTTCGGGCTGCTGCAGGCCACGGCGCTCAACATGAGCAACATGGTCGGGGTCGGCCCGTTCATCACAATCCCCCTGATCATCGCCGCGATGGGCGGCCCACAGTGCCTGCTGGGATGGCTGCTCGGTGCCGTGCTCGCCGTCTGCGATGGGCTCGTCTGGAGCGAACTGGCTGCCGCGATGCCGGGCACCGGCGGCACATATCTCTACCTGCGCGAGTCTTTCCACGGCACCAGGCTCGGAGGCATCCTCCCGTTCCTTTTTATCTGGCAGTTCGTGCTCAGCGGTCCGCTCGAGATCGCTTCAGGCTACATCGGATTCGCTCAATATGTCGGATACTTCTGGCGCGGCATGGGCTGGTGGAGCACGCGGCTGGTCTGTATCTCGGTGGCCGTGATCGTGGTAGGGCTGCTCTACCGGCGGGTCACTGCCGTGGGCCGGCTCACGGTGGTGCTTTGGGTTGGCATGCTGGCCACCGTGCTCTGGATCATCGCCGCCGGGATGGTGAATTTCCGCGCCTCGGTCGCTTTCGATTTTCCCGCCGGCGCATTCTCGTTTACCCGAGGCTTCGCCTCGGGGCTCGGCTCCGCCATGCTCATCGCCATGTACGACTTCATGGGCTACTACGATATCTGCTACGTGGGCGGCGAAGCCCGAGACCCCGCGCGCACAATTCCGCGATCGATTCTGTATTCGGTGCTGGCTGTCGCGGCCCTCTACACGCTGATGAATCTCAGCATTATTACCGTGATCCCCTGGCGCGAGGCTATGCAATCGAGGTTCATAGCGGCGCAGTTCATCGAGCGGCTCTACGGAGCCCGTGCCGCCGGCGTGGTAACTGTCCTGGTGCTCTGGACCGCCTTCGCGTCCGTCTTCGCGCTGCTTTTCGGATACAGCCGCATTCCGTATGCAGCCGCGGTGGACGGCCATTTCTTCAAGATCTTTGCTCACCTCGACCCGCGGGGCAGGTTTCCTGACGTCTCGCTGCTGGTGATTGGAGCACTGACCGTGGTCGCCAGCTTCTGGGATCTCGACGTGGTCATCGCCGCGCTGCTTACCTCGCGAATTCTGGTGCAATTCATCGGTCAGATCGCTGCCCTGCATCACTTGCGTACGCACCGGCCGGACATATCGCGTCCGTTCCGCATGTGGTTCTATCCTGCGCCCGCGGTGCTGGCGCTCGCCGGCTGGGTTTGCGTCTTCGCGGCCTCGGGATGGACTTACGTCGCGTTCGGCGTGCTCTCCCTCGTGATGGGAGCGGCGGCATATTGGTTCTGGAATCGCGCGTCGCGGCGCATCGTAGTACCGTAAAGCCGATGAGCTATCGATACCGTTCGTTGCGGATCAGCGCCCTGGGAATGTGCCTGGCAATCGTGGGATGGCCGCAGTTGCGCCCGCCCGCGGTTCCCCTGGTCGCGCACGATCCATACTTCAGCATCTGGTCCATGGCCGACCGGCTCACTGATGCCGGGACCTCGCACTGGACCGGGAAGCCGAATAGCCTTGCCGCTTCGGTGCGCGTCGACGGAAAGACCTACCGCCTGATGGGCCGCGACCGGCAGCCGTCGCCCGCGTTGGAGCAAAAGCGTCTGGAGGTACTGCCGACCCGTACCATCTATGAATTCTCCGGCGCCGGCATTGCCTTGACTCTGACCTTCTTCACGCCGGCGCTGCCGGAGGATCTGGACGTGCTCTCGCGCCCTCTCACCTATGTCGAGTGGGGCGCCGCCTCCGCCGACGGAGCCGGCCACGACGTTGCCATCTACTTAGAGGCCGGCGCCGACCTTGTTGTGAACACGCCCGAGCAGCCCGTACTGGCCTCGCGTTACCAGATGGACGGACAGCCGGTACTTCGAATCGGTTCCCGCGAGCAACCGGTGCTGGCGAAGGTCGGCGACGATCTCCGGATCGACTGGGGGTATCTCTATCTGGCTGCAGACCGCACTGATGGGGTCACCACCGCGGTCCTCTCGCGGCAGCAGGCTCGCGCGGCATTCGAGACCGCCGGCCGCCTTCCCGATTCCGATGACTTCTCCGACCCCGAACCGTCGAGGCGCGGGCCCGCCACCACCCTCGCTATCGCCATCGACATGGGCAAAACGACGGCGCGCCCGGTCACGCGTTACGTCATTCTGGCCTATGATGATCTGTACTCGATCGAGTACTTCGAGCGCCGCGAGCGCGCTTGGTGGCGCCGCAACGGCGCGGGCGCAGCCGATCTGCTGCGTGCCGGGAGACACGATCACGATTCCCTGCTGGCACGAGCCCGGCAGTTCGACGAGGCACTGGTTGCCGACCTCCGCAAGGCCGGCGGCGTGAAGTATGCCGAGCTTGCCGTATTGGCCTACCGCCAGACCCTGGCGGCGCACAAACTGGTTGCCGACACTGACGGTACGCCGCTGTACTTTCCCAAGGAGAACTTCAGCAACGGCTGCATCGCCACGGTCGACGTGATCTACCCGAGCGCCCCGTTCACGTTGCTCTTCAATCCGCGACTGCTGCGCGCCCAGATTCAGCCGGTGCTCGATTACGCGCGCATGGGGCGATGGCCGTGGCCGTTCGCTCCCCACGACCTTGGCACCTACCCGCACGCCAACGGGCAGGTCTATGGCGGGGGCGAGCGCACCGAGGAAAACCAGATGCCCGTGGAGGAGAGCGGAAACATGCTCATCCTGGTAGCGGCGCTGGCGCGGATCGAAGGGAACGCCGCTTTTGCGGAGCGTTACTGGCCGGAGTTAGGCAAATGGGCCGCCTATCTGAAAGACAAGGGGCTCGATCCCGAGAACCAGCTTTCCACGGACGACTTCGCCGGCCACCTGGCGCACAATGCGAACCTGTCCATCAAGGCGATCGTCGCCCTGGGCGCTTTCGGCAAGCTTGCCGAGATGACTGGGCGCAAGGAAGTTGCAGGGCAATATCAGGCCACGGCGCGGGAGTTCGCACGCAGGTGGGTGGAGATGGCCAACGACGGCGACCACTACCGCCTGGCCTTCGACAAGCCCGGCACCTGGAGCCAGAAATACAACCTGGTCTGGGATCGTCTGCTTGGACTGGATCTCTTTCCACCGGAAGTGCGGCGCAAGGAGATGGCCTTTTACCTCAAGAAGCAGAACAAGTACGGGCTGCCGCTCGACAATCGCCGCGATTACACGAAACTCGATTGGGTGCTGTGGACCGCCACGCTCGCCGATTCGTCTGCCGACTTCGAAGCGCTGGTGGCGCCGGCCTGGCAGTTCGCGAATGACTCGGCCAGCCGGGTACCGCTGACGGATTGGTACGACACCGTGACCGCGAAGCAGCAGGGTTTTCAAGCGCGGTCGGTAGTGGGTGGGCTGTTCATCAAGCTGCTGTCCGATCCCGAGATCTGGCGAAAGTGGGCGACAAGATAAGGATCCGGTTGACACAGCCGGATCGCCGCAGAAGTGGCGGAAGACAGTGCGAATCGAACACACCAGCGGCCTGAACAGCCGCCGAACGGTTTTGAAGACCGCCCCGGACACCAGTCCAGATTGCCTTCCGCATTCATTGTATCCGGGAATGCGGCACGCCCGACGTTGCGGTGACAGCGCGCGGGTGGTTAAACTGGATTCACCACCTGAATATCGATCCCCGGTCGTCTAATGGTAGGACAGCGGCCTTTGGAGCCGTGAATCGTGGTTCGAATCCATGCCGGGGAGCCACCTGAAATTTCTCGGCTTAACGCTATC
>Ga0335080_10006853_pt1 | contig 11783 bp, 11 predicted proteins | sample Lox_Sample_34_FD_206720 | JGI IMG/M metagenome (GOLD analysis project Ga0335080, IMG submission 206720) | Soil microbial communities from Loxahatchee National Wildlife Refuge, Florida, United States - Lox_Sample_3.4 | ecosystem: Environmental > Terrestrial > Soil > Wetlands | place: USA...
CGCCGGGGTGCGGTGCGCGCGGCGCGCCAACATCCCCTGCATTGCCACCTACCACACTTTCTTCGAGGAGTACCTGCATCACTACCTGCCGGTGCTGCCCCGCGGGCTGAGCGCCTTCCTGGCCCGCAGCTTCACCCGCTCGCAATGCGCGGCGGTGCAGGCGCTGATCGCGCCGTCCGAGCCGATGCGCACGGTGCTCGCCGCCTACGGCGTCGCCACCCCGATTCACGTCGTGCCGACGGGGCTTCCGGCCGACCGCTTCCGCGCGGGAGACGGCGCTGCGTTCCGTGCGCGCGAGGACATCGGACCCCACCGGCCGCTCGTCACCTACATCGGCCGCGTGGCGCACGAGAAGAACATCGGCTTCCTGGTGCAGGTGTTTGCCACGGTGCTGAAGTCGGTTCCCGAGGCCTTACTGGTAATCGCCGGCGAGGGGCCGGCGCGCGAGTCGCTGCGCGCCGAGGTGCGCTCGCGCGGGCTCGAACCTCAGGTGTGCTTCGCCGGCTACCTCGAGCGCGACAGCGCGCTGCTCGACTGCTACGCCGCGGCGGACGTCTTCGTGTTTGCCTCGCGCACCGAGACGCAGGGTCTGGTGCTGCTCGAGGCCATGGCGCAGGGCGTGCCAGTGGTGTCGACGGCCGAGCTCGGCACGCGCTCGATACTCCTGCCCGCAAGCGGTGCGCTGGTCGTTCCCGAGGAGCGTGCGGCCTTCGCCGCGGCAGTCGTGCAGGTACTGCGCGATGCAGGACTGCGCGCGCGCATGGCGGCGCGCGGGCGCGCTTACGCGCACGACTGGTCGTCAGCCGCGATGGCACGGCGTCTCGCACACGTCTACCGCGAGCTGCGCGTGCCGCCGCACACGCTGAGCGTCACGGCCTGATCCCCTCGAGTCTACGGCGTGACTTGCAGGAGTCGTGACCTGACTCGCAGAACTCTTCGCCCGAGCGCGCGATCGTCTTCACTCCGCGACAGCGGTTGAAGCGCAGCAGTTTCAAGCTACACTTTGGGCTGCGTGCCGGGCGCGGGGGGGTTGGAGCGGCGCATGGGTGCCAAGCGGGCCTTGATCGTGGACGATTCGAAGTCCGCGCGTCTGTTTCTCGCCCGTGTCCTCGAAAAATACGACATCGACGTCGACAGTGCGGACAGCGCCGAAGCCGCCATCAATTACCTGACCAGCAACCGGCCGGACGTGATCTTCATGGATCACCAGATGCCGGGAATGGATGGCCTGCAGGCCGTGCAGGCCATCAAGACCGACCCGCGCACCGCCACGATACCCATCATGATGTACACCTCCCAGGAAGGGGAGCTTTATCTCGGCCAGGCGCGCGCGCTCGGCGCGCTCGGTGTGCTGCCGAAGCAGATCAAGCCGGCCGACGTCTCCAAGGTGCTGTACCAGCTGCACCTGGTTCCCGACCGCCGCACCACTGAGCAGTCGAGCTTCACCGCGGTCAACGTGCACGGCGTGCCCGATGCCGGCCACCCGATGCCCTCGAGAGCGCTCACCGAGACGACGCTGCGCGAGCATTTCGCGGAGCTGCGCCGCGCACTGGTCGCCGGTCTCGACACGCAGTCCGATCGCATCGCCGCCGAGGTGCGTGCGCTGCTGCTCGAGTCTCTGCCGCCACCGCCCCCCTTGCCCGAGGAGCCGCGCACTGCCCCGCCGCCGTGGCCCTGGATCATCGCCTGTGTGGCGCTCGCGTTAGCGCTCGCGAGCAGCGCGCTCTGGTGGCGCACCGAGCGTGAGCTCGCGGCACTCACCCTCGGGCTGACACAGATGCGTGAGCATCAGGCGGCACCCGCGCCCACGGCGGGAGCGCCGGGCGCAGGCGCGGCGCAAGCGGCAGCCGCGCCGAAGACGGCGGCGCCTGCCGATACCAAGCCGGTCATCACCCCGGTACCCTATGGCGCCGATGCGCTCGGCGGTGCGCGGCTGGAGATGATTCGCCAGCTGCTCTATCGCCTGGCGCGCCAGAAGGTGGCGGGCATGGTGGACATCCGGACATTCGCAGGACGCTTCTGTCTCGTCGGCAACGCGCTCGATGGCTACTCGCCCGCGCCGGACGAAACGCCGTTCGGCAAATGCGACCTGGTGGGCAACCCGTCCGACGAAGCGCTCTCGCCGGTGCAGCGCACCCCGCTCGCGCTCGCCAATCTCATCGGCGACATCCGCAGCTCCACCCACGGTGCACTCGATGCGCAGGTGTCGATCGGCGATCCCGCTAACGTGCTCGCACCCTATCCGCCGCCGTCCCCCGAGCTCACCGCCGGCGACTGGAACCGCGCCGCCAGCGCCAACAACAGGGTCGAGATCCACGTGCATTGACGGCGACGCCGGCCCGTGCGTTTCGCTGACCACGACTTCGAGCCGCCGCTGTGGCTGCGCAGCCGCCACCTGCAGTCGGTGCTGGCCAGCACCGCCTGGCGGCGCGGGCGCGTGCTGCGGCAGGCGGCGCCGCTCACCGCGGCGGCGCGCGAGGTGCTGCTCGACTGCGGCGCGGGGGTACGCCTGCAGTGCTTCATCTCGACGCCCGAGCACAGTAACGGGCAGCCGGTGGTGCTGCTGCACGGCTGGGAAGGAAGCGCGGAGTCGCTGTACATCCTGTCGCTTGCACAACAGTTGTACGCGCAGCGTTTCGAGGTCGTGCGCCTCAATCTGCGCGATCACGGCGAGACCCATCACCTCAACCGCGACCTGTTCCACTCCTGTCGGCTGGCAGAAGTGGTCGGTGCGGTGCGCGCCCTGCAGCAGCGCTTCGCCGGCCGCCCGCTGCAGCTGGTCGGCTTCTCGCTCGGCGGCAATTTCATGCTGCGGGTTGCGGCCCAGGCGCGTCCGGCGGGCCTCGATGTCGCGCGCGTCGTGGCGGTCTCACCCGTGCTCGATCCGACGGCGACGCTCGTGGCGCTACAGCGGCCTGACATACCCTTCTACGAGTCTTATTTCGTGCGCAAATGGGTACGGAGTCTGCGCAAGAAGCAGGCGGCCTGGCCGGGCCGCTACGATTTCACCGAGCTCGCGCGGCTGCGCAACCTGAAACTGATGACCGCGGAGCTGGTGCGCTGCTACACGGACTTCCCGACGCTCGAGGATTACCTGCAAGGCTATGCCATCACCGGTACACGCCTCGCGCAGCTCGAAGTCCCGGCGAGCATCGTCACCTCGCTCGACGATCCGATCATTCCCGCCGCCGGGCTCGAGCGGCTCGCACGGCCGCCGGCGCTATCGCTGACCGTGACGGCACACGGCGGGCACTGCGGGTTCTTCGAGCACCTGCGTAGCCCGCACTGGCTCGAGCGGCGCCTCCTCGCGTTGCTCGGAGCGGACGCTGCGGCTGGCGCCACGGGCGCTGCGGCCGCACGGCTCGGTGGGAGTTGAGTCGCGCGCCGCGCGCTACGCTGCGTCTGCGGCGCGTACGCCGCGCTTTTCCTCGAACTCAACTATCGGCTGACCGCTGGTGACGGTCACCGAGCCGTCGATGATGGCGCCGCGGGCAACCGCAATGCTTCGCGCGACGATGTCCGCGTGCAGCACCGCGGTGCTGGCCACCTCGAGCTTGTCCTCGACCACGAGCTTGCCGGTGATCTTGCCGGCGACGACCGCGGCCCGGGCATGGATCTCACCCTCCCACTGCGCGGTTACCGCCATGCGCAACGCGCCGCCGACGCGTCCGTCGCCGCGCACCGACCCGCACACGATGAGCGGACCCGGCGTCTCCAGGTCGCCGGTCAGCCGGGAGCCTTCGGAGACGAAGGTCGGCGCGTCGCCGATCTGATCGATCAACCTACGCTTCAATGTTCTGGCCATCCGGTGCTCCCTGAGTGCGCCGGGGTCATAATATGTAGCGCTGCCGCCTCAAGGATGCCGACCATGTTCACATTCCAGCCAGGAAGAGCTGCGCTGACTGCGGTTCTGTTAGGTCTGTTCGCGGCCTGCAGCAGCGAACAGCAGGACTGGCAGTCAGCGCAGAGTGCGGACACCAGCGAGGCCTGGGGGCGCTTCCTCGAGCAACACCCCGAGAGCGAGCTCGCCGGGCAGGCGCGCCTGCGAATCGGCCAGCTCACTGAGCAGCGCGACTGGCAGCACGCCGAAAGCGTCGCAACGGTCGAGGGCTACCGGGGATTTCTCGGTCAGCATCCCAACGGAAAGTGGTCCGGGGAGGCACGCATCCGCATCGAGGCGTTCGCGCTGGGCTCGGCGCCTCGCACCGCGCCGCCGCAGACGCCCGAGGAGGCAGCTCAGTCGAGGGCTTCCTGGGGCGTCAATGCGCTCCAGCTGGCGCGCGGCGCGGCGCCGCCCGCGACACCGAGTGCGGCTACGGTGGCGGCCCAAGCCGATGTGGCGCGCCCCGGGGAGGCGGCCGAGGCTCCCCCGGTCGCGACCAGCGTCGCGGTCAACAATGTGGCGCCGCCGGCAGGTCCCAGCGATCCAGTGCCGGCAGGGAGCAGCTACAGCCTGCAGGCAGGCAGCGGCTACGGCGTGCAGCTCGGAGCCTTCGCCACGGAGGCCGGCGCCGACCGTGCGTGGGAGCGACTGCAGGGTCGCTTCGGTGCTGAGCTCGGCGGTCTATCCCCGCGGATCGTCGTGGCCAGCACGGATTCGGGGCAGCTCTACCGACTCCAGGCCGCCGCCGGGGGCGAGGCCCAGGCGCGCGCGATCTGCGACTCGCTCAAGGAGCAGGCCCAGGCCTGCGTGCCGGTCATCCCGCGCTGAGCGCCGCCCGCGCCTGCCGGACTTTGCTCGCGCTCGGTCCAAAGTGACAATTTCCGTCACTGTCGATCAGTCGGCAAACAAATTCTAAGTTTCTGTTTCGTAAGTGATTGTTGGGCTGGCACGCGCCTTGCTCAACTCTCTCCAGTTGCGAACAATTTCCCCGTGTTCGCTGCTGCGCGCCGCGATGCGACTTCCCCCGCCTCGCGGCGCATTTTTTTTGGGCGGTGATCGGAGGGGAGACGGGGTGCGCTCGAGGGGGATCGAAAACCGTCATCCCGTCTCCCGCTCCGGTCATTCCGGGGTGTCCTGCAATGCGTGGGCACACGATACGAACCGCGCGTGGCCGCTGACAAACGAAAAGAATTGCTGCCATGGATGAGGAGACCTCACGCCTGAAGCGCCTCGGGCTCGCGGGCCCCCTGGTACTGCGCGAGCGCCCAACGGGTGAGGGCCTTGACCGGGGGGCGTTCGGCATCCTTGGGCCGGCTCACCAGGTAGTAGGCGTCCTCGGTCGCGAGCTCCGTGGCAAACACACGTACCAGCGCACCGGAACGGATCCACGAGTCGCACAGCACCGTCGGGACGAGGGCAATTCCCAGACCGCGCTCTGCGGCGCGCACGACCGCAATCATCGTGTCGAGCTCGATCACCTGCTTCGGCTCGGGTGTCGAGAGGCCCACCTCCTCGGCCCAACTGCTCCAGGCGAAAGGACGGGTGCGGTCCACGATCAACGGCAGCGTGCCGAACACCTCGCGTCCAAGCCGCGCTACGCTCCCGGCGTGCTTGCGGGCACACACGGCCGTCAGCGGGCAGGAGAACAGCCGAGCGCTCCGCAGACCCTGGGGCGGGGAGTGCGCGAGCAGAATGGAGACGTCGGCCGTAGGAGGATGGGCGGCCGGTCGCGGGTCGCGGGTGTCGAGCTGCACGTCGATCAGCGGGTGCGCCTCGCAGAACTCCCCGAGCCGCGGGATAAAGAGCTCGTTGGCGAACAGCGCGGGCACGCGCACGCGCAGCGTCTGGCGGCCATGGTGACGGGCGAACTGCGCCAGCGTGCGGTCGAGTGCCTCGAGCAGCGGCTCCACCTCATCGAGCAGCCGATGTCCCGCCGTCGTCAGCTCGAGCGAACGCGCGCGACGCTCGAACAGCCGTGTGCCGAGCACCGTTTCGAGCTCCTTCATCTGGTGGCTCACGGCCGAGGGCGTGAGGCACAGCTCATCGGCGGCGAACTTGAAGCTGCGGTGGCGCGCGGCCACGCAGAACGCCCGCAGGTTCCTCAGAGGCGGGGGTCGAAACATGCGCATGATAGGGCCACTGTCGATCGCCACGACCTTGAGGAAGCAAGTTCTGTGCCCCATGCAAAGGGCAGTCAGCCACGCCGCGCGCGAGTCGCCGGTGAGCTGTCTGCCTCGCCGCGGTGCCGGCTCACAACTTCGTGCACCGTGGCGGTGCGGGCAGCGGCTAGAATTCCTCCTTCCTGACTGTCGCGGCGCCGAGGCGTCAATCCATGGAGTTCCAGGACTACTACAAGACCTTGGGCGTCGAGCGTGCCGCCAGCGCCGAGCAGATCAAGACCGCCTACCGCCGCCTGGCGCGCAAGTTCCACCCCGACGTCAGCAAGGAAAAGGATGCGGAGGCGCGTTTCAAGGAGGTCCAGGAAGCCTACGAGGTGCTCAAGGATCCCGAGAAGCGCGCCGCCTACGACCAGCTCGGGAGCGAGTGGAAGTCCGGCCAGCAGTTTCACCCACCGCCGGACTGGGGGAGCGGGTTCGAGTTCTCCGGTCGCCCGGGAGGTGCGGGGCCGAGACGGCGCGCCCACGCCGGCGCCGCTCACGACGGCGGCTTCGCGCGCGAGGACTTCAGCGATTTCTTCTCCACGCTGTTCGGCGGCGGCACGCCGTTTGCGGAAGGGGTCGCCCGCGCCGGGCGCGATCATCACGCGCGCATCGACATCGACCTCGAGGAGGCCTATCGCGGCACGGTGCGTACGCTCGAGCTGAAGCGGCCCGAGGTCAAGCGTGACGGCGCCGTGGCGCTGCATTCGCACACGGTGCGCGTGACGATCCCTGCGGGTGTTACCGAGGGGCAGCTGATCCGGCTCGCCGGACAGGGTGAAGCGGGCGCCGGTGGCAGTGCCGGGGACCTGTACCTCGAGGTGCACATCCTGCCGCACCCGCGCTTCACCCTCGAGCGGCGCGACGTGACGCTCAGCTTCCCGGTGGCCCCCTGGGAGGCCGCGCTCGGCGCCACGGTGACCGTGCCGACGCTGGGTGGCGACGTCGAGATGCACATCCCCGCGAACGCGCAGGCCGGCCAGAAGCTGCGACTGCGCGGGCGCGGCCTGCCCGGGCAGCCCCCCGGCGACCAGTACGTGCAGCTCAAGGTCGTTCTGCCGCCGGCGAATTCACCGGAGGCGAAGGCGCTCTATGAGCAGATGCGCGCCAAGCTCAACTTCGATCCACGCGCCGGCGAGGGGAGGTGATGCCATGGTACGGGTGACACAGGTACTCGAAGCGCACGTGCTCGGCGAAGGCGACTGGATCGCCGCTGCCGAGGTGTGTGAGCTCTGCCGCCTCGAGCTCGATGCCGTGATGGAGCTCGCCGCGCTCGGCGTGGTGGCACCGCGCGAGAGCCACCCCGGCCAATGGCAGGTGCCGGCGACGGCGCTGCCGCGCCTGCGCGTGGTCGGCAGGCTCATGCGGGACCTCGGAGTCAACGTGAGCGGCGCAGCGCTCGCCGTGGAGCTGCTCGAGGCGCAGCGCGAGCTTGAGAGTCGCATCCGTCATCTCGAGCGGCTCACCGGCAGCTACTGAGCGAAGCTGTCGCCGCCGACGCGCAGCCAATCGCGCTCGAGCGGAGTGGTGACGCGCCCGAGGGCGCGGTTGCGATGGGGAAAGCGGCCGAACTGCGCGATGATCGCGCGGTGATTCTCGGCCGAGCGCAGCGCGCCGGCGAACGGCTCTTCGAGCTCCTCCGCTACCTCGCTCAGCAGCCGCCGGTACGCGGCCACCGACTCTTCCTGCACCTCGTAGCGCTCCGAGTGCTGCAGCGGCATGTAGAAAAACATGCGCTCCACCACGTCAAGCGCGGCGTCGGCCGCCGCCTGCATTCCCGACAGCGTCAGCGCAAGCGCGCGCTCGTCATAGGCGAAAGCGCGGGCAGTACCGCGGTACATGTGGCGCGGGAACTGGTCGAGCAGAATGATGAGGCTCAAGCGCCGCCGCGGGCCATCCGCCCAGGCGTCGAGCGCGCCGCTGGCGGCACGCTCGAGCAGCGCGGCGAAGCGGCGGTAGATCTCGGCGTCGCGTCGCTGGCGCAGCTCCGATGTCTCATCGCCGAACCAGAAGCGGATGCGGCGTTTCAGCCGCTGTGCCGACATCGGCAGTGCACCGAACCAGAAGTCGCGAACGCTGCGGGCCTCATCCATTGCGCGGCGCTGCCTCGGAACGCGCGCGGTCGGCCTCGAACAGCTTCTCGAGCTGCTGGGCCGCCGCCAGCGAGGTGGCGAGGAACTTCGCCTCGTCCTCCTTGACCTGGTACTGCGCCTCGAGGGTCTGCTGGTCGTACTGCCGGAAGCGCCGTACCGCCTCGCGCGCGTCCGCCGGCGTTGCGCCGAGCGCCTGCAGCACCGCGCCCGCCATCTCCAGGCTCGAGGCGTAGGTCTCGCGGATCACGTCAGTGACGCCCGCGTCCATCAGGGAGAAGGCGTGCTGGCGGTTGCGCGCGCGCGCAAAGATCTTCAGCTGCGGGAACTGCTCACGCACCAGCTCGGCGGTGCGCACCGAGGCCTCCACGTCGTCGATCGCGAGCACCAGGACGCGGGCGCTCTGTGCACCGGCGGCGCGCAGCAGGTCGAGCCGCGAGGCATCGCCGTAGTAGACCCGGTTGCCGAAACGGCGCACGAAATCGACGTTCCGCTGGCTGCTGTCGAGCGCGGTGAACGGCGTCCCTTTCATGCGCAGGACGCGCGCGACGATCTGCCCGAAGCGACCGAAGCCGGCGATGATGACCGGGATATCGTGCTCGTCGATGGCGTCGTACGGGGCGGCACGCGGGCTCAGCCAGCGGCGCGTCACGGCTTCGTGTCCGAGGAGCAGCAACGGGCCGAGCATCATCGACAGCGTCACCGCGAGGACCAGCATATCGGCCGTGTGGCGGTCGATGATCTCCTCCCGCGCGGCGAGTGAGAACAGCACGAAGGCGAACTCGCCACCGGAGCACAGCGCAAATCCCAGCCGGCGCGCCGACTCTCCCGGCTGGCCCGCCAGCCGCCCGAGCACCGTGATCGCGGCGATCTTGATCGCGAGAAAGCCGGCCGTGAGCGCGAGCAGCGTCAGCGGTTCGGAGCGCAACAGCCCGAGGTTCGCCGACATACCGACGACGATGAAGAACAGGCCGAGCAACAGTCCCTTGAAGGGCTCGAGATCGGCCTCGAGCTCGTGGCGGAACTCGCTGTCGGCGAGCAGCACACCGGCGATGAACGCCCCAAGCGAGGCCGACAGGCCAAGCCGCGTCGCGAGCAGCGCGGTGAGGATCACCGTGAGGAGAGCCGCGGCGGTGAACACCTCTCCCACGCGCACCCGCGCCACGATGCGCAGCGCCGGCCGCAGCACCACGCGTCCGCCGCCGATGATGACCGCCGCGATCACCGCCGCGAGCTTCAAGAGCTCCACCCACCAGTTGGCGGCGAGGTGCGCCGGCGCGAGCGGCGAGAGCAACGGCAGGATCGCGAGCACCGGCAGCACGGCGAGATCCTGGAACAGCAGCATGCCGAATGCCGCGCGGCCGTACTGGCTCCTGAGCTGCCCGCGCTCGGCCAGCACCTGCAGCACGAGCGGCGTGGAAGAGAGCGACAGGCCAAAGCCGACGATGCCTGCGGCCGTCGGCCGCTGGCCGAGCGCCCAGGCCAGCACCCCGAGCAGCAGCGTGCACAGCGCCACCTGCGCGGGACCCAGGCCGAAGACGATACGCCGCATCACCCACAGCCGCGTCGGCTGCAGCTCGAGCCCGATGACGAACAGCAGCAGCACCACGCCGAACTCGGACACCTGCGTGATGTGGTGGATGTCACCGATGAGGTTCAGCCCCCAGGGGCCGATGGCGAGCCCGGCCGCCACGTAGCCGAGGATCGAGGAGAGACGCGCGAAACGAAACAGCGATACCGTGACCACGGCCGCAGCCAGCAGAATGGCAGTTTGTGCCAGTGAAATCATGGGGGCAGCCGGGATTCTCGCAGGAATCGGCGCACGAAACCTGAGAGGGCGCAGCGCGGGTCCGCCCGAACACCGCTCTCAGGCTTGAGTTTGTCTGCGGCGGCCCCATGCCAGCGCGATGCTCGATCGCGATACCCTGCCCCACGGCACACCCGATTCCGCCGTACCCGGCGCACTGCCTGAAGTGCCGCCTGAAATAGGCCCTGGCGCGCCGCCTGACATGCCGCCGGATGCACGGCGCGAGGGGCCACTCGATGCCTATTCCGCCGCGGTGGTGGGCGCCGTCGAACGGGTCGGCCCTGCCGTCGTGAGCGTGTACGTGGGAGGCGCCGCCGAGGCCGAACGGGCGCGCGGCGGCGCCGGTTCCGGCGTGGTGGTCACGCCGGACGGTTACCTTCTGACCAACGAGCACGTCGTACAACGTGTCAGCGAGGCGCGGGTCACTTTCGTCGACGGACGCAGCGTACCGGCGGTCGTCGCCGGGCGCGATCCGGCGACCGACCTCGCGGTGCTGCGCGCGCAGGCGGGCGCGCTGCCGTACGCGCGACTCGCGAGTGCCCAGCGGCTGCGTGCCGGGCAGCTGGTCGTCGCGGTGGGTAACCCCTTCGGCTACGAGTCCACCGTCTCCGCCGGCGTGGTGAGTGCGCTCGGGCGCTCGCTCCGCAGCCGCCACGGACGCCTGATCGAGAACGTGGTGCAGCACACCGCCGCGCTCAACCCCGGCAATTCCGGCGGCCCGCTGGTCGAGCCTTCCGGTGGCGTGGTCGGCATCAACACCGCGATCATCGCCATGGCGCAGGGCATCGGCTTCGCCATCCCCGCGACCACGGCGCAATGGGTGCTGACCGAGATCCTCACCCAGGGCCGGGTACGCCGCGCCTGGCTCGGTGTTGCGGCCCGTGACCGGCCGCTCGACCTGCGCCTGGTGCGCGGGCTGGGGCTGACCACCCGCAGCGCGGTCGAAGTGATGTCGCGCGAGGCCCAGGGGCCGGCGGCGGACTCCGACCTGCGGCCGGGAGACCTGATCGTCGCCGTGGGCGGTGAGCCGGTCGACGGCATCGATGCCCTGCACCGGCTCCTCGGCCGCGTGCCGCCGGGCACCGCGCTCGAGCTCACCATCGTCCGCCGCACGCAGATCGTCATCGTGACGCTCACCGTGCGTGAGCCGCCACCCTGAGGCGTCTCGCCTCATGTGGACCGTTGTCGCTTACGCCCCCGCTACTCGCACAGGCTTGCCAGGTAGCCCTGCGCCCTGGGGGAGAGGCGCTTGAGCGCCAGGGCGCGCGCTTTGGGCGCATCGAGGATGTACTCGAGGGGGCCGCAGAGGAGCATCTCGCGGATGCGCGGGTGGCGGGCGGAGGCACGCGCCATCTGGTTGAGTAGCGTGAAGCCGCGGCTGATCAGCTTGCCCGACGCGCGGTTCTGCTCGATGGTACGGGCGAGGTACTGCCCGAAGCGGGCGTAGAGAAAATAGTCGTCATCCCCGACCTGGAAGCGCGCCTCGGCAAAGAAGTCGGGGAAATTTCTCTGCAGGTACTCGTTCAGACGTTGAAGGCGGGGCCGAAGGTCGCTGTCAGTCGACACTTTGCGCTGCTTCATCTGCGTTCCGACACCTCGATCGCGGCGCGAATGGGCGGCGCGCATGTTGGGGCAGCTCGCACATTGCGTGCAAGGGGCAGACGGTCACAACGCTGTCGGCGCCTCAGGTCGACGCCACCCACTGCGGCGCACTCAGCCGATAGAGCACGTGACCGGAGAGGGCGTGCCGTAGTGGCAGCCGCGGGTGATCGAAGTCGCCGCCCGCATCGCGCCGCATCCCGAGACGCTCCATGACCGCACGCGAGCGGGTGGAGGCAGCGCAC
>Ga0335080_10006856_pt1 | contig 11782 bp, 11 predicted proteins | sample Lox_Sample_34_FD_206720 | JGI IMG/M metagenome (GOLD analysis project Ga0335080, IMG submission 206720) | Soil microbial communities from Loxahatchee National Wildlife Refuge, Florida, United States - Lox_Sample_3.4 | ecosystem: Environmental > Terrestrial > Soil > Wetlands | place: USA...
CGCGATCGCGCGGCCGGACGTGGGCGTGATCTCGAGCATCGGGCCGGTCCACCTCGAGCTCGTCGGCACCGTCGAGAACGTGGCGCGCGCGAAGGCGGAGGTCGTCGTCTCGCTGCCGCCGGGCGGGACGGCCGTCGTTCCCTCCGGCGTGCCGGAGCTCGAGCCGTTCCTCGCGCGGGAGGACATCGAGGTCGTCCGGTTCGGGCCCGACGGCGACGCGGAGCTCGAGGCGTTCGAGCCGGGGGAGACGGCCGTCGTCGCGTTCGCGGACGGGACGTGCGTCGAGCTGCCGGTGCGGTTCACGGCGCGGATGCAGGCGTCGAACCTCGTCGCCGCGCTCGCGGCATACCGCGCGCTCGGCCTCCCGCTCGACCGTGCGGCCGAGGGCTCGGCGTCGATCGCGTTCTCGCCGTGGCGGCTCGAGGAGTCGCCGCTTGCGGGAGGCGGGCTGCTCGTGAACGACGCGTACAACGCGAACCCCGCGTCGATGCGTGCGGCGCTCGAGCATCTCGTCGAGCGCGCGCAGCGGCGCCGCACGGTCGCGGTGCTCGGCGACATGGCGGAGCTCGGCGACGCGGCGCCGCGCTTCCACGAGGAAGTGGGTCTCTTCGCGCGCGGCCTCGGCGTCGACGTCATCGTCGGCGTCGGCGAGCTCGCACGCGGCTACGCGCCGGACGAGTGGGCGCCGGACGCCGTATCGGCCGTCGGCGTCGTGGGCGAGGTCGTCGAGCCGGGCGACGCCGTGCTCGTGAAGGGATCGCGCGCGATCGGTCTCGAGGCCGTCGCCGACGCGCTTGCCGGAGTGCCGGCGTGCTGACGCGCGTCCTCATCGCGGCGCTGATCGCCCTCATCGTGTCGATCCTCGTCGGCCCGCGGTTCATCGACTTCCTACGCCGCAACGAGTTCGGCCAGCACATCCGCGAGGACGGCCCGCGCCACCACATCGTCAAGCAGGGCGTCCCGACGATGGGCGGCCTGCTGATCCTCTTCGCGGCGACGATCGCGTTCCTCCCGGTGAGCAACTACCGGCTGCAGTCGCTCACCGTGCTGTTCGTGACGCTCGCGTGCGGCGCGATCGGGTTCCTCGACGACTTCATCAAGCTGACGCACAAGCGGTCGCTCGGGCTGTCCGGGCGATGGAAGCTGCTGCTGCTCGCGCTCGTGACCGCGGTCGTCGCCGTCGTCGCGCGCCACCTCCACCTCAGCACCGACGTCTACCTCCCGGTGATCGACGTGTCGGTGCCGCTGTCGTGGGCCTGGTACCCGTTCCTGTTCATCGTCATCGCCGGCGCCGCGAACGGGACGAACCTCGCCGACGGCGTCGACGGCCTCGCGGCCGGGACGGGGATCATCGCGCTCTTCACGTACATGGCGATGATGGTGGTGTCGTTCGTGCGGTCGGGCCCGCCGGATCACCGCAACCTGACGAAGCTCGACCTCGCGATCATCGCGGCGGCGCTGATCGGGGCGATGGTCGGGTTCCTCTGGTACAACGCGTTCCCCGCCGAGGTGATCATGGGCGACACCGGCTCGATGGCGATCGGCGGCGCGCTCGCGGCGTTCGCGATCATGACGAAGACCGAGGTGCTGCTGCTCCTGATCGGGGGCATCTTCGTGATCGAGGCGCTATCGGTGATGATCCAGGTGTTCTCGTTCCGGTACCTCGGGCGACGTGTGTTCCTGATGGCGCCGATCCACCACCACTTCGAGATGAAGGCGTGGTCCGAGACGAAGATCACGATCCGCTTCTGGATCGTCGCGGGCATCCTCTGCTCCGCCGGGTTCGCGCTCTTCTACCGCTACTACTTCCGCCAGTGAGCCGCACCGTCGCGGTGCTCGGCGCGGCGGCGGCGCGGCGCACGCTCGGCGAGCTCGACGGTTTCGACGAGATCGTCGTGCTCGAGCCGTCGGTCGACGCGCTCGAGGAGCTGATGCACGACCTCCGCGACCCGCGGCTCGACTACCTGCTCGGCGAGCTGCCGGTGCTCCCGCTCCCGGACGCGTCAGTGGACCGGTTGGTCGGGGCCGACAGGACGGACCCCGAGGCGCAGCGGGTCCTGCGCTCCTGACCCGGGCACTCCGGGTGAGGATGCGGCGCCCCCGCGCCGAACTGACACGCATCCTCCAGGAAGGCTCCAACCCGACGTCACACCCGCGCCGATACGCTCCCGGCAGGGGCCCTCGCGCCCCCCATGGGGGGGTGCGTTGCTTGTGACGGGGACAGGGCCGGAAGGGACGGTGGGCGGGGCCGGGGCGTGGCTCCCGCGACGGGCGCTCGTGATCGGGCTCGCGCGGTCGGGGCGCGCGGCCGCGCTCGCGCTCGCGCGGCGCGGGGTCGAGGTCGTGGCCGCCGACCGGTCGCCCGAGGCCGACCCCGGGAGGCTTGCCGATGCGGGCGTCGAAGTTCGTCTCGGATCAGAGGAGGAACGTCTGTTGAAGGGTGTCGAGCTCGTCGTCAAAAGCCCCGGAGTCCCGGCCGAGTCACGGCTCGCCGCGGCGGCGCGCGCGTCCGGGATCGCGATCTGGAGCGAGGTCGAGCTCGGCTTCCGCCTGCTCGACGGCCGTCCGCTGATCGGCGTCACCGGGACGAACGGGAAGACGACGACGACGGAGCTGCTCGGCGCGATGCTCCGCGCCGACGGACGCACGGTCGAGACGGCGGGGAACGTCGGCCGCCCGCTCGTCGACGTCGCCGAGTCGGCCGCGCCCGGCGCGTGGGTCGTGTGCGAGCTCTCGAGCTTCCAGCTCGAGGACGTGCACACGCTCGCGTGCGACGTCGCCGTGCTGCTCAACCTCGAGCCCGACCACCTCGACCGCCACGGCACCTTCGACGCGTACCGCGACGCGAAGCTCCGCATCTTCGAGCGCGCGCGGACGAAGATCGTCCCGCGCGGGCTGGGCCTCGAGGGGACCGAGTTCGCCGCCGACGACCCGCTGCCGGCGGAGCCGCTCATTCCCGGCGCCCACAATCGCGAGAACGCCGCCGCGGCGACGGCCGCCGCCCGCGCGGCCGGCGTCGGCGACGAGGCGATCGCTGCCGCTCTTCGCACGTTCCCGGGCGTCCCGCACCGCCTCGAGATCGTCGCCGAGCTCCAGGGCGTCCGCTACGTGAACGACTCGAAGGCGACGAACGCCGCCGCCGCGCGCCGCGGCGTCTCCGCGTACGACGCGCCGATCCGCCTCATCCTCGGCGGGTCGCTGAAGGGCGAGGACTTCGCCCAGCTCGCGCGCGACCTTCCGCCGAACGTCGCGTCGGTCTACCTGATCGGCGAGGCGACGGACGCGCTCGCCGCGGCGCTCGACTCCGCCGCACGGCCGTACACGCGCGCCGGCACGCTCGAGCACGCCGTTGCGCGCGCTGCAGCGGACGCAGAGCCGGGCGACGTCGTGCTCCTCTCGCCGGCATGCGCGAGCTTCGACCAGTTCGAGAACTTCGAGCAGCGCGGCGACTCCTTCCGGAAGCTCGTCGAGGAGCTCTGGTGAGCGGACGGGCGAGAGGCTCGTCGCTCGAGTGGAACCTGCTCGTCGTCGTCACGGTCTCGCTCGTTCTCTTCGGGCTCGTGATGGTCTACAGCGCAACGTCCGCGTCCGCCGCGCTCGTCAACTCGAACCCGACCGGCTACCTCGAGCGGCAGGGCGTCTACGCGCTCGTCGGCTTCGCGCTGATGATCGTCGCCGCGCGCGGCGACTTCCGAAAGCTGCGTGCGCTCTCGCCGGTGCTCATCGTGACGGCCCTCGGCCTGTGTCTCGCGGTGCTCGTGATCGGCGAGCGGATCAACGGCGCGCGGCGGTGGATCGGATTCGGGCCGGCGGCGTTCCAGCCGTCCGAGCTCGCGAAGCTCGCGCTCGTCGTCTGGACCGCGGCGTACCTCGCGCGCCGCCCGCCGCCGCAGACGCTGAAGGAGCTCTTCCGCCCGATCGGCGTGCTCGTCGGGCTCTTCTGCCTGTTGATCCTCGCCGAGCCCGACCTCGGCACCGTGATCACGATCGTCGTGATGGTGTCGGCGATGCTCCTCGTCTCGGGGACGCGGCTGCCGACGCTCGCGGGCGCGTACGCGATCGTCATCTCGCTCGCGGCCGTCGCGTCGTGGGCGTCGCCGTACCGGCGCGCGCGCCTGCTCACGTTCCTCGACCCGTGGAAGGACCCGCTCGGCGCCGGCCTCCAGAACGTCCAGGCGCAGATCAGCCTCGGCTCGGGAGGGATCTTCGGGCGTGGGCTCGGCCAGGGCGTCGAGAAGATCCACTTCCTGCCCGAGGCCCACACCGACATGATCTTCGCCGTCATCGGCGAGGAGCTCGGGCTCGTCGGCGTCGCCGTGCTGACGATCGGCTACTGCGTCTTCGCCTACGCCGGCCTCCGGACCGCGATCGGCTGCCGCGACCCGTTCGGGAAGCGGCTCGCGGCGGGGATCACGGCGATGATCTGCTGCCAGGCGGCGATCAACATCGCCGCGGTCGTCGGGCTGGCGCCGCTGACCGGGATCCCGCTGCCGTTCGTCTCGTATGGCGGCTCGAGTCTCGTGGTGGCGCTCCTCTCCGTCGGCATCCTCCTTAACATCGCGCGTGGCCATGCACGAGCCCAGACAGCTTCGGTGCCTGATCGCGGCGGGCGGGACGGTGGGACACGTCGCGCCGGCGCTCGCAGTGGCGGAGGCGCTCCGCGAGCGCGGCGTCACGGTGACGTTCGCCGGGTCGCCGGATCGCGTCGAGGCGCAGCTCGTTCCTGAGCGCGGCTACGAGTTCGACGCGTTCAGGGTCGCGGGCTTCCCGCGGCGGCCCGGGATGGCGCTCGTCCGGTCGATCGGGCTCGCGGTCGCGGCGCCGCGTGCGTGCGGGCGGATTCTCGCGCGCCGGAAGCCGGACGTCGTGCTCGGCGCGGGCGGCTACGTCGCCGGCCCGATGGTGCTCGCCGCGCGGCGGCGCGGGATCCCGGCTGCGGTGACGGAGGCGGACGCACATCTCGGGCTCGCGAACCGGCTCGCCGCGCCGCTCGCGCAGCGCGTGCTCCTCGCGTACCCGGTCGACGGCCGCGACGGCGGGAAGTACCGCGTCGTCGGCCGCCCGATCCCGGCGACGTCGGAAGCCGTGCCGCAGGCCGAGGCGCGACGGCGTTTCGAGCTCCCGCCGGACGGGCCGGTCGTGCTCGTCGCCGGCGGCAGCCTCGGCGCGCGGACGCTGAACGAAACCGCGATCGACGCGTGGGCGGACTCGGGCCCGGCCGTGCTCCATCTCTGCGGGAAGGGCGAGTACGACGCGCTCCGCGGACGGGCGACACGCCCCGAGTACAAGCTCCTCGCGTTCGTCGACGACTACGGCGCGGCGCTCGGCGCGGCCGACGTCGTCGTGTCGCGCGCCGGCGGCTCCGTCTGGGAGATCGCGGCGGCCGGAAAGCCGGCGATCCTCGTCCCCTATCCGGAGGCGACGGCAGATCACCAGACGAAGAACGCCGAGTACTTCGCGCGCGCCGGCGGTGCGGTCGTCGTGCCGGACGTACGCGCGCACGGCGAGGTGCCGCGGCTCGTCGCCGAGCTCCTGTCCGACGACGCACGGCGCGCGCGGATGGGCGCGGCGATGCGCGCGTCGGCGCGGCCACACGCAGCGGAGGACATCGCGGATGAGCTCGTCTCCCTCGCGACCGCTCGCCGGTAGGCGGCTCTGGCTCGCCGGAATCGGCGGCGCCGGCATGAGCGCGTACGCGCTACTCGCACACGCGTGGGGCGCCGACGTCTCCGGGTGGGATCGCACCGAGACGCCGTACCTTGCGCACCTCGATGGGATCACCGTCGAGCTGTCACCGGATCCCCCCGCGCCGCCGGCCGACGCGGAGGTCTACGTCTCGACGGCGTTCGCCGACCGGGTCGAGGGCCGTCCGCGCGCCGATCTCCTCGCGGAGCTCGTTTCGCTACGCCGCTCGATCGTCGTCGCCGGCGCGCACGGCAAGACGACGACGTGCGCGATGATCGCGTTCTGCCTCGACCGGCTCGGTCTCGACCCGGCGTTCCTCATCGGCGGCGAGATCCCGCAGCTCGGCGGGAACGCGCGGGCGGGCGAGGGGTGGCTCGTCGTCGAGGGCGACGAGTCGGACCGCTCGGTTGCGGCGCTTCGGCCGGAGATCGCCGTCCTCTTGAACGTCGATCTCGACCATCACACGACGTTCGGATCGCGGGCAGAGGTGGCCGCGCTGTTCGAGGTGTGGCTCGCGAACGTGCCCCGCGTCGTTCGCGGCGACGAGCTGGAGCCGGTTGCGCTCGAGCTCGCGGTTCCCGGGGAGCACAACCGCCGGAATGCATCGGCTGCGCTCGCCGCGCTCGAGCTCGCGGGTGTCGCGCGCGAGGAGGCGGCGCGCGTCATCGTCGGCTTCCGGGGCGCCGGGCGGCGCCTCGAGGAGAAGGGCGAGGCCGGCGGCGTGCGCGTGCTCGACAGCTACGCGCACCATCCGGCGGAGCTGGCGGCGGATCTCGCCGCGGTGCGCGACGGCGGCCGCATCCTCGTGCTCTTCCAGCCGCACCTCTACTCGCGGACACGTCATCTCGCGCACGAGTTCGCCGTCGCGTTGGCCGGGGCGGATGCGGTCTGCGTGACGGAGATCTACCCGGCGCGCGAGGAGCCGATTCCGGGCGTCACCGGCCGGCTGATCGTCGACGAGCTCGCGCGTGTGCGCCCCGGGATGCCGCTCGGCTGGGCGCCGAGCATCGAGGACGGCGCGCGGATCGTGTCGGAGTGGGCGCGCGACGGCGACACGGTCGTCACGCTCGGCGCCGGCGACGTCGACCGCGCGGCGGCGCTGCTCCTGGAGGCGCTCGCGTGAGCGTCGAGGAGGGCGTCCCGCTCTCGCGGTTCACGACGCTCGGCACCGGCGGGCCGGCGGCGGCGTTCGCGCGGCCGGAGTCGGAGGCGGAGCTCTCGGAGCTGCTGGAGTGGGCGGCGGAGCGCGGGCTCGCGGTCGCGGTCGTCGGGCTCGGCTCGAATCTCCTCGTCGCGGACGACGGCGTCGAGGCGCTCGTGCTCCGGCTCGCGGGCGAGCTCGCGGCGGTGTCGGCCGAGAGCGACCTGCTGCGCGCCGGCGGCGGCGCGGCGAATCAGGTGTGCCTCCACCGCGCACGCGACGCGGGTCTCGGCGGGTTCGAGTTCGCGTGCGCGATCCCGGGCACGATCGGCGGCGGCGTGTGGATGAACGCGGGCGCATACGGGGGCGATTTCTCGCAGGTGCTCGAGCGTGCGCTCGTCGCGACGGCGGGTGGGAGCGGGTGGCTGACGCCCGCCGAGCTCGGGCTGTCGTATCGCCATTCGGAGCTGCGGCACGGGCAGGTCGTCGTGCAGGCGGAGCTCCGGCTCGAGCCGCGGCCGCCGGCCGAGATCAAGGCGGAGGTACGCCGGCTCAATGCGGTGCGGAAGGCGGCGCAGCCGACGAACCGGCGGACGTTCGGGAGCGTGTTCAAGAACCCCGAGCACGAGCTGAGCGCGGGCCGGATGCTCGAGGCGTGCGGGCTCAAGGGCCACCGGATCGGCGGCGCGCAGATCTCGCCGAAGCACGCGAACTTCATCGAGAACGCCGACGGCGCGCGAACCGCCGACGCGATCGCGCTGATGGTCGAGGCCCGGCGCCGCGCCCACGAGCAGTTCGGCGTCGAGCTCCGCCACGAGGTCGAGCTCCTCGGCGACCTCGAGATCCCGCCGCTGCCGTGACGAAGCTGCCGGGAAGCCTCGACCTTCCCGGCACGGTTCCTCGGTTAGCGTGACTGCAGGGGCCCTCGTCGCCCCCTTGGGGGGTTTGGGAGGGTGGACGGCGGGCCCGGGTAGGAGCGTCTCGGCACGCGGCGAACCTTGGCCCGTGGCCGCCAAGCGTCGAGGTCGGCAGCCGCGCGTCCGCGCGGCCGTGGCTGCGCTTCCCCAAGGGCGGCGCGATGCCGCCTCGGGCGGGCGCGTCCGGCGGCTGCTGCCGTCGCGGCGCTCGTTCCTGACCGGCCTCGCGATCCTCGCGGCGTGCGGGGTCGCGTACGTCGGCGCGCGCGAGAGCTCGGTCTTCGCCGTCCAGCGCGTCGAGGTGTCCGGAGCGCCGCCGGGCGTCGCGGCGCAGGTCCAGCGGGCGCTGGCGCCGATCCTCGGGACGAGTCTGCTCGCGGTCGACGGCACGTCCGTGCAGCGTCGCGTCGACGCGCTCCCGGCCGTGCTCACGGCGACATACGACCGCTCGTTTCCCCACACGCTTCGCGTGATCGTCGTCCCGGAGAAAGGCGTGGCGGTGCTCCGGCGAGGGAAGGAGAGCTGGCTCGTCTCGGCGAGAGGGCGGGTCGTCGCGAGCCTGCCGCCGCGGAGCGACCCTTCGCTCGCCCGGATCTGGGTGCCGACCGCGACCGACGTCGCCACCGGCGACTTTCTCGACGCCGATCACGGCGGGGCCGCAGCGCGCTCGCTCGCGCTCGCCGGTCACTTCCCCGCCCGGATCGTGATCGCCGCGTTCGGGCACGGCGATCTCGTCTTCCGCCTTCGCTCCGGCCTCGAGCTCCGCCTCGGCGATCCGACCGACGTCCGGCTGAAGCTCGCGATCGCGCGCCGCGCACTTCGGGCGCTGCCCGACGGGGCGACGTATCTCGACGTCAGCGTCCCGCGCCGGCCCGTCGCGGGAGCAGACCCTCAACTCTCAACTGGAGGGTGAGGGTTTGAAGCGTCAACCTCTCATTGACAGCCAGATAAGGCGCACGTACCCTGCGGCGCGACATGGTTCGCACCGCCCCAATCCTCCACTGAAGGTTCAGGTGTCAGCCCCATGAGCATGCGCGATCAGTCGGGGAACTACCTTGCGGTGATCAAGGTCGTCGGCGTCGGCGGCGGAGGCACGAACGCGGTCAACCGGATGGTGGACGCCGGCCTCTCGGGGGTCGAGTTCATCGCGGTCAACACGGACGCCCAGGCGCTGATGATGTGCGACGCGGACGTCAAGATCCACATCGGATCGAAGGCGACGCGGGGGCTCGGCGCGGGCGCCGATCCGGCGGTCGGGCAGGCCGCCGCGCAGGAGAGCCGCGACGAGCTGAAGGAGGCGCTGAAGGGCGCCGACATGATCTTCGTCACCGCGGGTGAGGGCGGCGGCACCGGCACCGGCGGTGCGCCGATCGTCGCCGAGCTCGGGCGCGAGCTGAGCGCTCTGACGGTCGGGGTCGTCACCCGGCCGTTCGCCTTCGAGGGCCGCAAGCGCTCGCAGCAGGCGGAGCTCGGGATCGAGAACCTCCGCGACCGGGTCGACACGCTGATCGTGATCGAGAACGACCGTCTGCTCCAGGTCGTCGAGAAGCGGACGGCCCTCGGTGAGGCGTTCCGGATGGCGGACGACATCCTCCGCCAGGGCGTTCAGGGCATCACCGACCTGATCACCGTCCCCGGCCTCGTCAATCTCGACTTCGCCGACGTGCGCACGATCATGCGCGACGCCGGCTCCGCGCTGATGGGCATCGGCATCGCGTCGGGCGAGGGACGCGCCGCGGAGGCGGCGCGCGCCGCCGTCTCCTCGCCGCTGCTCGAGGCCTCGATCGAAGGCGCGACCGGGATCCTCCTCAACATCACCGGCGGGCCGCAGATCGGGCTCTTCGAGGTGAACGAGGCTGCCGAGGTCGTGACGAGCGCGGCCGACCAGAACGCGAACGTGATCTTCGGGGCCGTCATCGACGACGCGCTCGCGGACGAGGTGCGCGTGACGGTGATCGCGACCGGCTTCGGCGCGCAGCGCAGGCGCCGCCGCCGCGAGCCCGGGACGGAGGCGCCGATCCCCTCGTCGGCCCCGGCCGGCGTCGGATTCGATGTCTCGGACGAGGCGCTCGACGTGCCCTCGTTCCTCCGCGACACGTAGCCGCGGTACCGGGGTCGCCCGCGCCCGGCGAGACACTAGGATCGGGCGTGCATGGCGCAGATGCTCCATCGCACGCCGCTCTACGACCGGCACGTCGCCCTCGGGGCGCGGATGGTGCCATTCGCCGGATTCGAGATGCCCGTCCAGTACGAGGGCGTGATCCAGGAGCACCGCGCGGTGCGGACCGACGCCGGTGTCTTCGACGTCTCCCACATGGGCGAGCTCGACGTCGAGGGACCCCGCGCCCACGAGCTCCTGCAGGCGCTCCTCTCGAACGATCTCGACCGGCTCGCGCCCGGACAGGCGCAGTACACGCTGCTGACGAACGAGCGGGGCGGCATCGTCGACGACGTGATCGCGTACCGGCTCGGCGAGTTCCGGTACCTCCTGGTCGTCAACGCGTCGAACCGGGATACCGACTTCGCGCGCCTGAAGGACGAGGAGATCTCCGGCTCGGACGTCCGTGACATGTCGGACGAGTGCGGGATGCTCGCCGTCCAGGGCCCTCGGGCGATCGAGCGGCTCGGCCTGCCCGAGGCACCGCGCTTCACGTTCGCGGAGGCCGAGGTCGACGGCGTCGCGGTGATGGTGAACCGCACCGGCTACACGGGGGAGGACGGCTGCGAGCTCGTGTGCGACGCCGATGATGCGGTGCGGCTCTGGGACGCCGTGCTGGCGCGCGGGATCGTCCCGTGCGGGCTGGGCGCGCGCGACACGCTCCGGCTCGAGGCGTGCTACCCGCTGCACGGCAACGACATCACGCCGGAGACCGACGCGATCTCGGCCGGGCTCGGCTGGGCGTGTGCGCTCGGAAAGGAGTTCGCGGGGGTCGAGGAGCTCCGCCGGGTCAAGGAGGACGGGCCGGCGCGGAAGCTGGTGGCGTTCGTGATGGAGGAGAAGGCGGTACCGCGCGGCGGGATGGCGATCGAGGGCGGCGGCGAGGTGACGTCGGGCTCGCATTCGCCGATGCTCGACGTCGGAATCGGGATGGGCTACGTCCCGTCGGAACGGGCGGAGCCGGGAAACGAGCTCACGATCGACGTCCGCGGGAAGTCCCGGAAGGCGCGTGTCGTGAAGAAGCCGATCTACCACAGGGAGGTATGAGTGGCAGCGGAGGAGACGTATCCGGACGACCTGAAGTACCACCCGGAGCACGACTGGGCCCGGATCGAGGGCGACGAGGCCGTGCTCGGAATCACCTGGTTCGCCGCCGACTCGCTCGGCGAGCTCGTGCACTTCGAGCCGCCGTCCGTCGGCGACGCGGTGCGCAAGGACGCCTCCTACGGCGAAGTCGAGTCCGTGAAGGCCGTCTCGGATCTGATCTCGCCGCTCTCCGGCGAGGTGCTCGAGGTGAACGCAGGGGTCGTCGACGCACCCGAGACGGTGAACGAGGATCCGTACGGCGCGGGCTGGCTCATCCGCGTGCGGCTGAGCGACCCCGGCGAGGTGGAGACGCTCCTCGAGGTTGCGGCCTACCGGCAGCTGCTGGCAGAGCAGTGAGCCACCCGTATCTCGCGCTCACCGAGGACGACGTCGCGGAGATGCTCCGTACGATCGGCGTCGGATCGGTCGACGAGCTGTTCCGCGACATTCCTGCCGGCGTCCGGTTCGGCCGTGCGCTCGAGCTCGAGCCGGCACTTTCCGAGCAGGAGCTGTCGGCGCACCTCGGCGAGCTCGCGGCGCGCAACGTCGATACGACGCGGGAGCTGTCGTTCCTCGGCGCGGGCATCTACGACCACTACGTGCCGGCGGTCGTCGACGCCGTGCTCCAGCGCGGCGAGTTCCTGACGGCGTACACGCCGTACCAGCCGGAGATGAGCCAGGGCGTCCTGCAGTCCATCTTCGAGTACCAGACCGCGATCTGCGAGCTCACGGGGATGGACGTCTCGAACGCGTCGGGGTACGACGGCGAGACCGTGTCCGCGGACTCGTGCTACA
>Ga0335080_10006861_pt1 | contig 11776 bp, 8 predicted proteins | sample Lox_Sample_34_FD_206720 | JGI IMG/M metagenome (GOLD analysis project Ga0335080, IMG submission 206720) | Soil microbial communities from Loxahatchee National Wildlife Refuge, Florida, United States - Lox_Sample_3.4 | ecosystem: Environmental > Terrestrial > Soil > Wetlands | place: USA: Florida...
CCTTGGCGGCGTCGGTCAGCACCAGCGACGGGTTGGTCGCGGTGAAGACGTTGACCTGCCCGACCTTGACCTTGACCTCGCCGCTCGACGCCTCGTGGCCGGTGTGCGCCTCGCGGTGGACCTCGAGCAGCGAGTCGGGGCCGATGCGGTAGACGGTGCCGTCGGAGAACAGCACCTCGGCGGAGGCGTCGGCGGCGGTCTTGACGAAGTCGCCGTTGTAGAGCGGCTGCTTCTCGCGCGCCTTCTCCCAGTGCGTCTGGTTCGCGCGCTGGACCTCGACCTTGCTCTGAATTGCGATGATCTGCCCGCTGCCGACGAAGTCGCGGTTGATCAGCCCGCCGATCGCCTCGAACTGGCGGAGCGCGTCCTCGGCGCGCGCCAGGCAGGCGGGGTAGTCCTTGCGGTCCCAGTCCGAGTGCGCCTCCTCGAGCATGTGCGAGGCCTGGTCGAACTCCGCGGCGAGGTTGTCGGAGACGCCGCGCCGGTGCACGTCCTCCTGCGCGGCGGAGGCGCGCCGCAGCGCGCGCAGCGCCTGCTTCTCGACCGGCTCGTGCATGAAGTAGAGCACGCCGCCGAGCACGCCGCCGGCGAGGAGGAGGAAGAACACGAGCAGGCCCCACCGCCGGATCCCCGCGACCGACACCACCACCCAGTCGAGCTCGAGACGCCGGCGCGGGAAGGAGAGCGGTGCGGAACGCATTTTCAGGCCCTGGTCACCTTAGCATCCGCGCGCGGACCTGCGCAACCAGCGACGCCTCCTCAACTTGCCCCCGAACGGGGGGTGGGATAGAATCCCCTGCCTTCGGGCGCTCTGGAGGGCCGGCGATGCTCAAGCTGTTGCGGGATCAGTTCAAACACCTGAAGTGGATTCTCTGGTTCGTCGTGTTCCTGTTCGTGTTCTTCATCTTCGTCGACTGGGGCACCGGGCGCGCCCGCTCCCGCGGCCTCGCCGGACTCGCCGCGCAGATCGGCAGCGTCAACATCTCGGAGGCGCAGTTCCTCAAGGCGGTGCGGGGCACGGAAGACCGCTACCGCCAGATGTACGGCGACCAGTGGGAGAAGCTGCGCAACCAGATCGACCTCGGCTCGATCACGATCCAGGACCTGATCGACCGCCAGCTGCTGATGGACGAGGCGCGGCGGATGGGGATCGAGGTCACCGACAAGGAAGTGCTCGAGAAGATCACCGCGATCCAGGCGTTCCACCGCAGCGACGGCAGCTTCGTCGGCGAGGACACCTACGCGCGGATCCTGCGCGCCAACCAGACCACGCCGGAGGAGTTCGAGGAGTCGATGCGCCAGGAGCTGCTGCGCGAGAAGTTCATCCAGGCTCTGATGGCCGGCATCATCATCCCCGACGCGGAGGTCGAGCAGGAGTACCGCCAGCGCAACGAGACCGCGAGCTTCGACGTCGTCTTCGTCCCGGTCGGCCGCGCGCTCGACCAGGTCACGGCGAGCGACGCCGAGGCGAAGGCGTACTACGACGCCCACCAGTCCCACTTCACCCACCCCGACCAGCGCCAGCTCCGCTACCTGCTCGTCGACGAGTCGAAGCTGCGCCGCGCGATCACCGTGCCGGAGTCGCAGATCACCGAGTACTACGACGGGCACCAGAAGGAGTTCCAGGCGACCGAGGAGGTCCACGCGCGCCACATCCTGATCGCGCCCAAGACGAAGGACGACGCGGGCTGGAAGGCGGCGCAGGCGCGGGCGCTCGAGGTGTTCGCCAAGGCGCAGAAGCCGAAGGCGGACTTCGCCGCGCTGGCTAAGGAGTACTCCGACGACCCGGGGAGCAAGGCCAACGGCGGCGACCTCAACTGGTTCGGCCGCGGGCGGATGGTGAAGGAGTTCGAGGACGCCGCCTTCGCGCTCAAGCCCGGCGGCGTCTCGGCGCCGGTGAAGAGCCAGTTCGGCTACCACATCATCCAGCTCCTCGAGCGGCGCGCCGCCAGCATCCGGCCGCTGGCCGAGGTGCACGACCAGATTCGCGCGAAGCTCGCCGAGGGGCTCGCCGACGCCGAGGGGAACCGGCGCGCCGCCGCACTGCGCGAGAAGATCGACGCGGCCAAGCTCACCACCGACGAGCAGTGGCACCAGCTCGCGACCGACGACGTCACTTCGAACGTCACGCCGTTCTTCGGCCAGGGCGAGTCGATCCCCGGCCTCGGCCGCGACCCCGAGCTGATCGCCGAGGCGCTCGCCGCCAAGGAGGGCTTCGTCGGCGGCCCGCGCCGCAGCGCGCGCGGCTGGATCGTCTACCGCGTTGCGAAGGTCCGCCCGGCCGGCACCACGCCGTTCGACGAGGCGAAGGAGGAGGCGCGCGACGCGGCCAAGCGCGGCAAGGCGCTCGACCGCCTCGCCCAGGACCTCGACGCGAAGCGCGGCGCGCTCGCCGCCGGCTCGCTCAAGGAGCAGGCGACCGCGCTCGGCGGCATCGAGCAGGAGGTCAAGGACCAGCACCGCGGCGCGGCGATCCCGGGCGTCGGGATGGCGAGGGGCCTCGAGGACGCGGTGTTCGCCACCTCGGTCGGCTCGCTCACGCCGGTGGTCAAGGTCGGCGAGCGCGGCGTGGCGGTCGCCCGCGTCACGGCGAAGAAGCTGGTCGACCCGCAGGAGCTCGCGAAGAACAAGGCGACCATCCGCGACAGCATGGTGCGCACCGAGCTCGACCGCCTGCTCTCCGCCATGCTCGACGAGGCGAAGCGGCGCAACCCCGTGACGGTCAACCCGGAAGTGGTGGACCGGTTCAAGCCCAAGCGCGGGTGATCGCGGCATGATCGGACACCTCGAGGGGCGCGTCCTCGAGCTCCAGCCCGGCCTCGTGCTGCTCGAGGCGGCGGGCGTCGGCTACGAGGTGCACCTCCCGGTGTCCGCGCATCCCTTCCTCGCCGGACGCGAGCGCGCCGCGGTCTACGTTCACACCCACGTGCGCGAGGACCAGCTCGCGCTCTACGGCTTCCCCACCCGACGCGAGCGCGACACCTTCCGCGCCCTGCTCGCGATCTCCGGGGTCGGGCCGCGCACCGCGCTCGCGCTGCTCTCCGGGCTGACCCCCGACGAGCTCGCCACCGCGATCGAGGGCGAGCAGTGGCGCCGGCTCGCCTCCGTCCCGGGCATCGGCAAGCGCACCGCCGAGCGCCTCATCGTCGAGCTCAAGGGCAAGCTCGCCGGGGCGCTCGCCCCCGGCGCCGGCTCCGCGCGCGAGGACGCCGTCTCCGCCCTCGTCAACCTCGGCTACCCGGCGCGGGCTGCCGAGGAGACGGTCGGCGACCTGCTGCGCGCCTCGCCGGAGATGGAGCTGACCGAGCTGCTCCGCCGCGCCCTCGCCGCGCTCTCGCGGTGAGACGGGGCCGAGGGCCGGTGGCCGGGGGTCGGCGGAACCCACCCGCCAGGCTTCGCCGGCTCGCGCGGCGTTACCTAGCCCCAGACCCCTGAACCCTGACCCCGTTTCCCGGGTTGTAACATGGCGGCGTGGCCGAACACGTCCTGGCGCCGACGCGTGACCCGTCCGAGGCTCGCTTCGAGGAGAGCCTGCGGCCGCGCCTGCTCGCCGAGTACATCGGCCAGGAGAAGGTCACCGCCAACCTCGGCGTGTTCATCGCCGCGGCGCGGGCGCGCGGCGAGTCGCTCGACCACGTCCTGCTGTTCGGCCCGCCCGGCCTCGGCAAGACGACGCTCGCGCACATCATCGCCGCGGAGATGGGCGTCGCGATCCAGATCACCTCGGGGCCGGTGCTCGAGCGCGCCGGAGACCTCGCCGCGATCCTGACCAACCTCGAGCCGCACGGCGTGCTGTTCGTCGACGAGATCCACCGCCTCGCGCCGACCGTCGCCGAGATCCTCTACCCGGCGATGGAGGACTTCACGCTCGACCTGGTGGTCGGGCAGGGTCCGGCGGCGCGGGCGATGCGCCTGCCGCTGCCGCCGTTCACGCTGGTCGGCGCGACCACCCGTGCGGGGCTGCTGCCGCCGCCGCTGCGCGACCGCTTCGGCATCGTCCACCGCCTCGATTTCTACGGCGTCGAGCCGCTCACCGCCATCGTGCGGCGCTCCGCCGGCCTGCTCGGGATCGCGATCGACGACGGCGCCGGCGCGGAGATCGCCGCCCGCGCGCGGGGCACGCCGCGGGTCGCCAACCGGCTGCTGCGGCGGGTGCGCGACTTCGCCCATGCGCGCGAGGCCGAGACGATCGACCTCGCCACCGCGCGCTACGGCCTCGAGCGGCTGGAGGTCGACGGCTTCGGCCTCGACGAGCTCGACCGCCGCCTGCTCGTCACCGCGATCGAGCACTACCGCGGCGGACCGGTCGGGCTCAAGGCGTTGGCCGCGACGCTCGGCGAGGACGAGGGCACGCTCGAGGACATCTACGAGCCGTACCTGCTCCAGCTCGGCTTCCTCCAGCGCACCCCGCGCGGCCGGGTGGTGACCGCGCGCGCCCGGCGCCACCTCGGCTACCCGGCGGTCGAGGGCGAGCAGAAGCCGCTGTTCGGGGCGGAGGAGCCGTGAGCCGGCTCCCGGTGGTGGTGAACCCGGCGGCGCGCGGCGGGCGGCGGCGGGTGCCGCGGGAGCGGATCGAGCGCGCCGCGGCCGCGCGCGGGCTCGCCGTCGATTGGTGGGAGACGGCGGCGCCCGGCCACGCCACCGAGCTGGCGGCGAAGGCGTCGCGGGACCGCACGCCGGTGCTGGCGGTGTGGGGCGGCGACGGCACCTACAACGAGGCGGCGCGCGGACTGGTCGGCAGCGAGACCGCGCTGCTCGCCCTGCCCGGCGGCACGACCTCGGTCCTCGCCTACGAGTTCGGCATCCCCCGCGACCCGCAGCGCGCGCTCGAGGTGCAGCTCGACGGGGCGCGGCGGGCGATGGCGGTGGCGCGCACCGACCGCGGTCAGATCTTCCTCCTCATGCTGTCGGCCGGGCCGGACGCGCTGATCCTCGCCAACATCCCGAGCGCGCTCAAGCTGCGCGGCGGCAAGCTCGGCATCAGCGTGCAGGCGTGCGTCGAGTTCGTCCGCGGCGGCTTCCCGCGCTTCTCGGTCGCCGCCAACGGCGACAAGCTGCGGGCGTCGTGGTGCATCGTGGGCAAGTCGCGGTCCTACGGCGGGCCCTACGCCGCGACGCCGGCCGCCGACCCGTTCGCCCTCGACCTCGACGTCGTGACCCTGACCCGGCACGGGCGCGCCTCGCTGCTGCCGTTCTTCTTCGCGATCCCGTCCGGGCGCCACCTGCGTATGCGGGGGGTCGAGCGCGCCAGCTCGCGCGAGGTCCGGCTCGAGGGCGAGGGCGTGCCGTACCAGCTCGACGGCGACGCCGCCGGAATGCTCCCGGTGACCGCCCGCTCGACCGGCGACCGGCTCTGGGTGATGGTCCCGGCGGCCGCGAGTTAGCGGCACTCGTTTCACAAATCTCCAAATTCGTCACATGGATGTCGTGATCGTGCTAGCATCCTGACATGGCGGAGGCGCGCGTGGCGGCCAACCTCGAAGCGATCCTGAGACCCCGCTCCCTGGCTCTGGTCGGGGCCTCGTCCCGCCCCGACGCGCTCTCCGGCCGGCTGCTCGGCAACCTGGCGGCGGCGGGGTACGCGGGGCCGGTGTACCCGATCAACCCGAAGGCGGCGGAGATCCGCGGACTGCGCTGCTACGCGAGCCTGGGCGCCTGCCCGGCGGCACCCGACCTCGCGGTGCTGATGGTGCCGCGCGACGCGGCGATCGCGGCGGTCGACGAGTGCGTCGCGGTCGGCGTCGGCGGCATCGTCGTGATCACCGCCGGCTTCCGCGAGGGCGGCGAGGCGGGCGCGCGGGTCGAGCGGCAGCTGCTCGAGCGGGTGCGGGCGGCCCGCATCCGGATGGTCGGCCCGAACTGCATGGGCGTGATCAACACCGAGGCGGACGTGCGCCTCGACGCCTCGTTCACCCCGGCGGCGGCGCTTCCCGGCGCGGTCGCGTTCGCGTCGCACTCCGGCGCGCTCGGCGTCGCGGTGCTCGAGGCGGCGCGCGACGTCGGCCTCGGGTTCTCCCACTTCGTCTCGCTCGGCAACAGCGCCGACGTCGACGTCAACGACATGCTCGAGTTCTGGGAGGGCCACGACGCGACCCGGGTGGTGCTGCTCTACCTCGAGTCGATCCCCGAGCCGCAGCGGTTCCTCGCGCTCGCCGCGCGGGTGTCGCGGCGCAAGCCGGTGGTGGTGTTCAAGGGCGGCCGCACCGCGGCGGGCGCGCGCGCCGCCTCCTCCCACACCGGCGCGCTCGCCGCCGGCGACGTCGCCGCCGACGCCCTGCTCAGGCAGGCCGGCTGCCTGCGCCCCGGCACGCTCGAGGAGATGTTCGGCCTGGTGCAGGCGCTCGCCGCCGCGCCCGCCGCGCGCGGCCGGCGGGTGGCGATCGTCACCAACGCCGGCGGCCCGGCGATCGCCGCCGCCGACGCGCTGGTGGATGACGGGCTCGGGCTGGCGGCGCTCGCGCCGGCGACCGAGCGGGCGCTCCGCGAGTTCCTGCCGGCGGAGGCGGCGGTCGGCGACCCCGTCGACATGCTGCCCTCGGCGACGCCCGACAACTTCCGCCGCGCCGTCGAGCTGTGCCTCGCCGATCCCGGCGTCGACGCGCTCCTGACCATCACCGTCACGCCGATCGTGGTCGGCCCGCTCGACATCGCCCTCGGCGCGAAGGGCGCCGGCAAGCCGGTGTCGTCGGTGTTCATGACGCACTCGGACTTCTTCCCGGCGAGCCGCGCCATCCCCGGGCTGCCGCCCTTGTTCCGCTACCCGGAGGCCGCGGTGCGCGCGCTCGCCGGCCTGGTGCGGAGCCGGGAGCTTGCGGCGTCGCGGCCGGCGCCGGCCGCCGCGCCGCGGATGGAACACAGCCCGATCGTCGCGCGGGCGCGGGCGGCGGGCGGCGGCTACCTCGGCCCCGGCGAGACGTTCGCGCTGCTCGAGGCGGCCGGGATCCGCTGCGCGCCGCACCGGATCGCGGCCGACGCCGCGGGCGCGCGGGCGGCGGCCGCCGCGATCGGCTTCCCGGTCGTGCTCAAGGCATTCGGCGCGGGGCTGGTGCACAAGAGCGAGCTCGGCGCGGTCGCGATCGGGCTCGCCGACGCGGATGCGCTCGTGCGGGCGCTCGAAGCGATGAGCGGGCGGCTCGCCGCCGCCGGCGTCGCTCCCGAGGGATTCCTCGTCCAGCAAGAGGTCCGCGGCGGGCGCGAGGTGATCCTCGGCGTCAGCCGCGATCCGGCGGTCGGCTCGCTGGTGATGGCCGGCAGCGGCGGCGTCGCAGTCGAGGTGTGGAAGGACGTCAGCTTCCGCGTCGCCCCGATCACGCTCGCCGACGCCGAGGCGATGCTCGGCGAGTTGCGCGGCGCGGCGCTGCTCGGCGCGTTCCGCGGCCGCGTCGCCGGCGACCGCGAGGCGCTGGCTCAGGCTCTTGTCCGCCTCGGCGCGCTGGCCGCGGCGCACCCCGAGATCGTCGAGTGCGACGTCAACCCGCTGCTCGTGCTCGACGCCGGCGACGGCTGCGTCGCGGTCGACGCGCGGGTCCGGGTGGCGGGGTGAGGCAGGTCCTGCTCCTCGCCTGGCGCCACCTCGCCGCGCGCTCGCGGCAGAGCTGGCTGGCGGTGGCGGGGGTCGCGCTCGGCGTTGCGGTGTTCGTCTTCACCGTGTCGATGATGGACGGCCTGAAGGTGTTCTTCACCCAGCGCCTGATCCGCGTCTCGCCGCTGCTCACCGTGCTGCCGGAGCGGATCGACGTCGACCGCGCCCGCGAGGCGCTGCGCCGGGTGCCGGGCGACGCGGTGCTGGCGCTTTCGCGGCCGCCGGTCCCGGACGACCGCCCGACCGTGCGCGGCGCGACCGCGCAGCTGGCGCGGCTGCGGGGCGTGCCCGGCGTCGACGGCGCGTCGGTGGCGGCGGATGTGCCGGCGGTGCTCTCGTTCGGCACGATCGCCGAGCCGGTGACGCTGGTCGGCGTCGACCCCCGCGCCGAGGCGGGCGTCACCGAGCTGCCGGCCGCGGTGGTGCGCGGGAGATGGGACGCGCTCGAGGCGCGCCGCGAGGGCGCCGTGGTCGGCGTGCAGCTGGCCGGGCGACTCGGCGTGGAGGTCGGGGACCGGGTGGTCGCGGTCGGCGAGGGCGGCCTGGCGCGCGAGCTGGAGGTGGTCGGGATCATCGGCACCGGCCTCGGCGCCACCGACGAGACCGCGGCGTTCGTCAACCTCGCGGTCGCGCAGGGGCTCGCCGGCTGGGGGCCGGACGAGGGCAGCGAGATCCGCCTGCGCGCGAGCCGGGTCGACCGGCTCGACGGGCTGCGCCGGCGGGTCGAGGCGGTCACCGGCCACCGCGTCGAGACCTGGCAGGAGACCAGCCGGGCTTCGCTCAAGCTGTTCCGCATGATCGGCGTCACCACCTACCTGCTGACCGGGTTCGTGCTCGTCGTCGCCGGGCTCGGGATCGCGAACAAGCTCACCACGATCATCCTCGACAAGGAGAGGGACATCGCGATCCTGCGCTCGCTCGGCTTCTCGCGCGCGGCGCTGCGCGGCGTGTTCATCGTCCAGGGGGTGGCGCTGGGGGCGGCCGGCGCGCTCCTCGGCTGCGCCGCCGCCGCGGGCGTGATCGCCTACTTCACCGCGTTTCCGATCCGTTTCGCGCCGCGCGAGGGCGCGGTGCTGGCGTACACCGAGCTGTACCTCGCCAAGGACCCGCGCTACTACCTGGTGATCGGGGCGGCGGCGCTGGCGATCTCCGCGCTCGCGGCGCTGCTCGCGGTGCGGCGCGCCGTGCGCGTGGTGCCGGTGGAGGTGCTGCGTGGCGCTGCCTGAGACGGGGATCCGGGGTCCGGGGCCCGGGGACCGGGCGGTGCTGGTGGCGAGGGGCCTGGTGCGCAAGCTCGGGACCGGGGCGGCGGCGCGCGAGGTGCTGCGCGGCATCGACCTCGAGATCCGCGCCGGCGAGTTCGTCGCGCTGGTCGGGCCGTCGGGCTCGGGCAAGTCCACGCTGCTGTACCTGCTCGGCGGGCTCGATCACCCGGACGCCGGGTCGGTCATGATCGCCGGCGAGGACCTCTGCGAGGTCCGCGACGACGCCCTCGCCCGGCTCCGCAACCGGCTGATCGGCTTCGTCTACCAGTTCCACTTCCTACTTCCGGAGTTCTCCGCGCTGGAGAACGTGCTGATGCCGCTGTGGGCGCGCGGCCGCGGCCGCGCGCGCGCCGAGCGCGCGTGGGGCGAGGAGCTGCTCGGGCGAGTCGGCCTCGCCGGCATGGAAGCGAAGCTGCCGCGCGAGCTCTCAGGCGGCGAGCAGCAGCGCGTCGCGGTCGCGCGCGCGCTCGTCAACCGGCCGTCGCTGCTGCTTGCGGACGAGCCGACCGGCAACCTCGACAGCGCCAACGCCGAGGCGGTCTACGACCTCTTCCGCGAGCTCCACCGCGGTCACGGGCAGACCATCCTCGTCGTCACCCACGACGCCGGCTGGGCGGCGCGCAGCGACCGGGTGCTGCGCCTGCTCGACGGCCGCGTCGTCGGCGACGAGCGACGGGAGGGCGGGCGATGAGGCGCTGGCTGGTGCTCGCCGGGCTCGTCCTGGCGATGGCGGTGGTGCTCGGCCGCGTGCTGTGGAACGCCCACCGCGGCCGAGAGGTCTCGGTCGCCGAGGTCGGCCGCGGCCGGGTGGTGGCGGCGGTGTACGCCACCGGCCACGTCGACTCCGACCAGCGCGCGACGCTGCGGGCGCGGGTCGCGGCGCCGCTCACCGCGCTGCTCGTCGGCGCGGGCGAGAAGGTGAGCGCGGGCGCGGTGGTCGCCCGCCAGGACGGCGCCGCGCTGCGCCTCGCCAGCGACCGCGCGACGCGCGAGCTCGAGGCCGCCCGCGCCACCCTCGCGGAGGCGCAGGACGCCGCCGCGCGGGCCGAGAAGCTGGTCGCCGCCTCACTGCTCGCCGAGGACGCGTGGGTAAAGGCGCGCGAGTCGGCGCGGGAGGCGGCGGCGCAGATGGCGGCGAAACAGTCGGCGCTCGGCCTCGCCCGCGAGCAGGAGAGCTGGGCGGTGCTGCGCGCGCCGCTCGACGGCGTGGTGACGGCGCTGCTGCGGCGCAGCGGCGACCCGCTGCGCGAGGGCGACGAGGTGCTGACGATCGTCGACCTCTCGCGCGCCTACGTCCGCGTCGCGGTCGACGAGCGCGACGCCGGCGGGATCGCGGTCGGCCAGGAGGTGCGGATGGTGTTCGACGCCTTCCCCGGCCGGACGCTGCGCGGCGAGGTGTGGCGGCTGGTGCCGGCGGTCGATCGCCTAACCAAATCGACCGACGTGCTGGTGACGCTGCCCGCCGATCGGCCGGCGCTGCAGCTCGATTTCACCGTCACCGTCAACATCGTCACCGGCGTGGCAGAGAACGCGCTGGTGGTGCCGCGCGACGCGCTCGACGGCAGCGGCAGCCGGCGCGCGATCTTCCTCGCCGCGCCAGGCGGGGTCGCACGGCGTCGCCAGGTCGAGGTCGGCGCGTGCGAGGACGAGCGCTGCCAGGTGCTCTCCGGCGTCGAGGCGGGGACGGCGGTGGTCGCCCCGCTCCCGGCCGGGCTCGCCGACGGCGACCGCATCGTCGTCGCCGGCGGGAGGAGCCGATGACGGACGGTCGCCGAACCGCCACGCGCGGAGTTGCCGCGCTGCGCCGGACCCCGGACCCCGGGTCCCGGTCCCCGGTCGTTCCGTGATCGACCACCTCCGCATCGCCGAGGCGCAGCTGCGCGGCCGGCCGCGCCAGGCGGCGATCGCGCTCCTCTCGGTCGGCGTCGGCTCCGCCATGCTGATCGTCACGCTGTCGCTGACCACCGGGCTCTCGGAGGACTTCCTGCGCAAGACGACCGAGTCATCGGCGCACGTCGAGGTGCTGCCGCGCCGGCCGCAGGGGTGGCGGCCGGAGTCGATCCGTCTCGCCGGCGGCGAGCTGATGGCGGTGTCGCGGCACCACATCCCGGACGAGAAGCGCGCGGTGCGCGGGGTGGCGGCGGTGCTCGCGGCGCTGCGCTCGCTGCCGGGCGTGCGGGTGGCGACGCCGGCGGTGGAGGCGCAGGTCGTGCTCGCGTACGGCACGGTGCGGCGGCCGGCCGCGCTCACCGGCGTGGTGGCCGAGCCGGAGCGCGCCGTGACCGCGCTCGACACGAAGGTGGTGCTGGGGTCGTGGTCCGACCTCGGCCGCACCCCCGACGGCGTGATCCTCGGCGGCCAACTCGCCCGCGCCCTCGGGGTCGCGCCGGGTTCGCACCTGCAGGCGGTGGGCGCCGACGGCGGCGTGGTCCCGCTCAAGGTCGTCGGCGTCGTCTCGTCCGGCCTGTCGCGGATCGACAAGACGCTCGCGCTCGTCAACCTGCCGCTCGGGCAGGCGCTCGCCGGCCTCGCGACCGACCAGGCGACGACGGTGCGGCTCGCGCTCGACGACCCGCTCGCCGCGCCCGCGCTCGCGCGCGCCGCCGAGACCCGCACCGGCTACGTCAGCCAGTCGTGGCAGGAGCGCAACGCCGCCTCGGTCGACGCTTTCGCCCGGCAGAACATGATCACGCTGGCGCTCGTCCTGTTCACCACGCTGGTGGCGGCGTTCGGCGTCGCCAACGTGCTGGTGCAGCTGGTCGCCGACAAGCGCCGCGACATCGCGATCCTGCGCGCCGCCGGCTTCTCGCGCCACGACCTCGGGATGATCTTCCTCCACGAGGGCGTGCTGCTCGGGCTGTTCGGCGCGGTCGCGGGGTGGGTGGGCGGCGCGGCGCTGATCCGCGCCGTCGCCGCGCTGCCGGTCGAC
>Ga0335080_10006862_pt1 | contig 11776 bp, 8 predicted proteins | sample Lox_Sample_34_FD_206720 | JGI IMG/M metagenome (GOLD analysis project Ga0335080, IMG submission 206720) | Soil microbial communities from Loxahatchee National Wildlife Refuge, Florida, United States - Lox_Sample_3.4 | ecosystem: Environmental > Terrestrial > Soil > Wetlands | place: USA: Florida...
CATCACTGACTTTCTGAATCTCTTTATCGCCCGCACCGACGTGAATATCGGGGCCGTGATCAAGGCACTGCAGCAGAAGAACCTGCTGCAGATCCTGGCTGAGCCCAACCTGATCGCGGTGAACGGCAAGGAAGCCAGCTTCCTGGCCGGAGGCCAGTTCCCCTTCCCGATCGTGCAGCCGGGCCAGGGCTTCACCGCAGTGACCATTCAGTTCAAGGATTTTGGCGTGAAGCTGCAGTTCACACCGGTGATCATGCCGAACGGAAATATTCACTTGAAGGTCGCACCGGAAGTGAGCACACTCGACTTCACCAACGCGCTCACCATCTCCGGTTTCAGCATCCCGGCCTTGAGTACGCGGCGGGCGGAGACCGAATTTGAGCTGCAAGACGGGCAAAGTTTTGCGATCGCAGGTTTGATGGACAACCGGGTCACGAACATCAGCAACAAGATGCCGGGCCTTGGGGACCTTCCCATTATCGGGAATTTCTTCAAGAGCAAGAGCCTGCAGAAGAGCAAGTCGGAGCTGGTTGTGCTGTGCACGGTGAAGCGGGTATCGCCGAGCACGCGGCCGCCGGCGCTGCCGACCGATCCCGTGCCGTTCCTGGATAAGGAAAAGTTCGACCGGACCAAGCCGGCTGGAGACGAGTAGGGAGGAAGTTAACTTTCTTTGCCACGGATTCACGCGGATTTTACGGATATCACTGATTAAAAAAATCTGTGGGAGTCCGCGTGAATCCGTGGCAAAGAAGTTTGCAAGCTGGTGTAGCATGCGGACTCCGGACCCGTGCCGCGGCCGGGGTTGTCAGGGCAAGTTGCTTGTACTTCTGGGTGGAGTAGGAGGGGCGGCGGGACGATGCCCGAGCTTTCTGTAGTGATCATCGCGGCCGAGAGCGAACAACGGACCGTGCTGCAGGTGCTGGTGGAGGGCACAAGTGTCGCCAAAACCGTGTACAGCTGTGCCAGCTTCCCCATCAGTTCAGCGGATCCCGCGGTGCGGCGCATCCAGAGTTCGAAGCCGGACGTGATCCTGGTGGATGTTCCGGGAGACAATCCCACCGCGGCGCTGCGGGCGATGGAATTGCTGCAACAGGAGATGCCGGACACACCGTTGTTTGCCATCGGCAGCGTGAACCAGCCGCAGGTGATTATCGGGGCGATGCGGGTGGGGGCGCGGGAATTTATTGAGCGGCCTACCACCACCACCGACCTGCTCGAAGCTTTCGTCCGGCTTACGTCGGCAAAGCGGAAAGTGCAGCGTGAGGAGGTTCGCGGCAAGGTCTTCACCGTGGTCAACGCCAAGGGCGGAACCGGGGCAACCACGATTGCTGTGAACCTGGCGCTGGCGCTGCAGTCGGCACACAGCAACACGGCTCTAGTCGATATCGCTCCCCTGGGCCATGCGGCGTTGCACATGAATTTGAAGCCGCTGTTCAGCGTGGCTGACGCGGTGCGCAACCTGCACCGGCTCGACCGCGATTTGATGGAAAGTTTCATGACCCGCCATGACGGGGGCCTGCAGTTGTTAGCCGGACCAAATACCCCGACCGCGGGCGAGCTTTCCACGTCGGAGTTCGCCAAGCTGTTTGAAATGCTGGTGAACCAGTTTCGCTACATCGTGGTGGACGCCTCCACGCGGATGGATTCGGCCACCCGGCTGGTCAGCAACCTGTCGGACACGGTGCTGCTGGTCGCGCACACCGATGTGGCGTCGCTGTGGAGCGCGGCGCGAATTCAACAGTACCTGGCCGAGGCGGGGGGGCGGGAACGGGTGAAGCTGGTGTTGAACCGGTTCCGTAAAGTGCCCGGCTTCAGCGAGGCGGATGTGGAGGCAGCGTCTGGCATCAAGCTGTTATGGAAGATCCCGAACCAGTATTTCGCAATCTCCACGGCGATCGACCGGGGTGTACCCTTGATGCACCAGAACCACACCGAAATCGCCCGCTCTTTCATCGGGTTGGCGGCGCGTCTGACCGAAAATGATGTCAGCGTGAAGCGCGAGGCGTGGTCGTTGTTTAAAACGGTGTAGTCGTTGGCCCTTGGTCGTTGGCAACTGCCCGAGGGTTCACGGTCAGAAATTAGTTCGGGAGCGGTTGCCGGGCAGCATGGGTTTTTGCCAACGACCAAGGACCAACGCCCAACGACGATTCTATGGCAAACCTTCAAAGCTTCGAGCGGATGGAGTACCAGCAGGTAAAGGCCGACCTGCACCGCAAGATCCTCGACCGCCTGGACCTGGAAAAACTGGGCAAGTCGCAGGGAGATGCGGCGCGGGACGAAGTCCTGATGCTGGTGCGCAATACCATCAACAGCGAAGCCGTCCCTCTGAGCTTTGCCGAACGGGAACGCCTGGCGCGGGAGATCCTGGATGAGATCTTCGGACTGGGCCCGCTGGAACCGTTGCTCAAAGACCCCAGCGTGTCTGACATCCTGGTAAACCGTTTTGATCGGGTCTATGTGGAGCGTGCTGGGAAACTCGAGCCGACCGGCTACACGTTCAAAGATGACCAGCACCTGATGCAGATCATCGACCGCATCGTGTCGCGGGTGGGGCGGCGCGTGGATGAATCCTCTCCCATGGTCGACGCCCGTCTCGCCGACGGCTCCCGTGTGAACGCCATCATTCCGCCGCTTGCCATTGACGGGCCGTGCCTCTCCATCCGGCGCTTCGCCAAGGACGCCGTCACCGCCCGGCATATGATTGAAAACAAGACTCTTACTGAGCCCATGCTGGAGCTGCTTTCGGGCATGGTCAAGGGCCGGTTGAACATTTTGATCTCGGGAGGAACCGGCGCCGGCAAAACTACGTTACTGAATGTACTTTCCGGCTATATCCCGAACTCGGACCGCATTGTTACCATTGAAGATGCCGCCGAACTACAGATGAAACAGGACCATGTGGTGCGGCTGGAAACCCGTCCTCCAAACATTGAAGGCAAAGGGGCAGTACGGCAGCGGCAATTGGTGATCAACAGCCTGCGTATGCGGCCGGACCGGATTGTGGTGGGCGAGGTCCGCGGCGAAGAAGCCTTCGACATGTTGCAGGCCATGAACACCGGCCACGAGGGTTCGCTGACCACCATCCACGCCAACACGCAGCGGGACGCGATGCAGCGGTTGGAGAGCATGCTGTCGATGGCCAACCTAGGCATCCCGGAAAGGGCGATGCGGCAGATGGTGTCTTCGGCGATTCATGCGGTGGTGCAGATCGCCCGTTTGGCCGACGGTACCCGCAAGGTGGTGGCGATCTCGGAAGTGACCGGCATGGAAGGCGACGTCATCTGCATGCAGGATATTTTTGTTTTCGAGCGTTACGGGATTGACGAAGGGGGAAGAGTTCGTGGTGTATTTAAGGCCATGGGAATCCGCCCCAAGTTCGCCGACAAACTGGCAACTTCAGGATCGCGGCTACGCCCGGCGTTGTTCGATTCGCGGATGGAAGTTTAGGTTTTCAAGCGTTTTGCTATGTTGCCCATTTTTATCGCCGTCATTGCCTTCGTAGTGGTCGCGGCCACGGTGTTCATCATTTTCTCGGTGGTGGACCAGCGCAACGCGCAGGCACGCCTGTTGCGCGACCGGCTGGCGGCGGTGCAGAAGGCGGCGGACCGGAGTCCCACCGAAGACCTGGCGCTGTTGCGCGACGAGATGTTGAGCGAGATTCCAGCGCTCGACAATCTCTTGCGGCGCTCCGCGCGGGTCAACAGCCTGCAGACGTTCCTTTCCCAGGCGGACATGCAAATGCGCGCCGGGAACATGTTGATGCTGTCCCTGGCCAGCGGACTGGTGTTTGCCCTGATCGGGGGGATGCTGGCGGGCTCTGCCCCCTTCGCGTTCGTGGGCGCGTTGGCCGGGCTGCTGATGCCATACTCGTTCGTTTCGTATAAACGCAGCAAGCGCTTTGCCCAGTTCGAGGAGCTTTTTCCCGAGGCCATCGATACCCTGGCGCGCGCGGTGCGCGCCGGCCATGCCCTGACCACCGCTCTCGAGCTGATTGGCAACGAGGTCTCCGAACCGGTAGCCTCGGAGTTCCGCAAGCTGTTTGAAGAGCAGAAATTCGGCCTGCCGGTGCGCGATGCGCTTATCAATCTGACCGAGCGGGTGCCGCTGGTGGACGTGAAGTTTTTCGTCACCGCGGTCATGCTGCAGCGCGAGACCGGCGGCAACCTGGCGGAGATTCTCGACAATCTGTCCTACGTGATCCGGGAGCGCTTCAAGATCCTGCGCCAGGTGCGGGTTTACACCGCGCAGGGCCGGCTCACGATGATGCTGTTGATGGGGTTGCCTCCCATCATCGTGGTTACGATGTTGCTGATGAATCCGGCGTTCATCCGCCCGTTGTTCCAGGATCCGATCGGGCACACCCTGATCGTGAGCGGCATCGCATTGCAGACGGTCGGTTATTTCGTGATTCGCAAGGTGATTCAGATTCAGGTATAGAACATGCTGATACTGGCCCTGGTAATCTTTCTGACCGTGACCGTCGTGGTCTTCCTGTTCGGAGCGGCAGCCTACGCGCCGTCATCGGTCATCGGTTCGCGTTTGCGGGCCATGGGCTGGCAGAGAGAGGATGAGCCGGATAAAACGCCTTTGCGAGAGAGATTCGAGCAGGTGCTGGATCCGCTCAGCAAGGCGTTGCCGCTCTCTCCGGACGAAGTATCACGCACCCGCGCCTGGCTGATCCAGGCCGGCTACCGCGAACCGAGGCATCTGGCGGCCTACGTCGGATTCCGCTTCCTGCTCGCACTCTTTGGGTTGCTGATGGTGGTGGCCATCTCCGGCTTCAACAGTCCTCCCTTGCTGGTTGCCGTGACTGGCTTCGGCTTCTTCGCCCCGCGGTTTATCCTGAAGCGCATGATCAAGAAGCGCCAGCAGATGATCACCCTGGGGCTTCCGGATGGGCTCGACCTCACTGTCATCTGCATGGAAGCCGGGCTTTCGCTCGACCAGGCGCTGATGCGGGTCGGTGAAGAACTGGAGCACGCGCACCCGGAGTTGAGCAGCGAACTGCACCTGGTCAACCTGGAGATGCGCGCCGGCAAGCCGCGTACCGAGGCGCTGCACAACCTGGCGTCGCGCACCGGCGTGGACGACGTCCGCTCCCTGGTCGCCACCCTGGTGCAGACCGACCGCTTTGGAACCAGCGTGGCGCAGGCTTTGCGTGTACACTCAGATTCATTACGTACGGAGCGGCGGCAGCGGGCAGAAGAGGCCGCCGCGAAAACCACAATCAAGATGGTCGTCCCCCTCGTCTTGTTTGTTCTGCCTTCGATTATTTTCGTGACGCTTGGACCCGCGGTGATTCAGCTGATACGAACGCTGTCTCCCGAGTCCGGGCGGTAGTAGTATTTCTCCTCCCCCTGTGGTGAGCCTCAGGCTCTTTCCGATCAGGAGTGGTAATGGCATTGCCGGGCCCGAAAGGATACGCGTTCAACCAGACGCGGCGCGCATATTTGGCGACGCGGCTGGGTGTGGCGGAAACGCACTGGACGCGGTTACGCGGGCTGATGATGATCGATGCCGCGACTTTTCCTGCCGGGCAGGGTTTGTGGATCATCCCTTCGCACGGCGTGCATACGTTCGCCATGCGCTTTCCGATCGACGTGATCTATCTCGACCGGGAGCGCACAGTGATCCACCTGGAGCGGAATCTCAAGCCCTGGCGGGTGGCGCCGGTGCGGCGTAAGGCGGAATCGGTGCTGGAGTTGCCCGGCGACACGCTGAGCCAGACCGGAACCGCCCTCGGCGACCGCATTGAGATTGTGGTAGGAAGGAAGGTAGAGGAGTGCAGGCAGTGATGGAAGAGGTAGTCGAGGCAGTCAGGCCGGAGATCGAAGCTCCCAGGTTGCTGGTGGAGTGGTCGTCGCCATGGGAGGAGTTCCGCTCCGCGCTGAAACCCGCCATGGGAAAGTCGCCACGCCGCCTGGCCGGCGAGGCCCATACCGGACTATTTCCGTATCGCGGAATCCTGATCACGTGGGGGGGAGAGTTCCTGCTGGGACTCCTGCTGATTGTGCTGCCGATGAAACTGGCGAGCATGCATCCTTATCTGCCGCCGGCGCAGCCGAAATACGACGTGATTTACTTTTCCGGGGATGAACTGCCGCAGACCGAAGACCTTGGCGGTGCGGAAACCGGGAAATCGGGCCGGGGCGGCGGCCACGAAGCCTACCACCGCACTCAGACCATCCGGGTGGCCCGCGGAGATACCGTACGCGAACGCGTCGTGGACGCGCCCAACCTGAAGCTTCCCCATTCCGACACTGCGGTGCAAAACCTTCTGGCGGTTGCACGAGTGCCAGGACCACCGCCTTCGGAGGGGATGAAGTCGTCGCAGCGTTCCATGCCGGTGCCTGCGGCAAGCATCGTTGCGCCTCCTCCGGAGGTGCAGCGCGATCAGGTACAGGCTGCGCCCTCGTTGCAAGCCAACGCCGTCGCGCCTACACCAACCACGCCCCAGCGCAATCTGCCGTCCTTCGACATGCCGGGGTCGCATCCGGTGCAGGTAGTGCCGCCGCCGGTCTCGGCGCCCGCCCAACAGTCTGACTTGCAGGCACGGCTCACCATGCCGGCCCAGAGCGTTGTAGCGCCCCCGCCCACCCAGGTCGCGCGTGAATTCTCTACATCCGGCCCGGGATTTGGCCAGGGCGAAATGCGCAAACAGGTCGTGCCGCCACCCGTTTTGCTGGGCAACACCAGCTCGGGGAGGCAGGAGCAGGGTCTCGGGGGAAGCGTGACAGTGGTGCCGCCGCCCGCGCAATTGGCGGATGGAGCGATTCAGCAGCATCCCATGGGAGGATTGGGCGGAGGATCGGCGGTCGTACCGCCCCCGCCGTCGCTGACTGGCGGAAACTCCGTCGGCGGGGCGGGACGCGGCAATAGCGGCGCCGGGCGTGGCGGTGTGGGAGATATCGGTGACGTAGCTGCGCCTCCGGCAGCCGGCGGCAACGCCGAGGGCAATGGCGTGGTGGTATCCAACCGGCCGGGTCCCAAGGTGGGGATACCCGGTGGCGGCGGTACGGGAGCGATTGCCATGTCGCCGGCGGGCGGGTCCACTCCCGGACTGGGCGGATCGGGCGGCGGCTCCAGCATTGGCCACGGAACCGGCCCGGGCAGCGGCTTTAACGGAGACGGATCCGGAGCGGGCAAGACCGGGCTCGGCGCCGGGTCGGATCCTAACTCGCGTGGCGGCATTTCGCCCTATCCGGGCCCCGGCGGGGCGGGCAATTCCATGGGTTCAAAGTCATCCACCCCGGGAGTTTCCATTCGTGGCGGCAACAGCGTTGTGACTTTGCCGAGTTTCGGTTCATCCGGCAGCCAGCCTTCGGTGCCCGGGCGCTCTTCGGCCGGCACCACCGAAAAAGGTCCGGGAATTATGGTGGTGGCGACCTCGCGCTCTGGCGGCGCGTTCAACTTCTACGGCGTGCTCAAGGGCGACAAGGTTTACACCATCTATATTCCGACCGCCTCGGGTCAAGCCGTGATGCAGTTTGCCGATCCCACATCCGAAGTGCATCCGTACGCCGAAGACATTTCGGCTCCGGAAGCCATCCGTGCCGAGCTTCCGGCTGGACTCGACCATTCGCGACTGGTGATCGCCTGCGTACTGGATCGCAGCGGCACGCTGAAAAACCTACAGGTGCTCGAAGCGGGGTCGGCACTGACCACCAGCAAGGTGCTCGCCTACCTGCCGCACTGGAAGTTCAAGCCCGCACAACGCGGCACCAAGCCGGTGGATGTGACCGCGATTCTGGGCTTTGGAATCGATACGAACGATAAGTTCTGAGGGCGGGCGGACGCAGCACTTGACATTCCGCACTCAGCGCTTACGCGACCGCTGCGCCGGCAACCTGCACGGGGAGTTTGCTAATTCGGACTCCTGACGTTATTTGAACTTTCTTTGAGGCGGCAGATGGCTCTGGCCGTCGATCGATGCGCTGCGATCGTTGCCGGCGGGACGCCGGCGCTACAGTCGCTGAACGCCAAGTGCTAATTGCTAACTGCTAACTGCTCATCTCTTAAACATCGTCGCGGTGCGATCCTGATAAACCACCGTCCAATCTCTCGTTTCCCTAATCACGTTTGCCAGGGACGAATCTGACGGCAACAGCAGCCACCTGACTTCGTGTTCATCCAGGACTCTTTCCCAACCCGGCTCGACCCTTACCAGCTTCAGGTATTCGCCGAAGAAATCGCTGCCGTAGAGATCGTGGCGGTCGTCGAGCACCACGCGGACTCGCGGATAGAGACGGTAGATCAGGAAGCCCCCCCAGTAGTCGGGACAAAGAACTGGGCCGGCAAAGCCGGTGCGCGTAACCACATCCAAGGCCTGCACCGGAAAGCGCTTAGAGTCGAAGTGCGCGTCCATCGCCTTGCTCCGGCCCATGCGGCCTCCGTGCAAGGCGACCCATGCCATGAAAATGACCCCTGCGAGAGCCCAGGTGTGGGCGCGTGAGCCGGCTTCGATGCGGTCGACCCGGGCGGAGAATGCCACCAGGCGCCGCAAGATACCCCGCAACCACGGCTGAACTTTTTCTTCTCCGGCGACGCCAGTTAGGCTCTGAGTAAGCGTCGGGGCGATGACCAGAACCATCAGGATGGATGACACCGGCAGATTCCGCGTGGCATAGAGGCCGCTATAGGCAGAGAGCAGAACCACCAGCAACTGTGACCACCGCAGCGGGCTTCGCCTCACCGCCAGCGCAATCAGCGATACCAGCAACAGGACCGCAAAACACTGTTGTGCCACACCGTGAAAATTCGGTGAAAGGAACTCGTCGATGTGGTTCATCAGGAACCGGTTCGACAAGTATCGGTAAATGTGGATGTGCAACCGCCAGCCGTAGGGGTTGCAGAAGCTGGCGAGGAAACATAAGCCCGCAACTCCCGCGAGGCGCCGCAGTTCCCGCATGGCGCCATTCCTATTCTCGCTTCGGAAAACCTGCCACCGCGCCGATGCCGTCATCAGATAAATCGCGAGCAGTACAAAACCCATCAGAAATCCGCCGTGCAGATTTACCCATGCGACCATCAGCACTGGCAGCCACAGCAGTCTTCGCCAGCGGCCCGGCGACAGTTCCACTGCATCCAGGCACTGAAACCATGCGGCGGTGAATAGCCAGCTCAGCACGTGGGGTCTCGCTAAGAAATGGACCGTGGACGCTGCTATCGCGAGGAGCAGGAGAAAAACAGATACCGGCAGGCTTCCGCCCCGCATCACCGCGCTGCGCAAGGTGAATGCGAAAGTCGCGGCCATCAGGATCGTGGTCAACAGCACCACGCCGTTCAGGCCCATGATGTGGTGGATTGCGGCAATGGTTACGTCGTACAGCCATTCCCAGGCGTACCAGGGTTGGCCGCCCATGGTGGAGGAAAACGGGTCGGTGCGGGTGATGGTGTGGGTCTGGAGAATCAACTCTCCGTTGCGAATGTGCCATCCGATGTCGGCATCGCCGAGGAGCCGAGTGGCCAGGGTGCCAACGCTCAAGGAGAGAAGTAGAACAAGAAAGATGAGATCGGCAACCGACGGAAACACGAGGCGGAGCCAACGTGGAGGGGAAGAGGCCGTGTGTGAGTCGGTGGACAAGTTTGATTCGGGAGAATTTGTAATTTGGTAATCGGGTAATTTGTAATTTAAAGCCCTCAACCGAGGCTTGAACTAAAGGGTTTCAAATTACAAATTACCCGATTACAAATTACAAATTTCCCAGAACTCTCTCAAACTCCAATAACGGCTGCCAACTCCTTCACCGCGTCCGCGCTCTTGTTCAGGGCTGCTTGCTCTTCGGGGGTCAGCTGGACCTTGATAATTTCCTCGATCCCCCTGGTGCCTAACTTTACCAGCACGCCCACGAACAGTCCTTTGATTCCGTACTCACCGTCCAGATAAGCGGCGCAGGGAAGGATTTTCTTCTTATCTTTAAGGATCGCCTCTACCATTTCCGTTACTGCGGCCGAGGGCGCGTAGTAGGCGCTGCCGGTTTTGAGATACTTCACGATCTCAGCGCCGCCGTCGCGGGTCCGCTGGACCAGCTTTTCAATGGTGCCAGTGTCCAGCAGCTCGGTGATCGGAATTCCGGAGACGCACGAATAGCGCGGCAAGGGGACCATGGTATCGCCATGGCCGCCGAGAACGAATGCGGTCACGTTCTCCACGCTGACCTTGAGGGTTTCGGCGATGAAGGTGCGGTAGCGCGCCGAGTCCAGCACTCCCGCCATGCCGATCACGCGTTCGCGGGGAAAACCGCTCATCTTGTAAGCAGCTTGCGCCATCGCATCGAGAGGGTTCGACACGATAATCAGGATGCAATTCGGCGAATAGTGCACCGCCTTGCTCACCACATCTTTCATGATCTTGTGGTTGGTATTGAGCAGGTCGTCGCGGCTCATGCCCGGCTTGCGGGGAATGCCGGCGGTGATGACAACGATGTCGGAGTTCGCCGTGTCCGCGTAGTCATTGGTGCCGGTGATCTGGCAATCGCGCTTCTCGATGGGCATGGCTTCGAGCAGATCGAGTCCTTTGCCCTGCGGCACGCCCTCGATGATGTCAATGAGAACGACATCCGCCAACTCTTTGGAAGCAATCCAGTGAGCTGCGGTAGCGCCCACATTTCCTGAACCTACGACGGTAACTTTCTTGCGCATGGGGTCCTTTCGTGCAGCAGCACTCAGCACTCAGCATTCAGCAGTCAGCACTCAGCGGTCGGCACTTGGTTCTTTGGCAATTTGCCCGCTCTGGGCCAGGGAAACATTTTTAGTGAAAACCAGTTCTCAGTTGCCAGTTTCCTAGTTCTCAGTTTGCGGAGCGGCATTTGGGCCAAGTGCTAATTGCTAAGTGCCAAGTGCTGGGCGACTGAATGCTGATTGCTGAGTGCTGAATGCTCTAAGCCATAACCACCGCATCCATATTCTCAATAATTTGCCCGGCAAACTCGCTGGTCTTCACCTTGGTGGCGCCTTCCATCAGGCGCTCGAAGTCGTAGGTGACTTTCTTCTGCTCGATGGTACGTTCCATACCCTGCTCGATCAGATCGGCGGCCTCGCCCCAGCCCAGGAAACGAAACATCATCACGCCGGAGAGGATTACCGAGCCGGGATTGATCACGTCTTTATCGGCATATTTCGGCGCGGTGCCGTGCGTAGCTTCGAAAATGGCATAGCCGTCGCCGATGTTCGCTCCCGGAGCGATGCCAAGTCCGCCGACCTGGGCGGCGCAGGCGTCGGAGATGTAGTCGCCGTTCAGGTTGGGGCATGCCAGCACGGAATACTCGTCGGCGCGCGTGACCACCTGCTGAAAAATAGAATCGGCAATACGGTCGTTAATCATTATTTTTTTCTTCCACGCACCTTTGCCGTGGCTGGCGTAGATGGCGTCCAGGACGGCTCTCACTTCTTTATGGACCGCCTGGCGGAATTCCGGTGGAGCGAACTCCATGCCGGGTTCGATCTGTGCCGCATTTTCCTCCACGCTGAGCGCGGGGTTCTTGTCCTTGTTATCGACGATCCAGCTTTCGCGCTCGGTGATGACCTGGTCGCGGAATTCTTCGGCGGCGAGTTCATATCCCCACTTGCGAAACGCGCCTTCCGTAAATTTCTGGATGTTTCCTTTGTGCACCAGCGTGACGGTCCTGAGATGGTTGTCCAGCGCGTGCTGGATAGCCATACGCACCAGGCGCTTGGTGCCGGTGACCGAGATCGGCTTGATGCCCACGCCGGAGTCCAGGCGGATCTGTTTCTTGCCGCCCTTCAGCATGTCTTTATTGAGAAATTCAATGAGCTT
>Ga0335080_10006863_pt1 | contig 11776 bp, 8 predicted proteins | sample Lox_Sample_34_FD_206720 | JGI IMG/M metagenome (GOLD analysis project Ga0335080, IMG submission 206720) | Soil microbial communities from Loxahatchee National Wildlife Refuge, Florida, United States - Lox_Sample_3.4 | ecosystem: Environmental > Terrestrial > Soil > Wetlands | place: USA: Florida...
GGCCCCTATGACGTGGCTCTGATCGAAGGCTCCGTGACCACCGAACACGATCTGGAACGCGTGCGCGAGATCCGGCGCAAGGCGCAGACGCTGATCACCATCGGCGCCTGCGCCAACACGGGGGGAATTCAGGCTCTGCGCAATCTGCACGATGTGGACGAATACACTCGCGCCATCTATGCAAACCCCGCCTACATCCACACGCTGTCGCAGTCCACGCCCGTTGCCGAGCATGTGACCGTGGACTTCGCAATCAATGGCTGTCCGATCGCGAGAGAACAGCTGCTCGAGGTGGTGACGGCGCTGCTGATCGGCCGCGCGCCCCAACTGCCTGCGCATTCGGTATGCGTGGAGTGCAAGCGCAACGGCACTGTCTGCGTGCTGGTATCGAGGAGCGTCCCCTGCCTCGGTCCCGTAACCCATGCCGGCTGCGGAGCACTATGCCCGGGCTTTAACCGCGGCTGCTTTGGCTGCTACGGCCCCATGGAGAGCGCCCATCCCGACTCGCTATGCCAGGAATTTGCCGCGCGCGGCGTTCCGCGCCCTGAGATCCTGCGGCTGCTGAACGGATTTACGGGATGGGCTGAGGAATTCCGCTCCGCCGCGGAGAAGCTGGAGAAGGTATCAACATGAGCGCGGCTAACGAGACTCGCACCATCCGGCTGGAATCGATGACACGGGTCGAGGGAGAGGGTGGACTGCGCATCGAGATCCACGACGGAACTCTCCGCGACGTGAAGTTTGATGTGTTCGAAGCGCCGCGTTTCTTCGAGGCCTTCCTGCGTGGCCGCTCGATTCGGGAGGTGCCGGATTTTACGGCACGCATCTGCGGCATCTGCCCCGCCGCGCACCAGATGAGCTCGGTACAGGCGATCGAGACAGCGCTGGGCATCACCCCGGGACCGGAGATCCGCGCCCTCCGCCGCCTCCTCTACTGCGGCGAATGGATTGAAAGCCACGCTCTGCACATCTACCTGTTGCAGGCTCCGGACTTCTTCGGCATGGAGAGCGCATTAACGCTTGGCAAAGCACAGCCGGAGCTGGTGAAACAGGGCTTGGAAATCAAAAAAATCGGCAATGAGGTCATGAATATCGTCGGCGGCCGATCGGTGCATCCCATCTCGGTCTGCGTCGGCGGCTTCTGGAAGGTTCCTCGTCGCGGCCAGTTGCTGGAACTCGTGCCACGGCTTGAATGGGCGTTGCAGGCTTCGTTGGATACCGTGAGATTTGTGTCGGGGTTGAAACTGCCTGACTTTGCTCCGAACTACGAGTGCGTCGCGCTTTCACATCCACGGGAATACGCCATCAACGAAGGCTCCATCGTTTCGCAACTGGGGCTCGACATTCCTGTCAGGGATTTCGAGCAGGTGTTCCTGGAAGAACACGTGGCACATTCGACAGCGTTGCACTCCGTGCGAGCCGATCGCGGATCCAGCTACCTGGTAGGACCGCTTGCGCGCATCAACCTCAACTACACACATCTTCCTCCAATCGCGCGCAAGGCGGCCGGGGAGCGCGGCGTTGCGTGGCCGTGTTTCAATCCCTATGCGGGGATCGTTGCTCGCGCGATCGAGCTCGTGATGGCCTGCGAAGACAGTCTTGAACTCATCCGGAATTACTGTGAGCCAGAGCCGCCGCGCTTGGAGTACGCCCTTCGTGCGGGTGAAGGATGCGCCGCCACCGAGGCGCCGAGAGGGCTGCTCTACCACCGCTACCGGTTCAACGACCAGGGAATCGTGCAAAGCGCCAGGATCGTGCCTCCCACCTGCCAGAACTATCGCCGCATTGAGGACGACCTGCGCCTCATATTGCCTGCCATTCTCGGTCGCCCGGACGCGGAAATCGTTGACACATGCGAAAAGCTTGTCCGCAACTACGATCCCTGCATTTCCTGCTCAACCCACGCGCTAAGGGTAAGTGTCGACCGCAATCAAGCCTGACCGGGCGCCGGAGGCCGCATCAAAGGTACACAATCTTCGCTCAACGATCGAGACTCTTCTTTTCCGGGTGTTCGATTACTGCACGCATCCAGTAGTTCCCTTCCCCATCGACTTCGATTCCGTGCACCTCTCGTTCAAAGCCGGGGAACCGCTTGCCAAACTCCTCCATCGCCAGAATCAGTTTGATCACGGGCGAATCGGGTCCGCCCAGGCGTTCGCCAGGCATGGACATGGGGATGCCAGGAGGATACGGTACGAGCATCGCGGCCGCGATTCGCCCGGCCATCTCCCTGAACCGGACTCGTTCGGTTTCGCAGCGGACGAGCTTCTGATAGGTCTGCCATGGCGTAAGAACGGGGTCGAAATCCTCGTCGCAGGCGGCATTCACCAAACCCGCCAGGTTTAGCTCGATCATCGCCTTGTGCATTTCATCGGAGAGATCCTTGAGCGACAGAGGGCGGTACCGGGCAGGAAAGCGCTGCACCAGTTCCGGAAGCGCTTCGTCAAGCGTGGCCTCGGAATCATAGAGCCGTTTGAATTCAAAGAGGTTCTCGAGCAGGCTTCCCCACTTCCCTTTCGATGTGCCGACTGAAAAAAGCACAAGCACGGTGTAATCGCCGGTGCGCGCAATCTCGACGCGGCGCGAGTCGAGGAACTCGGTCACAATGGCGGCTGGAATGCCCCAGTCGGCCATGATCCCCTGTGCATTGACGCCGGGAGTCAGAATGGTCACCTTGGTCGGGTCGAGCATGCAATAGTCGTCAGGCGAGTCTTCGTCCTGATAGCCATGCCATTCCTCGCCGTGCTTGAGAGTCCAGCAACGCGGCTGGCTTGCGAGCAGTTCATCTTCGGCATCCTCAAACAGGATCCTCTCGCCGGTAGCCGGATCGGTGACGTAATCAGGCTGGTAGACACCAAAGAACCAGCCTTCCCCGTTTTCTGATTCCGCGCGGAGACGATGAGCCACCGAACTCATCGCCTGCCGGAAGCTGATGGCGTCCGCCAGGGTTTCGTCCATCAGCGTAGGTCCGGCAGGCTCATCCATCATGGCCGCCGCCACATCCAGCGATGCGATCAGCGGATAGAACGGCGAAGTCGTCCCGTGCATCATGAAAGCTTCGTTGAACTGGTCGAATTCCAGCGGATCACGGGCGGATAGCTTCACATGGATCATGGAGCCCATGGAGAACGCGGCCAGCATCTTGTGCGTGGACTGAACGGAGAAGATGGTCGGCCTGTTCTCCATGTCTTCCGGCACTCCCATGGCGTAGCGTCCACGATAGAGGGGATGGAACTTGGCGTATGCGTACCACGCCTCGTCGAAGTGAACGCGGCCCACTGAAGCGCTCAGCTCTTGCACTACCCTGTCGACGTTGTAGCAGAGGCCGTCGTAAGTCGAGTTGGTCACTACCGCGTAGGTGGGCCGGTCGCTCCGTGCTCCGGCTGTGAATGGGCTGCGTGCAATGAGTTCCTGTACGGATTGAGGAGAGAAACGCGTCAACGGTACCAGGCCGATCATCCCGTAGCCGTTGCGCGTGGGCTTGAAGTAGACAGGACGGGCGCCCGTAACGGTGAGCGAGTGACAGATTGACTTGTGGCAGTTTGCATCCGCAAGGACCATGTCGTCCTGGGCGATCACTCCGTGGCCGACGATTTGATTGGACGTGCTCGATCCGCCCAGCACATAAAACGTCCAATCAGCTCCGAAGATACGGGCTGCGTTGCGTTCGGAGTCGCCGGGAGGGCCGATGTGGTCAAGCCAGGAGCCGAGCGGAGCGGATGAGATGCCGAGATCGGAGCGCAGGAGGTTTTCCCCAAAAAAACGGTGAAACTCCTGGCCGACGGGGTGCTTCAGGAACGCGACCCCGCCCATATGACCGGGCGCATCCCACGAATAGGCGGACTGGTCGTTGTATTTGAGCAACTCGCGAAAGTAGGGCGGCAGAAGCTGCTCGTGATAACGCTCAATGGCGGTGTCAAGGCGTGAGGCGATGAACGCGGGCGTGTCGCCGAAAAGGTGGATGTACTCGTATACCTGCTTGACGACTTCGAGCGGAAGTTCCGAGACCAGGGTCCGGTCGGCGATCAGAAAGATGGGAACCTTCTTGTTGCGGTGTCGGACGCCGCGAATGATGTCGAGCGCGGCGCGCTCTTCGAACTGGCTCTCGCCCTCGAGGTCCCAGTCCAGCAGGACGGCGGAGTAGCTGGGGTCGGATGTCACCAGCGATATTCCATCTTCAGGGGAAGTGGTCCGGACCAACTCGTAGCCTTCGGCGCCAATGGCCTCTACGAGACGTTCCATCGCGCGATCCGAGACGGAGTCGGTACGCCCCACTTCGCTGGCAATCAACAACACCCAACGCTTTTCGCTCATCTACCCGGAAACCCTCTCACAGCTTCACTCGCCCATCCCAAGGCGTCAAACATAGGCAAACACCTTATGGTATCGCGGATGGGTTTCGGATAGGTGAGACGCGGAGGAAAAGTCCATTCTGCCGGCCGCGGGAGGTCAGGATAGAATGGCCCACGAATTCATCCGGGGGCAATCCGGACTTCACACCAGGAGGTCAGGCGTCATGAATCGGCGTGAACTGCTGTACTCAACCGGACTGGGGATGATTGGTGGAACGATGGCTCGGGCCGCCGGGGCGCGTCCGTCATCGCCGGCGGCGGACAGCCAGCCCGCCGCCCTCAGCCTGGCCGACTACGAGCCGAAGAGCATGCTCCAGGTGAAGGAAATGCATGTCGCGCGCGCTCGCTTTCCCGTGATCGACATTCATACCCACATCACCGTCTCCGCCAACTCAAAAAACGGCGTGGATATTGACCCCGAGCGGCGGTATCTCTGCTCGCCGGAGGAGCTGCTCGCTGTGATGGACCGGAAGAATATCCGCTCCATGGTCAATTTGACCGGTGGATTCGATGACGGCCTCACTGAAACGATCAGGAGATATGATCGCGCTTATCGCGACCGGTTCTATACCTTCGCGGAGCCTTCTTACCCATTGTTTCTAAAGCCCGACTATCCGAAGCTTCAGGCCGATGCGATCGAACAGGCACACGCAAATGGCGCCCGCGGGCTCAAGATTCTCAAGACGCTGGGACTCTATCTGCGCTCGAACATCACTTCGGGGACGTTGGTGCAGATCGACGATCCCCGCTTCGATCCGATGTGGGACATCTGCGGTCAGCTGAACATGCCGGTCGCTATTCATGTCTCGGACCCGATCGCCTTTTTTACGCCTGCGGACCGCTTCAACGAGAGGTACGAGGAACTCAACAGTCATCCTGATTGGTCATTCTATGGGCGCGACTTTCCCAGCAACGCGGAACTGCTTGAAGCAAGGAACCGAGTATTTGCTCGTCATCCGAAGACGCGGTTCATCGTGCTGCACGTCGGCAACTTTGCTGAGAACCTGGGCAATGTGGCAGAGAATCTGGATCGCTTTGACAATATGACCGTGGACATTGCCGCGCGCATCGGCGAGCTTGGACGACAGCCGCGGACCGCCCGGGCATTCTTTGAGAAGTATCAGGACCGCATCTTGTTCGGAACGGATGCGACTCCGGACAAAAATGACTGTCCCCAGCAGATCTTCAATGACAAGCTCTACGAGATCTACTACCGGTTCCTGGAGACAGATGACGAGTACTTCGACTACGCGCCGGCGAACGTGCCGCCGCAAGGTCGTTGGCGCATCTACGGAATCAATCTGCCCGAGTCTATCCTGCGCAAGGTATATAACGAGAACGCGGCACGCGAACTGCATCTCTCCTTATAGACCGGCGCGCGTCACTGAGGTACACCATGATGAAATGGTTGGCACGCGCGTGCCTGATCGTTGCGACCGGCGCCGCCTCTGGACAGAACATGGGACCGGAATCTTTCCAAAGCGTCTATTCCCTCCGCGATGTTGCGCTGGATGCAGACCCACGGACAGCGTTCTGGCAGGGAGCAAAGCCGGTTTACGCCGAGGTGGACAGTCAGGGTATTCCTGTTCCCGGATATCGAACCGAGGTGCGTTCGCGGTGGACAACTGAGAATCTCTATCTGCTCTTTGTTTGCCCTTACGAGGAACTGCACTTGAAACCCTCGCCCGATACGGTGAAGGAAACCAATGAACTTTGGAAATGGGATGTCGCCGAGCTCTTTATCGGGTCCGATTTTCAAACCATTAAGCGTTACAAGGAGTTCGAGGTTTCGCCACAGGGGGAATGGATCGACCTCGACATCAACCTGGCGCTCCCCCACCATGAGTCGGGCTGGACATGGAACTCCGGGTTCGAAGTGGCAGCACGCATCGACCGCGATTCGCACATCTGGTACGGCGCAATGCGCATTCCATTCAAATCCATCGACGAGCGCGCACCGGTCGCCGGGAACGTCTTTCGCGCCAATCTGTTTCGCAGCCAGGGACCGCCGGAACATCGACAGGCAATTGCCTGGAGAGCTCCTATGTCCAATACGTTTCATACTCCGGAGCGATTTGGAAGGCTCGAACTGGTGAAATGAAGATGAACCGGAAGCAATTCTGATTTCTACGGCGATGCCGGGAGCTTCGACACTTCGGCTGATCACAGGCGGGCCTCGGCAAACGTTTTCTCCAATCTGAAGTGTGAACGCGCAGCTTCGCTCGCGCAATCGATCGAATATGCAGGCTCGCTCAGGATTGGAGCCGCACGTATGCGCTGTAACTCTCCTTATCGATGCTCATGAACGGGCGCATGGTGATCTGGCTTCCATCTGCTGCGCTCGCCAGCCAGTCTCCGGAGGAATTTTTGGCCGGTCGCGCCTGCAACAGCGATCTTTCGCTGAACGAAGGCTGAGCATCCGCCACTGCCATCAGCACCAGCGGCCCCTGCAGGAGTGCCACCAGGTTGGGATGATTAACATCCACAGGCTCCAGCCGCAAAGGCATGGGCAACTCGATCTGAACACGATCGCCGCTCTTCCACGTCCGGCGCACGGCGGCAAACGTCCCCGCCCGAAGGTCGCCGGAGAATCGCTGGCCATTCACCATGAGCACCGGATCTGGTTTAGCCCAGGCCGGAATGCGCACGTTTAGCGTATACTCGGCCGGCTGCGATGCCGAAACCTGGATCTCGATCCTGTTGTCGAACGGATACCTCGTCACCTGCCGCAACCCGAGCTTCGCGCCGCCGCTCGACCATTGCACGCTCGACGGCGTGTACAGGTTCACATAGACCCCATCCGATGAGCGCAGATAGGTGCTGATGTGATAGTCGGCCGCAAGCTGCGGAAATGTGCCCGAACAGCAAGGCCACTTCTGCCCGTACCAGACCTTCTTCCCGGTATTCGCATAATCGGAGTAGTAGAACGACGTGCCGTCGGCCTGAATCGGCCACGCACCGAGGATGGTGTTGTAGAGGACGCGCTCCATGCTGTCGCCGTAATGCGCGTCCTTCGTCACGCGCAGCAGGTGCCGCGTGATCTTGAAGTGCCCGTAGGCCCCGCAGGGCGTCTCGAAGCTGGCATGCGTCGTACTCAGGCTGTCCCCGAGTTGCCCGGTACCCGGCTCTCCGAATGACTCGTTCGGGCCCCATCCGCCGGTGGCGAAGCTCTGCGTCTTGTCCAGCATCTCGAACCCGTTTCTGGCGGCCCTCAGGTGCTTCTCGCTTCCCAGGGTGATGTAGGCCTGCATCGCCGAGTTGAATGCGTTGACGTGGCTGTATGCGTGCTCGAACGGAAGCACGTTGTTGCCCTCGGCGAGCGGGTTGAAGTATGTGTCATCTTCAAGGTACTGCTTCGCCATGTCGCGATAGAGCGGGTTGCCGCTTCGCTGATAGGTAAGGAACAGGTTCTCAGGCAATGTGTAGGTTTCATCCCACGTAAAGGAAGTGTCCTTATGCGGGCGCTGGCGCTGTTCGAAGCGCGACAGGGCCTTTTCCGGCAAATAAGCCTTGATCGCACGCGTGAGCTTTTCGTGAATGCCTATCGCCAGCGGATCCCGCACATACTCATGGGCATCGATCAATCCACACGACAGCTTGTCGTAGGTGTAGGCGGGGAGCCGGTAGCCCTCGAAGAATTTGGCTCGCGGGTCGAGCGTTTCACCATAGCCTTTCACCAGGCGGCTCACTTTGGCGCGAGTGCCTTCATCACCGGTAACGGCATATGCGCGCGCCAGCGCCGAGAGATACTGCCCGAACGAGTGGCCCGCGATAAAGCCATGGAAATCGTTGTGCTCCAGGCTGAAACCCGTAAGGTCGTACCAGCCGCCCATATCTTCTCCCGGCGCCGGCAGCCCCGCTACCTGACGGAATACCTTCAGCATCCGGTCGTCTTCAAGATTCAGAAAGCGGGCATGGTTCTCTTCAAACTGCTTCTTCATGGGACCGTCGTACAGTTGCACATCGCCATACGCGAACGTGGTCAGCGGCGTGGAAACGGCGAGCACTGGCTTTTCCGGATCCGCCAGGGCTGGGAAGGCTCGCGCGCCGCAGATACCTGCCGAGGCCGCGCAGGAAGCTTTCAGAAACGTTCTGCGATCGATTCCGCAGGTCATCTGGCTTGCTCCGGGAAATCGAGAAATCGTTTACCAGAAAGCTAGGCCGCTCCCCCTCCCTTTGTCAATCAATCATTCCTTCGCCCCTCACCTTTCCAGATCCCCAGTCCCCTCGTCCCCGCCATTCCGGCAGACGCAGCTCCCCTGGCCCCGAAAAGGTGTGCCCGAAGGAATCCGCTGACCATCGCGGGAATGTCCAGGCGTGGATCACAGGACCACGCGGCGCGCATTCTGCATGCGGGAGATTCGCGCACTGTCACCTCGCCATAATCTTCTTCCGCGAGACGCCCATTGTTGAAGAACCCGTGCCCCAGCTTCTCGAACAGCACCAGTGCCGCATCATTTCCGGCCGCGCCCAGTGCATCGAAAAGGTAGCTGCTCTGCGTGCACGGGATAACCGTATCGGCTTGACCATGAAGGATCAGAAACGGCGGGCATCCATCGCGCATGTAATGGACAGGATCGGCACACCCTACTTCACGAGGTGATGTGCTCACAGGAACCCCAAGCAGGCGCGACTCGAATGACTCGGGGTGGCCCGCCGGAAGGAGCTTGCGGATGCCGAGGCTCTCCGCATCTGTTCCGAGCGAAGCTGTTGCTCCGCGATCGGCGTCAATTCGGCCGAAATTGGTCGGCCCGTACCCGTCAACCACCGCCTGCACGGCCGAGGAGTATCCGGAATGTTCGGCGGTGAGGAACTGATTTTCACGGGACAAGGCGGCGCAAGCGGCAAGATGACCGCCTGCCGAAGATCCCCAAAGTCCAATGCGCCCGCCGTCCACTCCGAAGTCGCGGGCTGCGCTGCGCACCCAGCGCGTGGCGGTCTTGACGTCTTCGACGGGAGCCGGAAACTTCGCTTCGTCGCTTAGCCGGTAATCGATGCTCACGGCCGCAAGGCCGGATCGTTGCGCAAAAGACGCGAGGTCTGGCGCAAGACGGCGGTCACCGAAACGCCAACCGCCCCCATGCAGCCACAACACCACGGGCGGCGCCATTCTTGTTTCGGGGATGTAGACGTCCGCCAGGCGGTCTACGCCACCGGCGCGGCTATAGACCTGATCCCTTACCACTCGGACATGCAAGCCGCTATCTGTCATCGTTTCCTCAACCCTGAACCTCGGTTGCCGCCAACTGCGGAGGCTGCCCGGCAGGCCGTTCCAGCAGCGTCAGGTCCAATTCGGCAAGGTGCTGAATAACGCGATCGAAACGGAACGGAGGCGGCACGAGCGGGTAGCGGTAGCCCGCGAATGGGTCGCAAAGATAGCGAAAGAAAGACTCGAAGTGCCCGGGCGTTATGAATCCCAGGAATCGTGTGTCGTGCTTCTTCAACTGAAAGGAATGCGGCGTTCTCGGTGGAACGTGAAGAAAGTCCCCGGCATCGAGTGTGACAAAGCCATCATCGGCATACATTTCCATCTGCCCATTCAGGCAGTGGAACAGCTCCGTTACTTTTTCGTGCTGGTGGCGCGGAATTGCGGGCCCGGTGGGCCCTTCGGTTAGAAGCGCGATGAACACTCCGTTGCTATGCGTCTGGTTGCCCAGGATTGTGTACAATTGTTCGCCGGCAAGCATGCGTTCGCCCTCGCTTGCGGCCAGCACAAAAGGCGCCATGCCTTCGGGCGCAGCGGTCAGTTTCGCAGAGAGCTGCGCATCCCCGCTTTCCTCTGCCGCCAGCAGTTCTGTATCGACCGATTCTCCGAGCGCACTCCAGTCCACTGAATCATCGCTTTCGGGGTAAACTGCGCCTGCATACGGTTTGCCCAGGTGCTCGTATGCTTCGGCCGCATTTCCGCCGAAGCTCCAGCTCAGGAGCTTGCCGCGATGATCTACAAACTCATATCCGTGCGGGGTACCAGGCGGAATGTTTACGTAATCGCTCGGCGTGAGCAGGTAGGAGCGGCCGGCCAGTTTCAACTCGACCACCCCCTCGAGCACAAAGAGCGCTTCATGCGTGGCGCGATGACGGTGAACGGGGAATCCCGCGCCCTTGGCTCCCGTCAGGATGGTTCCGCTGGCGGGCTGGTTCAGCTCGGCTGGTGTTGCAATCCGCGTGGCGAGCTGATTTCCAAAGGCAAAGCAAACGCCCGCACCTGCATCCAGCTTATAAGGCGCCTGCACCGCAGGCAATGAATTCTTAAACATACAGATAGACCTCTGTTCAGACACGTGCGGGACTGGCGGTCGTGCCGGGAATCCGTCTTGAACGTCATCGGGGAAGCGCGAAAGACGGAAACAAATGCGGTACTAGCTCGTACCGCGCGACATGGGAATTTGATAGCAAACAAAAGACAGGGCTGTAAAGCGAATTCTTGCGAGCAAAAATCCATTGCAGTGGTTTGGTACCATGGCGTACCATTTGGGTCTGCGGTTCCCCACTCCGATCGACACAAGTGGAATTTCAGCCGTTCAACGACAGCGCCGACCGGCTCGCCGCCCGCGTGGTATCCCGTATGAAACTTGCCTCATTTCGCATCCAGGACAAGCCAACCTGGGGCATCGGCGACGGAGCTTCCTTGCGTGACATTGGAGCCATTCTCGGAGACACCGTTCCTGACCTGAAGGCGTGCATCGCACAGGGAGCGTTCGAAGCCGTGCGGCAGGCGAGCGGCGCCGCGCCCGTCTATGGCATGGACCACGTGCACTGGCTGCCGGTCATTCCCAACCCGGAAAAGATCTTCTGCGTGGGACACAACTACGAAACGCACCGCAAGGAAACGGGCCGGGCCGTCGTGGAACATCCAACCATCTTCGCGCGGTTTGCAAATACGCAAACGGGGCACAGAGCTGACATGATCCGCCCGCGTGTTTCGACCAGCCTCGACTACGAGGGCGAATTGGCCGTCATCATCGGCAAACCGGGAAGGTATATCTCGCGGGAGAGGGCATTCGACCATATCGCCGGGTTCGCCTGCTATAACGACGGCAGCGTGCGCGACTGGCAGCACCACACGCACCAGTTCACGCCCGGGAAAAACTTCCCGCGCACGGGCAGTTTCGGACCGTGGATGGTCACGGCCGACGAGTTCACAAACCTTGAATCGCGGCGGATCATGACCCGCCTGAACGGAGAAACTGTACAGGAGGCCAGGCTGGGCGACATGATTTTCGATATCCCGGCCCTGGTCGAATATTGTTCCTCGTTCAACCCCCTTGCCCCCGGGGATGTCATCGTCACCGGAACTCCCGGTGGCGTTGGCGTAAAGAGGACACCGCCGTTGTGGCTGAAGCCCGGCGACGTTGTCGAAGTGGAGATTGATGGAATCGGCGTGCTGCAAAACGGCATCACCGACGAAGAGCCTGTTCCGTAGC
>Ga0335080_10006864_pt1 | contig 11776 bp, 8 predicted proteins | sample Lox_Sample_34_FD_206720 | JGI IMG/M metagenome (GOLD analysis project Ga0335080, IMG submission 206720) | Soil microbial communities from Loxahatchee National Wildlife Refuge, Florida, United States - Lox_Sample_3.4 | ecosystem: Environmental > Terrestrial > Soil > Wetlands | place: USA: Florida...
ATATCCAGGACCGACCCGCAATTTCTCATCCGATTATTCGAGATCGAGATTCCGGAAATCTACGACGGCATTATCGAGATCAAGCGGATTGCGCGCGAACCGGGAGACCGGGCGAAGGTCGCCGTTCTGTCGCACGACGACCGCATCGATGCCGTCGGCGCGTGCGTCGGAATGAAGGGAGTCCGCATTCACGCGATCGTCCGGGAGTTGAACAACGAAAATATCGACGTCATCAACTACACCGAAGACACGACGATGTTCATCCAGCGTTCGCTGGCCCCCGCCAAGCTGAAGGAAATCCAGGTTGATGCCGAAAACAAAAAGGCATCGGTCCTTGTCGCAGTCGACCAGGTCTCTCTGGCGATCGGCAAGGGAGGGCAAAACGTGCGGCTCGCATCCAAGCTCACCGGATTTGACATCCAGGTTCTGAAGGAAGGGGGAGAAGAAGAGGAGTACGACATGGACCTCTCCGAGTTCCGCGAGGAGCTGGGAGACGTCTTGTTCCACAAGTTCTTCGACGAAGGATACGAAACGGTCCGCGACGTCATCGAATCTTCGAAAGAAGAAATCGTGAGCGCTCTCGGTATCGAAGGGGAGAAAGTGGACGAGATTGTTGTGATGCTCAAGAAGGGGCTCGAAGAGGCGGAGGTGGAAAACGAGGAGGAGGCGTCGTCCGCCCTTCCAAAGGCGGCGGGCGCGCCCGTGGCGGAACCGGTTGAACATGCGGCGAACGTGGAGCCGAAGCAAAGTGAGCCCCCTGCGGAATAAGCAGTATGAGTGACAAGAAAACAAAAATCTATAATCTCGCCAAGGAGCTTAACCTCTCCAGCGAAACCATTCTGGACTTCCTGAAGAAGAAGGGGTTCGAAGTAAAGAACCACATGAGCGTGGTGAACGAGGAAGCAGTCCACACGGTAATGGGTCACTTCAAGAAGGAGAAGGATGTCGCAGAGCGGCATCAAAAGAAGATCCAGGAGTTCCGGTCCTCGCGGAAGAAGGAGCCGTCCGACAAACCCGAAAAGAAAGCGACGGGCGCGGAAGAGGCAGAGACGCTCCCTGTCGTCGAGCAGAAGCCCGAGCACGCGGCGGAGATTCCCGAGCCGGTGATGGCTGCCGCTCCCGCCGCAGGCGTTGAAGCTGAAATCGCGACTTCTCCGGCAATCCAGGCAAAAGCGCCGGAGGCGCCGCCGGTCAAGGTGCCCGAGCCGGAGATCCGGCCTGCGAGAGTGGAAGCGCGCTCTCCGCTCGAGGTTGCCGTCGCGCGTACGCAGCGCGGGCTGACGATCAAGGGCAAGATGGAGCTCGAAAAGCCCGCTCCGCCGGCGACGACCGAGGAAGACGACAAGAAAAAGAAGAAGAAAAAGAAAAAAGTCCGGGAAGACACCAAGCGGGTCAAGATCGCCCCGGCGCCGACGGGCGAAGACGAAGAAGCGAAACTGCGGAAGCGAAAGAAAACGCGACGGGCCGAGGTCAACGAAGTTGAAGTCGCAAAGGCGATCAAGGAGACGCTCTCGGAGATGAGCGAAGATTCGGCAGCGTCCCGTGCCGCGATCAAGCGTCGGAAGAAAGAGAAACGCGAGGAGGAACAGCAGAAAATCCTCGACGAAATCGAGCGGGATAAAACGCGTATCCGGGTCACGGAATACGTCACGGTCGGGGAACTCGCGAACCTGATGCGTGTTTCGGTCGCCGAAGTGATCCAGAAGATCATGGCGCTCGGCATCATGGTCTCCATCAATCAGCGACTGGACAAGGACACCATCACGCTGGTTGCGGACGAATTCGGCTTCCAGGTTTCATTCGAACATGAATTCACGGCCGACGAGCTTCACGACGAGGAGGATGCGCCCGAGTCGCTCGAGCCCCGCCCGCCGGTGGTAACGATCATGGGTCACGTCGATCACGGAAAAACGTCGCTCCTCGATTACATCCGGCGGACGAATGTGGTTGCTGGAGAGTCCGGCGGCATCACCCAGCATATCGGTGCCTACGAGGTCACGCTCGACGGTAACAAGCAGATCACGTTCCTCGACACGCCCGGCCACGAGGCGTTCACGGCCATGCGGGCTCGCGGCGCACAAGTGACCGACATTGTGGTGCTCGTCGTCGCCGCGGACGATGCAGTCATGCCGCAGACCCTTGAGGCGATTAGTCATGCCCAGGCCGCAAACGTTCCGATGATCGTGGCCATCAATAAAATTGACAAGCCCGAAGCGAATGCCGAACGCATCAAGCAGCAGCTCGCCGAGCGGGGACTTCTCGTCGAGGAATACGGCGGTAAGGCGCAGGCAGTCGAACTTTCGGCGCGGACGGGTCTTCACGTTGAACAGCTTATGGAGAAGATTCTTCTGGAAGCGGAGGTCCTCGACCTGAAGGCAAATCCCAACCGTCATGCTCGGGGCGTTGTGGTCGAAGCCGAGCTGGACAAGGGAAAAGGAATCACCGCAACGGTTCTCGTTCAGAAGGGAACGATGAGGATAGGCGATTCGTTTGTTTGCGGCGTCCGGAGCGGGCGCATCAGGGCGATGTTTGACGAACGCGGCCAGCGGATCGAAAGCGCAAAGCCCTCGCAGCCCGTCCAGGCGATCGGTTTTGACGGCATCCCGCAGGCAGGCGATGCGATCGTTGTGCTCGAGGATGAACGCCTCGCGCGGGACATCAGCATCCAGCGTCAGCAATTGAAGAGAGAACAGGATTTCCGCCAGAACCGCCGTGTAACCCTCGACGATATTTCCAAACAGATCAAGGAAGGCCAGGTGCGCGACCTGCCGGTCATCGTCAAGGCCGACGTCGACGGCTCTGCCGAGGCCCTGTCGGATTCCCTCATGAAACTCTCCACGGGCGAAGTGAAGGTGCATGTGATTCATAAGGGCGTCGGGGGTATCTCGGAATCGGATGTGATCCTCGCCGTTGCATCGCGGGCGGTCATCATCGGTTTCCACGTCCGGCCGAACCTCAAAGCCCGCCAGCTCGCCCAGCAGGAAGACATCGACATCCGCCTGTACAGCATCATCTACGATGCCATCAACGAAGTCCGGAATGCGCTGGAGGGAATGCTCGCGCCAACGGTTTCGGAGGAAGTCACCGCGACCGTCGATATTCGCGAGACATTCAAGATATCAAAAGTCGGGACAATCGCCGGATGTTACGTCAAGGACGGGAAGATCACCCGCAACAACAAGGTCCGCCTCATCCGGGACGGCATTGAAATTTTCAACGGCACCCTCGCATCCCTCAAGCGTTTCAAGGACGATGTGCGTGAGGTTGAGCAGGGATTCGAATGCGGCATCGGGCTCGAGAATTTCAACGACATCAAAGTCGGCGACGTGTTAGAATCATATCAGCAAGTGGAAGTGAAAAGAAAGCTGGAATGATCCGGGAGACGGCTCATGTCGGTACGGACGGAACGAGTTGCGTCGATGATCAAAGAAGAGGTCGGACTCCTCTTCCAGCGCAATTTCAGCATGGAAGAATACGGACTCCTCACGGTAACCGAAGTGCGCGTGAGCCCCGACCTGAGAAATGCGAAGATCTACGTGAGCGTCTTTGGAAATGAGGAGCGCAAGAAGAAGAGTCTGGCAATGATCGAAGGGCAAAAAGGGTTCGTCAGGTCCGCGCTGGGCAGAAATCTCCGGCTCAAGTTCACGCCGATCGTGACATTCTACCTCGACGAAACCATGGATAAAGCGATGCGCATGGAAGACCTCTTCAAAAAGATCCATTCCGGAGAAAACAACGCACCCCGCCCGGAGTCAGAGGAATGATGCCCCGTCCGAATCTTGTCCGAATCGAAGGACCGGGAGAAGTGCTTCTCCTCGATAAGCCGATGGGCTGGTCTTCCTTCGACGTCGTGAGAAAAGTCCGGTCGATTTTGTCCGTCCGGAAAGTGGGCCATGCGGGGACACTCGACCCCCTTGCCACGGGCCTGCTCATCGTTGCCACCGAAGGCATGACGAAATCGCTCGAGCGCTTCGCGCTGGAAGAGAAGGAGTACCGGGGCTCGTTCGAGCTGGGGGTCCGGACACCCAGCTTCGACAGCGAAACGGAGGTTACCGAGCGGAGGGATTATTCCGGGCTGAGCCGGGCCGACATTGTCGCCGCACTGCAGCGACGCGTCGGACGCGGCGTTCAGGTTCCGCCCATGTACTCCGCGGCGAAATTCGGCGGTCGGCCGCTCTATCGCTATGCGCGGAAAGGAAGGACAGTTGTTCGCGCTGAGCGGGACATCGAGATTCGCAGTTTTGAGCTGGGCAATTTCATCCCCCCAATCGCGGAGTTCTCCGTGGTTTGCTCCAAAGGTACCTATATCCGGTCTCTTGTCGACGATGTCGGCACTGAGCTGGGTTGCGGTGCCACGCTCCGATCCCTGCGCAGGATGCGCATAGGGTCATTCAAAATTGAGGATGCGATGTCCGTGGAGGAGCTGATCGCCCGAAGGGGATCCCGCATGCATGCCTTTCACCCGGTCCCCGCATGAAGCGCGCGTTCCGACTGAGCGACATCGTCTTCAACAAGAACAGCGTCGTTTCCGTCGGCCTCTTCGACGGCGTTCACCGGGGTCATCGGGTGGTCATTCAGGATGTTGTCCATCGCGCACGGGTACGCGAGGGGAGAAGCGTCATCGTGACGTTCGACCCGCATCCCCGCGAAGTTCTCGGCAAGGATACTCAGCCCTTCAAGATTTTGTCCACGGTCGACGAGCGTGCGGATTTCTGCGGGGACCTGGGGATCGACTTGTTCTTCGTTCTTTCGTTCGACTATGAATTTTCCCGTCTCTCGTCTCACTTCTTTTTCCAGAAATATCTGATCGAGGGGATCGGCGTGAGCGAGGTTGTCGAAGGTTACGACCATCACTTTGGCCGTGATCGTGAAGGGGGAGCCGAGGCGCTGCTCCGCCTGGGGAAGGAATTCGATTTTACGTTCGTCGCCCTGAAACCCGTCACGGTGGACGGCGGCATTGTGAGCAGCTCGCGTATCCGCTCCCTCATCGCCGACGGCGAGGTCGAGAGAAGCGCCTATCTTCTCGGACGGCCGTACGCTCTTGCCGGTACCGTCGTTCCAGGGGATGGTCGCGGGAAGACGCTGGGTTTCCCGACAGCCAACATCGACCCCGAGAATTCCCGGAAGCTGCTCCCAAAGGATGGGATCTACGTCGTTCAGGTAGATGTCGAAGGGCGGCGGGAATTCGGGATGACGAGCATTGGCCTCCGGCCGACGTTCCACGAGAGCGGAGACCGCACCGTCGAGGTGAACGTTCTGAATTTCGACGGAGACCTGTACGGACGGCAGATCCGTATCGCATTTCTCAAACGGCTGCGGGAGGAGCGGAAATTCCGTTCCGTCGACGAATTGGTGAAGCAAATGACTCTGGATCGGGAAGCGAGTCAACGATACATCGAAGAGCTTGAGCGGACGTCGGGCCGCACAGCACTGTATTCATAACGGAAGGAACATCATGGCAGCGACAAAAGAACAAAAAATGGAATTCATCAAGAAGTACGGCAAGGATGCGAAGGACACCGGGAGGCCCGAGGTTCAGATTGCGATTATTACGGCGACGATCAACGGCCTCTCGCCGCACTTGGACTCTCACAAGAAAGACCATCACTCCCGCATGGGCCTCTTGAAGCTGGTCGGCAAACGCCGCCGGCTGCTCGACTATCTCATGCGCAAGGACATTAACCGATACCGAAAGATCATCCAGGAACTCGAAATTCGAAAGTAGGTTGTCGGTATCGATTCCGAAACTGCTGGCGAAGAGAGAGGCGAATAAAGGACAAACATGAGCGAATCTCAAACGGTAACAAAAGAAGTAACCCTCGGCGGCAAGGTATTTTCGCTGGAGACAGGCCGATTTGCGAAGCAGGCAGACGGCGCGGTCATGGTACGCTATGCCGACACCATGGTACTGGCGACCGTCGTCAGTGCTCCGGAGCCGACGGAAGGAAAGGATTTCTTCCCACTCCAGGTCGAGTATCGGGAAAAAACAGCGGCGGCAGGCAAAATCCCGGGCGGTTTTTTTAAACGGGAAGGGAGGCCAACGGAAAAGGAAATTCTTTCGTCCCGGCTGATCGACCGGCCGATTCGACCGATGTTCTCGAAACAGTATCGCAACGAAACGCAGATTCTCGTCACCGTGTATTCGTCGGATATGCAGCACGACGGAGACATTCTCGGCGCATGTGCGGCCTCAGCCGCGCTCATGGTCTCGGACGTTCCGTTCGACGGGCCGATTGCGGAGGTTCGCATCGGCAGAATCGACGGATCCTTCGTCGTCAACCCGACGTTCTCCGAACTCGATCGGAGCGATATTGACCTCACCGTTGCCGGCACCGAAGATTCCATTGTGATGGTCGAAGGAGAATCGAAGGAGATATCCGAGGCGGACATGCTCTCGGCGTTGAAGGCCGGCCACGAGGCAATCAAGATTCTGTGCGCAGCGCAAAGAGACCTCGCGCGGGATGTTTCGAAGGCGAAGCGGAAGGTCGAAGCGTCGGTGTTGCCGGACGGATTGTTGGATGCCGTACGGTCGCGCGCCGAATCGCGGCTCAAGGAACTGAGCCGGACGGTGTTGACGAAGGAACAACGGTCTGCGCAAACGAACCAGGTCTATGACGAGGTCAGCGCGTCGCTTGCAGAAAGCTACCCTGAACAGGAAGCGCTCATTCATGAGCTGATGCACGACATCGAAAAGGGCGCGATGCGCATGACGATCCTTACGGAGGGAAAGCGCCTCGACGGCAGGGGTACGGCGGACATCCGGCCCATCACGTGCGAAATCGGATTGCTCCCGCGCACCCACGGCTCGGCGCTCTTTACGAGGGGCGAGACGCAGAGTTTGACGACGGCAACCCTCGGAACAAAAATGGATGAACAGTTGATCGACGGGCTCCTGCCGGAGACGACGAAGCGTTTCATGCTCCACTATAATTTTCCCCCCTTCAGCGTCGGAGAGACCGGAAGAGTCGGTTCCCCCGGCCGCCGCGAAATCGGGCACGGGAATCTTGCCGAGCGTTCTCTGAAGCGCCTTGTCCCGGATGAACAAACGTTTCCGTATACGCTTCGGGTGGTCTCAGATATCCTCGAGTCAAACGGCTCATCCTCGATGGCGACGGTTTGCCCATGGCACGTCCGGTGGCGGGGATCGCGATGGGACTCGTGAAGGAAGGGGACCGCGTGGCCATCCTGAGCGACATACTCGGGAACGAAGATCATCTCGGAGATATGGACTTCAAGGTTGCAGGAACCACGCAGGGCATTACGGCTTTCCAGATGGATATCAAGATCAAAGGCATATCGTTTGCGATCATGGAGCGTGCGTTGGCGCAGGCGCGCGACGGTCGCATGCACATCCTCGGCATCATGGCGCGAACGATCGATCAGCCTCGTGCCGAGCTCTCGCCCTACGCGCCTCGTCTGCAAACAATCAAGATACCCATCGATATGATTGGAGCCGTGATCGGGCCCGGTGGCAAGAACATCCGGCAGATCGTCAAGGAAAGCGGAGCCGAAATCAATATCGAGGACGACGGCACCGTGACGGTCGCAGCGGTCGAAAAGGAGTCGGCCGACAAGGCGATGGAGTTCATCCGCCGCATGACGGAAGCGCCGGAGGTTGGAAAAACGTACAGGGCGACGGTGAAGAAGATCATGGATTTCGGCGCCTTTGTGGAAATCCTCCCGGGTAAGGAGGGTCTCGTCCACGTGTCGCAGCTCGACGTCAATCGTGTGGAGAAGGTCGAGGATTTTGTGAAGCTGGGCGACGTCATCGAAGTCAAGCTCATGGGAATCGACCGGGAAGGACGACTCAACCTGAGCAGGAAAGCGTTGCTGCCCGGAGGAGAACGTGCCGGTGAGGAAATGGCGAAAGCGGCCGAGCGCCGTCAATCGTCCGACCATTCGAGGCCGCGGGGAGACAGGAAAGCGCATCGGTAGACCGATTCTCAGTCCTCGAAAATCCTCGCGTGAGGCGATTGGCCCGCCAATCTCTCCGTGAGGATTTCTCTTTTTGAGCACACCCCATGAATCTGCGGATCAGACCTTCGACCGGCCTTTCCGGATCGTATGAGATTCCGGGAGATAAATCGATCTCCCATCGCGCGCTCATGGTTGCCTCCCTCGCGAGAGGAACCAGCGAAATCGTCGGCGGATCGGGGGCGCAGGATCCCCGCAGTACCCAACAGTGCCTCATCGACCTGGGCGTGCCCATTGAGACAAGAGGCAATGCAAGAGTTGTCCGCGGCTCGGGCTTGAAAGGCTTTCGAGCGAGCGCCCGTCCCCTCGACGCAGGAAATTCCGGCACAACGATGCGGCTCTTGTCCGGTATCATGTCCGGCCAGGATTTTCCTTCGGTCATCGTCGGAGACGAGTCACTGAGCAAGCGTCCGATGCGCCGCATTCTCGACCCGCTCCGGGAAATGGGAGCGGAAATATCCGGCACGTCCGCGGGAACCGCACCGCTTCGCATCTCTCCCTCGGGGCGCCTCCACGGCATACGGTACGAATCCGCCGTTCCGAGCGCTCAGGTGAAGTCTGCCATCCTTCTCGCCGGGCTCTATGCAGAGGGGAGAACGGAAGTCGTGGAGCGCATTCCGACCCGGGACCACACCGAGCGCATGCTCGGCCTGAGGCCGGAGAGGCGCGGAGACTCAGTCGTCGTGGCGGTTCAAGGGGGAACGGGTCCGGAGCCGCGGCAGTTCCTCATCCCCGGAGATTTCTCCGCCGCGATGTATCTCCTCGTCGCGGCACTCATTGTCCCTCACTCTTCTCTGACCGTCAAAAACGTCGGCATCAATCCCACGCGGGCTGCGGCATTGAATATTCTCAGGGACATGAATGGAAATATCGAGGTGCTGGACCAGAGGCAAAACGCAGGCGAACCCGTCGCCGATATCCGCGCGCAGAGCTCATCGCTCCGGTCGGACATCACCCTCGGAAAGCGGGAGGTCTCCGCGCTCATCGATGAAATTCCCATCCTTGCAATTGCCGCGTTGTTTGCGGAAGGTACAATGTCCGTACGATCTGCCGAGGAGCTCCGGAACAAGGAGTCCGACCGGATTGCGGCGCTGGTGCGAAATATCCGAGCACTTGGAAATGAAGTGGAAGAATACACGGACGGGTTTGCATTTGAGAGCAAAAGAAACTTAATTGGCGCGACCATCGAGAGTTTTGGCGACCATCGGATTGCGATGGCGTTCGGCGTTGCGGGCCTGGCTTTGCCCCGGGTTGAAATCCGGGACTCGGACTGCGTGGATATTTCGTTTCCGGGGTTTTGGAAGACCATCGGCGCTTAAGAATTGAAACATGAGATTCTTCGCAAGACGCAATGTAATCGACCGGACGTTTGAAATATCCATCCCATGCACAACCCGACCACCACTCCGACTGAAATTGTGATCTCATGGCAACCGTTCGATTAGAAAACGTCCAGAAAGTGTACGAAGGAGGAGTGGTCGCAGTCCACGCGTTCAGTCTTGAGATCGCCGACAAGGAATTTGTCGTTCTTGTCGGTCCGTCGGGTTGTGGAAAGTCGACCACGTTGAGGATGATTGCCGGACTTGAAGAAGTATCGGAAGGGACGATTTACATTGACGGCCGTCCCGTGAATGACGTCTCTCCGAAGGACCGTGACATTGCGATGGTTTTTCAGAACTATGCCCTCTATCCGCACATGTCGGTATACGAGAATATGGCCTTTGGCCTCAAGCTGAGAAGGCTGCCCAGGGCCGACGTCGAGAAACGCGTGCGCGAGGCGGCGGGAATTCTTGCGATCGAAAACCTGCTCGACCGCAAGCCGAAGGCGCTTTCGGGCGGACAGCGTCAGCGCGTGGCCGTCGGGAGGGCGATCGTGCGCAAACCGAAAGTTTTTCTGTTTGACGAGCCCCTCAGCAATCTCGACGCCAAGTTGCGGGTCCAGATGCGCGCCGAGATCTCGCGGCTGCACAAACAGCTCGGAGCAACGATGATCTACGTGACACACGACCAGACCGAAGCGATGACAATGGCCGACCGCATCGTCTTGATGAAGGACGGCCACGTACAGCAGATCGACACGCCGATTGAAATCTATCGGAAGCCCACAAACAGGTTCGTCGCCGGTTTTATCGGCAGTCCGTCGATGAATTTTTTCGACGGCTCGCTTGCTCAGGCAAACGGATTGCGATTTCAGGAAACGGGAGGGGGAATAAACGTTCCCGCCCCTTCCAAATTGCGGAAACGATTAAGTCCGTTCGTGGGGAAACCGCTCACGCTCGGGCTGAGACCGGAACATATCGGTATCAGGAAAGGGGGCGTTGGTTCCTACCGGACGAAGGCGAAAGTCGAAATTATCGAGCCCATGGGGAACGAAGTCTATGTCCACTTCTCGACGAGAAAAGGGGGGCCGAACTATATCGCGCGCCTGTCACCGGATGATATTTCCTCAGGCGTGAAAACGATCGACCTCTCGCTCGAGATGGATCAGGCACACTTCTTTGACGGACAGAGCGAGATGGTGATTTGACGCGAACGGGGGGCTGGTGTCGCGGTCAGATGCGGATGATCTGGTGCTTGAACTTATCGATCTCGAGCTCGCCGTTGAGCCATCGGACGAACTCGGGCCCGTACTTGTTGAGAAAATAAAGTATGTTGAGTTCGCGTTCCTGAAAATTCGAATTGGGGAAGAGGAACAGCGCCGCTTTGTCAATCTGCCGGAGAAACACCTCGTTCTGCCTCTTTTGAGCTGCCACCACCTTCTGTTCAAGGACGTCGATCGTCGCTTTCATTTTTCCCAGTGCCCCGTCGAGCGCTCCTCCGAGCGTTGGGTCGATTGACACCATCCCTGCCCGCAACGAATTCAGAGATTCCTCAACGGCGCCGGCCGTGTTTGCGAATAATTCGTGCGCTTTGAAATCCGAAACCTGTTCGGTCACACGCTGCTTCAGGAGCTCAACGTCCTGGAAGAACTGAATTGGTTGAAGCGCGAATCGCGTGAGAACCTTTTCCACCTTCTCTTCAAGAATTGTCGCGGTCGCGCGCGGATAGATGATGGGCTCGGGGATCTGAAAATAGTCGTAGAGACGCTTAAATTGTGCGAAATACGCCACTTCTGCGGGCCCACCAACGTACGCGACGGTCGGCAGCAGCGTATCCTGGCATATCGGCCGGAGGACAACATTGGGGCTGAGACGTTCCGGCGTATTGTGAAGAATGTCGGCCATCTCCTGTTTGCCGAGGTGGCGACGCGTCCCTTTCAGAAGATAACCTTCCGGATGCGGCTCGATGGGGTATCTGCCTCCGTCGCTGAACAGAAAGAGATTGATCGGCCGCGGCTTCACCTGCGCATGATACTGTTTCTCCAGCGCAGCGCTCTCCTCGACCACAATCTGGGATGTGCGGGATGACTCGCCGAGTTCGCGTTCAAAGATCGGCGCGACGATCTTCTTGGCCTGTGCGTCATTCGGGTCGAGGAACACGAGGCCGGAATCTTCCAACAGGACATTCAGGAGGTGCACGAACGCCCTGTTGAAATCCATTCCGGGCTGGTACGCGGTCTTAAATAACTCGAGCACCTGTCCCTTGAACTCGGAGTGAACCAACGCCTGGTCGACGGTCGAAAAAACGGCGCTGATGGATTCGTCCAGTTCGAGTTTACCGACCGCCCCAACGTTTTTCTTCTCGTTTGTTTCCTGCTTGCCGTATCGAATCTGAACGAGGTCGTTCGAGCCGTTGATAAGGCCTATGGTGGCGACTTCATCGAAGTCGTGATCCTCTCCTTCCAACCAAAAGACGGGGACAA
>Ga0335080_10006868_pt1 | contig 11773 bp, 10 predicted proteins | sample Lox_Sample_34_FD_206720 | JGI IMG/M metagenome (GOLD analysis project Ga0335080, IMG submission 206720) | Soil microbial communities from Loxahatchee National Wildlife Refuge, Florida, United States - Lox_Sample_3.4 | ecosystem: Environmental > Terrestrial > Soil > Wetlands | place: USA...
ATCGGCGGATGCGGCGTTTGGACCGGGCGCGGCCACACGTTCACGTAGTTGAAGTGATAGTGCTTGCCGACATATTGGAATGGTCCCGGCTCGGTCCAGGCGCGGATGATCAGGTCGTGCGCCTCGGCAAAGCGGTCCTGCGAGTGCGCCGGGTTGATGCCCATGGCGTGGTACTCGGCGCCGATTCCGCGCACGAACCCGGCGATGAACCGGCCGCGCGTGAGGTTGTCGAGCATCGCGTATTCCTCGGCGACCATCAGCGGATTGTTGAGCAGCGGCAGCGCGCGGCCGAGGATCGCGAGCTTCGCCCGCTTGATGCTGCGCGCGAGCGCACCGGCGAGCACGCCGGGGATCGGCATCATGCCGTAGGCGGTCTGGTGATGCTCGTTGAGGCAGACGCCGTCGAAGCCGAGCCGGTCGGCGAGCTCCATCTGGTCGAGATATTCGTGGTAGAGGCCGGCGCCCTTCGCGGGATCGTAGTGACTGTTGGAGAACGTGACCCAGGCCGAGCCGTTGCGCTCGATCGCGTCGAGGTCGACGTGCCGATAGGGCATCAGGTGGAAGTTGAAGAATTTCATGCCGCGATCCTCATGCGGTCGAAGAAGGTTTCCGCCGCGGCGACGAACGCCTGCGGCTGCTCGACATGGGGGAGGTGCCCGCAGTCGGGAATGACGACGAGCTGCGCGCCGGCAATGCGCTTCTGCCAGGCCGACGCGTAAGCCGGCGGCAGCAACCTGTCGTCGGCGCCCCAGACCAGCAGCGTCGGCAGCTTGATGCGGTGCAGCCACTTGGCGAGGTGCGGGTCGTAGCCGCGCGGCTGCCAGGTCAGGCGCGCCGCGGCGGTGTGGTTCTTGATGTTCTGATCCTCTGCGTCGGGCCGCAGCACGCGCCGGACCGCCTCGTCGGCGCGCCCGGGGTCGTGGAAGAGATCGCGGATGCGCTGCTCGTCGGTGCGCAGGAACGGATCGATCTGGGCGAGGCCGGGGACGTGGATGCCGGCGGCGGCGACGAGGGTGAGCGAGGCGAGCCGCTGCGGATTGCGCACCGCGAGCTCGGCCGCGATCCAGCCGCCGAGATCGTGGCCGATGAGGTCGACGTCGTGGAGATCGAGCTGGTCGATCAGGTCGAGGTAGAAGTTGGCAAGATCCGGGACGGTGTCGAGCCAGGCCGGCAAATCAGACGCGCCGAAGCCGGGATGCTCGGGCGCGAGCACGTCGTGGCGTGCCGCGAGATCGTCCAGGACCGGGAGCCACTGACCGACGTCGTTGGGGCCGTGCAGATAGAGCAGCGGCCGGCCGGCGCCGGTGCGGCGCAGCGCGATGCCGCAGCCGTGGAGGGACATCTTCGAGGGGGCAGGATCGGTCATGAGGTCGCTTCCCGGGCAGCGCGCGCATTGTATCGTTGCGCCGCCCGGAAGCGGAAGCCCCGGTTGGTCACGCCCCGGTTGGTCACGCGTGGGCGCGTGTCCTGATCGGCGAACCGGCTTCCACTTCGCCGGGACACGCGCGAAGCGCAACCAGATTGGGGCGATGCGGCAGCATGTCGGGCGTCTTCAGGTTCCAGACCAGGCCGAGCCGTTGCAGGGAGACGAGCACCCACCAGCCGGGATCGCCCTCGCCCGGGTTGAGGCCGAGGCGCGCCGAGGCCGGGAAGGCGTGGTGGTTGTTGTGCCAGGCCTCGCCCATGGTGATGATGCCGCAATAGGGCACGTTGTAGCCCTGCACGCCGGCACCCTCGAGGTGCCAGCTGCGCGGCCCGCGATTGTGCGCGAAGTAGCCGACCAGCCAGTGGCCGGTGACCGAGGCGGCGACGCGCACCGCAATGCCCCAGATGAGCCAGGGCATGCCGCCGAGCGCGAAGAACAGGACCGCCCAGGGAAGCTGCTGCGCCATCCAGGTGCGCTCGATGACGCGGTAGAAGCGATCCTCGGCGACGCGGCGCTCGAGCTTGAGCTCGGGCGGATGGGCGAGGATCAGCTCGCAATGCAGCTGCCAGAACCCGTCGCGCAGGATCGGCGAGCGGTGCGCCAGGTAGGCGTGGCAGTGCGGCTTGCGCTGCGCCCAGTCGCGGATGTCGTGCTGGCGCATCATGCCGAAGGGCCCCGCCATGCCCACCAGCGTGCCGAGATAGACGAACAGGCGTTCGACCCAGACAGGGCAGTCGTACGAGCGGTGGATCAGGCGGCGGTGCATGCCGAGCGAATGGCCGAGGCAGACGGTCGTTGCCGTGCTGACGAGAAAGAGCGCGAGCGCCCCCCAGGTGAAGAACAGCGGTCCGCCGACCAGCGCCGCAAGCGTCATGGCGGAGATCCACAGCGACTTGACCGGCTTCCACCGCACGCTGCCGGCGACCGCGTCGGTATCGTCGCGGTCGAACATGCGCGGCGAGCGGAAGGTGCTGGCGGAGGCGGCGAGCGCCGCGTCGATCGGGTCGTGGGCGGTGTCGGAGGCGGGCAGGGCGATCGTGCTCATGGCGCAGTCCCTGTGATCGATCGGCTTCAACGATTGGATAAGTAAATAACTAAATAGTTATATAGTCAAGCGGCTGATTCGAGGGTGGACGGCAAGCGCGCATTCGGCGACAATGGGCTTCAATAGGCTGCAGGACACGGCAGCGTGGTGATCCGGTGACTGACAAGGTTTTCGAGGCGCTGTCGTCGGCCCGGCGCCGGCGCATTCTCGCCTTCCTGTCCAGGACCGACATGACGGCGGGCGAGATCGTCGCCCGCTTCGACGGGATCATGTCGCAGCCGGCGATCTCGAAACACCTTTCGGTGCTGGAGGCGAGCGGCCTGGTCTGGCGGGAGAAGCGCGGCCAGAACGTGCACTATGGGCTGCGGCAGGACGCGCTGGCGGCGCCGCTGGTGCAGTTCCTGGCGCAGGTCTGCCCGCGCTCGCGGCCCTACCGCCGCGACAGCGCGGCCGCGGCGAAACGCAAGAAGGGGACGCGATGACCGGCGCAGTCGACGCACATACGCTGAAATCCTGGCTCTCGGACGGGGCGGAGATCGCGCTCGTCGACGTGCGCGAGGCCGGCCAGTTCGGCGAGGCGCACCCGTTCTTCGCGGTTCCGCTGCCCTACAGCCGGTTCGGGCCGTGGCTGTGGCGGCTGGTGCCGAATCCGAGCGTTCGGCTGGTGCTGTGCGACGATGGCGACGGGGTGGCCGAGCGCGCCGCGGAACGGGCACAGGTACTTGGATACCGCAACATTTACATCCTGAGGGGCGGGGCACCGGCTTGGGGCAAGGCCGGCTACACGCTCTATGCCGGCGTCAACGTGCCGAGCAAGACGTTCGGCGAGCTGGTCGAGCATCAGCGCCACACGCCGCACATCAGCGCCCTGAATCTGCAGGCGATGCGCGAGGCGGGCACCGACATGGTGATCGTCGACGGCCGCACATACGCCGAATATCAGCGCATGAGCATTCCTGGCGGCATCTCGTGCCCGAACGGCGAGCTGGCGCTGCGCATCCATGACATCGCGCCCGATCCGAAGACCACGATCGTCGTCAACTGTGCCGGCCGCACGCGTTCGATCATCGGCGCACAGACCCTGATCGATTTCGGCGTGCGCAATCCGATCGTCGCGTTGGAGAACGGCACGCAGGGCTGGTTCCTGGCAGGGCTCGAATTGGAACATGGCGCAAGCCGACGCTCTCCGGATGGCGCACCACCGCGCGATCGAACTGCGCTTGCGGCGCGCGCCCGCGCGCTCGCGCAACGGTACGGCGTCGGTTTCGTGACGGCCGCTCAGGCCGATGAATGGTGGCACGATCGTACGCGGACCACTTACTTCTTCGACATCCGCGTCGAGGGTGAGTGGCAGCTGGCGCCGGATTGGGCCTATTTTTTCCAAACCCGCCTCGAGGGTGAATGGCCGCTGTTGCCGGGCTTCGTCCATGCGCCGGGCGGCCAGCTCATTCAAGCGACCGACCAATGGGTGGGCGTCAAGGGCGCGCGGCTCGTGCTCGGAGATGAAGAGCTGGTGCGCGCGCCCGTCGTCGCGAGCTGGCTGCGTCAGCTGGGCCACGAGGCCTATGTGCTGGAGGGCGGTCTGCCGAAGGTGACGCCGGTGCCGGCGCAGCCAGCATCCGATTTGATATCCAGGTTGGATCTCAAGGCGCCGGTCGGGGCGCCGGAAGCCCCGATCGTCTCGCCGCGCGAGCTTGCGGATGCGCTTTCTGCCGGCACCGCCCAAGTGATCGACGTGCGCCCAAGCATGACATATCGCAAGGGGCATATCCCGCAGGCGATCTGGTCAATTCGCCCGCGGATCACTACGGTGGCCGACCGCCGCAAGGACGTGGTGATTGTCGACGATCACGTCATGGTCGGCGGACTCGCGTGGTTGGAGCTGTTCGACGCCGGCTTTCCGCATGAAAAGCTCGTGAGGCTCGCCGGCGGCTTCGACGGCTGGCGGGCGGCCGGACTGCCGGTCGAGGCGACGCCGGACGTGCCGCCCGACCGGGACTGCATCGACTTTCTGTTCTTCACCGCGCGCCGGCACGACAACGACCCGGAGGCCGCGCGGCAATATCTCGCCTGGGAGACGGGGCTGCTGGCGCAACTCGACGAGCAGGAGCGCGGAGTGTTCAGGATTCCCGGTACCTGATCTCGACACGCGTCATTGCGAGGAGCCGAAGGCGACGAAGCAATCTCCGCCACACAACGTGTGGCAGGAGATTGCTTTGCTTCGCTCGCAATGACGCCGGAGACTATTTCGCCTTGATGTTGCTGCGCTTGACGCGGTCGAGGTTCTTGCCTTCGATCCGGACCAGCCGGCACGGGCCGTCGCGGCGCGGCGAATGCACGTCGCCGACGTCGTAGAGGTGCTGGTCGCCGGGCTTCATCGTGTAGGTGCGCACCGGCTCGACCAGGTTCGGTTTGGTGCCGTCGCTTTTCTCGACGATCTTCCAGTCGGTCATCTCGGTGGTCTCGGACGCCTGGCCGTAGATCGCCCAGCTCTCGCCGTGGTCGTGCGGCTTGCCGTGCGCCGCGCCGTCGTAGACGTGGCCGCAGATGCAGAAGCCGAGCTCGGGATCCTCGAACAGCACCTCGCGCGGATCGCCGCCCTTGGGGCGCGGCTTGAGGTAGGCGGCGACGAATGTCGGGTCCTTGAGGGCGCGCTCGACATGGCGGCCGACATTGAGCTTGCCGGCGCGGCCGGCATCGGCCTTGAGGGCTCCACGGATATCGGCGGCGAGCTGGTCGAGCGTGTAGCTCATGGTCATCGTGTCGGACATCGGTTCCTCCGGTTGCGGCGTCGTGGCGGGAGAATATCGCATTCGCCGCGGCGATTCGAGTGGCATAAAATGCTTCCAGATATGCCCCGGAGGCGCCGATGCGGACCGAACGCTTCGACTTCCCCAATGCGCGCGGGCAGACGCTCGCCGCGCTGCTGCACCGCCCGGCGGGCGAGCCGGCCGCGTTTGCGCTCTTTGCCCATTGCTTCACCTGCGGCAAGGACAACCTCGCCGCGAAGCGCATCGCCGAGACGCTCGCGGAGCGCGGCGTCGCGGTGCTGCGCTTCGACTTCACCGGCCTCGGCGCCAGCGAAGGCGAGTTCGCCAACACGCATTTCTCCTCCAACGTCGCCGACCTGGTGGCCGCCGCCGACCATCTGCGGCGCACCGGTCGCGCGCCCGCACTGCTGGTCGGCCACAGCCTCGGCGGCGCCGCCGTGCTGGCGGCCGCCGGCCAGATTCCCGAGGTGCGCGCGGTCGCGACCATCGCGGCGCCGTCCGATCCGGGCCACGTCACCGGCCTGTTCAAGGATCAGGTGGCGGCGATCCGCGACGCGGGCGAGCGCGAGGTCGTGCTCGCCGGACGGCCGTTCCGCATCCGCCGCGAGTTTCTCGACGACGTCGCCGAGCAGCACCTGCTCGAGCGGGTCAAGGACCTGCGCCGGGCGCTGCTGGTCATGCATTCGCCGACCGACGACACGGTCGGCATCGACAATGCGACCCGCATCTTCCTCGCCGCACGGCATCCGAAAAGCTTCGTCTCGCTCGCCGACGCCGACCACCTGCTGACGCGCCGGCGCGACGCGCTCTATGCGGCGCTCGTGATCGCCGCCTGGGCGGAACGCTACGTCGAGACCGCGCCGGGCGTCGCGGCGAGCGAGGAGGCGCGCGTCGTCACGGTCAGTTCGACCGGCGAGGGCAAGTTCCAGCAGGCCGTCTCGGTCGGGCCGCATCACCTGCTCGCCGACGAGCCGGTCGCGGCCGGGGGCACGGACACTGGGCTGTCGCCCTACGATTTTCTCAACGCGGCGCTCGGCGCCTGCACCGCGATGACGCTGCGGCTCTATGCCGACCAGAAGGGGCTGCCGCTCACCGGCGTGTCGGTCACGCTCAGCCATGCGAAGATCCACGCGTCCGACTGCGCGACCTGCGAGACCAAGGAGGGCAAGATCGACCGCATCGAGCGGACGATCGCGCTCGAGGGGCCGCTCGACGACGCGCAGCGCAGGCGGCTCATCGAGATCGCCGACAAGTGCCCGGTTCACCGCACGCTGACCTCGGAGGTGGAGATCAGGACGGCGCTTGCGCCGTAGGTGCCGTGTCATTGCGAGGAGCATCGATCTCGAGTTTACCCGAGATCGACATCAAATATGCGCAAGTCGGGCAGGCCCGACTTGCGTGCGCGACGGAGCAATCTCCGCCCGAGACGAATGCGCAAGTGAAACGAGATTGCTTCGCTTCACTTGCAATGACATGAATAGGGGCATGAAACTCCGCCTTTCCGAAAACTTTCGCGCCGTCTTCTACGCGCCGTTCTACGCCACGCACGCCCGCGGGTTCTTTGCGGCGGAGGGGCTCGAGGTCGAGCTCGTCACCTCGGCGGCGCCGGGCGACGCGATGGCGCGTCTGCTCGACGGGACGATCGACGTCTCCTGGGGCGGCCCGATGCGGGTGATGATGGCGCGCGACCGGGATGCCGGCTCGCCGCTCGTCTGCTTCGGCGAGGTGGTGGCGCGCGACCCGTTCTATCTCGTGGGGCGGCCGGACATCGACGGCTTCTGCTTCGCCGACCTGGCGCGGCTGCGCTTCGCCACCGTTGCCGAGGTGCCGACGCCGTGGATGTGCCTGCAGCACGACCTGCGGCTCGCCGGGATCGACCCGTCTGCGTTCGCGCGCACGACCGACCGCACCATGGCGGAGAATCTTGCCGCGCTGCGCGACGGGCGCGTCGACGTGGTGCAGCTGTTCGAGCCGTTCGTGACCCAGGCGCTGCGCGCGGGCTTCGGCCGCATTCTCTACGCCGCGAGCGGGCGCGGGCCGTGCGTCTACACGAGCTTCATCGCGTCGCGCGAGCGGATCGCGCGCGACCCGGCGGCCTTCGCGGCGATGCAGCGGGCGACCGCGCACATGCTCGATCGGCTCGCGGCGCTCGGGCCGGGCGAGCTCGCCGCAGCGACGGCGTCGTTCTATCCGGACCTCCCGTCCGACGTGCTGGCGGAAGCGCTCGGCCGCTACGGTACGGCCGGCATCTGGGCCGCGACCCCCGCCATGTCGCGCGAGGGCTTCGCCCGGCTGGCGGAGAGCCTCCTGTCAGGGGGATTTCTGTTGTGCATGCCGCGCTTCGAGGACTGCGTCGCGCCCGGACTCGCATGAGCCGACCGGGCGCTCGCCCGTGGCATGCGGCAATTTGCAATGAAATTGCAATGAAATCAGGCTGGCCGTGCCGTGCCGCGTATGCCATGCTTTGGCGCATTGCTGCCATACAAAAAAGAAGGGGGCGGCCAATCCGCGCCGGGCGGCGCGCCGAGGGGCGGCATAACCCGACCGAGGGAGGACCAATGAATTCACGAGCGAACACATCGCGGAGACGCATCGGCCTCGTCGCGGCCGGCGCGATCGCCACGCTGGGATTGTCCGGGCCGCCGGCGCAGGCGCAGGACAAGGTCTTCGTCATGAAGATGAGCACGGCGACGATCAACGACACGCAGCACGAGTGGCTCAAGCGCTTCGCGGCCGCGGTCGAGAAGGACTCCGGCGGCCGTATCAAGGGTGAAATCTATCCGGCGAGCCAGCTCGGCCCTATCCCGCGCCAGATCGAAGGCGTGCAGTTCGGATCGATACAGGTCTACATCGGGCCGCCGGAATTCCTCAGCGGCATCGACGTGCGCTACGAGGCGCTGAGTGCGCCGGGGCTGTTCAACAGCCAGGAGCAGGCGGTGCGCGTGATCAACGATCCGGCCGTGCAGAAGCTCATGTTCGGGCTGGGCGAGAAGAAGGGCCTCGAAGGAATCGGCCTCGCGCCGATCGGGCCGTCGTCGACCGTCACCAAGTTCGAGGCGCGCCATCTCGCCGACTTCAAAGGCAAGAAGATCCGCGTGCTGGCGTCGCCGTTCCAGCTCGAGATGATCAGGCGGATGGATGCCTCGCCGATCGCCATGACGCTCGCCGACGTGCTGCCCGCGCTGCAGCAAGGGGCGATCGACGGCGCGCTCGGCGCCATCATCGTATGGACCACCTTCCAGTATCAGGACGCCACGAAATTCGTGGTCCTCAACGAGCAGCCCTATCTGAACTCCATCATCGTGATGAGCAAGAAATGGCTCGCCTTGCTGCCGCCCGACCTGCAGAAGATCGTGCGCGACGATGCCGCGAAGGTGTCAAAGGACATCATTCCGTTCGTGAAGGAATTCGTCGCGAAGCAGTACGACATCTGGAAGGGCAGGGGCGGCCAGGTGATCACCTTCCCGCCGGACGAGCAGGCGGCGATGTTGGCGAAGATCTCGACCATCGGCGAGGACCTGTCGAAGGACAAGCCGGAGCTGAACGCGGCCGTGAGGCTCGTGTTCGATTCGGCGAAGCGCAACAAATAGCGCGCGTCGACGCCGCCGGGCCGCGCCGGGCGCGAGCTCGGCGCCGACCGGAGCAGAGGGGGCGTCAATTGCGGGGTCTCGAATGATCGACGCGGTCCTGCGCGGCGTCAGCGCGCTCATCTGGGCGCTGCGGGTGGTGGCGGGCATCCTGCTCGCCGCCAGCGTCGCGCTCAACTTCGCCAACGTGATCGGGCGCTACTTCTTCAATACGTCGATCTACTGGGCGGAGGAGATGATGCTCTTCCTCATGGTCGGCTGCGTGTTCTTCGGCAACGGGGTCGTCGCGTGGTCGGGCCGGCAGATCCGCATGGACGTGGTGGTCGGCAAGCTGCCGCAGAAGGTCCGCCGCTTGCTCGACGTGCTTTCCGAGCTGGTCCTCATCGTCACGGCGCTGACCATCGTGATGTGGGCCTGGCCGGTGGTGCACGATCTCTACGAGTTCGACCAGCGCAGCCAGGCAGGCAATTTCCCGCTCTACATCCCGCAGGGCCTGATCCCGGTCGGGCTGTCGATCATGGCGCTGCTCGCCGCGGTGCGGCTGCTGTCCGGCGCCGGCCGCGCGTCGGGCGGCGGACCGGCGCATTGAGCGGGCGAACGGCCAGGGACGGGAGGCGAGACCGATGACGGCCGTGCTCGCCTACTTCGCGCTGCCGGCGGTGCTGCTCGTCCTCGGGCTGCCGATCTTCCTCGTGCTGCTGGTGACCTGCATCGTCATCATCCTGTTCGTGGCGGACGTGCCGACCGAGGCCGTGCAGACCTACCTATTCGGCAGCCTCGACAATTTTCCCCTGCTGGCGGTGCCGTTCTTCGTGCTCGCCGGCGAGATCATGGCGCAGGGCGGGATCGCGCGGCGGGTGGTGATCTGGGTGGTGTCGCTGATCGGCGGCGTGCGCGGATCGCTCGGCGTCACGACGGTCGCGGCCTCCGAGCTGTTCGGCGCGATGGCGCACACCGCGGTCGGCACCGTGGTGGCGGTCGGCCGGATGATCTATCCGTCGCTGCGCGAGAACGGCTACAACGAGCGCTTCGCGGTCGGGCTGATCGCCTCCTCGGGCGCGATCGCGGTGGTGATCCCGCCGTCGATCGCGATGATTCTCTATTCATTGGCGGCGCAGCAGTCGGCCGTCGCGCTGTTCACCGCCGGCGTCCTGCCGAGCCTGCTGATCGGCTTGGTCGACGCCCTGTTCGTGCTGAGCTACGCCCGCATCAAGGCAGTTCCGCTCACGTCGCGCGCGCACTGGAAGGCGGTGTGGTCCTCGACCAAGGAGGCCGGCTGGTCGATCGGGACCGTGGTGGTGATCTTCGGTGGCATCTACGGCGGCGTGTTCACGCCGACCGAGGCGGCGGGCGTCGCGGTGATCTATTCGCTGTTCGTCACCATGGTGATCCACAAGGAGGTCGGAATCGTCGAGCTCTGGCGCATCATCCAGAGCGCCGTCTTCTTGATCTCGCAGATCCTGATGATCGTCACGGCAGCCGGACTCTATTCCTGGCTGCTCACCACCAGCGGTATGCCGCAGCAGCTCATCGGCGAGATCAACGCGCTGCAGCTGCCGCCGTGGGCGCTTCTCCTGTCGATCAATCTCGTGCTGCTGGTGATGGGCAGCTTCCTCGAGCCCCCTGCCGCGATCTTGATCCTCACGCCGCTGCTGCTGCCGATCGTGCAGGGCGTGGGCGTGAGCCCGATCCACTTCGGGATCATCATGGCGGTGAACCTGAGCATCGGCATGTACACGCCGCCGTTCGGGCTCAACCTGTTCGCCTCGCAGGCGGTGTTCCACTCGCCGCTCGGCACCATCTATCGCGGCGTGCTGCCCTTCCTCCTGATCAATTTCGCGACGCTGATGGTCATCACCTACGTGCCGTCGATCTCGCTCGTGCTGCTCAGGCATTGACGGGCCGGACTGGAGCCCGGCTCACTGCCCGGCCCAGTTCACCAGCGCCATCGAGAGCCACGGCACATAGCTGATCAGCATCAGGGTCGCGAAGTTGATCAGCACGAACGGGATCACGCCGCGGTAGATGGTGGCGAGCGGCTGCTTGAAGATCGCCTGCGAGGCGAACAGGTTGAGCCCGAACGGCGGCGTGTACATGCCGATGCTCAGGTTCACCGCCATGATGATCCCGAAATGGACCGGATGCACGCCGGCCGCCTGGACCAGCGGCAGCAGCAGCGGCGTGAGGATCATGATCGCGGCGGGCGGCTCGAGGAAGCTGCCGACCAGGAGCAGGCCGAGATTGACGATCAGCAGGATCTCCCAGGCGTGCAGATGCAGCCCCTCCATGCCGGCGACGATATGCTGCGGGATGCCGCTGGTGGTGAGCAGCCAGGAGTAGATGCCGGCCGCCGTGACGATGATGAGGATCTGCGAGATCAGGAAGACCGACGACAGCGTGATGTGCCACAGCTCGTACCAGCCGATGTCGCGGTAGACGAACATGGTGACGACGACCGAGTAGATCGCGGCCACGCCCGCCGCCTCGGTCGGCGTGAAGATCCCGCCGTAGATGCCGCCGAAGATCACGATCGGCGTGCCGAGCGCCCAGCTCGCGTCCTTGGTGGCGGCACGGATGGCGGGCCACGACGCCTTGGCGCCCACCGCGACGTTGCCGCGGCGCGAGTAGAAGACGACGTAGATCGCGTCGACCAGCCCGATCAGCAGGCTCGGAACGATGCCGGCGGTGAACAGCGCCACCGCCGACTGCTGCGCCGACATGCTGTAGAGGATCATGGCGATCGACGGCGGGATGACCACCGCGATGGCGCCCGAGGAGGCGATCAGGCTGACGGTGAAACGGTCGCTGTAGCCGCCGTTGCGCAGCGCCGGGTAGACCAGGCGGCCGACGGCGGCGACGGTGCCGACCGAGGTGTGCGACATGGCGCCGAACAGCTCGGAGGAGGCGATCGCGGTGATCGGCAGCGAGCCGCGCGCGCTGCCGG
>Ga0335080_10006870_pt1 | contig 11770 bp, 6 predicted proteins | sample Lox_Sample_34_FD_206720 | JGI IMG/M metagenome (GOLD analysis project Ga0335080, IMG submission 206720) | Soil microbial communities from Loxahatchee National Wildlife Refuge, Florida, United States - Lox_Sample_3.4 | ecosystem: Environmental > Terrestrial > Soil > Wetlands | place: USA: Florida...
AGGTGCGCAAGAAGATCGGCGACATCCGCTACACGCTGCCGCCGGGAATCCAGGGTCCGTTCTTCAACGATGAGTTCGGCGACACCTTCGGCAACATCTATGCGCTGACCGGCGAGGGCTACAGCGATGCGCAGCTGCGTGACTACGCCGAGCGCATCAAGCTCGAACTGTTGCGCGTGCCGGATGTCGCCAAGGTCGACCTGATCGGGCGCCAGGACGAGAAGATCTACATCGAGGTGTCGAACGCCAAGCTCGCCACGCTCGGGGTGAGCTTCGCCGAGGTGCAGAAGGTGCTCGAGTCGCAGAACGCGATCACCGCAGCCGGCAGCTTCGAGACCGCAACCGACCGCATCTACCTGCGGCCGTCCGGCGCGTTCGATTCGGTCGAGTCGATCCGCAACATCGCGATCCGAGCCAACGGCCAGCTGTTCCGCCTCGGCGACGTCGCCGACGTCAAGCGCGGCTACGCCGATCCGCCGCAGCCGCGCATGCGTTACGCGGGCCGCAACGCGCTCGGCCTCGCCGTGTCGATGCGCAACGGCGGCGATATTCTCCAGCTCGGCCACCACCTGGACGAAGCCGTCACGGCGATCCGCCCGACGCTGCCGGTCGGCCTCGAACTCGACCGCGTCGCCGACCAGCCGCGCGCGGTGGCGCGCTCGGTCGGGGAATTCGTCGACACGCTGGCGATTGCCGTCGGCATCGTCTTGCTGGTGAGCTTCTTCTCGCTCGGCTTCCGCACCGGCCTCGTCGTCGCGCTGTCGATTCCGCTCGTGCTCGCGATGACGTTCGCCGCGATGAAGCTCTTCGGCATCGACCTGCACAAGATCTCGCTCGGCGCGCTCGTGCTCGCGCTCGGCCTGCTCGTCGACGATGCGATCATCGCGGTCGAGATGATGGCGATCAAGATGGAGCAGGGCTTCGACCGGGTGAAAGCCGCTGCGTTCGCCTATTCGTCCACCGCGTTCCCGATGCTGACCGGCACGCTGGTGACCGCTGCCGGATTCCTGCCGATCGCCACCGCGAAGTCGGGTACCGGCGAGTACACGCGCTCGCTGTTCCAGGTCGTCACGATCGCGCTGCTGATCTCCTGGTTCGCTGCGGTGATCCTGATCCCCTACCTCGGCCATGCACTGCTGCCCGATCCGCACGCACCGGCGCGACCGCGCGGTGCGTTCGCCTCACGCGTGTGGGTGCTGCGCAAGCGCCTGACCAGCCTGTTGCCGGAGAAGTGGCGCGTCACGAACCAGCGCCGCGAACACGCAACGAGCCGCGATCCCTATGCGACGCCGTTCTACCGCCGCTTCCGCGCCCTGGTCGGCTGGTGCGTCGACCATCGCCGCACCGTCATCGCCGCTACCGCGGCGTTGTTCGCGCTCGCCATCGCCGGCTTCGGCTTCGTGCAGCAGCAGTTCTTCCCGGATTCCACGCGGCTGGAACTGCTGGTCGATCTCAAGCTCGCCGAAGGCTCGTCGCTGGCAGCGACCGAGGTGCAGGCGAGGAAGCTCGAGGAATGGCTCGCCAGGCGCCCGGAGCTCGAGAACTACGTGAGCTACATTGGCTCGGGCGCGCCGCGCTTCTATCTTCCCCTCGACCAGCAGCTGCCGCAGGCGAGCTTCGCAGAGTTCGTGCTCCTGACCAAGAATCTTTCCGACCGCGAGCGCCTGCGCGCCGATCTCATCAAGCTGTTCGACAGCGACTTCAACGAACTGCGCGCGCGCGTGCTGCGTCTGGAGAACGGTCCGCCGGTGGGCTATCCCGTGCAGTTCCGCGTTTCCGGAGCCGATGTCGCCACGGCACGCGGCATTGCCGACAAGGTCGCCGCCGTGATGCGGAAAAATCCCCACGTGCGCAACGTGAATCCCGACTGGCAGGAGCCGAGCAAGGTCGTGCGTCTTGCCATCGACCAGGAGCGCGCGCGCGTGCTCGGCGTCAGTTCCGAGGATCTCGCCAACTTCCTGCAGAGTTCGCTGTCCGGTGTGCCGGTTACGTACTACCGCGAACGCGACCAGCTGATCGAAATCTCCCTGCGCGGACCGCCGCAGGAACGCGCGCAACTTTCGCTGCTGCAGAGTCTGGCCGTGCCGACGGCGTCCGGCAAGAGCGTGCCGCTGCGCCAGATCGCCGACGTGGAATATGGGTTCGAGGACGGCATCATCTGGCGCCGCGACCGCCTGCCGACGGTGACCGTGCGCGGCGACATTGACGGCACCCTCACCGCCGCCAGCGTGACCGCACAGATCGATCCTGAGCTCGCGTCGATCCGCGCGCAGCTGCCGGCGGGCTACCGTCTCGTCGTCGGCGGCGCGGTGGAGGAGAGCGCAAAGGGCCAGTCATCGGTGAACGCCGGCATGCCGCTCTTCATCTTCGTCGTATTCACCGTGCTGATGTTGCAGCTGCGCAGTTTCCAGCGGGTGCTGCTCGTCGTGCTGACCGCCCCGCTCGGGCTCATCGGTGTCACCGCGTTCCTGCTCGTGTTCAACGTGCCGTTCGGCTTCGTCGCCATGCTCGGCACGATCGCCCTGATGGGCATGATCATGCGCAACTCCGTCATTCTGGTCGATCAGATCGAGCAGGACATCGGCGCCGGCCACGAGGCCTGGGATGCGATCGTCGATGCAACCGTTCGGCGCTTTCGCCCCATCGTACTGACGGCGCTGGCGGCGATCCTGGCGATGATTCCGCTGTCCGGCAGCGCATTCTACGGACCGATGGCGGTGGCGATCATGGGTGGACTGCTGGTGGCGACGGCGCTGACGCTGCTGTTCCTGCCGGCCCTTTACGCGGCGTGGTTTCGCGTCCACCGGCAGGCGGACACGGCCGCGCGCGTCGCGGCAGGAATCACGCAGCACGCCGGGGCGAGCGTCTAGTGCGATGCGACGAACAGGCAAAAGGTTTGGATGACTTCGGATCGATGACTTCTGGCACTTCGGGACACGCCAGCGCCCCCGCAATCTTACGATTGCCGGAAAGTGTCCAAACTCCTATCCTTTACGGTCTTTTTCCGGCGGATCCAAGCCCATGTCCCTGAACGTCGAACTCGCCCGTCACAACATGATCGAGCAGCAGGTGCGTCCCTGGGACGTGCTCGACAGCCGCGTGCTCGAGGTCCTGGGCGCCGTGCGGCGCGAGGACTTTGTGCCACCGGCACACCGCAACCTCGCCTTCGCAGACCTCGACCTGCCGCTCGGTCATGGCGAAGTGATGCTGCGTCCGGTCATCGAGGGACGCCTGCTCCAGGCTGCTGCGCCGGCGCGATCGGAAAGCGTGCTCGAGATCGGCACGGGATCGGGCTTCTTCACGGCTTGCCTTGCGCGCCTCGGTGCCGAGGTCGTGAGTGTGGAGCAGCACGCCGATTTCGCCGACGGTGCACGCGCGCGGCTGCATGCCGCGAATGTGCGCAACGCGAAGATCGAAGTTGCCGATGCCGTGCGCGCCTTCACCAGCGATCGCGCGTTCGACGTGATGGTCGTCACGGGTGCCGTGTCGGAGTTGCCGCCACACTGGCGCGAGTGGATCAGGCCCGGCGGGCGCATCGTGGCATTCGTCGGCGAATCGCCGGCACAACGCGCCATGCTGTACGCCCGCACTGGCACCGGCTGGAGCGAGCAGACGCTGTTCGAGACCGACCTGCCCTATCTGCGCAACGCCGCGCCGCCACAACGCTTTGCGCTCTGACCGAATCAACGAAGAATTCACGCAAGGAACCCGTGTCATGCTGAAACGTACCCGACTGACCGCCGCGCTCGCGCTGGCCGTGGCCGCCGCGGGCCTCGCGCAACCCGCTGCCGCGGAGGATCTGATGCAGATCTACCAGCAGGCGCGCCAGGCCGATCCGACCCTGGCGATCGCCGACGCGACACGCGGCAGCGTCGGCGAAGGCGTCTCGCAGGCGATCGCCCCCATGCTGCCGCAGATCAATGCGAGCGTTGCCTTCAACCACGACGACAGCAACAGCGAGAACGTCGGACCGCAGCAGACGATCTCGGGCAATTTCGTGCTGCTGTCCGGCAGTGACATCACCAAGAACCGCGCGCGACCGGCGCAGGTCGAGCTGACCCAGTCACTGTTCAACTGGACGAACTGGGAGCACCTGGCCAGCAGCAAGGCCCAGGCCGCCAGCGCCGAGAGCAGCTACGACGACGCCTCGCAGACGCTGTTCGTGCGCACGGCGAGCGCGTATTTCGGCGTGCTCACCGCCGAGGATCAGCTCAAGTTCGCCCAGCTCAACGAGAAGTCGCTGCAGAAGCAGCTGGACCAGGCCGAGCAACGCTACGAGGTCGGGCTGTCCGCGATTACCGACGTGCACGTCGCACGCGCGCAGCACGACGCCGCGGTGGCGCAGGTCATCCAGGCGCAGAACACGGTCGACAATGCGCGTGAAGTCGTCATCCAGATCACGAACAAGGATTTCGGTGACCTGAAGAAACTGCGTGAGCAGCTGCCGCTGGAGAAACCCGCGCCGGCCGACCTGCAGGCGTGGGTCGATCTCGCCCTCAAGCAGAACCCCACACTCGCCGCGGCGACGCATTCCCTGGAAGCCGCCGAGCACAACATCGGCAGCGCGCGCTCCGGTCACTATCCGACGCTGAATGCCTCGCTCATCCGTTCGAGCACGCCGGGCTGGGGCGACACGACCCAGGTGATCGGATCGCAGCCGCCGTTCGGTCCATTTCACGGCAACAACATCACCGGCGACACCGCGATCGGCGTCACCCTGAACATCCCGATCTTCACCGGTGGGCTCGTTTCCTCGCAGGTGCGCCAGGCCGTGTACCAGCGCGATATCGCCCAGGACCAGCTCGAGCTGGAGCGCCGTGTCGTGGTGCTCAACGCCCGCAACGCCTATCGCGCCGTCATCGCCGGCATCAGTGAAGTGGAAGCCACGCGGCAGGCCGTCGTCTCGGCGCAGAGCGGCCTCGATGCCACCCAGGCGGGCTTCGAAGTCGGCACCAAGACCATTCTCGACGTACTCACCAGTCAGAGCACGCTCGTGAACGCACAGAGCGCCTACTCGCAGGCGCGCCACCAGTTCGTGCTGAGTGGCCTGCAGCTCAAGCAGGCGGCCGGCGTGCTGCAGATCAAGGACATGGAACTGGTCAACTCGCTGCTCGACTGACCCGCGCCGCCTCACGCGGCGCGATCGTTTTCACCGAGCACCTTCTCCACGATCGCCACCGTGCGCAGCACGCCGCCCTGTTCGCGTTCGAACGCGGCGCGTGCCGCTGCACCGGTGCGTTGACGCAGGGAAACATCGGCGAGCAAGCGGATCACCGTCGTGCCCAGCGCCTGCTCGTCGTCGATGCGCAACGCCGCGCCGGAGTCGATCAGGTTGGCCGTGATCTCGGCGAAGTTGAAGGTCTGCCCGCCGACGATGACCGGCACGCCGAGCGCGGCGGGCTCGAGTACGTTGTGTCCGCCGATCGGCACCAGACTTCCGCCGACGAAAGCAACGTCCGCCGTCGCGTAGAAGCGCAGCAGTTCGCCGAGCGTGTCGATGACGAAACATTGCGTGTCGCTCGATGCGGAACCATCCTCGCTGCGCGTGCGCGTGACGAAGCCGGCGTTGCGCGAATGCACCGCGACCGGCTTGAAGCGCTCGGGGTGACGTGGCGCGAGCAGCAGCAATGCGTCCGGATAGCGCCGCATCACTTCCGCGTGCGCCTTGAGCACGGGAATCTCCTCGCCTTCGTGCGTGCTCGCCGCGATCCACACCGGCCGGCGCGCACCCCAGCCTTCGCGCAACACCTTCGCCTGCGCCGTGAGTTCGTTCGGCACGTTCATGTCGTACTTGAGGTTGCCGAAGATGCCGAGCCGCTCGGGTTCGGCGCCGAGGTCACGCAGGCGTCCGGCGTCCGTCGCAGACTGCGCGGCCACGTAGCGCGTACTGGCCAGCGCACTGCGCGCCAGCGGCCGGATCGGGCCGTAGCCGCGCAGGCTTTTCTCCGATAGGCGCCCGTTGGCCACGATCACGGGGATGCCGCGCGCGTCGCATTCGAAGAACAGGTTCGGCCAGATCTCGGTCTCCATGACGACGGCAACGCGCGGGCGTACGCGATCGAGAAAGCGCCGGATCGACGCCGGCAGGTCGTACGGCAGGTAGCAGCTGAACACGCGGTCGCCCCAGACCCGGCGCACGCGCTCGGAACCCGTCGGCGTCACGGTGGTGATCACGAACGGCGTGCCCTGATAACGCCGCATCAGCGCGTCGATGAGCGGCATCGCTGCATTGACCTCGCCCATCGACACGGCGTGCACCCAGATGCTGTCGCGGATGTGCGGATCCGGGAAGAAGCCGAAGCGTTCGCGCCAGCGCCCAAAGTACTCGCGATAGCGCAGCCCGCGCACCGCCAGCCGATACAGGATGATCGGCGTCAGCAGGTACATCGTCAGGGTGTAGAGAAAGCGGCGCAGGCGCATGAACGGTCCGGGAGGAAGGCGCGCAAGTATAGCGAGCGCCGCGATCCGCAGACGGATTGACACGACACGCCATCGCGTCGCAGCCGGACTCCTCGTCTACAATCGGCCGGATGTCCTCGCCCCCGTTCCGCGCCGCCCTGCTCTCGCCGCGCTGCTGGCCCGCATGGCTGGCGCTCGCGCTGATCTGGGTTGCCGCGCACTTGCCGCTGCCCGTCCTGCGGGCGTGCGGCCGGACGCTCGGCATGCTCACGCGGCGCCTGCCCGGCGAGCGTCGTCGCGTCGCTGCCCGCAACATCGAGCTGTGCTTCCCCGCGTTCACGGGTGCGCAGCGCGCGCACCTGCTGCGGGCGACCCTCGCGGATCTCGGCTTCCTGCTCGTGGAATTCGCGCTGGCCTGGATGGGCAGCGCGCGCGCGATGGCGAAAATTCCCTGTGCGATCGACGGCCTCGGCCATCTGGAAAAATGCCGTGCGGCCGGACGCGGCGTACTGCTGGTCGGCGCGCATTTCTCGCACCTGGAACTGTGCGCACGGCTGGTGTCGCAGCGCTTCCGGATCGGCGGCATGTACCGGATCATGGACAACCCGGCCTTCGAGTGGGCCGTCTTGCGCGCGCGCCTGCGCTATGCCGATGCGATGTTCGCGAAGGAGGACCTGCGCGCCACGGTGAAGTACCTGCGGCGCGGCGGCACCGTGTGGTACGCCCCGGATCAGGACATGCGCGGCAAGGACAGCGTCTTCGTCCCCTTCTTCGGCATCCCCGCAGCGACGATCACGGCGACGCACCACCTGGCACGCCTCTCCGGCGCCGCGGTCATTCCCTTTTTCCACAAGCGCCGCGATGATGGCCGCGGGTACGAGATTCGTCTCGAGGCGCCGCTGCAGGACTTTCCCGGCACCGACGCGACGGCCGACACGGCGCGCGTGAACGCGGCGATCGAGCGGATGGTGCGCGAGGCGCCGGAGCAGTACCTTTGGATCCACAAGCGCTTCAAGACGCGGCCGCCGGGAGAGGCGCCGCTGTACTGATCGGGGGGAAGAACACATGACGTTCCTGTTCATGCTGGTCGGCGCCGCGCTCGCGCCTTTCGTATGCGCCGGCATGTTCGAGGAGAACACCGGCTGGACCAGCGCCGTGCTCGGTGCCTGTGTCGGCCTGCTGCTCGGTCAGTTGCGGCGCGTGCGCAGCCGCATCGGCGAACTGGAAAGAACAGTCTCCGCGCTGCAGCCGCCAGCCGCGCCGCGCGCGATCGAATTCGCGGCAGCGCAGGAACCGGCTGCGCCCGTCTCTGCACCAGCCCCTGCGGCGGCCGTCGTGCCCACGGCGCCAGTTCCTGCGCTCGTACGCCCGCTTCCAGCGGAAACGCCCGTTGCAGCAGTCCACGCCATTTCCGGAGCCGACGCTCAGGCAGTCTCCCTGTCGCCGCCCCGGCCGGTCATGACGTCGCTTCTGGCTACGCGTGTGAAGCAGTGGTTCACCGAGGGCAACGTGCCGGTGAAGGTCGGCGTAATCGTGCTGTTCCTCGGTGTGGCTGCCCTGCTCAAGTACGCCACCGATTCGGGCTGGCTGCGTGTGCCGATCGAGTTCCGTCTGGCGGGCATTGCCGCAGCGGCGCTCGGTGCGCTCGTGTTCGCGTGGCGCAAGCGCGAGTCGCATCGCGTGTTCGCACTCAGCCTGCAGGGCGGCGCGATCGGCCTGCTCATCCTCACGATCTTCGCCGCTTTCCGTTTCTACGACGTGCTTCCGGCCGGGATGGCGTTCGTGCTGCTGGTGATCGTCGTCGCGGGCGCCGGCGCGCTGGCGGTTCTGCAGGATGCCCTCGCGCTCGCCGTGCTCGCCATCGCCGGCGGCTTCCTCGCGCCGATCCTGGTGGCGACCGACAGCGGCAACCACGTTGCGCTGTTCTCTTACTACGCGGTACTCAACGCCGCGATCTTCGCCATTGCCTGGGTGCGGCCGTGGCGCCCGCTCAACCTGCTCGGCTTCGCCTTCACCTTTGTCATCGGCACGCTGTGGGGTGTCACCCGCTACCGGCACGAGCTGTTCGCAAGCACCGAGCCGTTCCTGCTCCTGTTTTTTGCTTTTTATCTTTTTATACCAATCCTCTATGCCCTGCGTCAGGCTCCGGCCCGGCGGGATCTGATCGATGGCAGTCTCGTTTTCGGCACGCCCCTGATCGCCTTCGCCCTGCAGGCGGCGCTACTCCTGCCGGACCGCATGCAGCTCGCCTTCAGCGCGCTGGGGGCGGCCGCGATCTACACGGCGGTGGCCGCGCTCGAGCTGCGCCGCCTGGGTCTGCGCCTGCTGGGCGAGTCGCACGCACTGCTCGCCTTCGGCTTCGCCACGCTCGCGGTTCCGCTCGCGCTGTCGGCACGCACGACGGCCAGCACATGGGCCCTGGAAGGCGCGGCCGTGCTTTGGCTCGGGCTGCGCCAGCAGCGCCGGATCCCGCGCTGGATCGGGTACGGCCTGCAAGTCTGCGCCGGCCTCGCCTACCTTTACGGCTACGAAGACGCGGTGGACAGAACCGCATTGCTCAACGGCGCCTTCTTCGGCGCCCTGCTGCTTGCGCTGGCCGGTCTCGCGAGTGCGCGCCTGCTCAGCCGCGCGGATGCGCGCGCGCCCCTCACCGTGCTGCTGTTCATCTGGGCGTGGGGTTGGTGGCTGCTGGCGTGGGGCAACGAGATCGAGCGCTTTGCGCCATCCGGGCTGAAGGCCGCATGGTGGCTGGCGCTCATCGCCTTGACCGGCCACGCCGGCAGCGAAGGCCTGCGGCGCCTGAACTGGCGGGAGGCTGCCTGGCCGCTGCTGGCCATGTTCGGGCTGGCGCCGCTGTTCGTGATCGCAACCTCCGACGGCCCGCACGGACCGCTGGAAGGCTGGGCAGCGGCGGCCTGGGGGCTGTGGCTGCTCTCCGCGCTGCGCGGATTGTTCGATCTCGCGTTCCGCCAGCATTCGCTGCGCCACGTTGCACACTTCGTCTTCCTGTGGACCGCCGCGTTCGCGCTAGGGGTCGAGTTCGGCGAGATCGCCCACACCCATCTCGCTCTCGGCGACGTGTGGATCGGTCTGGGTGCACTCGCACCGTTCGCCGCGCTGTTCTGGTTCGTGCTGGCGCGGACGCCGCTGGTGCGCTGGCCCGATCCCGGCGCCGCGGAGCGCCTGCGCCATGCGTCGTTGATCGGCGTCGCGGCGGTCCTGGGCATCGCCTGGTTCATCGGCCTGTTCATCGAGGGCGCGCCCAGGCCGGTGCCCTTTGTTCCGCTGCTCAATCCACTGGAACTGTCGCAATTCGGATTCCTGCTGCTGCTACTGGCTTGGTACCGCAGTGCGGCAACGGAAGGCCGCGCGCTCCTGAGCGCGGAACTGCGCGCGCGCCTGCTGGCCGTGGCCGCGGTCGTGCTGCTGACCGCGATGACGCTGCGCGCCGTGCATTTCATCGGCGGCGTGCCGTGGGATGAATCCTTGCGCGGTTCGGCGCTGGCGCAGGCCGCACTGTCGGTCGTCTGGACAATCGCCGGTATCGCCGCGATGCTGGTCGGCAAATGGCGCGGATCGCGCGGCGTCTGGATCGGCGGCGCGTCGCTAATGGCGCTGGTCATCGTCAAGCTGCTCCTCGTCGACCGCCAGCACCTGAACGACCTCACCGCCATCGTCGGCATGCTTGTCGTTGGCGTGCTGCTCGTGGGTGTCGGCTACTTCGCGCCAGCGCCGCCGCGTCCTGCGGGAGACGGGAAATGAGCAAATGCAGCACCGCTTTCGTTCTTGCACTGATCAGCGGGCCCGCCGGCGCTGCGCCCGCCGACGAGTACGCCTACGCCTGGCCACTGGCGACCGCGGGCGACAGCGCCGCGTGGCAGGTCGAACTGACACCGCAGGTGTATGCGGCGATTCGCACGGATGACCTGCGCGACGTCGTGGTCGTCAATGCCGCCGGCGAGACGGTACCTCTTGCGCCATACCGCCCGGCTCCGGCAGCCGCGACGGCGGAGGTTGTGGAGCTGCCGCTGTTCGTGCTGCCCGTGACGAACGCCGCGGCCGGCGGCAGTGACGATTCGATTCGCCTGCACATCGAGCGTGGCGCCGATGGGCGGTTGCGCACGCTCGACGCTGAAGCCGGAACGGGATCAGGGGCGGCAGCTCCGCAGGCCGACATCCTGCTCGATGCAAGCGCCACCCCTGCGCCGCTGTCGGGTCTCACGATCGACTGGTCCGGCGACGCGGACGTCACCGCACAATTTTCGGTGAGTGACTCGGACGACCTGCAGCAATGGCACCTGCTCACACCGAGTGCGACGGTCATGCGGCTCGCCCAGCATGGAGCGAGGCTCGCAAAACACGAGGTTGCACTCGGCAATACGCGGGTGACATACCTGCGCCTGCGCCGCCTGGACCATGGGCCGGCGCTCGGCGAATTGCGCGTGCACGCACGCATGACACCGCGGTCAACCAGCGCGGCTGCGTCGGATCTGTGGCTACCGGCGGCAGCGGACGCCGCCGGTGCCCAGCTGCTCCATCCCGAGCTCGCGCCGGGCGATGCGCGCCAGCGCACCGTGTATGCCTATCATCTTCCGGCCGTACTGGAAGTTCGCGCCGTGAAGCTCGATCTTGCCGACGACAACTCCGTCGCCCAGGTGGAAATCGCCAGCCGCTTGCGTGACCCACCGGGAAGCGCGGCCCGGTGGCTGGCAGCCGCGAGCATCACGGCGTTCCGCCTGCGTCAGGGCGATTCCCTGCTCAGCAACGATTCCGCCGGCGTGGCGCCCCGCCGCGCCAGCGACTGGCGCATCGAGTCGACCACGCCGCTGGAGCATGCGCCGGCCTTCTCCATCGCCTACCGTCCCGACCGCTTCGCCTTCCTGGCCCAGGGCAACGGCCCCTACCGGTTGCTCGCCGGCAGTGCGCAGAGCCACCGCCCCGACTATCCGGTCGAGGCCGCGCTGGCGCAGCTGCGTGCGAAACTCGGCGCCGAGTGGCAGCCGCCGCTGGCCGGAATCGGCGCGCGCGCAACGCTCAAGGGTGAGTCTGCGTTCGAGCCGGCTCCGGCGCGGCGCGACTGGAAAACGTGGTTGCTGTGGAGCGTGCTCGTCGCAGCGGCCGCGCTGATCGGCGGACTGGCGGTGAGTCTGATGCGCGCGGAAAAACCGCGCTAGGGCCCTTTCTGCCCGCGCCGGGCTTCGTATACTTTTGCATACTTCAGAAACACGTAGAACGCGCCAGTGGCGGCGCTGATGAATCCGGCCCAGCCATTGAGGAAGTAGCGCTTGACGAAGTACTGGCGCAGAAAGAACAGCGGCGGATAGAACAGCATCCGGGCGCCGAGAAAGCGCTGACCGCGGCGCAGTTTGTC
>Ga0335080_10006871_pt1 | contig 11769 bp, 12 predicted proteins | sample Lox_Sample_34_FD_206720 | JGI IMG/M metagenome (GOLD analysis project Ga0335080, IMG submission 206720) | Soil microbial communities from Loxahatchee National Wildlife Refuge, Florida, United States - Lox_Sample_3.4 | ecosystem: Environmental > Terrestrial > Soil > Wetlands | place: USA...
TTCTTGGCGGCCGGTGCAGGAGTAGCAGTAACAGCGGCGCGCGGTGTATGTTTGCGCTTTTTCTTTGCAGTCGTGGTGGTAGTAGCCGATGCACTAACCGCAGCTATCACAAGCGCGTAAATTATAAAGAGGAAGGTGAAATACCGGGGTCGGGACAATGCGAGCAACGTGTTCATACCCAAATACCAATCACCTTATCGGCGAATTGGCGTAGAATCGTGCCAGAGCGGGCGAGCTTTCCGGCCGGAGCCGCCGGATGTTTTTATTGTCCGCTGCTATACGGCCATTCGTCAAGCACATTTCCACTATTCTGTCTGTAAGGATGCTAGACGACCTCCATAGTCAAATTGTCTCGTGCCGCCGCTGCCCGCGTCTGTGCGAGTACACGGCCAGAATTGCCCAAATGAAGCGCCGCGCCTACCTCGAATGGGAGTATTGGGGGCGCCCTGTACCGTCATTCGGCGATCCCGAAGCGCGCGTGCTGATTCTCGGCCTGGCGCCGGGAGCGCACGGCTCGAACCGCACCGGCCGGATGTTCACCGGCGACCGTTCGGGCGACATGCTCTACAAGGTGCTGCACAAGACCGGGTTCGCGTCGCAGCCCACGAGCACGTCGCGTGCGGACGGTCTTACGTTACGCGGAATTTACATTACCGCCGCCGCGCACTGCGCGCCGCCGGACAACAAACCACTGCCTGAAGAACTGCGGAACTGCCGCCCCTACCTGGAGCGGGAGCTCGAGCTTCTAAAGGACGTCCGCGTGATCGTGGCACTCGGGAAAATCGCGTTCGATGTCTACCTCGAGATTCTGAAATCCCGGGGAGCGATTGCCAGCCGGGCACACTATCCTTTCGGCCACAACCGCGAGTACGCGATCGCGCCGGGATTTCCACGCCTGCTGACGAGCTATCATCCCAGCCAGCAAAACACCTCGACCGGCAAGCTCACCGAGAAAATGTTGCTGGACGTCTTCCGGCGCGCGCGCCGACTGGCGGAGGGCTCCCCGGTTAACCGTTAATGTCCTCTTTGTTTTCGATCCTCTTCTGCAAGCCCTGAAGCGCGGACTTATTCTGCTCGGGCGCTCCCACCTGGGCTGCCTGAATCTCCTTTAGCGCGGTCGTAAAATCGCCGCCGGCCACGGACAGCCGTGCTTTCGCCAGGTGGCCTACCCAGTGTTCGGGAAACCTCCTCGCCACAGTGCGGAAATATTCCATTGCCTCGGCCTTCTGTCCCTGCAACTGTACCTGCCGCCCAAAGCTGTACAATTGCACGGCATTGCCCAGCTCCATGGCTTTGGCGCGCGCGCTCGCGGCGTCGCTGTCGCGCTTCAGCTCCTTGAGCAGCCCGGCCCGCGTCATCTCGTTGTCGAAGCGCTCTTCAATCTGGATAGACCGCTCCGCCCACTTCAGTCCCTGGTCCAGGTTGGTCTTGGTGTCGAGACACCACTTGCCCGCGTCGTTCCAACCGTCCCAGCTATATGCCGGCAGGTTGCGAAACTGTTCTTTGATATGCGCGAGAGTGGCCTCGTTGTCGGCGGCCACGCGAAAGGGAACGGCCAGCTTCTCCCAGAGCATCGTGATCACCGCCGAGTCCGGTTTAACGTCGTCGAACTCGTAAGTGAGCGCTTCGTGCATGTCGGCGGGCGACGGCTTGACGGTCACCCGGAGGGCGTCTTCCTTCTGGTCGTAGGTAAAGCTGCCCCAGGAGGTCGAGTTCTTCGAGAAGATCACCCTCCACGAGTCCTTGTCCGGAATCATGTGGAGTCCGTACGTGCCTTTGGCGAGCATTTGTCCTTCGACCTGCACCGGGTCGCTGAACTCGATCGTGGTGTTGTCATTGGCTCCGGCGCGCCACACTTGGCCATACGGGACGATGGCGCCCCACACTTTGCGACTGCCGACGAGCGGCCGGTGGTAGGTGATCGTGATGTCCGTGAGCGCGATTCGCTGTGAGACCATCGCGCGCTGGCTCTGGCGCGGCAGAGACATGACGAGGGATTGCGCCATGGCCGGCAGCGCGGCCAGTAGAGCCAGGCAGGCCCGAGACGTTCCACGAAATTGCATTTTGAAACCCCCTGCGCATTCGACGCGCTTGCCTGCAATCCGTGAGCTACCTTCGATATCTCTGCTAAGTCGGGGAAGGAGAAAAGCGCTACCTCTCAGCAGCGCTTCAAGCTACTGCTCGACGGCTACGTCGCCGCCTTCGACGCGCAACTACGCCAGCGCAATGTGCCGAACGTGATTACCAACTGAAGCGCCGGCGCCGGAGCGCGAAGCCCGCGAGCGCGACCCCTGCGAGAAGCAACGTGCCAGGCTCCGGCGTCGCGGCGGCCAATTGCCCGCGAATCTCGCCGCCCGGGAACATCGAGCTGTGAATGTTCAGGTAGGCCATGCCCCCCGCGAGGCCCGCGAACAGGGCGGCTTCGGCCGAGGCGACTGTGCCGCCTTGCGCGGTGATGAAGGCAGGGTTGTAGCTCGACGCCTGCGTCATGTCGAGGGTGTTGTCATAGGTTCCGGAGGTGACGCCGCTCGGAAAATTGGGGAAGGTCGGCGTCGTGGTGGCCACGATCTGGTTGGTGCCGAGCGGACCGCAACAGTGGATGTGCGATGCCGTGTCGCCAGCCTCCAGGCCCGAGAAGGTGACCTGGACGTGCATCGTGTTGGCAGTTGTGTCGACAGTCACCAGGGTAAATCCGGTTGCCGGCGATCCGGTGGGCGGGACCTCGTTGGATCCGAGCAGATTTGCGAAGTACGCGATGGTACTGGCATGAGCGGCAGACAAAGGGAGCAACAGACACACCGCAAGTGCGAGAACGGCTTTCATGTAGATCCTCCAGCACCAGGGATTTTAAACGAAGGGGAATGCACTTCTCGGTGAGGCTGCCTACAACCGCGGGAAATTTTCACGCACCAGGTCCATCGCCTCCCCGGCGGTTGTAATTTTTCCTTCGAGTTGAGCGTCCTCGACCAGGTGTAAAATCTTCGAAAACTCCGGACTGGGGTCGTATCCAGCCCCGATCAGATCCGCCCCCGTGATGAGCGGCGGCGGCTTGAGCGCCTCTTCGCCGAATTCCGCCAGCTTGCGCTTTGCGAGCTCGTAATTCTCCAGACGGCGGTTGCTCGCCATGACGTCCATGCGGTGCAGCTCCAGGTGCTCGCCGAACTCGGGCATGCGCAGGAAGCGTTTCAGTGTGCTCTCTTTCATGTGCTGCACGTCTTTGAACTTCATGTGATTGGCGATCAGGGCCTCCACCTGGTCGATTTCCACGCGCGAATAACGCAGCCGGTTCAGGATCGTCTCCGCCATGCGCACGCCTTCTTCCACGTGGCCGTCGAAGCGGATCCGCTCCGCGACGCGTAGCGTCGGCGGCTTGCCCACGTCGTGCAGGAGTGCGCCGAGCGCAAGGGTGATGGGTGGCGGGGCTCCCGATGCGTCCAACTGCTCCAGCAACATGAGTGTGTGGATCCAGACATCTCCCTCGGGATGATATTCGGGCGGCTGCGGCACACCCTTCATGGCGGCGATCTCCGGCAGGATATCGGTGAGCATGCCCGTTTCATCGAGCAGCTCGAAGCCCCGGCGGGCGCCGCCCTCGGTGAGGATGCGGTTCAGCTCGTCGCGCACGCGCTCCACGGCGACCTTGAGGATCAGAGAGTGGTCTCGCCGGATGGCGTCCATGGTAGCGGGTTCGATGGCGAACCCGAACCGCGCCGCAAAGCGGACGCCGCGCATCAGCCGCAGATGGTCTTCGCGGAAGCGCGCGTAGGGGTCGCCGATGGCGCGAACGATGCCGCGGCGCAGATCCTCCTGGCCGGCAATGAAATCGAGCACTTGGCCATTCCCCGGGTCCATCATGAGGCCGTTGATGGTGAAATCGCGGCGCAGCACGTCTTCGCGAGGATCGCATTCGAATCGCACCTGCTCCGGATGGCGGCCGTCGAGGTAGTCGTGATCGCTGCGGAAGGTGGCGACCTCCACCTGGTCGAAGACATCGCGCACGAGAACGACGCCGAAATGGGCGCCCACGCGCCCGGAACGCGGGAACAGGTCCATGATGCGGTCGGGACGGGCGTCGGTGGCAATATCGAAGTCTCTGGGTTTGACGCCAAGCAGCAGATCACGCACACAGCCACCGACAAGGTAGGCCTGGTGTCCCGCGGCTCGCAAACTGGCGATCACGTGGCGGGCAAGCGCCTCGGGCTCCATAATTCATCATAGGAGCAGACGGACGTTTTGCCAATTCCGGGGCTGGCGTGGCTCAGTGGGAATGATGATGGCCGCCCGCGCGATGGTCGTGCGAGTGCGGTGGAGCGGCGGGGCGGCCGGAAGCGGTCAGGCCACGGGCGCGCTGGCCCTCGAGCCATTCGATCACACGAGCCAGACCCTCGCCTGTCTTCATGTTCGTGAAGACGAAAGGCAGGTCGCCGCGCATGCGCCGCGCATCGCGATCCATCACTTCGAGGGAGGCTCCCACGTGGGGAGCGAGGTCGGTCTTATTGATGACGAGCAAGCCGCTGCGGCGGATGCCGGGGCCGCCCTTTCTGGGGATCTTGTCTCCGCCGGAAACGTCGATCACGTATATCGACGTATCCACCAACTCTGGACTGAAGGCCGCGGCCAGGTTGTCGCCGCCGCTTTCGACGAAGACGAGCTCGAGTCCGGGGTGAGCGCGCTCCAGATCGTCGATAGCATCGAGGTTCATGGAGGCGTCCTCGCGGATGGCGGCGTGCGGGCAGCCTCCGGTCTCGACGCCGCGGATTCTTTCGAGCGGAAGCGTGCCCTGGCGCATGAGAAACTCGGCATCTTCCTTGGTGTAGATGTCGTTGGTGACAACCGCCAGGCTCACTTGCGGCCACAGACGTCTGCTGAGCTGGTCGACCAGCGCCGTCTTGCCGCTCCCCACTGGCCCTGCGATCCCCACGCGGTATGCCCTCGTCATTCGAGTTTCTCCTCAAAACAAAAAATAACGCTGTGCCAGTGGAAGGACGCTCGCGGGATCGCACGTCAGGAGTTCGCCATCGGCGCGTACTTCGTAGGTCTCCGGATCGACCTCGATCCGCGGCACGGCGGCGTTGTGGATCATGTCGCGCTTACCGATGGTCCGGCAGTTGGTCACCGCGGCGGCGCGTTTCTTCACCAGCGACTGAATGCCGGCGTCGATGGCGCTCTGGGAGACGAAGGTCAGCGAAGTCGCAGCAGTCGCACCGCCGAATGATCCGAACATCGGCCGGTAGAGGACAGGCTGGGGCGTGGGGATGGACGCGTTGGCATCGCCCATGACGCTCCAGGCGATGAAGCCGCCCTTGACGATCATCTCGGGCTTGACGCCGAACATCGCAGGTTTCCAAAGCACGAGGTCGGCAAGCTTGCCCGGCTCGATGGATCCGACATCGCCCGCGATCCCGTGCGTGACAGCCGGATTGATGGTGTACTTGGCGACGTAGCGCTTGACGCGGAAATTGTCGTTGCGGGCGGAATCCTCGGGCAGGGCGCCGCGCTGAGTCTTCATCTTGTGCGCGGTCTGCCAGGTGCGGGTTACCACCTCGCCGATTCGACCCATGGCTTGCGAGTCGCTGGAGATCATGCTGAAGACGCCGAGATCGTGCAGGATGTCTTCGGCGGCAATGGTCTCCGGGCGGATCCGGCTCTCGGCGAAGGCGACATCCTCCGGCACCAGCGGATTCAGATGGTGGCAGACCATCAGCATGTCCAGGTGCTCGGCGATCGTGTTGACGGTGTACGGACGCGTCGGGTTGGTCGAAGACGGCAGAACGTGGGGAAGCGCGGCTATGCGGATGATGTCCGGCGCATGGCCGCCGCCGGCGCCTTCGGTGTGGTAGGTATGGATGGTCCGGCCGGCGATGGCCGCGATGGTATCCTCCACGAAGCCGGCTTCGTTGATGGTGTCGGTGTGGATAGCCACCTGCACGTCGAGCTTGTCGGCCGCTCGCAGGCAGGCATCGATCGCCGCGGGGGTAGTGCCCCAATCCTCGTGGAGCTTCAACCCGCAGGCACCCGCGCGAACCTGCTCCTCGAGCGGCGGTTCGGTGGAAGCGTTCCCTTTCCCAAGGAATCCGAAGTTGACCGGCCAGGCGTCGGCTGCCTCCAGCATGCGCGCGATATTCCAGGCGCCGGGAGAGCACGTCGTGGCGTTGGTGCCCGTGGCGGGTCCGGTGCCGCCGCCGATCATGGTGGTGATCCCGTTAGAGAGCGCCTCGTACACCTGCTGAGGGGAAATGAAATGGATGTGGCTGTCCACGCCCCCGGCGGTGACGATCAGGTTCTCGCCCGCGATCACCTCGGTGGATGCGCCCACCACGAGTGCGGGATCGACGCCCTGCATCGTGTCCGGATTGCCGGCCTTCCCGACTTTGACGATCCTGCCGTCGCGAACACCGATATCCGCTTTCACGATCCCCCAGTGATCGAGGATCAGCGCGTTGGTGATCACCAGATCGAGGGCGCCTTCCGCGCGTGTGGCACGCGCGCTCTGGCCCATACCATCGCGAATCACCTTGCCGCCGCCGAACGTGATTTCGTCGCCATAGGAGGTGAAATCTTTTTCCACCTCGACGATCAACTCGGTATCGGCCAGACGTACGCGGTCGCCGGTGGTCGGCCCGTAAAGATCGGCGTAGACCTGCCGTGGGATGGAGAGGCTCATTGATTTCCCTTGCCCTGATGTCCGAAGATGCGGCGCTCTCCGGCGAATTCCACCAGCTCAACTTCTTTTTCTTCGCCGGGCTCGAAGCGAACCGACGTTCCGGCCGCGATGTTCAGACGCATGCCCCGCGCCTGGGCCCGGCCGAAGCGCAAGGCCTTGTTCACTTCGAAGAAGTGATAGTGGCTGCCGATTTGAACCGGGCGGTCGCCCGTGTGCCGGACTGCGATCGTGATAGTCCGGCGGCCGACGTTGGCTTCGATCGCCGGCTCTTCCAGCAGATACTCGCCGGGCGTCATGAGTTTGTGCTCTTTCATTGAATCGGATCGTGGACGGTGACCAGTTTGGTCCCGTCCGGAAAGGTTGCTTCGACCTGCACCTCGTGGATCATGCGGGCGATGCCGGGCATGACATCGTTGTCGGCGAGCACCGTGGTTCCAAGAGTCATGATGTCGGCGACGGATTTGCCGTCTCGAGCCCACTCGAGGATATCCGCGGTCAGGATGGCGATGGCTTCCGGGTAGTTGAGCTTGAGACCTCGCGCGCGGCGCTTGCGCGCGACATCGGCGGCGACATATATCAGAAGCCGCTCCTGCTCTCTTGGCGTAAGATGCATTTCCTTCTCCTACCTGAGTTTTCTCGGAGGCACAGCCTCTTCGCCGGTGAGAAACCGTTTGGCTGCGGTCCAGAATCCGGCGAGCGTGGCCGGTAACCTGCAAGCCGAGGTGCTCAAGCCCCGCACCATCACACCGTCGGCGGCAAGCGCACTGGCTCCCCATATGGTACATCCCGCGCGCGACTCGCGCAGCGCGATATCGCCAAGCTGCCGCTCCAGGTCCCGCAGATCCGCCGCGGGCCGGCCTACCTGGATCGCGAAGAAGCTCACCATGTGAGTGTAGGGCCCGAGGCGGGCAGGCGAGCCAAGCGGGCCCGCACGCGGGTCGAGATGACAGTCTTCGAAGAACAGGGGACGGAGCGGCGATTCGATCCGCGTTCGCCATCGCAGGCTGTCAAAGCCGAAGCACTCGCCCATGGCCTGCCGGCCCGGCGCGATCGACTCCCATGCGAACAAAGTGGCACCGTCGGCTAGCCGGATGGTAGTTTGCTGCGTGTGCCGCGAACCGGCAAACGGAATCACGGGATCGGGGAGATATTCCAGAAGGCCCTCCCCGGCAACGGTCACGGAAATCTTCTGCTGTGAGTCGCGTGCTCCCGAACGGTGGCGGTAAAGCCTGGTGGCGCCGGTAGTGGTGATCTGCGCGCGCGCGCCGGCACCCACCTGAACGGAGAGGGAGAGATCGTCTCCGGCCAGCACGCCGCCGGAGACGTTGTGCAGGTGCACCAGCACGGCGCCGTTGGGCTGCGGGAAAGCACGAATCACCTTCCATGGCGGCTCCTGCGCTTTCGGACGAAGGCGCGTGCGGCCGTTGGAGACGTCGAAGCAGAGCTCCAGGCGCGCGTCTAGCTGATGAACAGGCGGGTTTCGATCCTCGCGTGGCGCATCGACCCCAGTTCCGGAAGGGGAGTAAAGCAAGAACACTCCAGTCTCTCTGATTCTGATACCGCGTCGCGGATGGCCGGCCTGAGATTCCAAATTAACTTGCTGGCCGCGACCTGTCCGAGCGGCATGAGGCGCTGGCAGGCGGAGACCAGCGCGGTCACGGACTGCTGAAGGTACGCTTGAGCCAGAGGTTCTTCCGGAATGGCCAGGGCAGCGCCCGCAGCGCCGAACGCGATCGGATAGTGCAACGCCGGGAGGAGCCGCACTCCGGTGAGCGCGCGGAATAACTCCACGAAACGGCGTCCCATCTTCAAGGAAGCCTCACGGGACTCGCGCGCGGGACGGCGTGCGCTGAACTCTTCGCTCAGTACCGAAAGATCGGTGCCGCGGCACGCTTCGCGCACGAAGGCGGCTTCCAGGCGGCCGGCTTCGGCAAGGTGGTCGCGCAGGAAGTCCGCAAGGTTATTGGCATGGAGAAGACCGTCGTCTACAAGTGTTTCCAGGCCGAACGAATGCGCCGCGGTGCCGACGGGCAGAGCGGAATCGGCCAGTTGGAGCAGCTCGACCAGCACTCCATCATGGTATCCCGGATTGTAAAGACTGCCCCGTCATAAAAGTTTTTTTGCGCGGGTATCAGAAGATCTGTTGACTGATTTGTAACGGGTCGTGATAGTCTACTCCCATACGAAATGAGGGTCTACCGGCCCGATCGTAATTTAGCCGCTCCTCGTCAGTAGCGACGCCTGAACTGGCTCTGTCAGCCACCCGCATGATTCGGGTTTGCCGGCACTGGGTGAAAGCCGCGCAGATCGCCACTGGCTGCCATCCGGCAGCCGGAAACGAGGAATAGTGACGAGGGTTCATAACGAAAAACCATCTTTCTCGACGTGCCTGGCCTCGCGCGCGGGCACTGCTGCTCTGCTGTTTTCCCTGATGCTTTCGGCGGCGCCCCTGGCCGCCCAGGTAAAGCTCGGGCCGGTAACGATCGGCGGCGGGTTGCGTACCGATTACACCCACACCGAGCCGGATTCGGGCGAGCCCACCGACAGATTCAACCTGGACAGCGCGCGCCTGTATGTGAACGGCTCGGTTACCGAACAGATCAAGATCATGTTCAACACGGAGTACGACGGCGCGACCAACAAGATCGGCGTGCTGGATGCCGTCGGGCGCTTCGAGTTTTCTCCGCACTTCAACATTTGGGCGGGGCGGGTGTTGCCGCCGAGCGACCGCGCTAATCTCGCCGGACCCTATTTCAACAACCACTGGGGCGTGTACTCGGACGGCATCCAGAACGGGCACCCTTCCGTTTTTCAGGGCCGCGACAACGGCGTGGTGTACTGGGGCGATTTCGCTCAGAAGATGCTAAAGATTTCCGCAGGCGCCTTCGATGGCCAATCGGCCGACGGCAAGCCCGGAGTCATTGGAGGGTTCCGCGCCCAGTTGGATTTCTGGGACAAGGAAGACGGCTATTACCTGAACAGCACATACTACGGCGACAAGAACCTGCTGACCCTCGGCGGCGCGACGCAGGTGCAATCGGGCGCCACGGCCACGACCATCGATTTCGTGATGGAAAGGAAGCTCGCGAACATGGGCGTGGTCACGGTCGAGGGCGAATACGCCAACTACAATCGCTTGGGCGGTTACGACCCGAGGTATCCCAAGAGCCAGGGTGAGTACGGCCTGGCCAGCTACATCTTTCCGAAGGCGGTCGGCCCGGGGAAAATTCAATTGCTGGGCAAGTACGCCAAGGCGGACTTCACTCGCGGCGCACTCCCCAGCTACAACCAGAAGACTACCGAAGTGAACCTGAACTATCTGATCAAGGAGTTCAACGCGCGCGTGATGACGTTCTTCAAGAACACGGCGTTCAATCACGGCAAGCCCGATTCCTGGCAGGCGGGGGTCGGTTTGCAACTCCAGATGTAACCCACAGCAAGGCTGAATACGAAAGGCGAATGACCCATGAAACGTAGAGGAATGATCGCTTGGTTGCTGGCGGCCGGCGGCATGCTGCCCGCGGCCGCGCTGGCCCAGAACACGATCAAGGTAGGAATCCTTCACTCGCTCTCGGGCACGATGGCGATCAGCGAGACCACGCTGAAGGACACGATCCTGATGATGATCGACGCCCAGAACAAGAAGGGCGGTTTGCTGGGCAAGAAGCTGGAGCCGGTGGTGGTGGACCCGGCGTCGAACTGGCCGCTGTTCGCGGAAAAAGCGGCGCAGTTGCTGGAAAAGGACAAAGTGGCCGTCGTGTTCGGATGCTGGACATCGGTGTCGCGGAAGTCTGTGCTGCCCGTATTCGAGAAAGACAACGGGCTGCTTTTCTACCCGGTTCAGTACGAGGGAGAGGAGTCGTCGCGGAACGTGATCTACACCGGCGCGGCGCCCAACCAGCAGGCCATCCCCGCGGTGGACTATCTCATGAAAGAGGTCGGCGTCAAGCGTTGGGTGCTCGAAGGCACGGACTACGTGTATCCGCGGACCACGAACAAGATTCTCGAAGCCTACCTGCATGCGAAGGGCGTGAAGCCGGAGGACATTTCGATCAACTACACGCCGTTCGGGCACTCCGACTGGCAGACGCGCGTGGCGGCGATCAAGAAGTTCGGCTCGGCCGGCAAGAAGACGGCGGTGGTTTCCACGATCAACGGCGACGCCAACGTGCCGTTCTACAAGGAGCTCGGGAACCAGAAAATCTCCGCGGAGAACATTCCCGTGGTCGCCTTCTCGGTAGGCGAAGAGGAGCTGTCGGGCGTCGATACCAAGCCGCTGGTAGGCCACCTGGCCGCCTGGAACTACTTCGAGAGCGTCAACAATCCGGCCAACAAGGCGTTCATCGACCAGTGGCACACCTTCATCAAGAACAATAAGCGGACCACCAACGATCCGATGGAAGCTCACTATATCGGATTCAACCTGTGGGTGAAGGCGGTGGAGAAGGCCAAGACCACGGACGTGAGCAAGGTGATCGCCGCGCTTCCGGGCCTGGAGACGCCGAACCTGACCGGCGGCACGGCGAAGGTGCTGCCGAACCACCACATCACCAAGCCGGTACTGATCGGTGAAGTGAAGGCCGACGGGCAGTTCAACGTGGTCTGGAAGTCTTCGGGAGAGGTGCCGGGCGACGCGTGGTCGGACTACCTGCCGGGGAGCAAGGACATCGAGGCCGACTGGGTGACGCTGAATTGCGGCAACTACAATAAGATGACCAAGAAGTGCTCGGGGCAAAACTACAAGTAATCGGACAATTCGCGAGGGGCGGGCAGTTGCACCTTTTGCTGCTGCCCGCTCTTTTCGTTGCGGTTTCAGGCCGCGCACAAACGAGCGGCGATGGCGGCTTCCTGGCCGCCATCGCGGAGCTGCGCGAAGCGACCTATTCCGACAAAGCTGCCATCGCGGAGCGGCTGATCCAGAGCGGCCACCCCCGCGTGCGCGCCGCTTTGACGGCGCTGCTCGAGGACCGGCTGGCGTTTCGAAACTCGGACAACCGGGCATTTCTGCTGAAGTCGGCCGAAGGCGATCCGGCGGTACTGATCGACCCGCTGTCGCTGAGAGAAGCTGGATCGGCGCCCGCCGACGCGATCACCAAAGTCGGCAC
>Ga0335080_10006874_pt1 | contig 11767 bp, 7 predicted proteins | sample Lox_Sample_34_FD_206720 | JGI IMG/M metagenome (GOLD analysis project Ga0335080, IMG submission 206720) | Soil microbial communities from Loxahatchee National Wildlife Refuge, Florida, United States - Lox_Sample_3.4 | ecosystem: Environmental > Terrestrial > Soil > Wetlands | place: USA: Florida...
AGATTTTGGCTTGGGCAAGGCTGCCCCCACGACCATGAAAGAGTCCGAATACCCCACCGTGATTGACCCCGCAGCCCGCTCTCGTGCGGTATCCGCCGCACAAGGCAATGCTCCCTTCGACCTGCTCATCGTCGGCGGCACGGTCGTCGACGTGGTCACGGGCGAGTTGCGTTGCGCTGACATCGGGGTCATCGGCCCCATGATCGCCAGCGTCCATGCACCCCGGTCGCGCTCCGACGCGGCAGAGATTTGCGATGTAACTGGACGGTGGGTCTGCCCCGGATTCATTGACACTCATGTGCACTTCGAAAGTTCGCACCTGCTCCCCGTCCATTATGCTGCGGTGGTGGTGGCTCAAGGAACCACCACTATCCTCTACGACCCTCACGAACTCGCCAATGTGCTGGGCCTGGCTGGAGTCCGCTATGCCATCGAAGCCAGCCGCGGATTGCCGCTGCGCTTCCTGTGTGCGGCGCCATCCAGCGTTCCATCGGCCGAGGGACTGGAAATTTCCGGCGCAGACTTCGGGGCCGCGGAAATGCGCGAAATGCTTTCCTGGGAGGAAGTCGCCGCCGTGGCCGAAGTCATGGACATGCGCGGTGTTCTCGGTCAGAGCTCGCGTATGGTCGAGATTGTCGCCGCCGGACTGCAATCGGAGAAGCTCATCGAAGGGCACGCGCGCGGATTGACCGGTCAGCCATTACAGGCTTACCTGTGCGCCGGGGTTACATCTGACCACGAGATCACCTCGGGGGAAGACGCCCTGGAGAAATTACGGGCCGGATTGGCCATCGAAATTCGTGGCTCGCATGATTACGTCCTTCCCGGCCTAGTCGAGACACTGCGCAAGTTGCCGCATCTCTCCTCGCAAGTCAGCATCTGCACTGACGACGTACCACCCGACTATCTGGTTGAACATGGCGGCATTCGTGACGTGCTGCGCCGACTGGTCGCCTACGGCATGAATCCGGTGGACGCGATTCGCTGTGCCACCATCAATGGCGCTCTCCGGTTGCGGCGTAGTGATCTCGGCGCAGTCTGTGCCGGACGCATCGCCGATTTGGTCGTTCTCAGCGACCTTGAGACATTCACAGTTTCGAATGTCATGGTGGGAGGCAGACATGCCGTCAAGAAAGACCGCTGGCTCATACCAGCAGGTTCTACAAATTCCGTGCCGTCGCCCTTGAACACCATCAAGCTCCAGGAACTGGCAGAAAGCGACTTCCACCTTCACGTAAAGGGCCGGGAATCCGGCACAGCGAAAATCCGCGCCATTTTTGGCATGCGTTTCACGGAGTGGCGGGAGCTGGAGGTCAACATCCACAACGGCTTGGCAGAATTGCCGCCCGAGGCGAGCTTATTCTATGTGCGACACCGTCACGGACGGCACACCGCCAGCCCACAGTGCGCGATTCAGCTTGGCATCGGGCGCATTCGCGGGGCTATTGCGACCACTTACTCCCATGACTCACACAATCTCGTGGTGATGGGAGGCTCGCCGAGGGATATGCAGATCGCGGCCAATACCTTGGTTCGCAGCGGAGGAGGCATCGCAGTGGTCCAGGATGGGGCAATCTTGGCTCACCTTGAATTGCCGGTTGCGGGATTGCTCTCAGAACTTCCCGCGCCGGCACTGGCCGACAAATTTCGCCAGGTGCGCGACGCGGCTGGCCGGGTGACGGATTGGAAGCCTCCCTACTGGACGTTTAAAGCAATCGAGGGCACGTGCCTGGCCTGCAATCCGGGGCCTCATCTCACCGACTTGGGCCTTACCGACGGCACACAACAAGCCGTCCTGCCACAAATGATCTCCTGGGCGGCGGACTAGGGCCCTTATCCGGCGGCCCTACAGTGTCCAATTTCGTCTTTTTGGGAATTTCCCCGATATCCTGTGCAAGCCGAAATGGTCTAAAAGAGAATTAGTTTCGTGGAATAGGTGGCCCTTTGAGGCGTGGAGGAGCAGCCAAAGATTTGGCGGCTCACGTTCCTCGAAGGGCCATCTCCACAAGCGGCCGCAGTCCTAGTAGGTGGCGAAAGGCACTATTTCTACTTTTTGGATGTATCGCCGGGATCCGCTTCGATCGTCACTTCGACCTGGGCCCCTTGTTTCAGCCCCACCTTCTGCCCGTTTTCGTCGGTTAAGGTATTCTCAATCCTCAATTCGCGGTAAAGATCATCTGCGCCTTCGACGGCAATTTGGGCCTTTTCCGGCATTCCGGGCAGCGGAGGCTTGATAATTTTCTGCACAGTCCCAGGCAGGGTTGTGCTGGCGGGCTCACCGGCGTCTGTTTCTTTGATCATGTCTTAATAGGGAGTCTTAAGCGGTCAATATACCACATCGGCCGGGGGACCCGGGCGTCCCCCGAGCTTTGCAGGCCTTCTCTTGATTCTTTAACTTTGGCCACGCAAATAGCTGACACCATGTGGCCAATTGTCGGCTGTCGGCAGATTTGGGCCTGGCGGTTCTGCCTTTTCCAACCTCGTTTGCGATTCATCGGAAGAGCTAGCAGCTTGCATCGGGGGTCTCGGGCACGTCACTCAAAATGAGCTCCGCCTGATCGACACCCTCCGACGGCGGCAACTGAGAAGGCAGGGGACCCTGAATTGGTGCTGCCGAAACTGCCTGATCCTTTTCATCCCCGCGACGGTTGATAATGTGCAGATATGCCGCCATGCGGCCTACGTACAGGAAGTCCACTACAAGAAAATAGACGAGGGAAACCATCAGGACGCCGGCGATCACTAAACGCACAGGCAAGACCGCCGCAAACATCAACGGGACAGCAATTATCGAAGTGAAAACGAAATAGGCGACGCCGTGGGCGAGGCCGAACCATGAACTTGCGGCCAAAACTGGCCAAAACCGCTCTCGACAGAGCCCAACCGCATTCGCCATTGCGCCGAAGGCGTCCCTCCCATCCGTCACCACCAACAAACTGGCCAGGGAAAGGAACCAGTTCACACAAACCCAGGCCAGCCCAACCATAGCCAGGACGGCGAGGAATATAACGAAGGCGACGCCAGGGGAGGGGTCCGTGTCGGATGACGCCATGCCACCCAGCACAGTTGCTCCGAGGAGTCCGACCAGCGCCGCCAGGGCCGCCCCGGCGCGCAGGAAATTCAGGCCCGCCAGCGATCGAAGGGAGAAAGTCGCAGTCAGAAATTCGCCGTCATACAGGTTTCTGAGTAGAGTCTTGGCCGTAACCGCGCGCCCCAGCGTCGCCAGGACCATCCAGCCGGCTGCCAGGAAAACAGCCAGGAGAATCACGACATGCACCAGTCGCGGTGCACTGCCTCGCAGGATGTGCGCAATCGCCTGTGAAATCAGAGCCGGTTGCCGCGACCGCAGCAGAAAAAGATCACCCGCAGTGACTGGCAGAGTGTTGAGATACTCCAAAAATGAAACTGCCAAGAGCGCTGACGCCGCCCCGCCGAAGCCCCAGCGCCATGAAACCTCCGCCAAGCCGAACGACGGCTTGCGAAACATGACTCGGAAACCCTCAACCGTGGGAGAGCTCTGTTTCATCGGATCTGCACCACCGCGAAAAAGGCAGCAAACCGTCCGCACGCGAGCACCCACATACCTGCCCTATAGGTACTAGCGCACGACGATGTTTACCAACTTGCCGGGGACGACGATGACCTTCGCAATCTGCTTGCCGGCAAGCAAAGCCTTGATCTTTTCATTTTGCAAGGCCAGTTCCTGGAGGCGAGCTTCGGGTGTGTCCAACGGAACCACAACGTGGCTGCGCACCTTTCCGTTGATCGAAATCGGGATTTCGACCTCGTCTTCCCTGGCCAGTTCCGGATCATACTTCGGCCACGAAGCCTTCAGCAGGCTCCCTTTTTCACCGAGCATTTCCCATAGCTCGTGAGCCAGGTATGGTGCGAATGGAGCTAACAGAAGCACAAGATCGCGCTGAACCTCCTGAAGCAGCGATGCGGGAACGCCGCTCGAGGCTGTCCCAAGGTCCTCCATGGCGTAGAGCTCGTTCACCAGCTCCATGATCGCCGAGATACAGGTATTGAAATGCCATCGTCCCTGAAAGTCGTCGCTGACGCGCTTGATGGTCTGGTGGAGCTTGCGCTGGATGCGGCGGGTTTCAGGTGAACTGGCGGACGCAGCGGCTGAGGCAGCCGGCACACCTGCCGCCCCGTTTCGCACCACGTAACGATATACACGCCCGAGGAATCGCTGGATGCCTTCGATGCCCGTATCCTGCCAGTCGAGATCGCGATCGGGTGGCGCCGCAAACAAGCTGTAGAGCCGGGCTGCGTCAGCGCCGTAGCGCGCGACCATCTCATCCGGCGACACCACGTTGCCCAAGCTCTTTGACATCTTTGCGCCATCTTTAATAACCATGCCCTGAGTAAACAGGCGCTGCACCGGCTCGTTGTTCTTGAGCAGGCCCTGATCGCGCATGAACTTGGTCCAGAATCGCGAATAGATGAGGTGAAGGATGGCGTGCTCCACGCCGCCAATGTACTGGTCAATGCCGCGCTCCCCGAACCAATACGCGGCCGTCTGGGGATCGAATGGCGCATCGGAATTGCGTGCGTCAGTGTAGCGGTAGAAGTACCAGGACGAATCCACGAAGGTGTCCATGGTGTCGGTCTCGCGGCGCGCGGGACCGCCACACCTGGGGCAGGTGGCATTCACGAATTCCGGCACCCGCCCGAGGGGCGAGCCTCCGGTCAGGGTGATATCGACATTGTCGGGAAGTATCACCGGCAAGTCTTTCTCTGGAACCGGCACAATGCCGTCCTTCTCGCAATACAACATCGGGATCGGCGTGCCCCAGTACCGCTGCCGCGAAATTCCCCAATCCTTCAGCCGGAAGGTGACCGTGGTCTTGCCGAACCCATTCTTCTCGGCATGGGCGGCCATCTGCTTGATCGCGTCTTCACAATTCAGCCCAGTGAAGGAGCCGGAATTGATGAGCCGTCCATCGAGGGTGGTAAAAGGTAAGGGAGGCTCCGCCATGGTCTCTTCGGGATCGCCGGCGTTGGGCAGGATCACGATCCGAATTTTCAACTTGTATTTCTTGGCGAATTCGTAATCGCGCTCGTCATGCGCCGGCACACTCATGATGGCGCCGGTCCCGTAGTCCATCAGGATGTAATTCGCCACCCAGATCGGGACTCTTTCGTTGTTATACGGATTGACGGCATAGCGCCCAGTGTTGACGCCATGCTTTTCAATGTTGGTGATGTCGCCGGCTTCCTTGGCCTTGCGTTGCTCGCTGAGCATCTGGTCAACCTGCAACTTCAAAGCGCCGTTGCTGGCGGTCAGATCCACGACCAATGGATGCTCCGGCGCAAGCTGTAACGAAGTCGCGCCGAAGATCGTATCCACACGGGTGGTAAATACGGCAACCGTCGAACCGGCAGGACCGGCCGCACCCTCGAGCTTGAAGTTCACCAGCGCGCCTTCGCTGCGGCCGATCCAGTTGCGCTGCATGGTGCGCACTTTTTCGGGCCATCCATCCAGTTGATCCAAGTCGCGGAGCAACTCGTCCGCATATTGCGTCGTCCTTAAGAACCACTGCTCGAGTTCACGCTGCTCGACGAGAGTATCCTCGTGGCGCCAGCAGCAGCCGTTGCTGAGGACCTGCTCATTCGCCAGCACCGTGGCGCACTTCGGACACCAGTTCACCTTGCTCTTCTTGCGGTATGCGAGCCCCTTTTCATACAGCTTGAGAAAAAACCATTGATTCCACCTGTAATATTCGGGGAAGCAGGTGGTGACTTCGCGCGACCAGTCGTAAGCAAACCCCAGGCGCTTCATTTGCGCCTTCATGTTGGCGATGTTGCGCAGCGTCCACTCGCGCGGCGGTACATTGGCCGAGATCGCAGCGTTCTCCGCCGGCAAGCCAAACGAGTCCCACCCCATGGGATGCAGCACGTTGTAACCGTTCATCCACATGTAGCGTGCCAGCGCATCGCCGATCGCGTAGTTGCGAACGTGCCCCATGTGCAACACTCCCGAAGGATAGGGCAACATCTCCAGCACGTAATACTTGGACTTGGTGGTGGCGGAATCGGCGGCATAGAGCGATGCGTCGGCCTGCCAGCGTTCAAACCACTTGGTTTCAACGCGCTGCGCGTCGTAGCGCTCGTCGCGAGTAGGAATGTCTTGCGTCGACATAGGATGCAGTGCCGGAAAGCTATGATTCTACATCCAAGCACGACGGTAGGGATTTGCCCCGTGTCTTAGCTCCATGTGAGAACTCCACGGGCGGAGAGGTGGCGGAACAAACATCTCTCCAACACTCACCCGACGCGATTCACCAGCGTTCCAATCGGCGGAATTGTAATCCGGATCTCGTCATCCGCGTTCAAGGTGAAGGAGTCCCCAGGCACGATCCCGGTCCCGGTCAGCAGGAAGCAGCCGTTGGGAAAACTGCTGCTGTGATAAAGATACCGGACCAATTGCTCCGGATCGCGCTTCAACTCCTTGAGCGTGGTCGAGCCGGAGAATTCCGCCCTGCCTGCGCGCAGAATTTCAATCTGTATATCCGTTGTGGTCGGCAGCGGGCTGTCAGCCACCAGAACACAAGGCCCCAGCGCACAGCTCCGGTCATAGACTTTGGCTTGCGGAAGATAAAGGGGATTTTCGCCCTCGATATCGCGCGAGCTCATGTCGTTTCCGATGGTGTAGCCGATGATTTTGCCGCCGGGCGAAACCAGAAGAGCCAGCTCCGGTTCCGGCACCGACCACGAAGCATCGCTGCGAATGGCAACCGCCTGGTTCGGTCCCACTACGCGATGTGCGGTGGCTTTGAAGAACAGCTCGGGCCGCTCGGCGCTGTACACTCGATCATAAAAATCTCCACCGCCCGCGGACTTCGACTCTTCCATGCGGGCATCACGACTGCGATAGTAAGTCACGCCTGCGGCCCACACCTCCTGGCTGCCGATGGGCGCAAGCAGCTCCACTGGGCTGGCGACGGTCTTGGCTTCACGGATCAGGCCCTGCAGATACCCTGAGAGGTTCTCTCGCGAAATGAGCGCATCCCAGTCGGACCTGCCGGCGGAATAAAAAGCTCCGTCGTGCTCAACGACAACCTCATCTCTGGTTCGATAGAGTTTCATGAAGAGTAACAATCTAGCACGGCAACTTCGTCAGCGCTTGCCGGGAGGCGTAGAGTTCACCAGCGTTTTCAACGCGTCCACATTCCTCCGGTCATCTCCCGGCACATCGATCGGCGTCTCCGCGATGAAAGCGGCGTGAGCCAGGCGCGGATCGTTCAAGAGCCGCCGGAACGGCTCCAATCCAATGCTTCCCTTCCCCACATGCTGGTGGCGATCCAGCCGGGAGCCGCGCGCAGCCTTCGCGTCGTTGCAATGCCAAACGCGGACATTCTTCAATCCGATCGTCTTCTCAAGATGCGCCAGGGTTTCGCCCATGCCGGTCTCGCTCACGATGTCATAGCCCGCGACGTGAGTATGGCAGGTGTCGATGCAGGCCCCCACTGGAATCACACCCTTGAGATGGTCCATCACTTCGGCCACCTGCTCGAAGGTCGCGCCGAGCGAGTATTCCGCCCCCGCACTGTTTTCAATGAGAATCATCAATCCGCCCTTGGCCAGATCGAGCCCATGGGCCGCCGCTGCAGTCGCCGCCGCGGTTTGCAGCAAACCTTTTGCGCGATCTGCGCCGCGAAAGGAGCCAGGATGCAGCACCAGATAATCGGCACAGAGAGCAAGGGCCCTTTCGATTTCCCCGCGAAATGCCTCAATCGATTTCTTAAGGAATGCTTCCGTCGTGCTGGCCAGGTTCACCAGATAGTTGTTGTGCACCACCAGCGGCTTGAGGTCATATCTTTCGCGTAGGCGTCCGAGTTCTCCGCAATCGGCTTGATTCAGATCATGCGCCGCCCACTGGCGCGGGCTGGAGGAAAAGATCTGCATCGTATTGCAGCCGAGGCCGTGCGCACGCACTGCGCAATTCTGCACCCCGCCGGCAATCGATGTGTGGATGCCAATGCGCCGTGAGGTAACCACCCGTCCCTTCTTGGGCGAGGGCCTGGCGCGGTCCTGTTCCTGAGCCATGGAGCGGGGCACGCTAGGAGTATACGGGCGACCGCCCCCATTTGCGGTTGCCCGTTAAACAGCGATAAACTCAATCCACTCGGCTGTCTTGCTACACGCGGCGTTCCGGCCATCACTTCCAGTCCGCGGCATGACGGTGCTTCAACGTCTCAGGTCGTCTCAGGTCAGGGGGATCTCATGTTAGTCGTCATGCAATCGCACGCCACCGAAGAACAAATACGCAACGTCTGTAACAAAGTCGAGGAACTTGGCTACCGCGCTCACCCCATGCCGGGAGCGCAGCGCACCGCCATCGGCATCACCGGCAACTCCGGCGAGGTCGAACCCAGCGCGCTCGAAGAAATGCCGGGTGTGCAGGAACTGATTCAGGTCAGCAAGCCCTACAAGCTGGTGAGCCGCGAAGTGAAGAAAGAGAATACGGTCATCCGTTTCCCCGACACTGAAGCTACCATCGGCGGCGCCGGTCTGGCCATCATCGCCGGGCCATGCGCCATCGAGAGTCGAGAGCAGGCTTTCGCCATCGCTGAACACGTGCATCGCGCAGGAGCACAGTTCTTTCGTGGTGGCGCTTACAAGCCACGCACTTCACCGTATTCCTTTCAAGGCCTGGAGGAACAAGGCCTGCGCATCATGGCGGAGATTCGCGAGCAGTTCGGCATGAAGATCGTCACCGAAGCGGTGGATCACGAATCTCTCGCTCTGGTCGAGGAGTACGCCGACGTGATACAGATCGGCGCCCGCAACATGCAGAATTTTTCCCTGCTCAAGCGTGCCGGACGCTCCAGAAAGCCGGTGATGCTGAAGCGTGGCATGAGCGCCACTCTCGAAGAATTCCTCATGGCCGCCGAGTACATCATGAGTGAAGGCAACTACAAGGTCGTACTATGCGAGCGCGGCGTACGCACCTTCGCCGACCACACCCGCAACACGCTGGACCTGAGCGTGGTCCCTGCTGTACAGCGACTGAGCCACCTGCCCATCGTGGTAGACCCCAGCCACGGCACCGGCAAGCGCAACAAAGTCACCCCCTTGTCGCGCGCCGCGGTTGCAGTCGGCGCGGACGGGTTGATCATTGAAGTACACAACCAGCCGGACAAAGCGCTGTCGGACGGCCAGCAGTCCCTCTACCCCGAGCAGTTCGAAGAATTGATGGCGCAGGTGCGCCAGATCGCGCCGGTGGTGGGGAGAACGGTACCAGAGATCGGGTTGCACAAGCCAAGCTCCGGAATTAAAGCGTCCGCATCGAGCGTGCAACCAGTCTCATCCCTCTAGAAAGCCTCGCCGCCCTACTTCGGTTTTTTCTTACCGAACAGCCCGCTGAGGCTGTCAACAAGCGACCCCTTGCCCTGGTTCTGCAGCGTCTGCTTGAGCTGGCTGTTTACCATCCCCTTCACATCGGGAACGAACGAAGGATTGGACGTCGTTCCACGAATAAAGAACGGGATGCTTGCCCCCTGACCTTTGACCCCAACCAACTGCGTCAGTCCGGTCACAGTTGTGCCGCTCAAGTTCGCGTTCATGGTGTAATCGAGCGCGCCCCCGTTGGCGATGGTGCCATTGCCGGTGAGTACACCCACCGCGGGCACAGTCAGATTTACGTTCTGAGTCTGGATTCCGTTGGGATCGTAGTGCATGTCGGTACTGAGGTTCTGGATGGCCGTATCCGAGCCGGTTCTTGACCCGCTGAGTTTGGAAATTGCCGACAGCTTCGAACCCAGGTCGAAGCCCGCCAGCTTGGTGTCGGCAAGACGAACCGGACCCACTACGACCGGCTTTTCGGCGGTCCCGGTAATGGCCAGGTTGGTGGTAAGAGTGCCCCCTTTAAGCGACGATCCTGACGGCAAAGTCACACCCAGGGCAGGCAGCATAGCTTCGAGCTCCTCAACCGGCATGCTCTGGCCGTTTAGCTTAAAGTTAACAATCGTCGAATCTGCCTGCATCTGATAGGTGCCCGAGAGCTGGGCCGCCGCTTTTCCCATGTTGACCACGCCCTGGCTGAGCGCGCCGGATTGCTTTAGCAGGTCATGAGTGATCGCGTATTTCACCGTCACCGGCCGTCCAGCCGGTGCGCCTTTCGCGGCAAGCTTGAGTTGATCGGCGTTTAGGGTACCGCTGCTGGTCAAGTGTGCGCCGTCGGAGGCGAGAGTTCCGTCAAAGTCTGCGATCCCTGCGATGCCGGTAGAAGGTTCCACAAACCCGGATGCCGTAAGGTCCAGATGTTTCACCTTGATCTTCGCTTCCACCGGTGTGGCCGATGCATCGTTGGGATTGATAGGACCGGCTTGCCCATCGAGATCCACACTGCCCTTCCCGGGGAGGTCGGCCGTAAGCGTGAAGGGAAATCGCGAGGTGAAAGAAAAATTCTTGACGGTAATATTTACGTTTTCGTACACATGCAGCTTGTTTGGCGAGGTTCCACTGCCCACGGAAACCTGGCCATCCTTCACGCTGAGCTTCGCCACAGAAAGGTCGGGATTCGCGGACCCGGTTTTGTTCGCTTGCGCGCTGCCGGACGATTTTCCGCCCAGGCTGGAGAAGTTCCAGGTTCCACTCTTCGAACGCAGCAGCATTACATCGGGATGGTCGAGGGTCAACTCGGTTACGCGGAGAGACTTGGAGAAAATCAGCGGCTGCAACTCGACGCCCACACTGAGACTCTTCGCTTGAATGAATGGCTTAGAGCTAAAGGCGGGATCGTCTGCAATGGAGATGTCCTGCGCCCCCAGACTCCCGCTCAGGATCGACAGGCTCAAATTGCCGACGGTCACCTGTCTCCCTAAGGCAGTGGAGAGTTCGGACTGCAGTTTGGGGCGGAAACTGTTGACGTCTACCAGAAAAGGGAGTGCAACCACGATCACTACAAGAACAACCACAACGACGGCGAGCACCTTGAGCACGCGTTTCATGGAGAGGCCGCCTCCTTCAAAGCCACAGTGATTGGCGTGAGCGGATGGATTTGCGGGCCAGTTTATCAAAAATCACGCGCTTCCGGGTCTTTCAAACGCGCCGATCATAGGCTCGCGGCAAGATGCGAGTCACCGCGCCTTGAGATTCTTGTTCGCTTGACAGTGCATTTACTCTCTGCTGTAGTGTCCGCCAGCATTCGGGGTTGCCAAGCGGCTGGGCCGAGCGCCCGCGGGATAGAGGCAAAAATGGTGACGATTCGAGATGTGGCGAAGGAAAGCGGTTTCTCCTCGACCACTGTTTCCATCGTTCTCAATAACGCGCCCCTGTCCCGTTATATCCCGGCGGTGACCAAGAAGCGAATCGAGAAAGCCGCAAAGAGTCTGGGGTACCGGCCTAACCTGTTCGCCCGCTCGCTGCGCAGCAAGCGCAGTCACACCGTGGGCGTGATTGTTTTTGACATGACCGATCCCTACTGCACGCTGGTGCTGCGCGGAATCGAGAATTCGCTATACCAGTCTTCGTTCCTGCCGATTCTAACGGATGTGCACAACGAGCGCAGCCGCTTTGAGCGCTATCTGGAAATGCTCCTGGACCGCAGGGTGGAAGGGCTGATCGTGGTGGCGAACTGGGTGTTTCTCGATATCGACATCCTCGGCGATCTCGAAAAAAGCAGTATCCCCACCGCCATGATCGAGCGGGAGTTGAGGACCGATTCGATCAGTTCCGTGATTGTGGACAATGAACTGGGCGGCTATACCGCTCTCGAGCATCTCTACTCTCTGGGACATCGCAAGATCGCGTTTAT
>Ga0335080_10006875_pt1 | contig 11765 bp, 12 predicted proteins | sample Lox_Sample_34_FD_206720 | JGI IMG/M metagenome (GOLD analysis project Ga0335080, IMG submission 206720) | Soil microbial communities from Loxahatchee National Wildlife Refuge, Florida, United States - Lox_Sample_3.4 | ecosystem: Environmental > Terrestrial > Soil > Wetlands | place: USA...
GCCCTCCCGTCGCGCCCCTCGCCGCAGGGCGACGGTGTCGCTCGCGCGAGCCTGGCGGCGGACGACGCGAGCGCCGGTGCGCCACGCTCGGGCGGAGCCTCGACTTTGCAGGGTTTACGGCCGCCGGAAAGAATGCTAGCGGGAACCGGTCTCGAGACAGGAGCATGACCCATGGCTCAGGTTCTGGCTTTCGCAAACCAGAAGGGTGGCGTAGCCAAGACGACCTCCACCGTCAATCTCGGCGTTGCGCTCGTCGAGATGGGCAAGCGCGTGCTGGCCGTCGACATGGACCCGCAGGGCAACCTGACCATGAGCCAGGGCATCGACCCCGAGAATCTCGAGAAGAGCATGTACGACGTGCTCGTCCATCGCCTGCCGATCGAAGACGTGATCGTGAGCAACGAGATCGACGTGGCAGCCTCGACCATCGATCTCGCCGGCGCGGAGATGGCGCTTTCGACGCAGATCGGGCGTGAGCGCGCGCTCGAGAAGGCGCTGAAGCCGATCCACAAGCGCTACGACTTCGTGCTCATCGACACGCCGCCGTCGCTCGGTCTGCTCACGATCAACGCCCTCGCTGCTTCCGATGGCGTGATCGTGCCGGTGCAGTGCGAGTATCTCTCGCTGCGCGGCCTGCTCCAGCTCGAGCGCACGCTCGAGATGATCCGCGAGAACATCAATCCCAAGGTGAAGATCAGGGGCATCCTGCCGACCCTGTTCGACGCGCGCACCCTGCACGGCCGCGAGGCCGTCGAGATCCTGAAGGAGAACTTCGGGCCGCTCGTCTTCGACACCGTCGTGCGCAAGACGATCAAGTTCGCCGAGGCGCCCGTGCAGGGCTCCTCGGTGCTGAAGTACGATCCCAGGGGCAAGGGTGCCGAGGCGTACCGCAGCCTCGCTCGGGAGGTGCTGAATGGCAAATCGGCCTAGCATGCGCGACGGGCTCTCCGAGCTCTTCCGCCGCACCGACGCCGGTGGCGATGGCCCCCCCGCCGGGGCCGGCGCCGACGACGAGATCGTGAGCGGCAGGGCCTACGTCACGACCATCAAGGTCGTGGGCGTCGGCGGCGGCGGCACGAACGCCGTCAACCGTATGGTCGATTCGGGCATCCGCGGGGTCGAGTTCATCGCCGTCAACACCGACTCGCAGGCTCTTCAGGCCTGCGACGCCGACGTCAAGATCCATGTCGGCCAGGAGATCACGCACGGACTGGGCGGCGGGGCCGTGCCCGAGGTCGGCCGGCAGGCCGTCGAGGTCTCGCGCGACCAGATCAAGCAGGCCCTGAAGGGCGCCGACATGGTGTTCGTCACGGCCGGCGAGGGCGGCGGCACCGGCACCGGCGCGGCGCCGGTCATCGCGTCCGTCGCGCGCGAGCTGGGCGCGCTGACCGTCGCCATCGTCACGAGGCCGTTCTCGTTCGAGGGCCGCAAACGCGAGGCCCAGGCGCAGGCCGGCATCGAAGAGCTCAGGTCGGCGGTCGACACCGTCATCGTCATCCCCAACGACCGCCTCCTGCAGGTCGTCGACCGCACCACCACCATCGTCGAGGCGTTTCGCACCGTCGACGACATCCTGCGCCAGGGCGTGCAGGGCATCTGCGACCTCATCACCGTGCCCGGGCTGATCAACCTCGATTTCGCCGACGTGCGCACCATCATGAAAGAGGCCGGCACCGCGCTCATGGGCATCGGCAGCGCCAAGGGAGAGGCGCGCGCCAACGAGGCGGCCCGCCTGGCCGTGAGCTCGCCGCTGCTCGAGACCTCGATCAGCGGCGCGCGCGGCATCCTGCTCAACATCACGGGTGGCAGCGACCTTTCCCTGTACGAGGTCAACGAGGCCGCCGGCGAGATCGCCCTCGCGGCCGACGACGACGCCAACATCATCTTCGGCGCCGTGGTCGACGAGCGCCTCGAAGGCCAGATGACCGTCACGGTGATCGCCACGGGGTTCGGCGCCGAAGCGCTGCAAAAGCCACGTCCCGCGTCGGCGGCGACCAGCTCGCGCAGCACGCCCGCCCCCGAGCCCGAGGGCACTCCCTTCGAGCGGCCGCCGAGCTTCGACACCGCCGATCTCGACATCCCGCCGTTCATCCGGCAGAACGACGAGTGAGCGCGTCTGCATGACGCGCTGCCGGAGGCTTGCCGGGTGACGGGGACCGACGCGCGTGCCACGGCCGCAGGCCCGCTCGACGGGCTCTGTGTCGACCTCGACGTGTTCGACGGACCGTTCGACCTGCTGGTCACGCTGATCCTGCGCGACGAGGTCGACCTCTGGGAGATCCGTGTCTCGCGGATCGTCGCCGAGTACATCCTGCGGCTGGCCGAGTCCGACGAGTTCGACCTCGAGGCGACCTCGCACTTCATCGTGCTGGTGGCGGCGCTGCTCGAGATGAAGTCACGCCGCCTGCTCGACGCCGGCAGCCCGTTCGTCGACGAGCTCGCCGAGCTCGGCGAAGAGGCAGCCGGCGAGGAGCTGCTCGAGACCCTGCTGCGCTTCGCCCGCTTCAAGGGCGCCGCCGGCCGGCTCTCACGGCTGTTCGCCGACAACGCCGGCCGCCTGTACCGCACCGCGCCCGTGCCCGAACGCTTCCTGCGCACGGCGCAGACCGGCGAGGCCCTGCCGGCCGCCGCTCTGTCGCGCGCCCTCGGCGTGCTGCTCGCCGAGCCGCCGGCGCCCGATGTGCGCCATATCACCGACATCGCCGTGACCCTCGTGGCCGAGCTGCGGCGGCTGCGCGACCTGCTGGTCGCCGACGAGAGCTTCACCTTCTCGGCCGTGGCCCCGCGCGACCGGCTCGAGAAGGCCGTCACGTTCTTCGCCCTGCTCGAGCTGCACAACCGGGGCGAGGTCAGCCTGCGCCAGTCGCGGCCGTTCGCCGAGATCACGGTCACTCGTGCCGCGCCACGACCGCCGGCGGCCGCCGAGGCCGTCGACGGGCTCGCGGCCGTGGGGTAGGTGGGGTAGGATGCTCCACGAACGCCTCTGATCGAATCCCCCGAACCCGAGTCTTCATGGACGACATCGCCCGCCGCCTCGAGGCGGTGATCTACATCTCTCCGCGACCCGTCGCCGTCGCCGATCTCGCCGCCGCCTGCGACGAGACCGAAGAGCGCGTGACCGCGGGGCTTCGCGCGCTCGCGGGCGAGTTCGCCGGCGGCCGCCACGGGCTCGAGCTCGCCGAGGTCGCCGGCGGCTTCGCCTTTCGCGTCGCCCGCGACTGCGAGGAGCCGGTCGAGCGCTTCGCCGGCGCGCGGCGGCCCGACGATCTCTCGCCGGCGCTGCTCGAGACGCTGGCCGTGGTCGCCTACCTGCAGCCGACGACCCGTGCCGAGGTGGCGCAGATCCGTGGTGTCTCCTCGGAGTGGGCCTTGAGCTCGCTCGTCGAGCGCGGCCTGGTCGAGGAGCGCGGCCGCGCCGACGCGCCGGGAGCGCCCATCCTGTACGCCACGAGCGAGCGCTTTCTGCAGCTCTTCGGGCTGCGCGGCCTGACCGACCTCGACGATCTCGAGTCGTTCGCGCTCTCGGCCGCCGAGACCGATGAGCTGCGCGCCCGCCTGCTGTCGAACGCCGAGAGGAGACGGCCGTGAGCGACGCTCGCGACGATCAGCCGACAGGCCGCGAGCAGGGTCCCGCGGACGACCAGCCGAAGGGTCGGGAGCAGCCTGCGGCCGGTGACCAGCCGAAGGGCCAGGAGCAGCGTCCGGCCGGCGATGCCCCCGCGTCCCCCGGCCGCGGTCGCCGGCGTGGCGGCCGGGGCCGCGATCGCGGGCAGCGCGGTGGACGCGGCGAGGGCGGTCGCGGTGAGCAGCGCGGCCGGCGCGGCGATGGCGGCGAGCGTGGCGGCGGCGGCCAGCGCGGCGGCGGCGGCGAGCGTGGCGATGGCGGCGAGCGCGAAGAGCAGCGCGGCGAGGCGACCCTCGTGACCTACCTGGCACGCTCGGGGGTCGGATCGAGACGGCGCTGCGACGAAGTCATCCGCGAGGGCAGAGTGACGGTCGACGGCGTCGCCGTGACTTTCCCGCGCGAGAAGCTCGGCGAACAGGCCGAGGTCGCCGTCGACGGCGAGGTCGTGACGCCGCGCGAGTATCGCTACGTGCTCGTGAACAAGCCGCGGGGAGTCGCCTCGACGCGCTACGACCCGCACGCGGAGCGTGTCCTCGTCGACCTCGTGCCGGACGGGCGGCTGTTGTTCCCGGTGGGGCGGCTCGACGTGGACACGACCGGCCTGATCATCCTGACCAACGACGGCGTGCTCGCCAACCGGCTCATGCATCCCCGCTACGGCGTCAGCAAGACCTACAGCGCCCGGGTGCGCGGCCACGCCGGCAAGCGCGCGCTGGCCGAGCTGCGTGCCGGCATCGAGCTCGAGGACGGTCCGACCGCGCCTGCCGAGGCCCGCGTCGAGAAACAGAGTAATCGCAGCACGCTCGTCGAGCTGACCATCCACGAGGGTCGCAAGCACCAGGTGCGTCGCATGCTGGCCGCCGTGGGGCTGCCCGTCGAGGAGCTCCACCGGCGTCGATACGGGCCGCTGTCCGACAAGAACCTGAAGATCGGCGCCTGGCGGGGCCTGTCGGGCGACGAGGTCGAGGCCCTGCGGCGCGTCTCCGAAGAAGTCGAGCGCAGTCTGGTCGGCGACGACCCGGGCGAAGCGGTCGAGCTGGCCGGGCCGGCGACCGCGCCCGACGCCGACCTGGCTCCCGAAGCCGACGAGCCCTCGACGCGGGCCGAAACCGACGAGCCCTCTACGCCCGAAGCCGGCGTGCCGCCGACCGACGAGCCCTCGACGCCGGAGGCCGACGTGCCGCCGGCCGACGAGCCCACGGACGAGGGTCATCCGGTATAATCGCTGTCCGCCGTACGCGCGCGACCGGAGGCCCCGTGACCGACGATCAGAGCACAAGGTTGATTGCCCTCCGTGGGGCGACGACCGTCGACGCCGACTCCGAGGGCGACATCAAGGCGCGCACTGAGGAGTTGCTGACCCAGCTGCTCGACCGAAACGCCCTCGCCGTCGACGACATCGTCAGCATCCTGTTCACCTCCACACCGGACCTGCGCTCCGACTTCCCGGCCGCCGCGGCCCGCTCACTCGGTCTTTCTCACACGCCGTTGCTCTGCGCCCAGGAGATCCCGGTCGAGGGCGCCGTCGCGCGCTGCATCCGCGTGCTGATCCATTGCTACGGGCGGGCGCACGAGCAGCGCCATCACGTGTACCTCCACGAGGCCCGTCAGCTGCGCCTCGACCTGCCGGCGTAGCGCGCGGACGAGGCGCGACACGGCACCCGACCGAGCAAGGGAGGACCACTGAGCATGATGGTCATCATGCAGGAAGGTGCGACCGACGAGCAGATCGCGCACGTCGTCGCGCGCATCGAAGAGGTCGGCGCCAGCGCGCACGTCAGCCACGGTGAGCGTGTGGTCGTGATCGGCGCGATCGGCGATCGCGAAGAGCTCGCCGGGGTGCCGCTCGAAGCCTGTCCAGGGGTCGACAGGGTCGTCGCCATCCTCAAGCCGTACAAGCTGGTCGGCCGCGAGTTCCACCCGCACGACACCGTCGTCGAGGTGCGTGGCAAGAAGATCGGCGGCGGGCACTTCGCCACGATCGCCGGGCCCTGCACGGTCGAGACCGAGGAACAGGTCATGGCGGCGGCGCGCGCCGTCGCGGCCGCCGGCGGTTCCATGCTGCGGGGCGGGGCGTTCAAGCCGCGGTCGTCGCCCTACGCCTTCCAGGGCCTGGGCCTCGAGGGCCTGAAGATCCTGGCCGAGGCGCGCGACGAGACAGGCCTGCCGATCGTGACCGAGCTCATGGACCCGCGCGACCTCGACGACCTCCTCGCCTACGCCGACGTCGTCCAGATCGGGGCGCGCAACATGCAGAACTTCCAGCTGCTCTCCGAAGTGGGCCGTTGCCGCACTCCCGTGCTGCTCAAGCGCGGTCTCGCGGCCACGATCGAGGAATGGCTCATGGCCGCCGAGTACATCGTCAAAGAGGGCAATCGCGCCGTCATCCTCTGTGAGCGCGGCATCCGCACCTTCGAGACGGCCACGCGCAACACGCTCGACCTGAGCGCCGTGCCGGTGGTGCGTCTGACGAGTCACCTGCCCGTCGTGGTCGACCCGAGCCACGCGACCGGGCGGCCCGATCTCGTCCTGCCGCTCTCGCTGGCCGCGGTCGCGGCCGGCGCCGACGGCGTGCTGGTGGAGACCCACCCGAACCCCGAGCACGCGCTCTGCGACGGCCCCCAATCGCTGTCGCCGTCGGCCTTCGCCGAGTTCGCCGCGCGCGTCGGCGAGCTCGTGCGCTGGACCGGCAAGACAGTCTCCTAGAGGCCCCGTGAGCTCGCTGTCCCAGGCAGACCGCAGCGTCGCCGTCATCGGCGTGGGCCTCATGGGCGGCTCCCTCGGGCTCGCCGCGCGCGAGCTCGCCGGTGTGCGCCGGGTGATCGGCTACAGCCGCAGCCCCGAGACCATCGCCGCGGCCCTTGACCGTGGCGCCATCACTGAGGCGGCGCAAAGCCTCGAAGAGGCGGCCTGCGCCGCCGATCTCGTCTTCGTCTGCACGCCGGTACGGCTCGTCGTGTCGCACGTGCGCCGCGCCCACGCGGTGGCGCGGCCCGACGCCGTCGTGAGCGACGTGGGCAGCACAAAGGCGATGCTGATGGACGCCCTCACGCCCGACGAGCAGGGTCGCTGCGTGGGCGGCCATCCGCTCTGCGGCTCCGAGACGGCCGGCGTGCGCAACGCGCGAGCCTCGCTGTACGAGGGCGCCACCTACTTCCTCACCCCGGGGGCGCACGTACGCCCGGCGGCCTTTCAGAGCCTCTACGACTTCCTTCTGCAGATCGGCGCGCGGCCGGTCGCCGTGGAGCCCCACGAGCACGACCGCGTGCTCGCCGTCGTCAGCCACCTGCCGCACGTGCTCGCGAACGTGCTGATGATCCAGGCCGGCGAGCAGGTCGGCACCCGCGACCCGCTGTTGTGCGCCGGACCCAGCTTCCGCGACATGACCCGCATCGCGGGCAGCAACGCTCGCGTCTGGGCCGACATCTTCCTCGAGAACCGCGAGGCGCTGCTGACCTCGCTCTCGGCCTACCGCTCGGGCCTCGACGAGATGACGCGGGCGCTCGAGGGGGGCGACGAGGGGCGCCTCACGGCACTCGTCGGCCGCGCTGCCCGCCAGCGCGAGCGCATGCTGGCCGTCGAGAGCCTGCAGGCCGAGCAGCTCTTCCGCGTCATGGTGAAGATCGCCGACAAGCCCGGAGAGCTGCGGCGCATCATGGTCGCCCTGGGCGACGCCGCCATCAACATCGAGGACCTCGCCATGCACCACATGAGCGCCGAGCTCGGCGGCGAGCTCACGATCTACGTGCTGGGCGGCGCCGTATGCGAGCGCGCGGCCGAGCTGCTCGGCCTGCTCGGCTATCAGGTGACGACCGGGCGGGTCGTCGAATGAGCGCGCGGATGCGCAAGGACGAGCGTGCCCCGGCTCCCGCGTCGGCCACGGCCGGCCGTGATGTCGTGAGCTTTCACCCCAGCGGCCCGCTGCGCGGGAGCGTGCGCGTGCCCGGGGATAAGTCGATCACGCAGCGCGCCCTGCTGATCGGAGCCGTCTGCGACGGTCCGGTCGAGATCGTCGAGCCGGCCTGGGGCGGCGATCCGCTGGCGACGGCGGGCATGGTCCAGGCGCTCGGTGTGGCGGTCGACGGCCTCGCGGGGCGCGAGTCCCGGGCGCACGTGCACGGCGTCGGGTTGCACGGCCTGCGCGCGCCCGGCGGCCCGCTCGACGCGCGCAACTCGGGCACCGGCATGCGGCTGCTCGCCGGGCTGCTCGCCGGTCAGCGCGGCCGCTTCGTGGTCGACGGCGACGAGTCTCTGCGGCGGCGTCCGATGGATCGCATCGTGGCGCCCCTGCGCGCCATGGGTGCCCGCATAACGGCCCGCGAGGGCAGGTACGCGCCGCTCACGATCGAGGGCGAGCCGCTGCGCGCCGCGCGTCACGAGCTGCCGGTCGCGAGCGCCCAGGTGAAGTCGTGCCTGCTGCTGGCCGGTCTGCTGGCCGAGGGCGAGACGGTCATCGTCGAGCCGGCTGCCAGCCGCGACCACACGGAGCGTCTGCTGGCGGCGGCCGGGGCGGCCGTCACGCGTCGCGGTGGCGAGATCGCCGTGCGCGGTGCCGAGCGTCTTACGCTCGATCGTGTCGTCGTGCCCGGCGACCTGTCGTCGGCTGCCTTTCTGGTGGCCGCGGCGCTGCTCGTGCCCGGCTCACACCTGCGCATCGAGAACGTGGGGCTGAACCCGACGAGGCTCGGCTTCTGCGAGGCGGCCCGCCGCATGGGCGGCCGCGTCGTCTGGAACGCGACCGCCGGCGAGGGCGGCGAGCCGCGCGGTGAGATCGAGGTGCGCGCCTCGGCCCTGCACGGCACGACGATCACCGGCTCCCACGTGCCCGCGCTGATCGACGAGGTGACCCTGGTCGCCCTGCTGGCCTGCCACGCCGAGGGCACGACCACGATCGAGGGCGTGAGCGAGTTGCGCGCCAAGGAGAGCGACCGTCTGGCGGCCATCGTCGAGATCGTCGCCGCCCTGGGCGGCATGGCCGAGAGCCGCGGAGACGCCCTGATCGTCGCCGGCCGGCCGCTGCGCGGCGGCGCGCTGTCGAGCCGCGGCGACCACCGCCTCGCGCTGCTGGGCGCGGTGGCCGGGCTGGTCTGTCCAGAAGGTGTGTCGGTGAGCGGCTTCGCGGTCGCCGACGTCTCGTTCCCGGGCTTCGCCGGGCTCCTCTCGGAGGTGATCGGCCGATGACGGTGATCGCCATCGACGGGCCCGCCGGCTCGGGCAAGAGCACGCTCGCGCGGCTGCTCGCGGCGCGCCTCGGCTACGCCTACCTCGACACGGGTGCGATGTACCGCGCCATCGCCTACCTGGCCCTGCGCGACGGTGTGGCCACCGACGACGGCGCCTCCCTGGCCGCCCTGGCACGCGAGGCGCGCCTCTCCTTTGCCGCCGACGGCCGCATCGTCGCCGCCGAGCACGACGTCAGCGAGGAGATCAGGCGACCGGCCGTATCGGCCGCCGTGTCCGAGGTCTCTGCGCATCCCGAGGTGCGCGCCGTGCTGCTCGAGGAGCAGCGCCGCATCGGGGCGGTGCAGGACATCGTGATCGAGGGCCGCGACATCGGCACCGTGGTGTTTCCCGCGGCGCCGGTCAAGCTCTTCCTGACCGCCTCGGCCGAGATCCGCGCCGAGCGCCGCCGCCGCGAGTTGATCGCCGGCGGAGAGCACGTCGGCATCGACGAGACGCTGCGTGCCATGGTGGCGCGTGACGCCTACGACTCGCAGCGCGTCGTCGCGCCGCTGCGGCGGGCCGACGACGCCGTCGAGCTCGACACCTCGGGTCTCGACATCGACCAGGTCGTCGAGGCGGCCCGGGAGATCGTCCTGGCGCGGCTGGGGGCGGGCGCGTGAAGAACGTGCCGCTCTACGCCGCCGGCGACCGCTGGTTCTACCGCACCGTGCGCATCGTCTCCGGCCTCACGCTGGCCGCCGCCTTCCGCCTCTCCTGCGAGGGGGCCGAGAACCTGCCGGTGCGCGGCGCCGCCCTGATCGCCTCGAACCACAAGAGCGAGCTCGACCCGTTCTTCGTGGGCCACGCCTTTCCGCGACCGGTGCGCTACTTCGCCAAGTCGGAGCTGTTCGGCAACGCCGCCCTGCGCTGGGCGGTGACGGAGCTCGGGGCGATCCCTGTGCGCCGCGGCGAGAGCGATCGCACGGCCCTGCAAGCCGCGCTCGACTCGCTGGCCCGCGGCGAGGCGCTGATCATCTACCCCGAAGGTCATCGTATGCGCGACGATGCCGTGCACGAGTTCGAGCCGGGCGTCGGTATGCTCGCCCTGCGCAGTGGCGCGCCCGTCGTGCCGGTCGGCCTGCGCGGCAGCGGTGACCCGGTGTTCGGCGGCCGGCGCGGCCTGCCGGTCGTGCGCCTGAAGGCCGGGCCGCCCGTCGACCTTTCGGGTCTTACGGGAAAGAAGAGCCAGATGTACGCTCAGGCCGCCGATCGCATACGAGCAGCCGTCGAGGCGCTCTATGAGTCGCTCTGACGAGCACCCCAGACGCGACGCAGCGGGCGACGACGAGAGCGGCGGCGCCGCGATCGTCGTCGCCCGCTACGCCGGCTACTGCTACGGCGTCGAGCGCGCCCTGCGCATCGCCGAAGAGGCCGGCGTCGAGCTCGCGCCGCCGATCTACACGCTGGGACCGCTCATCCACAACCCCTCGGTCGTGCGCCGGCTCGCGCGTCGCGGCGTGGCCGCCGTCGACGACCTGAGCGAGGTCGAGAGCGGCACGGTCATCGTGCGCACCCACGGCGTCGATCCCGAGGTCATCGCCGCCGCCCGGGCGCGCGGCCTCGCGGTCATCGACGCGACCTGTCCCTTCGTGAACGTCGCCCATCAGAAGGCCGAGGTCCTGCGCGAGAGGGGGTACGTGCCGGTCATCCTCGGGGAGCGCGACCATCCCGAGGTCGTCGGTCTCACCGCCTGGGCCGGTCCCAAGGCGATCGTCGTCGAGGACGCCGACGAGCTGCGCCTGCGCGACGTGCGCAACAAGCGCGTCGGCGTGGTCGTGCAGACCACCCAGACGCGCGACAATCTGGCGCGCCTCGTCGGCCGTCTCGCGCCGGCCGCGCGCGAGACGCTCGTCTTCAACACCATCTGCGACGCCACCGGCCGGCGCCAGACCGCCGCCCAGAAGCTGGCCGGCGCGGTCGACGTGGTGATCGTGGTCGGCGGCCGCAACAGCGCCAACACGACGCGCCTCGCCAGCCTCTGCCGCGTCATCCAGCCGCGCACCTGGCACATCGAGACGGCGGCCGAGCTCGAGGCCGCGTGGCTCGTCGGCGCCCGGCGCGTCGGCGTGACCGCCGGAGCCTCGACGCCCGAAGACGAGATCCAGGCCGCCGTCGAGCGCATCCGCGAGCTAGCCCGGCCGTGACCGATCCGCGTGGCAGTGCGCCACGCCGCCCGCTGCCGCGGGCCACGCGACCGGCGCGGCGATGACGGCGGGGGGCCTCGCCGTCGACGAGGCCGCCGGCGCCGCGCGGCGCGCCGGCGTGCGCGCCGGCGACCTGATCGTGACGATCGACGGCCGGGCGCCCGAAGACGTGCTCGACCTCTCGCTGGCGGCCGCCGACGGCCGCTTCAGCCTCGGCCTCGAGCGTGACGGTCGCCCGCTCACGCTGCAGGTCACGCTGCGCCGCGGTGAAGGCCACGGTGTCGCGTTGCGCGACGGCCTGGGCGTGCCGGTACGGCGCTGCGCAAACGACTGCCCGTTCTGCTTTGTCGCCCAGCTCCCGCCCGGCCTGCGACCGTCGCTCTCGGTGCGCGACGACGACTACCGCCTCTCCTTTCTGCAGGGCACGTTCATCACGCTGACCAACCTCGACGAGCACGACCTCGCCCGTATCGTCGCCCTGCGGCTGTCGCCGCTCTACGTCTCGCTGCACGCCTGGGACGACGACGTCCGCGCGCGCCTCATGGGGCCCGGCGCCGCCCGCGCGCGGGAGCGTCTTGCGCGGCTCGCCGCCGGGGGCGTGGAGCTCCACGTGCAGGTCGTGCTGTGTCCGGGCCTGAACGACGGTGCGGTGCTGCGCGAGACGGTGGAGCGGCTTGCCGATCTGGCCGCGCCGGCCGGTCCGCGGGCGTCCGGCGAGGCGGAAGCGGGCGAGGCGGAAGCGGGCGAGGCGGAGGCGCGGGGGACGGAGTCGG
>Ga0335080_10006878_pt1 | contig 11764 bp, 10 predicted proteins | sample Lox_Sample_34_FD_206720 | JGI IMG/M metagenome (GOLD analysis project Ga0335080, IMG submission 206720) | Soil microbial communities from Loxahatchee National Wildlife Refuge, Florida, United States - Lox_Sample_3.4 | ecosystem: Environmental > Terrestrial > Soil > Wetlands | place: USA...
AGAGCGAAGCATCGCGCACGTCGCCGGCTTTCTCGCCGAAGATCGCGCGCAGCAGCTTCTCTTCGGGCGTGAGCTGGGTTTCGCCCTTCGGCGTAACCTTGCCCACCAGAATGTCGCCCTGCTTGATGCTGGCGCCGATGCGAATCACGCCCGCTTCGTCGAGGTTGCGGAGCATCGACTCGCTGACGTTAGGAATATCCCGCGTGACTTCTTCCGGGCCCAGCTTCGTGTCGCGAGCCTCGATCTCGTACTCCTCGATGTGAAGCGAGGTGTAGTAGTCCTCTTTCACCATCTTCTCGGAGACCAGGATCGCGTCCTCAAAGTTGTAGCCGCGCCACGGCATGAAGGCCACGAGGACGTTTCGTCCCAGAGCCAACTCGCCGTGATCGGTGCAAGGACCGTCAGCGATGATCTCTCCCTTCACCACGCGCTGACCCTTTTTGACCACCGGCTTCTGGTTGATGCAAGTGTTCTGGTTCGAGCGCTTGAATTTGGTGAGCTGGTAGATGTCGCTACCGACTTCACGCGACAGCTGAGTGGGATGATGTTCGCCCTCGACGCGCACGATGATTCGTTCGGAGTCGACCGAGTCGATGATGCCGTTGCGGCGCGCCAGAACCACAGCGCCCGAGTCGCGAGCCGTAACGCCTTCCATTCCGGTACCGACAATCGGCGCCTGCGCGCGGAGCAGCGGCACAGACTGGCGTTGCATGTTCGCGCCCATCAGTGCGCGGTTCGCGTCGTCGTGCTCGAGGAACGGAACCAGCGACGCAGCGACGGATACCAGCTGCTTCGGGCTGACGTCGACATAGTCGACTTCCTCGCGATTCACCAGCACGAAGTTGCCGGTCTTGCGGGCGTTAACGAGTTCGGGAACGATGCGTCCCTTGTCGTCGAGCTCCACGTTCGCCTGTGCGATCGTGTGGCGGTCTTCTTCCCACGCTGAGAGATAGAACGAGAACGGATCGATCTGCGCCGGCTTCTTGCGCTTCTCTTTCAATTCATTGTTGATCTTTTCGATCTCATGCTTCTCGATGTGATCGCCAACCTTGAAGTCGCTGTCGCCGACATTCACGATGGAGACGTAATCCACGATTCGCCCGTTCTTCACCTTGCGGTAGGGCGATTCGATGAATCCGTAGTCGTTAATGCGGGCGTAGCAGCTCAGAGACGAGATCAGGCCGATGTTCGGACCTTCCGGCGTCTCGATCGGGCAGATACGCCCGTAGTGCGTGGGGTGGACGTCGCGGACTTCGAATCCGGCGCGCTCACGCGACAGACCGCCCGGCCCAAGTGCCGAGAGACGCCGCTTGTGCGTGATCTCGGAGAGCGGGTTCGTCTGATCCATGAACTGCGAGAGCTGTGACGATCCAAAGAATTCGCGGATCGCAGCCATGACCGGCTTCGCGTTGACCAGATCGTGCGGCATCGCCGTCGACATTTCCTGGTACACGCTCATCTTTTCCTTGATGGCGCGTTCCATGCGGACCAGGCCGATGCGGAACTGGTTCTCCATCAACTCGCCGACCGCGCGAACACGGCGGTTGCCGAGGTGATCGATGTCATCGACCGCGCCCAGATTCTTGCGCAGCTTGAGCAGGTAGGAAATCGTTGCGTAGAAATCCTCCGGATCGAGCGTGCGTTTGTCGAGCGAGGTCGCTTCCTGGTTCTCGAACAGCTTGATGTTGAACTTCAAACGGCCCACGCGCGAGAAGTCGTACTTGCGCGGGTCGAAGAACATTCCGTGGAACAGTGCCGTCGCGGTGTCGAGCGTCGGCGGATCGCCCGGACGCAGCTTGCGGTAGATCTCGATCAGAGCTTCCTGCGGAGTCTTGATCGAATCGCGCTTCAGCGTCTGGCTGATCACCGTTCCCACATCGTCGCGCTCGGGGAAGAACAGGTTCATCTCAACCACGCCGGAGTCGAGAATCTTCGACAGCTTGTCGGCCGTCAGCTCGGAGTTCGCTTCGAGCATGACTTCGCCGGTCGTGGTGTCGACGACGTCGCCCGCTGTCCACGCGCCTTCGAGGTCGGTGATATCGACTTCGATCTCGGTGATCTTCGCCTTCTGGATTTCCTTCAACACCTGGGCGTTGATCTTGCGGCCGGAGTGAGCGATTTCGTCACCCGACTTGTTCTTGACGCTGCGGGCCAGCTTCATGCCGAGCAGGTTCGTCGGCTTCTCGCTGGTCGGATCGAGCGTCCAGTAAAGCTTCTTGTCGCGGACCGCAATGCGATCCACTGTGTAGAACGTGCGCAGAATGTCTTCGCCGGAACGCAGGCCAAGAGCGCGAAGGAAAATCGTGCCCAGGAATTTACGCTTGCGGTCGATGCGGACGTACAGCACGTTCTTCTGGTCGTACTCGAACTCCACCCACGAACCGCGGTAGGGAATGATCTTTCCCAGGAAGTACGTGCGATTGTTGGCGGTCTCGAAGAACACGCCAGGCGAACGGTGCAACTGGCTGACGATCACGCGCTCGGTTCCGTTGATGATGAACGTACCGTTTTGCGTCATCAGCGGAACGTCGCCGAAGAAAACTTCCTGTTCTTTAATGTCGCGGATCGAACGATTGCCGGTCTCGGCGTCTTTATCGAAAATCGTCAGACGCATCGTGACCTTCAGCGGAGCGGAATACGTCATGCCGCGCTCTTCGCACTCAGCCACGTCATACTTCAGCTGCAGGCCGACAGGGTCGCCGCACTTGTTACAGAAGTCCGGCGTGTTGGCGTTGTACGTGCCGCACTTCGAGCACAGCACATCGCCCGGGTGGAACGGATCGGTGATAACGGTGTTTCCGCAATTCTTACAAGTGGTCCGGAGGTGATGCAGACCTTTGAGGTGTCCGCACTTGCACTCCCAGTTACCAATGGCGTAATCCACAAACTCAAGTTGTGATACGTTGCGGAAGTCAGTGATCGGGAAGACAGACTGAAACACCGCCTGCAAGCCGCCGTCTTCGCGCTCGCTGGGGAGTTTGTCCATCTGCAGGAAGCGGTCATACGAACGCTTCTGCACCTCGATCAGGTTCGGGATCTGGATTGTGGCCGGTATTTTCGAAAAATCAAAGCGTTTACGGAAGGCATTTGTCATCGTCAAGAAACTCCCAATATCACGCGCAGCCGAGGGCCACGCAAAACCGCGGATGTGGGGCGCGTCACTGCTGTGGAGACCGCGCCGCGGGACCTACTTAAGTGCAGAACCGGAACAACTTAGAACCTAAAAGACGATCAGGCGTCCGCGGGGACAGTGGTTCCCGCTGACGCCAACCAAGGCGTTTTGCCATTTCTGATTTGAACTCTTTCGCGCCAGTTCTTCGGCCTGTTTCCGCCCTGCCTGCCCGCAGAGCAGCCTGCCCAAAACTTACCTTCGCGAGCCTCGCTCGCGTTGAGTGAGGCTAGGGCCGCGATGTTATATAGATGCTAACATCGCCGCCCACGCTTCACAAGTCCGAAACATGCAACCGAATCGATTTTGCACCGCTTTTGGTGCGGTTTCGTTTGTGTGGGGACAGCCGCCTCGGCTGTCCAGTCGCGGAGCAACGCGAGTGGCTATCCCCGATCACCAATTACTTCACTTCGACGGTCGCACCAGCCTCGGTGAACTTCTTCTTAATGGTCTCCGCCTCTTCCTTGGAGACGCCTTCCTTCACGTTCTTCGGCGCTCCATCCACCAGTTCCTTGGCTTCTTTCAAGCCCAGGCTGGTGACTTCGCGGACGGCCTTGATCACGTTGATCTTGTTGGCGCCCACGTCCTTCAGGACGACGGTGAACTCGGTTTTCTCTTCCGCCGGAGCCGCTGCTGCCGCGCCTGCACCGCCGCCCGCAACCATCACGGGAGCTGCCGCCGCTGCCGACACGCCCAGACGCGATTCCAACTTCTTCACCAGCTCGGCCGCTTCGAGAAGCGACAAGCCTACGATTGACTCTTCCAGCTGTGCTAAATCCGCCATGTTTATCTCCTCAGTATTTCGGTCTTTTCGTGGAGACGCAGTGAACTACGTCTCGTTTTTCGCCATCCGCAAACCAGGTTTCCAGTGCGACCGGGCCCATTTCCTCGCGCCAGACAACGTCTGGAAAGAGCCGCGCAACCCCTTGAATGCAAACGGCCAAACTCATTTGGCGATTGAGCGATCGGGCCATTGAGTGATTTTCTAATCGCCCCATGGCGCAATCGCAAGATCGCTCAATTCTTATGCTTCTTTGAACTTCTTCTGCTGCACGCCCTGGTCGACAACCACCGCCAGGTTTCGTCCAACCTGATTCATCACCGTCGCCAGACGCTGCGCCGGGGCATTGATCAGGAACAGCAGCTTCGACATCAACTCTTCCCTCGAGGGCATCGAAGCCAGGGCTTCGATTTCTTTAATGTTGATGACCTTGCCTTCGACCACTCCGACCTTGAAGGTGAAGTCCGGCGTGTCCTTGGCGTACTTGGTCAGGGCCTTGGCCATCGCAACCGGATCGCCCGTCGTGTACGCAATCGAGGTGACACCCGCCAGATCCTTCAGCGCGCCTTCGACCTTGGTGCCCTTTGCGGCCTTCTCTGCAAGGGTGTTCTTGACCACCTGGTACTTCGCACCCGCGCCACGGAGGGCCTTGCGCAGCTCATAGTCCTGGGCCACGGTCAGCTTGGTGTACGTCGCGACCACGACGTTCGAAACGTCCTTGAGGTCCTTGCTCAGCTTCTCGACCTGCTCTGTCTTCTTTGCTCTCGTAACCGCCATATCAGATTCCTTTCAATCTTGTGTGCTCATGTGGGGACAGCCGCCTCGGCTGTCCGCCGCGGCGCTATGCCTTCGCGGCTGCCTCGATCGGCGCGACGTCTAGCGGGATGCCCGGGCCCATCGTCGAGCTCAGATAGCAGCCCTTGATGTACTTGCCCTTGGCAACCGACGGCTTGGCCTTGATCACGCTGGTGATCAGGACCGTCGCGTTCTCAATCAGCTTGTCCGGTGTAAACGAAATCTTTCCCACCGGGCAGTGCACGAGCGCGGTCTTGTCGGTACGGAACTCGACTTTGCCGGCCTTCACTTCCTGAACGGCCTTTCCTACGTCGAAGGTGACTGTGCCGGTCTTCGGATTGGGCATCAGCCCCTTGGGACCGAGCACCTTGCCGAGGCGTCCGACGGACTTCATCACATCGGGAGTGGCGATGAGCGCGTCGAAATCAGTCCAGTTCTCTTTGGTGATCTTCTCGACCATCTCTTCGCCGCCGGCGAAGTCGGCACCCGCTGCTTCGGCTTCCCTGATCTTGTCGCCAGTCGCGATGACCAGAACTTTCTTGGATTTGCCGAGGCCGTGCGGCAGAACTACGGTGCCGCGCACCATCTGGTCGGCGTGTTTGGGATCGACTCCAAGACGCAACGTGACCTCTACGGTCTCATCGAACTTGGCGTACTTCACTTTCTGCAGGAGTGGAACCGCATCCTGCAGGACGTACGGCCGCTGTTCCACTGCGGCGTGCGCCTTGGCGATGTTCTTGCCTTCCTTCTTCGTACTCATTGACTGCTCCTTGTCTCCCACCGCTCGTCGTTGAATCGAGGAGCCGTGGTGTTTTCGACTGCGAACCTCAGGGGCTAAAGCCCCCATTAGACCTCGCCTAACGGCACGGCTAAAGCCGTGCCTTCCACGAACTATCCAACAACTTCAATGCCCATGGATCGAGCTGTACCGCGTACGCTCTTGATTGCCGTTTCGATCGATGCGGCATTCAGGTCGGGCATCTTCTGCTTCGCGATGTCTTCGACTTGTTTCGCGGTGACCTTGCCAACCTTATCTTTATTCGGCGTGCCCGATCCCTTGGCGATTCCTGCAGCGCGCTTCAGCAGAATCGACGCCGGAGGCGTCTTGGTGATGAAAGTGAATGAGCGGTCGTTATATACCGAAACCACGACCGGGATGATCAGCCCTTCCATCTCCTTCTGATTGGTTCTGGCATTGAACTGCTTGCAGAACTCCATGATGTTGATCTGCGCCTGGCCAAGTGCCGGGCCCACCGGGGGCGCCGGAGTCGCTTTGCCCGCCGCGATCTGCAACTTCACATAACCTGTAACCTTTTTTGCCATACTCTCTCTTCCGCTTCAGCTCCCGGTCTAGGATTTTCGGCCGAATGTTCTGAAGCTGTTCTTGAAACTTTGAAACGTGAAACTTTGAAACTTGCCGTTAAGCGACTTTCTCCACCTGGTTGAACTCGAGTTCCACCGGCGTCGAACGTCCGAAAATCGTGACCATCACCTTCAGCGTCTCGCGGTCTTCGTTCACTTCGTCGACCACGCCCGTGAAGCTCGCGAATGGGCCTTCGGTGATGCGCACCGACTCGTTCTTTTCGAACTTGACCTTGAGCTTCGGCTTCTCGCGGCTGTCTTCGACCTTGTAGACGATGTGCTGAACCTCTTCGTCCGAAAGCGGAGTCGGCTGCTGCCCGGTGCCGACGAATCCCGTGACGCGCGGCGTCGACTTCACGACGTGCCAGACGTGATCGTCCATGTCCATCTCAACCAGGACGTATCCGGGATAGAACATGCGCTCCGAGGTGTACTTCTTGCCTCCGCGAACTTCAGTGACCGACTCGGTCGGGATCAGCACTTTGCCGATCTTGTCCTGCAAGCCGAATGCGGCCACGCGCGACTCAAGTGATTCTTTGACCTTGCGCTCAAATCCCGAATACGAGTGGATGATGTACCACTTCATGTTGGGATTGCGCGGCGCTTCCGCCGCGACAGCGCCCTCCGCGTGAGCCTGCGGCTCGCTCGCGGTGCTGGTGGTTGTTTCGTTCTTCTCTTCGTCCTGCATAGAACCTGCTTTTGTACCGAACTTTCTTAGTAGCGCGCCCGGAACGCCTTGAACATGGCGCTCACGCCGTGCTGAATCAGGAAATCGATAATGCCGAAGTACAGCGCGAAGATGAACACGGTGATGATGACCACAGTGGTCGTGCCGCGAACCTCTTTCCAGGTCGGCGCTGTCACCTTGCGCATCTCGGTGCGCACATCGTTATAGAAGGACTTAACGCGCTCCGGCCAGGCTTTCAACTTCTCTATAAAGCTGCCACCCGAACCCAGCATTGAATTCGACATTTTCTTCGTCTCGACTGACATCTAGCCCTTCTTTTCCAAAACTCTGGCAGGGGCGGAGGGATTCGAACCCCCAAGTTCGGTTTTGGAGACCGACAGTTTAACCGTTGAGCTTACGCCCCTGCATTCCGTCCCGAGTTCGTAGTCCCGAGTCCGGAGGAATCCTCGCGGCTCAGAACTCGCAGCTCGCGACTATTTCACTTCTTTATGGGCGGTGTGCTTACGGCAACGGCGGCAGAACTTCTTCATCTCCAGCCGCTCGGTCGTCGTCTTACGGTTCTTCGTTGTCGAATAGTTCCGCTCTTTGCAGTCACCGCATTGTAATTGCACAATTTCTCGGGACATTTCAACAGCTCCTAACCTTCTGGCTGTCAGCTCTCAGCTGTCAGCTCTCAGCGAATATCGAGCCAGCCCTCATCCACCAGTGAGCCTTTGCTGAAGGCTGAAAGCTGATGGCTGACAGCTGCCTTACTGAATAATCTCCGCGATCGTTCCCGCTCCCACCGTGTGGCCGCCTTCACGAATGGCGAACCGCAAGCCCTTCTCCATGGCCACCGGCGTGATCAGTTCAATCACAAGCGAAACGTTGTCTCCCGGCATCACCATCTCCGTGCCAGCCGGCAACTCCGCCACGCCCGTCACGTCCGTCGTTCGCAGATAAAACTGCGGACGGTACCCCTTGAAGAACGGCGTATGTCGTCCGCCTTCTTCCTTCGTCAGGATGTACACCTCCGCCTTGAACTTCGTGTGCGGCGTGATCGATCCCGTCTTCGCCAGCACCATGCCGCGCTCCACATCTTCCTTGCCAATACCGCGCAGCAGCAAGCCAGCGTTGTCGCCCGCCATGCCTTCGTCCAACTGCTTCTTGAACATCTCGACGCCCGTGACCACCGTCTTGCGCGTCTCGCGGAAGCCGACGATTTCTACTTCTTCGCCAACCTTGATCTTGCCGCGCTCGATACGGCCCGTCACCACCGTGCCGCGGCCCGAGATCGAGAAGATATCTTCGATCGGCATCAGGAACGGCTTGTCCAGTTCACGCGCCGGCTGCGGCACGCTCTTATCCACCGCCTCCATCAGCGCATCAATCTGCTTTTCCCACTTCTCTTCGCCGTTCAACGCGCCCAGTGCCGACAACCGAACCACAGGAACGTCATCTCCAGGGAACTTGTACGACTTCAGCAGCTCACGCACTTCGAGTTCAACCAGATCCAGCAGCTCAGGATCATCCACGGCGTCGCACTTGTTCAACGCCACCACGATGTACGGCACACCCACCTGGCGGGCGAGCAGCACGTGCTCACGCGTCTGCGGCATCGGACCGTCCGTCGCCGCCACCACGAGGATCGCGCCATCCATTTGCGCCGCGCCCGTGATCATGTTCTTGATGTAATCGGCGTGGCCCGGGCAATCCACGTGCGCATAGTGACGGTTCGCCGTCTCGTACTCAACGTGCGCCGTCGCGATCGTGATTCCACGAGCCTTCTCTTCAGGCGCGTTGTCGATCGAGTCAAACGACCGAAATTTGATGTTCGGATTGTGCTTGGACAACACCTTGGTGATCGCCGCCGTCAACGTCGTCTTGCCGTGGTCAATGTGTCCAATTGTCCCTACGTTGCAGTGCGGCTTTGTCCGATCAAATTTTTCTTTCGCCATTTCCTTCGTTCCTCAGGGGCTAAAGCCCCGGAAAATAATTGACCGCTCTTCCGGCACGCCTGAAGCCGTGCCCTGATACGAATTTGCAAATCACTCAGTAATACTGATAAAGCTTCTTAAATTTGTGTCGCAGCGCCGTATCGACGCCTTCCAGCTTCGACAGATAAAACTCGCGAATCAGCGCCTGGTCCGACATCGTCAGGGACTGATATAGCTGCTGCGCGTTTACTACCAGCTTGCTGAAACCCTCGAGCACCTGCTTTGCGAATACCGCGTCCACGTCCCGAACGCGGATTCCCTTGCGATCCAGCTGCTTCAGAAACTGTTCCACCTTTTCGGGCAAGAACGCCTGCGCAATTGCAGCTTGCAGCGCAGCGTACTCTCGTTCCTTCTCAACTTTGATCGCAGCCTGTTCGAAAGCCATTGTTCTGTCATCCTGAGGCGCCTTCTTTTGGCGCCGAAGGACCTAGGCGAGCCGCGTGACGCGTCGCGCCGTTTGCGACGCATCCATCACGCGATTGGCTCGCTTCCATATTCTGGAGCGGGAGACGGGAATCGAACCCGCGACCAACAGCTTGGAAGGCTGTGACTCTACCACTGAGTTACTCCCGCCCGAAAACCAGCTGTCAGCTATCAGCTGTCAGCCCTCAGCAAACCTCAGCGGCTAAAGCCGCTCTTTTACCAACTCATTACGGCACGACTGAAGTCGTGCCCTTCCAGAACCCCGAGCCCTTCAATGAATCCCGTTTCGATCTAGCTCGCGACTCGGGACTCAAGACTCGGAACTAACTGGAGCCGATGACCAGGATTGAACTGGTGACCTCTCCCTTACCAAGGGAGTGCTCTACCAACTGAGCTACATCGGCTCACGAACCATCTGCCACCGCCGAGAGTCCCTCGCACAATTCGCTCGGGATTTCGCCAGCGGGCTCTACTTCGCGTCGCTCTCGCCGTCCGGGTGCATCACATCATTCCGCCGAACCCAGCTCTTGAAAGCGAACAACGCAAGAATCACCAGCGTGCCGGCTCGAAACTTCGTGTCCGTGATCGTGGCCCACGTCAGGACTCCCAACGCGACGTACGCGATCATGGACAACGCAAGGCGATTCATCTTCTACCTCACGAAGGCCAATTACTGGTGCACAGGGGAGGATTCGAACCTCCGTACCTCGCTAGGAGGAACAGATTTACAGTCTGTCGGCTTTAACCACTCACCCACCTGTGCACAAACTGTTTCGGGCGATGCGGGACGCTTCTCCCGGCAGACTGCGCTTCACGTCCGCGGCAATGCTGACGCCAAACCCGCCGCGCAGCACGTCACACTTCAATTTCGCAAAACAGGGAAACCAAGGTCGCGCACAAAGACCATCGCGAAGATGACTGCTCGTTGGCCTCTACAACCCGGAAAAGTTCCGAATGGAGTGCGTTGGAAAAACCTGTTGCGCCGCTACTGGATCCGCCGCCTGCCGGAAAAACTTTGCTTTGAGTATCCCTGGCAAATCTGCTCGGGATTTCAGCCGCAAGCTATGCCTGCAAACCGACTCAACTCTGGAGCTGGCGAAGGGATTCGAACCCCCGACCCTCTGATTACAAATCAGATGCTCTACCGGCTGAGCTACGCCAGCAACTCTCGGGAAAGCCGCGCCTTCGCGCGAACTACTCCCTCTGATCCCTTCCGCATGTCCGGGACAATTATAAAAAGTATCACAAGCGGAAGAGGGCGCGCAACAACTTGGCAGGCGGTCAGATGCCAGAGTAGTCAGAATAGAGCGTTTCTCGAATAGGGGGCCGAACACCCGCATGCTGAGCTGGCTCAGAAGCCTCAAAAATGGGATTCCGGGCCCGAGGCGGAGAATTCTCTTCCCATAGACGTTCGAGTGGTGTATGCTCACCTCGACATTCGAGGGGAGTACCGATGGCACCCGCCAATTCCGAAATGATTCAGGGCACGCTCGACATGCTGATTCTTAAGACTCTGATCACCGGCCCCGCTCATGGACACACCATCGCTCACGTCATTGAACACACTTCAGACAACGTGCTCGAAGTGGAACAGGGCTCACTCTATCCCGCGCTGCATCGACTAGAGCATCGCGGCTGGGTCAGTTCGTACTGGGGAACGAGCGAGAACAATCGCAAGGCCAAGTTCTACAAGCTGACACCGGCCGGTAAGAAGCAGCTGTCGACTGAAACGGAACGCTGGCGGCAGGTAGTGGGTGCAATCGGCCGCATTCTCGGTGAAGCCGCTGAGTAGGAGGACACGATGAATCTTCGACGACTCTTGCGGCGATCGCGGGAAGATGCCGAGCTCTCGCAGGAGCTCGAGTCTCACCTGCAGCACGAGATCGATGACAACCTCGCGCTCGGAATGAGTCCTGAAGAGGCGCGCCGCCGGGCGAACGTCAAGGTCGGCAATACGCTCGTCATCCGCGACAAAGTCTGGGAAACAAATCGCATCGCTTGGATCGAAGACACCTGGCGCGATCTGCGCTACGCCGCGCGCACGCTCGCGAAGACTCGGAGCTTCACCTGCGTGGCTTTGCTCGTGATGGCTCTAGGCATCGGCGCGAACACGGCGATCTACAGTTTCCTGGACGCGTTGTTGCTTCGATTCTTGCCCGTTTCTGATCCGCATTCACTCGTCGTGGTGAGCTGGCACGCGAAATCAGATCGCGACTCTGTGACGGAAGGCATCAGCGGGCGTACAGATCCTGATCCGAAGCTGGGAGTGGTCGGGGGGATTTTTCCTTATCCTGCATTCGAACTCTTTCAGAAGGATGATGCCGATTTCTCTGACGTTTTCGGCTACTGCCGCACGCGGGAAATCGGCCGAGCGAACGTCGTAATCAACGGACAAGCTGACATTGCTCACGGGGAGCTGGTATCTGGCGGCTTTTTCAAAGGCCTCGGCGTAATCCCAGCTAGGGGACGCCTCATCATTCCTGACGATGACCGCCAAAGTGCCGCGACGGTCGCCGTGATCAGCCATGCCTTCGCGGAGAAACATTTCGCAGAGTCCAGCCCTGTTGGAC
>Ga0335080_10006879_pt1 | contig 11764 bp, 12 predicted proteins | sample Lox_Sample_34_FD_206720 | JGI IMG/M metagenome (GOLD analysis project Ga0335080, IMG submission 206720) | Soil microbial communities from Loxahatchee National Wildlife Refuge, Florida, United States - Lox_Sample_3.4 | ecosystem: Environmental > Terrestrial > Soil > Wetlands | place: USA...
GTCGATTCGCACTGGAGAGACAGGCTGGCGGGACCGGTCAGCGAGATCGTGGCGGAAGCGCTGCTGTTGTTGAGCGAGGCCGTGAGGGTTACGGACTGAGGGGCCGGGACCGCTCCCGCGCTCACGGTAAAGGAGCTTGCAGACTGGCCAGCCGGCACGTTCCAGGTAGCGGGAGCCGTGAGGAGTGCCGGCGCCGTGTTGGACAAGGTGCCGGTTACTCCGTTCGCCGGCGCCTGCTGGCTCAGTGTCACGGTACAGAGAGCCGACGTATTGGAGTTCAGCGAGGAGGCGCTGCATTGCAGTGCCGCAACGCTGATCTGGGTGGCGGGCGCCAGCAGAGAGATGCTGGTCGAAGAGCTCGAACCGTTGAGCGATGCGGTCAGGGTCGCGGTCTGGTTGGAAGCGATGGTTCCGGCGGCCGCAGTAAAGGTAGCCGACGAGGCGCCCTGTGAGACATTGACCGAGCCGGGTACCGTGAGGACGCCGGAGGCGGAGTTCGCTATCGCGACAGTGACTCCCCCAGTGACGGCGGCCTTGTTCAGGGTCACGGTACAAGCGGTGGATGCATTCGAGTTGAGCGAACCGGCGGCGCACTGCAGCGAGCTGACGGCATTCGGCGCAACCAGGAGAAGGTTGGCGGTAGCGCTGGAACCGCTCAGGGATGCGGTAATGGTGGCGTTTTGATCGGTCGCGACGAAGCCGGTGCTTACCTGGAATGTCGCGCTGGAGGCGCCGGCGGAGACATTCACCGAACCGGGAACGGTGAGGACGGAGGGAACGGTGTCCGTTATCGTCACCGTCAGACCTCCAGCCCCGGCCGGTCTGGTCACAGTGACAGTGCAGGTGCCGGATGCGTTGGAGAGGAGAGAAGTGACGCCGCATTGCAGGGAAGTCACCGTGTTCGAAGAGACAAGCGCGATTGTGGCGGCAGCGCTGCTGCCGCCCAGCGATGCGGTGAGTGTCGCCGTCTGATCGGAAGAGATGTTACCTGCCGTCGCGGTAAAGGTGGCCGTGGCAGAGCCTTGCGCCACGTTCACAGAGCCGGGGACCGTGAGGGCCGCAGCGGCCGTGTTGCCGATCGTGACGGTGACGCCCGAGGATGCCGGCGACGCGAGCGTGACGGTACAGGTAGTCGAGCCATTAGGACCGAGCGACGCGGACCCGCATTGCAGAGACGAAACAGCGTTGCTGCCGGAGGCAGGGAGCAGGGCGATCGTTGTGGAAGCGACTGCATTCGTAAGCAGCGCGGTGAGGGTAGCGGTCTGGCTCGAGGCGATGTTCCCCGCCGACGCCGTGAACGTGCCGGTAGCCGCGCCGGCGGCCAGGTTCACAGAAGAAGGGACGGACAGAGCGGCGGTTGCCGTGTTAGCGATGACAACCGTTGTTGCGCTTGCCGGCGGTGGGGTCAGGGTGACCGTGCAAGTTGTCGAGGTGTTCGAGGTCAATGACGCCGCGCCGCACTGCAGCGAGATGCCCGTGCTGTTCACCAGCAATGAAATGGTGGCCGACTGGCTGGAGCCATTGAGGGAAGCGGTGAGTGTCGCGGTCTGATTGGACGCAATGGTTTTGGTGCTGACCCAGATCGCGCCGGAAGTGGATCCGGCACTCACTGCAAGGGAGGCGGGGGCTGTGAGGACGCTCGCCGCCGAGTTCGCGATGGCGACGTTGACACCGCCGGCGGGCGCCAGCTGGCTCAGCGTTGCCGTACAAATCGTCGTCGAGCCGGAGAGCAGACTGCCGGAGGCGCACTGGAACGCGCTGACGCTGAGGGTCGAGGCCGCCGCCAAGCTGATGGCTGCCGACTGGGTGTTGCCGTTCAGCGTTGCCGTGAGGGTGGCCGTTTGGCTGGTCGTAAAGGCGGTTGCGGTGGCCTGGAAGGTGGCGGTGGCGGAGTTCGCGGGAACCACGACCGTGGGCGGCACGGTCAGGTTCGCGTTGTTGGAAGCCAGGGTCACCGTCGCCCCGCCCGCACCGCTGACGCCCAGAGTACAGGTCGTGGAACCGGAGGGCGACACAGTTGTTGGGTTACAAGTCAGGCTGGAAAGACCGGTGGGAGACGCCGGCGGGGTGATAGTGCCGCCGATCCCGGTAACCGTCACGGGGTTACCGTCGGCTGTCGATCCCACGGTCCCCGACACACCGATAGCGAGGCTGGTGACGCTTGGCGCCATGACGACGTTCGCCGTCGCGACCGGGCCGTCCGGAATCGTCGTCAGATTCATCCCATAAAGAACGCAGGCGGTCCCGGTGGTGTTCGGGGCGCAAGTCAGCGTCATGCCGGCGGATGCCAGTGCCGGAGCGGCGGTGATGTTGAAGCTGGTGACGCTGCTTTGAGGGTAGGTAAATCCCCACTGGAGAGCGGCGGAGGTACTACCCAAAGGTGATGCTAAAGATAGTGCTAACGGTACTAAAGTCCCTGATGTCCCGGTGGCGGACGAAAGAGTCAAGCTAGACTGCGCCCATCCAACTGAATTTAAAATACCTATAACGGCAAAGAGAACTAAGATCCGTGGTTTCCTAATCATTATCATTCGACTCCGAAGCTGGAGAGTAACATCATTACCGTACTGGTACGAGTTGGCACGCGATATCACCTGGAGCACTAGCCAAGGTGCTCATAAATACGTTTGCTCCAGGAATATCCCTGTATTATCTCGCTACAATGACAATAATTTGGTGTCGTATGGCGCACACTCTGGGCGGACGATCACAGAATATGGGGTGTTAATGTTGTATTGCGCACTGAAAATCGGAAATGCGCGGATTATTTCCTAAAAGTCCGGGTGGCCTCCAAGGCCCTCCTCGGGCTAATTCCAGAAAGTAGTACTTCTTGCCTGAATTTAGACCATTAGTACTAGTGTGTTGAGTCTTGACTTGTATTCGCCTTGTTGTATGCTTGCGAAAGTCAGGAAACCGGCTTTCGAGTTTCCCGGGCCGGAGGGTGGCGCAGACTACCCGAGCTTACAAGACTTTACGGTTCGACAACCGCGACTGCCGGACGAACACGCAAAGCGACTGGAGGAAGGCTGTTGAACACAGGCACAGGCACGGAACGTACCATTTTGGTCGGAGAGAATGAACTCGAGGTGCGCTGCTTTTTGGCCTCGGAACTCGAGTGTCTTGGGTATAACGCGGAGGTGGCACGAGATGGGGACGAGGTCCTAACCCGTCTAAAATCGTCGCCTGCCAACATAGTGGCAATTCTTCTGGACCAGACGCTGCCGAATCGCGACGGGTTCGAAACGCTGACCGAGATCCGGCGCATGGATCCGGCGATTCCAGTGGTGGTGATTTCCGCGGCCGGCTCCACCATGGACGTGGTGAAGGCGATGAAGGCCGGCGCGACCGACTTCCTGAGCAGGCCCCTAGAACATCAGGAAGTTCAGAAGGTCTTAGCGCGAGTTTTCCGGCGGTGGGAGTTGGCGAGCGTCACGCGTTTCCAGCCACATTCCAGGGGCTCTCGCGGGTTTGTAGGCAGGGATCCGCGAATGCGGGAGATTGAGGGCATTCTGGGCGCGATCGCCTGGTCTGAAGCGCCGGTCCTGATTCAGGGCGAGAGCGGCAGCGGCAAGGAAGCGATCGCGCGCGATCTACACGCCCGATCGCCGCGTGCGGACAAGCCCTTTCACAGGCTGAACTGCGCGGGCCGCCCGGCGGACTTGGTAGAGAGCGAGTTATTCGGTTATGAGCGCGGCGCGTTCACCGGAGCATACCAGAAGAAGGCAGGAATGTTCGAGCTGGCTAACGGGGGCACGCTCCTTCTGGACAACATCGGTGGCATGAATCCAGGGCTTCAGGCGAAGCTGCTTCAGGTTTTGCAGGACCAGCAATTCCAGAGAATTGGCGGAAAGGACCTGGTGAAGGTTGACGTGCGCATTCTGGCGGCCACGCAGGTCGACGTGGAGGCGGCGATGGCCGCGGGGAAGTTCCGGGAAGACCTATATGACCGCCTGGGTGTCATTAACCTGCATCTGCCCCCGCTGCGGGAGCGCCGCGAAGACGTGATCCCGCTGGCCGAGTTCCTGGTCCGGCGCCACATTGCGCCGTCCGGCGCTATTCCCCTGATTACCGAAGAGTTACGTCACGCCATCAGATTGTATCAGTGGCCGGGCAACATCCGCGAGCTGGAGAACTTCATCCGCCGCCTGATTATTCTCCGGGCGCCATCCCGGCTGGCGAGGGCGTTGCGGGCAAAGGCAAGACGGAAGCCACTGACGGCCGCGGCCCGCAGCAAGATCGCAGGCGGTTCGGCGCAGACTTTCGGCGAGGCTGGTCTCCCGCCTATCGAACAAGAGACGAATAAGGAGCAGGAGGAGAAGGACGCGATTCTGGCTGCCTTAGAGTCCACTCGCTGGAACCGAAAGCGGGCGGCTTTGCTGCTCGAGGTGGATTACAGGGCCCTGCTTTATAAAATGAAGCAACTAGGCGTTGAGAACAGGCAGGCAAGCACGAATGCGCCAGTCAAACCGCGGGCGCGGGCAGCCGGGATATCAGCAGGTGGACGGTTGCGATAAAAAGGCGAAAGGGTCGAGGATTTGGATACAAATAACCCAAGGCTTGGTATAGAATCCTAAAGAGTACCCCGGCTGATGCGGAATCCGTCACAACTGGAATGCAGCACTGAGTGGTCAGAGGATTGCAAAACGCTGTTCGTTATGGCACTACGCCTTCCAGGTCGCATTAAGGCAGCGCCATTATGCGCACTGATGCTCGTTTCTAGTCTCGCGACGGCGGCTTCGACTGCCGGAAAGGAAAGTGCGCCGTTTGACCACGCAAGACTAAGTCCGATCACCGGAACGGCGACCGCGGGTTTGGAAAGCGCGTTTCCCTCCACGGGCAGCGGACTGACCGATCCGGAGAATCACCCGCTGCTCTCCTCGCCGTACTATTCGGGCGCCGTGATCGAACTGGCTTCGGAAGGTGCGGTCGCCGACGAAGAAGACGGGATTCGCCCCGATCCCCGGCCCAGGATGAAGAAGTTCATGCTGATCGTGCTGGTCCTCGGGGCGCTCGTGAAGTACCTGACCTCGCCCAGTTACCTGAAGTTCGTTTCCGAAGTCACGGATCCATGGGCATCCTGAATCTTGGCCGCAGACAGCGTCCCATCCTGCTACTGGTCACGCGTCCTGATGTTGGCGGACAGAATCATGCGGACAGTTTCCACCCAATCTTCCCGTGCCATTTCATCGGTAACCAGCGGTTTCTGTTCCACCAGGTTTGCCTGGAGGAAGACCGGGGGCCGCTCTTCGGGATCGTCCACTACCGTGATAACCTTCAGCCGCGGCTCGGTCAGCCGAAGGTCAGCAATGAAGGAAGCGGCATCCGACAGGGAGGCATTAATCACTACGAGGTCCGGTACAACCGCAAGTTCTGTCAGTAACTTACTCGCACCTGACGCGCTGACGGCGGGCAACGCGTAGAAACCCGCGCGGTCCAGTGCGTTCCCGAGCCAGAACGCAAACCCCAAGTCGTTGTCAACGATGAGGACGGTCTTCACGTCGATGATTGTGCAGTGCGATTGCAAAGGGGCCGCAGATATAGCAATCCGTACACCACGTTTGTCATACCATTGAAATCAGATGCTTAGCACCTTCCCGTGGTAGATGTGCGACCCAATGGGACGCAGAAAGTCGTACGAAGTTGCCTTTAGTGCCCACGGAAGTGCACCATCCGTACCCTAAATACTCGGCGGATAAGAGATGAGTTGAGATGGCACTCGGATATGTTTAGAGGCGAATAATCTTGTCCGAAGCGAGACCGCGCAGCGCGTTTCGCGTATCCACGATCAACTTTGCTTTGTCCAACAGTGCGCGGTAGTCCATGCTCCCATGATCCGTGATGATCACCGCGCAATCTGCGTCTTCGAGGGCGCCGCCGGCTTCTGTGGAGAAGAGGGTCTCATTCTCGATGCGTAAAGTGGGGACGTGCGGGTCGCTGTAAGTCACCGCTGCGCCGCGACGTTGCAGCAAGTGGATGATATCGAGGGCAGGCGACTCGCGTACGTCGTCGATATCGCGCTTGTAGGCCACCCCGAGGACGTGAACTCGCGAGCCTTTGACCGCTTTTCCGTGATCATTCAGAGCATTTTGGACCTTTTCTACCACAAAGTGAGGCATCTGCCCGTTGATGTAGCCTGCCAGCTCGATGAACCGGGCCTCGATGCCGGCCTGCCTGGTCTTCCATGAGAGATAAAAGGGGTCGATGGGAATGCAATGGCCACCCAGGCCTGGACCGGGGTAGAACGGCATGAAGCCAAACGGCTTGGTGGCGGCGGCATCGATTACTTCCCATATGTTGATACCCATGCGGTCGCACATCACGGCGAGTTCGTTAACCAACCCGATATTGATCATCCGGAACGTGTTTTCCAGCAGCTTTACCATTTCGGCAACCTGCGTCGAGCTGACCGGGACTACGTTCTGGAGAGCCTGGGAGTAAAAGAGCTTGCCCATTTCGGTACACGCCGGCGTTACTCCGCCGACCACCTTAGGAATATTCTTAGTTTGGTATTTGGGATTTCCCGGGTCTACGCGCTCCGGAGAGAAACACAGGAAGAAATCCCGTCCCACCTGCATGCCGCCCGCGGACATCATTGGAAGCACCAGTTCGTCGGTTGTTCCCGGATAGGTCGTGGATTCCAGGATAACCAGCATACCGGGATGGACGTACTTCACCAACTCCTGGCAGGCCGACACGATATAGCTCATATCGGGGTCTTTGGTCTTGCGCAGCGGCGTAGGGACGCAAATATTGATAGTATCCAGCCCCGAGATCGCGCTGAAATCCGTGGTGGCGCAGAGCTTTCCGTTGTCTACCAGAGAACAGACTTCGTCTGACGGGACGTCCTGGACATACGAATCTCCGGCATTTATTCTTTCGACTTTGGATTCGATCAGGTCTATCCCCGTGACGGAAAAACCGGCTTTGGCGAATTCGACTGCCAGCGGCAGTCCTACATAGCCGAGTCCGATGATGCCTACCCTGGCCGTACGATCCGAGATCCGCCCCGCGAGCCTCTCAATGGCTGCCGCCGGCACTTGTACTGTCTCTTGAGGCATGAATTTAGCACTCCATTTGCAGATATCCAGCGAATGCGGGAGCAATTCAATCGCCCATTGGGGCGGACGCCGAAGCGTTTCGCGGCCCTGGGCAGGCAGCGGACTCCGGTGTGGCTGGATCGATGCCCAGCTTCTTCATCTTGTAGAGCAGGGCTTTGTAGTCGATTTTCAAGAGCGCCGCGGCGCGTTTTCGATTCCAGTGCGTGGAGTTGAGTGCAGCCGTTATGGCATCGATTTCGGCCTGGTGCTGGGCTTTGCTCACCTGCTCGAAAACAGGTGTGCCGGAAGTGTCTTCGACAGGCGCTAAGGGAGAGCTTGCCGGCGCGGAAGCGAGGGTGTGCCGGCAACGAAGAGCCCGAGCCTGGAGGTCGCGGGCCAGCATGGCGGGATCGCGGAGAATCAGGAACTTTCGCACCATGTTCTCGAGCTCCCGCACGTTACCCGGCCACAGATGCTGCACTATGGCGTGCTCCAGTTCGGGAGTAATCTCGGGGATTGGCGCATCCGGCGGGGCATGCTTTTTCAGGAGAAACTCGGCCATGGGAACGATATCTTCCGGGCGCTCGCGCAGGGGTGGCAACACGACGTTGATTACGTTGAGGCGGTAATAGAGGTCTTCGCGGAAGGTGCGGTCCGCAATGGCGGTCTCCAGGTCCCGATGGGTGGCCGCCATGACGCGCACGTCGACCTGAATCGTATCCCGGCCGCCGATTCGCCGGAACTCGCGGTCCTGAAGGACCTGCAGCAGCTTGGCCTGGAGACGGACGTCCATATCGCCGATCTCGTCGAGCAGAAGGGTTCCGCCATCGGCCATTTCGAACATTCCGGCCTTCTTCTGAAAGGCTCCGGTGAACGAGCCGCGTTCGTATCCGAAGAGTTCGCTTTCGACCAGCTCGGAGGGGAGCGCGGCACAGTTCAATTTCAAAAAAGGCCGGCCGGCGCGCGGCGATTCGGCGTGGAGTTCGCGCGCGATCACTTCTTTGCCGCTGCCGGTTTCGCCCTGGATCAGGACTGGCGCCTCGCTCCACCCGATCTGGCCGACCAGGGAGTAGATCTGGGCCATGCGCGGGTTCCGTCCGAGGAAGGCCCTCGCCGGTCCCGTACTCCTGCGCTGGACGGCGGGTTGCAGCGATCCTGCTTGCGATTCCAGAGCGCGGTTCAGAGCGTTGCAGAGGTCTTCATGTGAAACGGGCTTTCCAAGAAAGTCAGTTGCTCCCAGCTTCATGGCCTCGACGATATTCAGGGTGGAAGCCTCACCCGAAACCATAAGGACGGGCAGCGTGGGGTTCGTTTTGCGGATTTCCGCGAGTGTCGCCAGCCCGTCGCGGGCCGGCATGGCGAGATCCAGCAGCACGGCGGAGAGGTTTCCGTTCATTTCCCTGAGCGCGCATAACACCTCGTCGCCATCGCAGGCAGTTTCGGTGGAAAATCCCTGACATTTCAGGACCATTTCCAAGTAATCGCGGATTTCGCGGTCGTCTTCGCCAATCAGGATCGTGTACCGGTTTTTATTCGTATTCACAAATCATCCTCGGCTTCGCCAGAAGCGCCGAAAGTGAGTAGTGCGGAACGGCGGCCCACCGTTACATGGGCAGTACTACCGAGAACGTCGGGCCCTGGTCGGTGTTTTCAGCCCAGACGGTGCCCTCATGCTGGTTGACGATCATTCTCGTGATGGCGAGGCCCAATCCGCCTCCGGACCGGTCGCGGCCCCCGCCATAGGAGGTGTATTCTTCGAAGATGTGATCCAGGTGCTCCGGCGGAATGGGACATCCCGAATCGCGGATATCGATGCGGTAGGCGTTGGGGTCATGGCGAATGCGATGTCTTCGCTCAGCGCCGGGCGGGATTGCGGACCGGGTGACGCGGCGTTCCCAGAAATAGGGATATCCGCGCAGGTCGATGGTTCCGGCCTTCGGTGTGAATTTGCAGGCATTGTCCAAAATATTGATGAGCACCTGCTCGATCTGCCCCGCTTCGAAGAAGAGGGGCTGATCCGGGGCTACCACGTCTGTGTTGATGGCGATCGATTTATCGTCGGCAAACGGAGTGATCTCATGGAGCGCCTGTTCGAGGCAGTCCCGGATATCGCCGCGCTGCAGGTCGGGACGGCGTTTGACGTGACGCCCGACGCTCAACTGGAACATGGCCGCCGCCATCCGGGAAAGCCGCTTGGCGCTGTGCTGCATGCGCACCAGGACCTCCCGCTGCGATTCCGTTAACGGTCCCAGCGGCTCGCTCAACAGCAGGCCGCAGTATCCGCTGAGCGCCGTGAGAGGCGCCCGGAAGTCGTGCACAGCACGGGCGAGGAAAGTGGTCCGGTCCTGATCGTACTCCTGGAGCCGGAGGTTGGCCTGAATGAGGCACTGGAGAATCTCGTCGCGGTCCGCGCGCAGGGCGGAGGCGGAATGGTCGGTGCGCGCGCCGGAGGCGGACTCGAGGAACGCAGCCAGGGTGGCGCGTGTGACCGGCTTCAGGAGAATGTGCCCGTCGTCGGCTCCGGTCTGGTCGCGGAAGCGGGCGAGATCCTTGCGCTCAACCAGGAACAGGTGTTTTGAAGGGCTGGTGAGGACGCAATCCGGCAAGGGAACGTCCGGGTGGCAATCCCACAGGGAAAGATCGGACTGATCCGAGGCTTCCTCCGCCGACACCACCGTCAGGTTCCAGTTCTCACCGGCAATTTCGGAGAGCACCTCCCGGCAAAGCCGGTAGAGCTCGCGATCTTGCGAAAAGAGTTGTGCGTTCATGACGGGACGATCTCCGGCGCCATTGGCAACCGGGAAACGAATTCGAACAAAATGCCAAAAACTGAACCAACTGAGCCTGGAGCGGCAGTCCGATCCAGCATTCCATGGCGGAGAGCAGGGCTTTCGAATCGCTCCCAGGACAAAGACCTTGGATTGCCGGCGCCCGGGGTTCCAGAAATCGCCCCGGCGCACGCGGATCCCAGTTGCGCGGGCAACTTGTGCCCCGCCGAAGACGAAAAAAACATCACCCGATAGCGGACCATCACAGGAACCGGTTGTGGCTTCCTGTAGCGATTTTCATGCCACGCTGCCAACCAGGCTTGGAGGTGATCTCCCGATGCGGTTCCCTGGCAGGTCCGGCCGCGCAGTGCTCCGGGCACGAGCCCCAGTACTTTCTCTGGAGAAATTTGCACCGGTATTTGAGGGTAAATCGTGAGGATTCCGAGCGCGATTTCTGCAGTCAGGGCCGCGCACAGCGAAAGGGATTTCCCATAAATCTGCAATTTCGGAACGATTTCCTAAAGAGAAAACCAAGCGATTTTGCGGGCTTAGAGATAAGCGGATCATTTCAGGTTAGTTAACAATCGGCAGGGGAATTGCTGAATTGCCGATGCGGGAACCTTATGCAAACAAACGTAATTAAGACAATTCTAGTCCGCCTGGCGCTTTTCGTTATGTTATCCGGATGCCTGTTTGCGGACGCGCTTCACTGGGGATATAGCTATCAAGGCCCGTGGCAGGGAGTTGGTACTAGTCCTTATACTGCGTTCGATTCCGATCTGAACCAGACCCTCACGATTTTCTGTTTGGATTTCAATGACGAGATCGCGCCGCCTTACGACTGGCAGGCGAATATCAATGCGCTCACGCCGAGCAATGTGGCCAACTACGCGCAGTTCGGGGGCAATTACCCGCATGTCGCAGGCGTGGCGAACGCGTACGACCGCTATCTGGAGGCCGCGTGGCTCTTCAGCAACATCCAGCAGGCGGGATCGAACGACGTGAACACGGAGATCATCTCGCAGGTAGCGGCGTGGGAGCTGTTTGTGGATTCCAATCACTCAGCAACGCTTGCCGGGGATATCCAGAAAACCGGCGGAACCTTTGCTTTCAACAATTACTTGTACTCGACGGACGCTTATGCACACGTTTCGACTCTCAGCACGGGCGGATTGTCGTTCGGGGCCGCAGTCAACGCCGCGTTGAGCGCTGCGGACAACGCCGTCAACGTACAGAATTGGGCGAACTCCAATATCATGGGCTCGTGGAGCCTGGTTACGGCGGATGCAACGTGGGTAGCGGATGTGGCGGGGGGCAAAGACGCTCAAGAGTTCCTGACACCTTCAGTGCCGAACACGAATAATCACCTGTCTACCCCGGAACCGGTTGCGATCCTCCTGCTCGGGACGGTCCTGATTGGGCTGGCGGGAGCGCATCGCAGGAGACTAGTGGCACGGACGCCGGCGCCGGACCCTCGCGGCTAGCCGCGATCTGGCCCGCGAAGTGCTTTTCAGGCGTACGCAATGTTCACTCGCAGATTGCGTAGCTGGAAAGTAGTTTTCGTGCTGTCCGCGGGAGTCGTTCTGATTTCCTGCCGGAAATCCCCTCAAGCCAAGGAGGCGGATTTTCTCGCCAACGGGCAGAAGCTGTTCGACAAACACGACTACGCCCGCGCCCTTCTGGAATTCAAAAATGCCGCGCGGGTGATGAACCGGGATGCCGAACCATATTATCGGATCGGAATGGCGGCTCTGGCACTGGGCGATGTCCGCGAAGCCGTCCGGGCCTTTCGAACGGCCACCACGCTGAACCCCCGGCACCAGGGAGCGCAGTTAAAGCTGTCTGAGCTTCAGACGGCCACTACAAACCGCGATCTCGTGGCGGACGCCTCTTCCCGGCTCCAGGAGGTCCTCAAGATATCCCCGGAGAACAGCCATGCGAGCGATTTGCTGGCGTTGG
>Ga0335080_10006882_pt1 | contig 11761 bp, 13 predicted proteins | sample Lox_Sample_34_FD_206720 | JGI IMG/M metagenome (GOLD analysis project Ga0335080, IMG submission 206720) | Soil microbial communities from Loxahatchee National Wildlife Refuge, Florida, United States - Lox_Sample_3.4 | ecosystem: Environmental > Terrestrial > Soil > Wetlands | place: USA...
GGTGGCTCAGCTGTCTCGCAAGCTCGGCGCCCCGAAGCTCGAGCCGGCCTGGTCGGACGGGCGCGAGCGCTCGCTCGGCTGCATCGTCGACCGCACGGTCGAGGCGCTCGACGCGCTGAACGGCCCCGTCGCCGGGGACGGCGCCGACGCGACCGACCTGACCCCGCGCGAGCTCGCCGTGCTCGAGCTCGTGGTCAAGGGCCACACCAATCGCGAGATTGCCAGCGCTCTGTACATCAGCCCAAGCACCGCCGGCGTGCACGTCTCGAACATCCTTCGCAAGCTGGGCGCCAAGCGCCGTGTCGACGCCGCCGGCATCGCGCACCGGCTCGGGCTGCTACGCGGTGGTCGCGACGGGGCCTAGCCGCACCGGCAGCGACTTCAGCTGGTTGACGAACGTCGACACCACCCAGGTCGGCTCGCCGGCCGGCTCCATGCCTGGATAGCGCGCCAGCGACTCCTCGAACAGCACCCGCAGCTCCAGCCGCGCCAGCGAAGTTCCCAGGCAGAAGTGCCGCCCCCCGGCTCCGAACGCCTGGTGCTCGGGGTTGCGCCGAACGTCGAACGAGTCCGGGTTCTCGTAACGGTCCTCGTCGCGACCCGAGGACGCGTACCACATGACCAGCTTGTCGCCCTTCGTGATCGGCTGCCCGGCGAGTTCGGTGTCGCATGTCGCGGTCCGCGCGAAATGCGCGAACGCGGGGAACATCCGCAACGACTCCTCGACCGCGCCCGGGATCAGCGACGGGTCCTCGAGCAACAACCGGCGCTGTTCCGGGTGTTCCATGAGCGCCCGCATGCCGCTGCAGTAGGTCGCCTTGGTGCTGTCGTTGCCCGCCGCCATGAGCAGGAAGAACCCCATCACGATCTCCTGCTCCTCGAGCCGCTCGCCCTCGACCTCGGCGTGGACGAGCACGCTGGTCAGATCGTCCGTCGGACGCTCGCGCCGCTCGGCGATCAGGCGCCGGCAGCGACCGAACAGCTGCGGAATCGAGTCCTCGAGCAGCGTGTCGATCCCGCCGGGATTCACGTCCGGATCGCCCACCGCGAGCGTCGCGTTCATCAGCCTGGCCCACTCCGCGTCGTTCTCCGGCGGCACGCCCATGAAGCTGCCGATCACCCGCGACACCACCGGCTGCGCCACGTCGGTCACCAGGTCGCACCGCTCGCGCCCGTCGAGGCGGTCGAGCACGTCCACGACGATCGCCCTGATCGCCGGCTCGTGGTCGGCGATCCGGCGCGGCGTGAACCCCGCCTGGAACAGCATCTTCAGCCGGTCGTGCCGGGGCGGATCCATCCCGATGAACATCGAGCGGATCAGCTCGAGCGGGAACACCCCGACCGCGGTGATGCCTCCCAGCTCAGACGAGTACGTCCGCCAGTCGCGGCTGATCACGTGGATGTCCTCGGGTCGGGTCACCGACCAGTAGCCGGGCTGACCCGGGAAGTCGGGGATCTCCCCCGACCAGTGCACCGGACACTCCGAGCGCAGGCCGCGGAACAGCTCGTGTGGCGGACCCGCCCGCCACAGCTCGGGCTCACCGACGAGAACGTCTTCCAGATCGCTGCGCGTCCACGTCACAGCCCGCCGATCCTACTGGCTGGCTGGCCAGCAGGAAGGTTTTTATTGGGCCGGCTTCGCCGGCATCCCTGGGGCCGGTTCCGCCGGGCATCCGTGCCCGCCGGGCGGGCACCCGCCACATGCGGAACGTGCCTCGCCGCGCCGTCGCGCCGCCACCAAGTACACATAAGCGTGCCCCGCACGCTTATCCGTACTCGGTGGCCCGAGCACGTCCGCCGAGGCACGTCCCGCACCCCGCCGGCGGGCGAATCAGCCCCTACCGGCCGGCGCGAACCGGCGCGGTCACCGTGCCGTCCAGGGCCGGCGCGCGCGCCGGCGCCGGGCCGATCGCCGACTCGCCGGCGTCCACGTACCGCTCTCCGCGCGACCACGACGCCACCGCCGCCACCAGGCACGCCACGACCGCGAACGCGAACGCCTCGTGCAGGCCGTTGCGGAACGGTGCCGAGATCAACTGCGGGAAGAACGAGCGACCGGCGAGTACCGCTTGCGTGTGCGCCGGCAGATGCGCGAGCGTCGTCGCGCCGAGCAGGTGCTGGATCGGGTTGTAGCCGAGGAACGCCGCGAACAGGATCGACACCGGGGGCAGGTTCGCGGCGTGCTGGGCCGCGGCGCTCGACACGCCGTGGGCCTCGAGGCCGGTCGCCATCGTGTGCGGAAGCGTCGCCGACAGCCCGATGATCATCAGCGTGAAGAAGATGCCCACCGACAGCACCTGGGCCGAGTTCTGGAACGTCTGGTTCATGCCCCCGCCCGCGCCGCGGTCGCCGGGCGGGAGGCTGTTCATCACGGCGGCGCGGTTGGGCGACGCGAACATGCCCATCGAGACCCCGTTGAGGAACAGGATCGCCCCGAACACGGGGTAGGAGAAATCGGTCGGGAGCAGCGCGAGCAGCACGAAGCTGATCGCGGCCGCGATCATCCCGCCGGTGGCGAACGGCCGGGCGCCGAAGTGGTCGGACAGGAATCCGGACGTCGGGCCGGCGATCAGCATCCCGCACGTCAGCGGAAGCATGTAGATCCCCGCGTACAACGGTGTGTCGTTGAAGTCGTAGCCGTGCAGCGGCAGCCAGATGCCCTGGAGCCAGATGATCAGCATGAACATCAGGCCTCCGCGCGCCACCGCCGAGAGGAACGTCGACAGCGTTCCGAACGTGAAGGCGCGGATCTTGAACAGCGGCAATCGGAACATCGGGTCGGCGACCCGCCGTTCGATCGTCGCGAAAGCGACCAGCGACAGGACACCCAGCGCGAGCAGGATGAGCACCCGTGGGCTTCCCCATCCGGTCGCCGAATCCCCGTACGGACGGATGCCGTAGGTGATCGCGATCATGATCAGGATCAGCCCGAGGGCGAACGTGATGTTGCCGCCCCAGTCGATCTTCGCTCGCTTCGGCGTCGAGATCTCGTGGAGCTTGAGGTACGCCCAAACGGTTCCGAACAGCCCGACGGGCACCGAGATCAGGAACACCAGCCGCCAGTTGATCGGCGCCAGGATCCCCCCGAGCACGAGGCCGATGAACACGCCGCTGACGCCGACGATGTTGTTGATCCCGAGGGCCATCCCGCGCTTGTTGGCCGGGAACGCGTCGGTGATGATCGCCGCCGAGTTGGCGAGCAGGCACGCCGCGCCGATGCCCTGCACGATCCGGAACCCGATCAGGTAGGTCGCGCCGGCCTTGCCGTTCAGCCAGCACACGGCGAGGACGAGCGACGCCGCCGTGTAGATCACGAATCCCAGGTTGTAGATCCGCACGCGCCCGTACATGTCGCCGAGGCGCCCCAGGCTGACGATCAGCACGCTGGTGACGATCAGGAACCCGAAGATCATCCACAGCAGGTAGAAGCTGTTCCCCGGCACGAGCGGGTCGAGATGGATGCCACGGAAGATGTCGGGCATCGCGATCAGCGTGATCGAGGCGTCGAGCGTCGCCAGCAGCACGCCCAGCGTGCAGTTCGACAGCGCGATCCACTTGTAGTTCTCGCCCCGCGGATCGGGACGGCGGAACGCTGCGCTGGCGCGGGCCATGCACCTACTGTACGCGGAGGGGGCCTCCGCCCCGGTGTCCGAAATCGGACCTGCTACGCGAACGGATCGGGGTCCCGCGTTACGACCGGCTGGCGCGTGCTGAGCGGCGCGTTCTCCTTCAGCGCGATCTCGAGCACGCTCTGGATCGAGGACCGGGTGGCAGCCTCGATCCCGCGCTGCAGGAGCATCCGCACCGGCAGCGCGGCTCCGACCCACCGCGGCGCAACCACGCGGCGCGCGCGGCGCGCGATCCCTCGCTCGATCGCGTCGACCCCGGCATCGACCGGCGCCACCGAACGGCCCGGCCGCCGGACCTCGCTCATCCGCTGCGCGGCGGCCGTGCCGAACCCGCGGCGGACCATGTCGGTGTCGAGTTCGGCGAAGTACGCCACGCCGACCCGCGCGCCGCTCGGATAGAGCTCGATCCGCAGCGAGTCGGCCAGCGCCTCGACCCCCGCCTTCGAGGCGCAGTAAGCGCCGAGCAGCGGCGGGTGCAGCGCGGCCGCCAGCGACGAGATGGCCAGCGCGTACCCGTTCTGGTGCGCGATGTGCGGGCCGGCCGCGCGCAGCGTGTAGTACACGCCGAGCAGGTTGACCTCGATCGTGCGCTCGAACACCTCGGGGTCGCCGCCGACCAGCGGCAGCTGTGCCGCCACGCCGGCGTTGGCGACCACGACGTCGAGTCCATCCATGTGCTCCACGGCCGCCTCGACCGCTGCCTCCACCTGCTCGCGGTCGCGTACGTCGCACACCACGGCCAGCGCGTCGCCGCACGCCGCGGCGGTTCGCGCGAGCACATCGGGCTCGATGCCGGCCAAGACGACCCGAGCTCCGCGCTCGTGCAGCCGTCTGGCCGCGGCGGCGCCGATCCCGCGGGCCGCGCCCGTGATCAGGATCCGGCGCCCGGCCAGCTGCGGAGTCACCTCAGACGATCTCCCCCGGGCGCTGGAACACGATCTCCGGGATCAGGCACATCGGCGAGACCCGCAGCACGAACCGCAGTCCCTCGGAGATGTCGCTCGGGCGGAGCATCTCCGCGGGTGGGACCCGGTCCTTGACGTAGTCGGTCATGTCGGTGTCGACGAACCCCGGCGCGAACGCGACCGACTTGACGCCGTGCTTGGCGAGCTCCTTGTTCATCGCGACCGTGTAGGCGGCCACCGCGGCCTTCGTCGCGGAGTACACCGACAGCCACGGCTGCGGCGACTTGCCCGCGATCGACGCGAGGTTCACCACGATCGCGTTCCCGTGCTCGGCGCCGGCCGCGCGCAGCAACTCCGCGGCCTCGCGGTAGAACAACACGATCGCCCGCAGGTTGACCGCGAGCTGCAGATCGATCAGCTTCGTGACGTGCTCGTCGGCCTTGGCGCCGATCCCGACGCCCGCGTTGTTGACCAGCACGTCGAGCCGTCCGTACCGGTCGCGGTGGCGCGCGATCACCTCACGCACGCCCTCCTCCGCGGCCATGTTCGCGACGACGTCCTGCACCGTGAACCCGCGTGCGCGCAGCCGCTCGGCGGCCTCCTGGAGCGACTCCGGCTTGCGGGCGGTGACCGTCAGGAGGTAGCCCTCCTCACCGAGCGTCTCGGCCAGCGCGTACCCGATCCCGCGCGAGGCTCCGGTGACGATGGCGGCGCGTTCCGGCATGCGCAGGACCTTATCGGTGAAACGTTCCCCTGGGCGCAATCAAGACCTGCCACCCTCTGCCGATCACCTTCGTAACCGAACCATTCCCTCGAAGGGAGGGACCGATGCTCGATCGCTGTCCAACCTGCGGAAAGACCACCGGCACTCTGATGGAGGCCCGTCCCGACCAGCCGGGCCTGCTCGAGATCCTGCGTGGCGAGTCCACCGAGGCGCACCGGATCATCGTGACGATCGCGCTGTGCGTCATCGTCACGCTCGCGATTGTCGCGACCGAAGCCGTCCTCCACATCTGATCCGGCATCGTCGCGTAAGCTACGCCGCCGGATGCGTATCGACTGGTACGGGCAGGCGGCGTTTCATCTGAGCGGACGCGATGGCACGGTGTTCATCGATCCGTTCGGCGACATGTCCGGCCTGGCCAGCCGCGGCATCAAGTTCGAGTACCCGCCGCTGGACGGCGTGAGTGCCGATCTCGTCCTGATCACGCACGAGCACGGCGACCACAACGGAGCCGAGACCGTCGGCGGCGACCCGGCCGTCCTGCGCTCGACCGCCGGGCGCCTCGAGTCCCCGCTGGGCGAGGTCCTCGCGGTCGCGTCCGAGCACGACGAGGCCGCGGGCACCGAGCGCGGCCCCAACACGATCTTCGTGTTCGACTTGGACGGCATTCGCATCGCGCACTTCGGCGACTTCGGCCAGTCCGCGCTGCGCGACGAGCAGGCGGAGGCGGTCGGCCAGGTCGACCTGATGTTCCTCCCGGTCGGCGACGGGCCGACCATCGGCCCCGACCAGGCCGCGGCGATCATCGAGCGCCTCGGTCCCCGGTGGGTCGTCCCGATGCACTACCGCACGCACCGCCTCGGCTTCCTCGACCCGGTCGACGGGTTCCTCGAGCGGATGCCGCACGTGCACCGTCTCGACGAGACCGGTTTCGACACGGAGTCGCTCCCCCACGACGGGGCCCCGCTCGTGATCGTTCCCGCGGTTCCCTGATCCGCGGGTCTTCGCTGCGTCCTACCCCGCCGCGCGCGCTAATGCCTCGCGCCCAACGCGCTGCAGGTCACGCAGGTAGTCGAGATGAGCCGCCCAGGCTGGATCCCCGTCCAGCCCGCGAGCCATTCTCATCGTGTCGACGTGCGCGTCCAGCAGCTCGTACACGAGCTCGGTGACATAGCCCCCGGCGGTGACCGCACTCTTGTTTGCGTCCAACACCGTTTGATCCTCCTTGTCACAGGATGAACGTCTGGTCGGACGTGTTGTTTGCGCGCTTCGAACAGGTGTGCGGTCAGCGGCGCCGTCGCGCCCCGGCGACGAGCGCCGGGTTCTGGTAGCCGCTGTCCACCGGGTTGAGCGTGACCCCGGGCGGGACGATCTCGTCGATCCGGTCGAGCACCTCGTCGGACAGCTGCCGCTCGCCGGCCGGGAGCTGAGATTCGAGCTGCTCCATCGTGCGCGGCCCGATGATCGCTGCGGTCACCGCCGGGTGCTCGACGACGAACGCGATCGCCATCTCGATCAGGCTCATCCCCGTTTCGTCGGCCAGCCTGGCCAGCGCGTCGGCCGCGTCGAGCTTGGCCTGGTTTCCGGGCAGTGACATGTCGTAGCGAGCGGGGATCCGCTCGGCGCGATGCGAGTGCGGAACCGGGGCGTCCTTGCGATACCGGCCGGTGAGCCACCCGCCGGCCAGCGGGCTCCAGGGGATCACGGCCATCCCGTGGCGCCGGCAGGTGGGAAGTACGTCGTTCTCGACGCCCCGCACCAGGATCGAGTACGGAGGCTGCTCGCACACGAACCGCTCGCGCCCGCGCCGCTCGGCCACCCATTGCGCCTCGACGATCTGGCTCGGCGGGAAGGTCGATGAGCCGATGTAGCGGACCTTGCCGGCGCGCACCAGGTCGGTGAGCGCGCCGAGCGTCTCGTCGAGGTCGGTGCTCTCCAGCTCGGGACGGTGGATCTGGTACAGGTCGATCCAGTCCGTGTTCAGGCGCTTGAGCGAGTTCTCGACCTCGCGGATGATCCAGCGGCGCGAGTTGCCGAACTGGTTCGGGTCATCACCCATCGTTCCGTGGACCTTGGTGGCGAGGACCACGTTGTCCCGCCGGCCGCCGGCCAGCGCCTTGCCCACGATCTCCTCCGACTCGCCCCGCGCGTAGACGTCGGCCGTGTCGATGAAGTTGATCCCGGCGTCGAGCGCGCGGTGGATGATCCGGATCGACTCGTCGTGGTCGGGGTTGCCCCACGCGCCGAACATCATCGCGCCCAGGCACAGGGGACTGACCTTTACTCCAGTGCGTCCCAACATTCGATAGTTCATTCCCGGGACGCTACCGGGAACGCGATCACTGCCCTGTGCGCCGCTCCCGCTCCTCGTCCTCGAGCGTCTTCACGCCCGCCGGCAGCGTCCACTTGCGGCCGCGGACCGGTTCCTCCTCCTCCTCATCGGGCCACACGCCGTGCTCGTCGAAGTACGTGCGGGCTTGCTCCTCCGCCTCGCGCTCCCTGTCCCCGCTGACCCCGAGCCGGAAGAGGAAGTTGATCAGCAGGACCGCCAGGCCGCCGCCGACGGCCATCGCGAACCCGTCCACGCCCAGGCCCGACGGGTTGACGACCAGGAGCACGATGCCGGCCAGCACCATCACGCCACCGATCCCGTAGCGCAGGACCAGCATCCCCACGGACTGGCCGGGGTCCTGCTCCGCAGTCGGCGGCTGAGTCATAAGCTGGTGGTGTGAGCCCCTACGACGACGACGACGATTGGGTCGGCACCCCGCCCGAAGGACGTTACACCCGTGATCGCGCCAAGCCCGAGTTCTGGTGGCGGCAGCGACCGGTCAGCGTCGCGGCGGCCGGGCTCGCGCTGGTCATCATCGTCCTGATCATCATCGCGCTGCTGCACTGAAGCCGGCTCATCGCCCGAGCGACTCAGCTCCCCAACTCGCGGAGCGCCTGCTCGGCGGTGCCGAGCTCGTCGCGCGCCTCCTCGAGCTCAGCCTCGGCGTCGGACAGCTCAGCCTCGGCTTCCTCGAGCGCCTTCGCGGCGCGCTCGCGTCGCTCGGCGGCGGCGTTGTGTGCCCGCTCCGCGCGTTCGAGTCGCCGGCGCGCCTCCCGCTCGGTGGCGCGGGCCTCCGCCCGCGCCTCGGCCCGCTCGCGCTCGGCCTGCTCTTCCGCGGCGCGATCCGCGGACGGCCGCTTCGGCCGGGCGGGCGCGGGCGGCTTCGCCGGCAACGCGCCCATCGCCCCCACGCCCAGGCCGACGTGGCGCAGCTCGCGCTCCAGCCGGCCGTGCTTCACCTGGGCGCGAGCGTCGTCGTCGAGCGCCGCCGCGTTCAGCGTGTCCGCCACCCGGTCGATGATCGTCTGGCTGAGTTCGTGGCCCTCCGAGGTCAGGAGCCCCCGCGCCGCGCCGGTCAGCGCATCGACCGCCGCCCGCTCCCGCTCGGCCGCGGCCCGGAGCGCGCGGCCGTCGCCACGGCCCGCGACCACATCGTCCTGCGCCGAGCGGAGCGCGTCGCCGGCCTCGAACAGCCCCGACACGTCCTTGCGCTGCGTCCTCACCAGCTGGTTGACCGCCCACGCCGCCACCGAGGGCTTTCGCAGCGCCGCCACCTCGGCAGCCTCCCCGCGCTTGCCGCCGTTGCGCAGCTCACGCGCGAGCGCGTTCCGCTCCGGGGTGAACTGGTCGAGCGGCAGGCCATAGAGGTCGTCCACGTCCATGCGCTCATGGTGTCAGCCCGCCCGGCGATCCCGGCCGCCGGGCAAGCCTGACGGCGCGCGGACCGGCGTGCTACGGCGAGGCGACCAGGCCCGGGATCCAGGAGGTCCCGGCCAGCGGCACCCGCGCCATCGCCGCCGCCTCGATCGTCAGCGCGACGAGGTCCTCGGGCTCGAGGTTGTGCAGGTGCGACTTGCCGCACGCCCGGGCCAGCGTCTGCGCCTCGAGCGTCATCGTCCGCAGGTAGTTGGCCAGCCGGCGACCGCCCTCGACCGGATCCAGACGAGCCGCCAGCTTGGGTTCCTGGGTCGAGATGCCGGCCGGGTCCAGGCCCGCCTGGTAGTCGTCGTAGTAGCCGGCCGCAGACCCGATCTCGCGGTACGCGGCGTCGTGCTCGGGTGCGTTGTCACCAAGCGCGATCAGTGCGGCCGTCCCGATCGAGACCGCGTCCGCGCCCAGCGCCAACGCCTTTGCGACGTCGGCGCCCGAGCGAATCCCGCCCGACACGATCAGCTGCACCTCCCGGTGCATGCCGAGCTCGACGAGAGACTCGACCGCCTGGGGGATCGCGGCGAGGATCGGGATCCCGACGTGCTCGATGAACACGTCCTGGGTCGCCGCCGTCCCGCCCTGCATCCCGTCCAGGACGATCGCGTCGGCGCCCGCCTTGACCGCGAGCGCGACGTCGTAATAGGTGCGGGACGCGCCCACCTTGACGTAGATCGGAATCCGCCAGTCGGTGATCTCACGCAGCTCCTCGATCTTGATCTCGAGGTCGTCCGGCCCCGTCCAGTCCGGATGCCGGCACGCGCTGCGCTGATCGATTCCGACTGGCAGATCCCGCATTTCAGCCACCCGGTCTGAAATCTTGTGCCCGAGCAGCATCCCGCCGCCACCCGGCTTGGCGCCCTGCCCCACGACGATCTCGATCGCGTCGGCGCGCCGCAGGTCGTCCGGGTTCATGCCGTAGCGCGAGGGCAGCAACTGGTACACGAGCACGCGCGAGTGCTCCCGCTCCTCGGGCGTCATCCCCCCGTCGCCGGTGGTCGTCGAGGTGCCGACCTCGGTCGCGCCGCGGCCCAGGGCCTCCTTGGCCGGTCCGGACAGCGCGCCGAAGCTCATCCCCGCGATCGTGATCGGGATGTCGAGCCGCACGGGCTCGCGCGCAAACCGCGTCCCGATCACCACGTCGGTGGCGCACCGCTCCCGATAGCCCTCGAGCGGATAGCGCGACACCGACGCCCCCAGGAACAGCAGGTCGTCGAAGTGGGGCACCGGCCGCTTGGCGCCGAACCCGCGGATGTCGTACATCCCCTCGCGCGCCGCGCGCTGGATCTCCGCGATCGTGTTGCGATCGAATGTGGCCGACTCGCGCAGCCCCGGGTGCCACTCGTTCGCAGTGCTCACGTCAGTACGAGCCCAGGTTGTCGACGTGGAAGTTGTAGAGCCGCCGCGCCGAGCCATAGCGCCGGAACTCGCCCGGGTCGACGTCGTCGACGCCGGCACGCGTCAGCAGATCGGCGAGGACCGCCACGTGCTCGTCCCGCATCTCCTTCTCGATGCAGTCGGCGCCGAGCCCCGCCACCGACCCGCGCACGTACAGCCGCGCCTCGTACAGCGAGTCCCCGAGCGACTCGCCGGCGTCCCCGCACACGACCAGGTTGCCCTTCTGCCCCATGAACGCGCCCATGTGGCCGATCGAGCCGCGGACCACGATGTCGGCGCCCTTGAGCGAGATCGCGCACCGCGCCGACGCGTCACCGTGGATGACCAGGAGGCCGCCGCGCGCCGAAGCGCCGGCCGACTGCGACGCGCTTCCCTCGACCACGACGACGCCCGACATCATGTTCTCGGCCACGCCCACGCCGCAGTTTCCGTGCACGCGAACGCTCGCCACCTTGTTCATGCCGGCGCAGTAGTAGCCGACATGTCCCTCGATCTCGACCTCGTACGGACCGTCGAGCCCGACCGCGATCGCGTGTCGCCCGCCCGGGTGGCGCACCACCACGCGCCCGCCCGACGAGTCCGCGTGCAGCGCCTGGTTGAGCGAACGAACCGTGTCGACCGCGAGGTCGAACGATGTCTCCCGGATCAGCTCCGGCGTAGCCATCAAGCCACCAGGGACGCGGTGCCCCAGCTGTACACGTGGCCCGGCGCCGGCTCCCAGGTCACCGCGTCCTCGGCGCCGGGGAGGACCGCGATCGCCCGGTACTCGGACGCCATCGCGACCCATTCGTCGGTCTCGGCCATGACCGCCGGCTTGCAGGCGATGGGGTCGCGCAGCACCGCGAACCCGTCGGCGGTGCCGACAGCGAACGTGTAGAAGCCATCCAGATCAGACAGGCACCCCTCCAGCGCCTGCTCCAGGGAGGCTCCCTCGCGCAGCCGCCACGTCAGGTAGCCCGCCGCCACCTCGCTGTCGCAGTCGGTCCGGAACCGGATCCCCTCGCGCGCGAGAGACCGCCGCAGCCGGTTGTGGTTGGACAGCGAGCCGTTGTGGACCAGGCACAGGTCGAGGCCGGTCGAGAACGGATGGGAGTGCTCGGTCGTGACGCGGCTCTCGGTCGCCATCCGGGTGTGACCGAGCGCGTGGCTGCCCGTGATCTCACCGAGCGCAAACCGCTCTACGAAGCGAGTCGGCAGGCCCGCCTCCTTGTAGATCTCGATCGTGCGCCCGGCGCTCATCAACGTGAGCTCGGGGTGGTGGTCGGTCAGCCAGGCCTGCGCGTCGTCGGCCTCGGCGGCGATCACGAACACCGCGTGGGTGGCGCGGATCGACGGCGGCGAGGCG
>Ga0335080_10006883_pt1 | contig 11760 bp, 8 predicted proteins | sample Lox_Sample_34_FD_206720 | JGI IMG/M metagenome (GOLD analysis project Ga0335080, IMG submission 206720) | Soil microbial communities from Loxahatchee National Wildlife Refuge, Florida, United States - Lox_Sample_3.4 | ecosystem: Environmental > Terrestrial > Soil > Wetlands | place: USA: Florida...
ATAACTCGACAGATTGTTCAACCCCTCAATCGGCGCCCCATCCAATATCTTCCGCAAAAACGCTATCCTCACCGGACTCCCCCCATGCAGCACGCCGCCCTTCGACCACCATAGCACCTCATTCGGATCGAGATAGGTCTCGCCGTGCCCGACATACGCTCCCCCCACCGTCCCCAACCAAAATCTCCTCACCATCTCCTCCGCTGAAATATTCCCCCACCGCCTCGCAATGTTCCCCTCGTACTTACACTCGTCATAGATCACCGGCTTGCGCCACGTCGCCACAAACTCCCGCGCCTTCTCCAAATCCGACGTCTGCAGGCTCACGTGCGTCACCCACGGCTTCGAGTGGTCATACATCACCACGCTGTGATGGATCGACCGCAGATGCCCGTACGGATCGCTTTCCTGAACGATTCGAAAGAACCGATCCCAATCCGCCGCAGTCTTGGTCTTCACCAGGTCCCACTCATTCGCCATCGACCACCACACATTGCGATAAGCCGCCAGTCGCGCCACCGTGTACCGCAAATACCGATCGTTCACCTCCGCCGGCATCGACGCGTACCCCCACCGATCGTACGGATGGAACAGGATCAAATCCGCTTCAATCCCCAACCCCTCCAGATCGCCAATACGCTTCTCCAAATGCCGAAAAAACGCCGGATTGAAGCGCGTCAAATCGTTCTTACCCGACGCGTCCCGTTCAAACGGATAATAGACCGGCTCGTTCCGGTTATACACATAGCTCTTGGGAAAAATACACATCCGCATCTTATTGAACGGCGATGTCCGCAGCGTCTCGAGCGTCTGCTCCTCCAACTTGTCACCCTGGTGCGTCCACGCATAACACGTCGTCCCTATCGGCACGTAAGCCGACCCGTCCTCGTACGCAAAGTGCGTCGTGTACCGCACCCGCACCGGTCCGTGATTCTTCGCCGCAGGCGCCGACACCGTAAAGCCGCCCGTCTTCCCATTCAGAGCGGTCGCATTGCTCGACGTAGTGTACGTCCAATCGCCGATCTCGTCCGGCATGAACCGAATGCGATACACACCTTCGCCGTCGTAAAACCCGTCCACATCGACAGTCCGATGTCGAAATTGAAAATGCCCCGCCACCTGCACATCGACAAACGGATTCCCCGACGACGGCCCCTGGAGTGAGATCTCGAACACTCCCCACCGCTCGACGCTCTCCGCCGATACGACGCCCGCGAGCACCAGCACCGCCAACCCGGTCTGAAAACGCATTCACAGCCTCCGCGAAGCGCAAGTATAGTATGGTTTGGGGCCTCTTATGAGACGAACGCGTCCAATTCTCTTCGCGGCTGCCCTGATCGCCGCGGCCGCTGTGATTCTCGCGCAGTCCTCCGCACCTCATGTGAATTCGATCGGCATGTCCATGGTGCGCATCGCGCCCGGCTCCTTCGAAATGGGCGTGGACTCCACACCGCTCCCCAAGGAGCTCCTGAAGGGCGTTTCCGGCGTCACCTATGACCGCACCAGCGACTCAGGCGACTACGACGAAACACCCGTCCACAAGGTCACCATCACGCATCCCTTCTGGATGAGCGTCACAGAGGTCACCGTCGAACAATATCGCCGCTTTAAACCCGAGTTTCAAGGCAATACGTATTACGCTCCATATGTTTCGGGCGTGAGTTGGAACGACGCTATCGCATTCTGCCAATGGCTCAGCGACACGGAAGGCAAAATTTACCGCCTGCCAACCGAAGCCGAATGGGAATTCGCCTGCCGCGCTGGAACACGCTTGCCCTTTTCGAGCGGCGGGCAACCGCCCGCTCCCGAGACGGCCAACGCATGGGGCCTGAAAAACATGCATACGGGCGTAGCAGAGTGGGTCCTCGACTGGCATGGCCTCTATCCACGCGATCCGCAAACCGACCCGGTCGGCCCCTCGTGGGGATTCGCCAAAGTGGTGCGCGGCGGAGGACTCGATTACCGCAAGTCCAAAGACGATGGCGGCAAGCGTCTGCCCGCCGAATATCCGTACTACCGCCGCTCCGCGAACCGCGCGTCCATCGCACCCGGGTTCACTTCGCCTGAACACCCCATCGGGTTCCGCGTTGTCCAGGTTGAAATGCCTATAGCACGGCCAGGGCGCCGCCCACGATCGGGACTTTCGCAAGCCGCTCCTGACCTCAAGGCCGGTCCCGATGCCGCCAAGCCCTACTACCGCACCCGTCCGTTGTTCCCCTTCCTCAGCAGTGGCGAAAAGCTTCCGCCCGGACTCGGCAGGACATATCACAACTCGGCGGTCGTAGTCTGCCCGAACGGCGACCTTCTCGCGGCCTACTACAACACCCCGCAGTACGAGGACGATCCAGACCAGACGGTCATGACCATGCGTCTACCGTACGGCAAAGACGCCTGGGCCATGCCCGAAGTGTGGCCCGATTTTGCCGACGCCGCCGACGCTGCTCCAGTGCTCTGGAACGACCGCGGCAAGCTCTGGTTCTTCTTTGGATCGCCGCGCCTGCTCGGCGGCCCACCGTTCCAGTTCATGACCTCGACCGACAATGGCGCCACCTGGACTGTCCCCGAATTCGCCAACATTCAAGGCCCACTCGGCAAGTTCACGCCGCAACCAATCAACAGCGTCGTTCGCGCGCCCGACGGCACAATCTACTTGCCAGTCGATGGCGCGGGAGGCACGTCAGTGATTTTTGCATCGAAGGACGAAGGCAAAACCTGGCGCGACACCGGCGGACGCACCGGCGGTCGCCACACCACGCTCGTGCTCGGCAAAGACGGCTCCCTGATCGGCTTCGGCGGGAAGAACACTAATATCGACGGCTTCATGCCGAAGTCCGTAAGCCGCGACAGCGGAACAACCTGGCAGATCTCCAAGACACAATTCAAGCCCCTCGGCAGCGGCCAGCGTCCCAGCGTGATCCGCCTTGCGTCCGGCCGCTTGTTCTTCGTGGCCGATTTCTTCGACAAGAAGAAGCTGGGGCCGGATGGCGCGGGCGCGTTCGTGGCTCTCAGCGACGATGATGGCGAAACCTGGAAGACCCACCAACTTCCGGAGATCGTCACCGTCGGTTACGTCACCGCCACCCAGGCGCCGAACGGCGTCATTCACATCGTCACGTCGAAGAACGACCCGGCGTATCACATCGAATTGAATGAAACCTGGGTCTTGCAGGGCGCCAAATGATTCGCGCCTTGCTCGCCCTCATGCCGGCCCTCTGCTTTGCCGACCCGCTGCTGTTCGTGTACTTCAAAGAGCCCGCCAACATGGGCGTGTTCTTCGCCACCAGCGACGATGGCTACCATTGGAAGCCCCTCAACAACGGCAAACCCTGGCTCCCCATCGAACACCCCGGCGAACTCATGCGCGACCCGTTCCTGACACGCGGCCCCGATGGCGAGTTCCACCTGGTCTGGACTTGGGCGTGGCGCGGTACGTCGTTCGGCTACGCGCACTCGCCTGACCTCGTCCACTGGTCCGATCAACAGGAACTCACACTCTTCCCCGCCGCGAATAACACCTGGGCCCCCGAGATCTACTGGGACGCCGCGAAATCCAAATGGCTGATCATCTGGTCCGCTACCGTGCCCGGCCGCCACGAAGGTAACCGCCTGTACAAGTCATGGACCGCCGATTTCAAATCGTTCACCCCGCCTGAAATCTTCTACGACCCGGGCTACATGGTGATCGACGCCACCATCCTGCACACGCGCGGCAAGTATTACCTGGTCTTCAAAGACGAGCGCCTCGATCCGCTGCACAAGTACGTGAAGATCGCCGAAGGCCCGTCGCTGGAAGGCCCGTGGCAGAACGTGAGTGAAGCGCTCACAGAGTCGTGGTCGGAAGGACCATCCGCCGTTCAGGTGGCCGACGAGTACATCATCTACTACGACCACTACCGCGATCCCAAGCGTTATGAGGCCGTCGCTTCGAAAGATCTCCAACATTGGACACCGATCACAGACCGCATGCAGTTACCCGAAGCCGCTAAGCACGGCAGCTTCCTCTCGGTAACCGAGGGAGAAAAACAGCGGATCGAGTCGGCGCATCGCTGGTCGCTCCCCGACCTCTATCAAGGCGAAACTCACGGCGATCCGCCATACCTCACCGAGCCCGGCTGGCAAGCTCTGCTGAACGGTCGCGACCTGACAGGCTGGCACGCGGAAACCGACGGTCCAAACGAGTGGTTCACCTCGCCCGCTGTCGTCTGGCGCCGCGTGTTCGCACCGACTCGTCTCACAGCCAAGCCCGCCCCCGGAGACCGCATCGTGAACGGCAAGGAAGGCAAGGCGCCCAATCTCGTCACCGACGAGAAGTTCGGCAGCTTCGAGTTGTACCTGGAATTCCTGTTAGCCAAGGGCTCTAACTCAGGCGTGTTCCTGCACGGCCTATACGAGATACAAATCTTCGATAGCTATGGCTACGACGGCCCGCTCACGGTGGGCGATGCCGGCGGCATCTACGATCACGTCCCACCCGCGCGGAATGCCGCGCGCCCCCCCGGCGAGTGGCAATCGCTGCGCATCTGGTTCCAAGCCCCGCAGTTCGATTCGACTGGCAAGATGATGGCCAAGCCCAAAGTCCTCCGCGTGCTCTTGAATGAAACGCCAGTGCAAGAGAATGTCGAACTCCAGCACCCGACGACGAGCCACATGAACATCTCCCCCGCTCCACGAAACCCGATCATGCTTCAAGGCGACCACGGCCCCGTAGCCATCCGCAACATCTATGTCAAACCGCTCGACTAAGAGGTCCCCATGCATCGCAGAGATCTTCTAAAATCCGCCTCCCTCGCCGCCCCCTTCATCGGGCGCGCTCTCGGCGCCAACGATGAAATCCGCGTCGCCCAGATCGGCCTCGGCACCCGAGGCGCGTACGAACTCGAGCTGTGCCAACGCACCAAAGGCGTGAAAGTAGTAGCCGTCGCTGACGTCTGGCAGGATCTCGTCGACAAGTACACTGCCGACCACGCCTCCGACGGCTACCAGGACTTCCGCCGCATCCTCGACCGCAAAGACATCGATGCCGTCTTCGTCTCCACGCCCGACCACTGGCACGCTCCCATCGCGATCATGGCCTGCCAGGCCGGCAAAGACGTCTTCTGCGAGAAGCCGCTAAGCCACACCATCCACGAAGGCCAGCAGATGATCGCCGCCGCCCGCAAGTACAACCGCGTCTTCCAGACCGGCAGCCAGCAGCGTTCCGCCACTCACTTCCAGAAAATCGTGGACCTCATCCACAAAGGCCGCATCGGCAAAATCACCGCCATCGAATGCTGGAACGAAGAAAACGACGCCCCCGAAGGAGCCGGCAACCCGCCCGATACCGACCCGCCGCGCGGCCTCAATTGGGACCTCTATCTCGGCCCCGCGTCCAAAGTCCCCTACAACCGCAACCGCTACATTTGGCACTACCGCTGGTTCTGGGATTACTCCGGCGGCATGATGACCGATTGGGGCGCGCATCACATGGACATCATCCAGTGGGCGATGCAGGCGGACGGCCCGTTATCCGCGATCGCCGCCGGAGGCCGGTTCTGTCTTCGCGATAATTGCCAAACGCCAGACACGCTGATGACTGTTTTCGAGTACCCCGGCTTCATCGTTCGCTATAGCGTGCGTCAGGGCAATTCGCGTCGCATCGAGTCCCGCCCGAACGGCATCGCGTTCTACGGTTCCGACGGCACTCTCATAGTCGACCGCTCCAGTTGGGAAGTGATCCCCGAAAATGCCTCACGCTACCCCAATGACTTCGACCGCCTGGAAGCCTGGATTAAAGGCGGCAATGTCGCCTGGCCCGCAGGCTTCGATCGGAACGCCAAAGTCCCGCCGCGCCCTAAGTGCGAAGCCATGGGCGAGACCGGCCTGCACATCGACCCGGCTTGCCAGGAAGCCCACATCAACGACTTCTTCGATTGCGTGCGCACACGCAAGCGGCCAGTCGCGGAGGTGGAGATCGGCTACCGTTCAATTACGCCGTGCCACGCCGGCACGATCGCGTATCGCCTCGGACGCAAAGTGAAGTGGGACGCCAAAGCGCAGACCTTCCCCGGAGACAAAGAAGCGCAAGCGATGATGACCAAGAATTACCGCGAGCCGTGGACGCTGCCGCGGGTCTAGTCCGTCTGCAACATTCCGCTGGTATTCCGTTTCGGCACCGCGCCAACATGAATGGTCTTAACCACCTTCATCGACGCCGTATCCACCACCACGGTCGCATCCAACCCCGCAACCGCCACATAGAGGCTCCGCCCATCCGGCGGAATCGTCAGCCATTCCGGATGCAGCCCCACCGGCACAACCTTCAGCAGTTTGCAGTCCGGCAATGAGTACGCTGCTACAAAGTCATGCACCTTGCTGGTGACCCAGAGCACCTTACCGTCAGGCGACAGCGCCAGCCCGTGCGAAGGCGCACCCTGCAGACCCTGCGTCTCGGTGGGCGCGTCCGGCGGATCCGGCAGCGTGACTCGCCGAACTTCCTTCCGCGCCGCAAAGTCCACCAGCGCGAACCCATGGAAATCCGAGAGCTGGACAATGATGTCCTTCGTCGAACCGTCTGCGTTCTGCGTAAACGCCATGGGCCGGAGACCACCGCTCATCTCGAGCGTCCACGCGAGCGTGTTATTCGCCGTGTCGATCACGTTGATGGTGCGCCCGGGAATTGACCCCGCGACCGCGAATTTCCCGTCCGGAGTCACATAAACGTTATGAATTGCACCTTTCACCGGAACGCTCTTGGACCGCGTAAGCGACTCGACATCGATCACGTCCACTGCTCCGGGAGCCTCCGCGATTCCGACATAGACCTGCCGCCCATCCTCGCCCACAGCCACATTGTTCGGTCGACCCGTGAGTGGAATTCGCTTGGTCACCTTGAAAGTGCGCGCGTCCACCACGTCCAGCGTACTGAGCGATTCATCGGTAACATAGATCCGCGACCCATCCGGCGCGATCGTTACTCCATGCGGAACCTGAATGTCCTCGATGACTCCGACCACCTGGTTGGTAGCCGGATCGATCACATCGACGGTGTCGCCGGCAGCATTAGTTTGCAGCACCCGCGCTGCTTTGGAGTTCGCTCCGCCTTTCGCTCCGCGGACCCAAGCGGCCAGAACCTGCCACTCAGGATCGTCCTGCGACTTCCAATGCTTCCCGCCGGCGTGGAACCGGTCGCCGCCGGCCGATTCGGCCAGAGGATGCACCAGCATCGGGCTTTTCAGCGGATCGCCCGGGACCACGAAGGCTTTCCACATCGCGAAATTCTTGCGCGATTGCTCCTCGGTCCATTCGCCCGCCCCCGTTGCGAGGGGTTGGAGCGGCGGCGCACCGTGCGAATGGCAGGTGACGCAGCGCGCATGACCCGCGCGTTTGGCCAGGAAAATGGGCTGCACGCGCTCCTTGAAGAATGTGTAATCCAGTGCAGGAACGTCCGCTGCGACCAATGTAAGTTGAGCTACAGGCAGTAAAATGGCGAATAGGTAGGGATGTTTCATATCGCCCCTCGTATGGAGAACTTATCACAAACGGCGTCGCTATGCCTGAAGAAGCGATAGCCATATCGAAAACCAAATCGTGGCTGGTCTGCCGCACGGGCCCGCTGGCAGGAACACGCTATCAGCTTGGAGACGCGCCCACACGAATCGGGCGCGGCGCGGAGAATGACATCATCGTTCGTGGTCCCAATACCGCAACCGTTTCGGCGCAGCATCTGGAGATCGCGCGAGACGGCGCGAGTTGGCTGGTGCGCGACCTGGGAAGCACCAACGGAACATTCCTCGACGGCGAGAAAGTCGGTGAGGCTGAATTGCGCCCGACTTCGACCATACGCCTGGGCGTGGACGGACCGGAGTTCGCCTTTTTTCTCGAGGAGCCTCCGGCCTCGGAGTTGGACCAGACGCTGGTTATCCCGGAAGGCACGCTGCCCACGCAATTGCAGCCGCCCGCCGCGAACCCGGTCAGCCATCACGAGAACCTGCTGATCGAAGCGGTGAGGCGCGCCCGCCGCGCACGCCTGGAAGGTTGGGGCGACCAGACGATGACGCTGGTCCGTGAGGCAATGCATCACGCCCTTCGCCACAGCCACCGGCGTCTTCGAGTGGTGATCGCGATTCTCGCCGCTGCGCTGGTCCTGACTGCCGGAGCCGGTTATTGGAAAATCACGCGGATGAAGAGCGACAAGGCCGCCATCGACGCCCGCATCCACGACATCGAAGCACGCCTGGCTGAGCAGGAGCAGACTCCGGAACAGGCCGATCGCCTGATCACCGAACTTGATGCCTACCAGGACGAAGCCCAGAACCTCCAGCGCAACTTGCTCTACCGGATGCGGCCCGAGCCCACACAGGAAGATTTCGTCACGCAGGACCTTCGCGCGGTGATGACGGAGTTCGGAGCCGAGGTGTACAGCATCCCGCCCGAATTCATTGAGCGAGTCAATGTCCACTTGAAGAATTACCAGGGCCCGGATCGGCCGCATGTCGAACGCGCTCTGACTCAGGCCAAGGGCCGGATCGCCACGATGAAGCGAATCCTGGCGGAAGAGAAGCTGCCGCCGGATTTTGCATGGGTTCCGCTGGTGGAGAGTGCGTTTACCGCGCGCCAGAACACCAGCTCGGGCGCGGCCGGCCCGTGGCAGCTCACGGCGCCGACCGCCCGCCAGTTCGGCTTGCGCGTGGATGGCGCGGTGGACGAACGCGAGAACCTCGTGAGATCGACGCACGCCGCCTGCGCCGTGCTTCGCACCCTGCTGCTCGATTTCGGCAGCGGCAGCTCCGTCATGCTGGCGCTCGCCGCCTACAATCTCGGGCCGGCCAAGGTGAAGCTGGCGATCAACAAGTCGGTGCAGGATCCGATCAAACAGCGCAATTTCTGGTATCTGTACCGCGCCCGCGCGCTGCCCGCCGAGACTCGCGAGTTCGTCCCGAAGGTGATGGCGGCCATTATCATCGGCCGGAATTTGGAGCGGTTCGGATTCTAGTTATTCTATTGGCTTGAGCCCGAAACCGAACCCTGAACAGGAGAAGACGCCTCCTCGCGTTTCTGTCGTGGTGGTGTCGCTCAACCGCGTGGAAGCGCTACGCCGGTCCCTCGCCGCGCTGGAGAAATCCGAAGGTCGCGAAACGATGCAGATCATCGTGGTGGATAACGGCTCTACCGACGGCGCCGCGCAGCTCGACACCGACTTCCCCGCCAGCCAATTCGTCCGCCTGCCGAAGAATTTCGGGCTCACCAAAGCCATGAATATCGGCTGGCGGGCGGCCGATTCGGAATACGTGCTATTCCTGCACGACGACACCGAGGTGGATCCCGGCGCAGTGATGCGAATGTTGGAGACCCTGGAGTCCACTCCCGAGGCCGGGGCGGTCTGCCCGTTGCTGGTGGATGAGGAGGGCAGGCCGGCTCCGCAGCTTGGAAGTTTGCCACCCAACGGCGAATGGCGGCCGGCCGCGGTCGAGGGGAATGAGCCGGTGGCGGTGGAATACGCTCGCGGAGCGGCGCTGATGATGCGCGTGTTCCTGATCAAGTCCGTGCGGCAGATCGATGAGCATTATGGGCAATTCGGCAGCGACGCCGATTTGGCCACCCAGATTCGCCGTGGGGGCAAGAAGATCCTGCTAGTCCCGACCGCCCGCGTGAGGCATTGGGGAAGTCCCGGATACAATTCGATGGAACGCGCCGATTTCCAAATCGGGCGCGCGGTTTACATCGGCAAGTACCAGGGCTTCGGGGCGGGCCTGCAGGCGCGGATCGGCGCCATACTGGGGAGCCTCTTCGGCTTCCGGCTCGGGGAGTTCAAGTACGCCATCGCCGGCCAAAAAATCGACGGTACGCAGCAGTAATGTTATCGATGGTTAACAGGCGGGGGCTTACCTTATGCGATCTGGCATACGGCGCTCCGCCGCCGGTAGCATTAAACCCATATGGAAACCGTGCTGATGATCCTGTTGCCCGGGATCGCGGCAGTGGCCTCCGCGATACTTGCGTGGTTTGTCATGCAGTCGCGCATGGAGGTCAAACTAGCCGACCAGCGAGCATCGCTCGCCCAGGAAAGGGGCTCCTTGGAAGCCGAGAGGGCTAATCTGGAAACGTCGTTGGCCACCGCGGTTCGCGCCGCGGAGGAAAGCGCCAAACGCCAGTCTTTTGAGAATTTTCTCGGGGACATCACCATCGAGCAGCGCCACTACACCAGGGAAAACAAGCTGCTGTTGCACAACCGCAAAACGCTGGTTCTGCAGGAGCGCATCTTCTTCAGGAACATCCCGCTATCGGACTGGATCGAGCACGAGATCGTGGTGTCCGACGATGCGGACATGGAGCGCCTGGTGCAGGACATGACGGTCTTCGATCGGCAGGTGGTCAGCATCGCGGAGATTCAGCGCGCGCCGCAGCGGCAATTGGCCTAGTACTCAGCGAGTCCGCATCCTTCAGCGCCACCGGGGTTCTCCCTCCGTTCGTTGTAAACTAGATCCTATATGCGTCAATTCCGTTATTGGACGGTCGTCTTAACTCTGATGGGCGGATCTATGCCGAGCTGGGCTGCGAAGGGCGACCCGGATAAAGGTAAGGAGCTTTTCACGCAATGCGGTGTCTGCCACAACGCCGACAGCGAGGAAAAGAAAATGGGACCTGGTCTGAAAGGGCTTTTTAAGCGGGACAAGCTTGCCAGCGGCAAGAAGGTCACGGACGGCAATGTCCGGACCCAAATCGATGAAGGCGGGAAGGGCATGCCCCCATACAAGGACATGCTAAGCGACCAGGACAAAGATGACCTGATCGCGTATTTAAAGACTCTCTGATTCAGGGGGGGCCAGGGTTACCTGGCCCACAACTCCTAGGCTTTGGAAGGGGCGCCGCCCAGAACTTCCAGCGCCTTCTTCACAACGGGGTCATCTTCCAATTTCTGCTTCGGCTTCTTCTCGGGTGTTTCGACGATCGGCTCGCCGTTATCGTCGAACTCGATTTGCGACTCGGTGTCGGCGACCGCGGTCCCGGGCGTGACACCGTTGTCCTGAATTGATTTGGCGCTCTTGGGCAGGTAAAACTTGGCGACCGAGAGGATCACGGCGCCGCCGTCATCCATGGTGATGGCGCGGCGCTGAGCGGCGTCTCCATAGGTGCGCTCGCCAACGATCTGCGCGCGATTGTTCTCGCCCAGCGCTCCGGCCAAGACCTCAGCGGCTTGCGCCGTACCACGATTGGTGAGAATCGCCACTGGCTTGCTGGTGACCACTTTGCCGGGATCGGCTTCGAAATTCTGGCGGGTGACGCGCTGTCCCTGAAGGTAGCTGATCAGGCCCTTATCGAGGAACAGATTAGCCACTGCGATTCCGTCCTCAGGCGAACCCAACGAGCAATTTCGAACGTCAACGACGAACTTCTCAGCCCCGTCCTTCTGGAGCTTTTGGATTGCTGTCGCAACCTCCTTCACGTGGGCTGAGGAGAGGGCGTCGATATTGATATAGCCGACCTGGCCCGCAAGCATTTTGCTTTCGATCGGAGGCAGGGTAGTGACCGCACGCGTAAGTTTCACGGTTTGCGGTTCGGGATGGCGCGCGCGCACGACGCTGAGTTCCACCGCACTGCCCGGATCGCCTTGAAGCAGCATTTGAGCATAAGCCAATGGCATATCGCGCGTCGAGATGCCTTTGATCGTCTCGATCATGTCCCATGAGGACATGCCCGCCTTGGCAGCCGGAGAATTGGGGTCGGCGCCCACGACCATCAGGTAGCCCCCGCGCCACGAGAGCAGCAGCCCGACATCGGCGG
>Ga0335080_10006884_pt1 | contig 11760 bp, 14 predicted proteins | sample Lox_Sample_34_FD_206720 | JGI IMG/M metagenome (GOLD analysis project Ga0335080, IMG submission 206720) | Soil microbial communities from Loxahatchee National Wildlife Refuge, Florida, United States - Lox_Sample_3.4 | ecosystem: Environmental > Terrestrial > Soil > Wetlands | place: USA...
CGAATCACCTGCCTGGCGTCACGACGCAAGCCGGAACGGTGCTGGTGATCTCCGGCGGGAGCAACAACTTCTCCCGGCCGATCGTCGCCACGTCGACGGGCAGTGCGCTGTTCCCGCAGCCGCTGAAGTGGGAGCAGGTCAACGTGAACGGCGGCGTGATTTCCGACACGCAGGAAGTAAAGGTCACGGCGGCGCCGTTCTAAGCCTGGTGACAGTAAGGCCGGCATCCCGCCGCCGTTTCACGTAGCGGGATGCCGGCCTTACACGGTCAGGAACGAGAGGGAAATTGGACGATGACCCGGAACGGGACGCCCGCTGGGTCTGCGGGATGTTCGCCGTCATCGGCTCCACCGTCGTCACCTGCCTCCTGGCCCGTCCCCTGTTCGTCCACTTCGGCATGTTCCGCCGCGGTGTCCTGCACCGCACTGGCAAGAACGTCGCTATTCCGTGGCTCGGGTTCACCCGCGAACTGCTGGGCATATCCGCGCATGAGACAGCCCGGCTGATCAAAGCCACGCTTGCCGGGACATTAACCACGGCCATGCTTGCGATCGGAGTTGTCGTCTTGCTGAAAATCCGTTTCCCCGGCCTGCAGCGTCCCGCGAAGCACCGGAAAAAGGCAGCCGATCTTGAAAAAGTCCCTCGTGGCAGTCACCGCCGCAGCCCTGGCTTGCGTCCTGCCGGCGTGCGGTGGCGGCACCGCCAGCCCGCCCCGGCCCCTGGTGTCCGGGAAACCAGCTGCCAAACCTCACCTGTCGGGCATTGAGACGTTCACCGGGGCGATCGCCGGGGGGAAAGCTCTCGCCGCTGTCCCGGTGTTCCCGCTGGCGTTCGCGGGGCCGGCTGATGCCACGTCGGCGACCGCCGCGACCGCAAGCGTCATCCCTGACGTTTACCGCACTAGCGCCGGGGTTCTGCGGATCCGGCATACGCCTGTCACCGGGCACGGGTCTAGTACACGTCAGATGGTTGACCCTGCCGCCTGCCGGGTCGAATACCGGACACATGTGGTTTACACGGTGACCGGGGGGAAAAGCAGCGGCGTGTTCCGGGACGCGAAAGGCCACGGCACGATCGAGCTCATTTTCATGGCTGACGTTCCGAGGCTATCCGGCCGGTGCGAACCCGGCACGGGACGCCCGGACGGCACAGCGGCAGCTGCCGTGTTCATCGCCAGCGGCACGCTGACCATCCGCAAATAAGCTGGCTTCCGCCGCCGCTAGCGGCCCGCTGCGGAGCGGGGGCGCGGACCATATGCCAGCGGCGGCGGAAGCCGACACATACAGTAACCGTTAGGCCACGTTAAGAAGGGGGGAATCCTGTGAGCAGCAACGTGTTCGTATCCCCGCCGTCCACACGGGTGATCATTCACCGTGCCGCGTCCGGTGCCCTGAACGGCCCGCAGTGGGAAATATGGATCCAGGGTCACGCTGACCCGTTCCACGCGACCACGCTGACAGCGCTGAACGTCATCCTCTCCGACCTGAAAATCGCCCGGCCAGTGTTCTTCGGCGCCGAGCCATGCGACGCTCTGGGATGCGCTCTGGCCGCGACAGGCACCGTCCTGTGGACACCGCCGCGAGTGTGGGAGGCAGCCCGGGCTTGTGACATCCACCAGGCCCAGTATGCGGCCACAGCAGAATCTGCGGGTTTCCCGCATGCGGTCCTGCCGGTCGTGGCCATCCTGTCGCATCCGGTGTTTACCCGGGCCAGCGTCGAGGATGAGGGCGAGCTGGCCAGGGCACTTGCGGGCTGTGACATCCCGGCCGAGGTGTTCCCTCCGCGTACTCCGGCGCTCGCGGGTGACCCTGCCGAGACGAGCGAGCCGGAAACGGCGGCTGCCGGGTAGCCGTGTGAGACGATGCGGCTGTTACGGCCAGTCGAAAGCAAGGGGTGGGAGTCATGGTCGCATGGGATGGTGACAGCAGCGGGCCGTTACCGGGCGGGTCGCCGATATCGCTGCCGATCGCGTTAGCTGCGTTTCGGGCTCTGACATCCGGGGACATAGACCGGGACCGCGGCGAGCTCCGCCGGCATCTCGCCTACGTGGAACGGCTGCTGCCGAGAATCCACCAGGACGAGATCAGACGCGAGTTCGGCGAACTGCTGACCAGCGAAAGGGACACGGGATGACAAACAGTAAAATCCGGGGTCAGTATCAGAGCGGGCCGCCGATCGCCCAGGCAATGCTCCAGGTACTGCACGGCTGGCACTGTCCGTGCATCTACTGCCTGCAAGGACACCGCGCCTGATCAGATCCCCCCGGGAACGGCAGAAAGCCCCGGCCCCGTCAGCCTCTTACGAAGCTTCCGGGACCGGGGCTTTCCTCAGCAGAACCCGCACGATGCCGAGACGAGCATCAGAGCGTTGCGCCGTTTCCGCCTTCCCAGGCCGCACCTGAGCGGGTAAAAACCCAGGTCAGCGGAACCGGACATTACCCGAACCTCCGGTAGGAGGCGACGGCAGTCTAACAGGCAGGCGGCCTCCCCGGCTACGTATTCCAGGTGACATCCCGCAGACCAGGGAGGCCGGTTTCGCTGCCCTGCCCAAAATGGGGCGGCTGGAAGCTTAGCGGACAGTTACGGGGCCGCGTGGGCCGCTGCTGGTTTCAGGCTCTTGTTGTACCGCCACCAGTCCGCCGGCTGGATCCGCTCTGTCACACCCTCCGGGCCGGGCAGCCCGAGCGTCCGGTACGCCCATGACGCCGCGCTGGAGCACACAATGTGACCGGGCGCAGCCCCGGGGTTCGCCGGATCGGTCCAGCCCCACCATTCGTCAAGCAGTGCCGCCAGCCGTGTCAGGTGCATGTCGTCGAGGCCGTCGCCGGCGATCCCGCCGACCCAGTCGTAACCGGTGCCGAGCAGCCCGGCTGCGGTCCTGGCTATTGCTGTCCGCTGGCTGCCGGTGCGGGGCTGTGCGGCATTGGAGTTTCCGTACCGGGCGAGCTTGCCGTGGAGGTATTTGCCGGCGTCGACCCAGCCGACGCCGCCGGGGCGGCCTTCGATTGCCCACCAGCGACCGCGGGCATCCCGCCGGCAGATGATGGCTACATGGCTGGCCGGGCTCGGTTCGCCTCCGAGAACGGATCCGAGCCGGATCGCGGCACCACCCAGGCCGCTGGTCCTGACGGCGATGACGTCTCCGACGCCGACCGGTCTGATCAAAGGAAACGCTCCTAAGCTGGTTGTGTGCAGACCGGGGTTGCTGTACGGTAGTCAACATGACCACGACAGCTACGAGGGGGAACACCGACATGAACCGCGACGACACGAACTCGCATTACCGGCTCCGCAAGTCCAACCGCCGCTCCGGGCCGGTCCGCGCGACTGAACGCGGCACGCACACCGTGTACCCGCGGCTGAACCCGGCGAAGCTGAGGAACCAGCGGGACCGGTACGCCGGGACGGACGCCCGCCACGCAAACTGACCATCGTGAAACATTTCAGTCAGGCCCGCATCCTCCCCAGGATGCGGGCCCGAGACTGTTCAGGAAAGCCACCCAGCCGCAGTCACTGACAGGTCACAGTTCGCTTCGGCAAGCGTCAGGTTCGTCCCCGGCAGGATCGTGAACGGGTTCGACCCCGGCGACGCCCACTGCACCCAGACAATCGGGAACGGCCCGGACGCGGCCGACACCATCGCGACGGCCTGCGATTCGGACAGGCTGTAGTTCGCGACACACAGATTCGCCCCCTTGATCCCCTTGTCCAGGAGCGCGTTGACGAGCGCAGTGACGTTCTTCCCAGACGGATCCGAGGCGGTTACCTCGCCCTGGCTGAGGTACAGGTTGCAGAGACGCCTGTGAGCCAGCCGGACAAGGCATGCCTCGACAGCATCAGGGATTGTCCACGCTCCCGGCTCGATGTCGAGCACGTTCCCCAGCAGCGGGTCACTGCAGTTCCGCTGGTTGACGGTGACCTTCGACCCGCGGAACCGTGCCCAGTCATCCTGTGTCCAGACGATGTCCGGGGTGCCGGTGACATACCCGGCGACTTTCGGGCACTGAACCGGGATGCAGCCGACGTTGAGATGGATGGTATCGACCATGCCGCATACCGGGACAGTGCGGCCGGGCAGGAAACTCCCCATTGTCGCGGTCAAGGACGCGGCCTTTCAGTGTTGTCGTTGCAGTTGAGGGTTTCCAGGCCGGGGATCATGCCGGGCGGCGGTTCCAGGTACCGGGACAGCCGTTCCCCGTCGATGGTGAGCCGGAACAGGGCTGTCCGCCGGTGCCCGGACGTGGACCGGCCCGCATGCCCGGCATGTTCGATCAGGCCGTCTTTCAGCAGCCATGTCACAGCCGGCGGCATCAGCCTGCGGGCCCGCTGCGGCACATACAAATGCAGGGTCTCTGCGGAGAACAGACGCTGGTTCCGGCATCGTTCAAGGACGACCAGCGCGATGCGGACGACATCCCACCGGCAGGATGCGCCTTCGAGGCCGAGGGCTTCCAGCAGCAGCCTGGCGTCGCCTGTGCTGGTGGCCCGGTCGGCGACGGTGAGGGCGGCTTCGCCGGCGATATAGTCCCGGTCCGCGGTGGTGACTCGTTCGGCGAGCATGCTCACGGCCGGCCGCCTTCCTTGAAGGTGGCGGCGACGGCGAGTTCGTGGACGCGCTGGATGATTTCGTCTTGCGCGGCGAGGTGTTTCTGAATTTCGATGGCTTCGTGGAGGATGGCTTCAGCGTCGTTGTAGGTTTGCTCGGCGCGTTTGTCGGCGGCTTTGGCGAGGATGTTCTGTCCGACGAGGATGACGCTCAGCAACGTCAGCTGGAGCAGGTCACTGGAAATCCAGAACAGGAGGCCGATGTTGCCGGGCTTGAGCGCGGTCGGCAGCCCGGCGATGGCCAGGATGGCGAAGGCGTAAGCACACCACATTGATCCGACGCCCACGGTGACCCATATGGCGATACGCGAGTTGATCCTGGCATGCCGGCTGTCCCGGTTCAGCTGGTCGGCGACTTTGACAGGTCCGGCTGTTTTGCGGTTTTTGACATGCGGGTGGGGGATGTGCTCGTAAAGTTTCAGGACGTTTCTCCGGGGATCAGCAGCGCGCACAGGACAGATGCGGTCAGGACGAGTATCAGGACGACGACGGTCTCCAGGTAGGGATGCGGATGGCCGGTTCTCAGACGGCCCACAGCAGCTGCGACGGCGGCCAGGGCTATGACTGCTACGGCGGGGGCTTGCCAGCCGCGGAGGAACAGGTAGGGGAACGCGGGGAGGATGCTGCCGGCGAGTGTGGCGGCACCCATCGCGGCAGCGGCGGCGAGGCGCCGGGGCTGGTCTTTGTCGCGGACTGACAGGTATTCCCCGCCGGCCATCGAGCAGGCTGCGGAAACCCCGCCGGAAACAGCGATGGGGAATACCAGGTCCGTGTGACCTGCCGCGAAGAAAACAACCCCGAGTATAGACATTGCGCCGTCGCATAATCCGAATACGAGCGGGCTGCGGAACGCCGCGAGTTTCACGTAATCCAGGAAGTAGTCATTTTTACTGTGTTTTCCTTTCAGGGTGGCGGGGGGTTAAAAGCGGCCCGCGGCCCCGGATGTCAGGAGGAGGTCCGGCATCAGGGCCGCGGGCCGCGAGGCTGCGCAGGACGGGGTCAGGTGCGCTGCGCGGCCAGTCCGGTTACGTCGACGGCGGTGTTTCGGCTACTGGCGTGCCCGGCGTGAGCACGAGGGATGCGACCGTGCCGGCGGTGACGGTGATGATGTCCGTGGCGGACAGGGTGCCGTCCGTGACAGAGATCGTGGACGTGCCAGGGGCTACGGATACGAACAGCGCTGACAGGGTGTCCGCGCTGGGGGTGACGGTGACGACGGCACCGCCGGAAGATTCTGACCAGGTAAGCGTGTCGGAAACAGGGAAGCCCTTGTCATCTTCGGGTGCGACGGTGTAGGTGACTTCCTGGTCGTCGGTCATGGTTACAGACATGCTGTTTCCTCCTGTGTATCGGGTTGGGACGCCAGGACCGGGCGGCCCCTGGCTGAAGGTGAATGGCGCAGCGGAAAGGGCAAGCTGCGCCGGCCTGGCGTCAAGCCACTTGGCGAATGCGCCGGCTGCGTCGATTACTGCGGTGATGGTCCATGCGGACGGGCGTTTGCCGGCATATAGCTGGACAGCCAGTTGTAGTGCTTCGGTTCTGCTGGTGCCGGTTTTCGGCAATGCGAGCCCCCTGACTGTGGTGGTTGGCTTGCTTCCCGGTTTACGGAAAAGGGGGGAGGGGGGGTGTTATCTGCGGCGAAGGTTCGCCAGTTCGGCGAGCAGGCGCGCGTTCTGGTCCTGGACTTCGGTGAGCTGGCCCCGCAGGTCGCGGACTTCGGCGCGGACGATGGCCAGGTCTTGCCGCAGCGATGTGATGGATGATTCGTAGATTTCGGCGGCGCGTTTGTAGGCGTCGGCGTCGACGGCGTATGCGGAGGACCGGGCGGTGGCGCGGGCGGCGCGGGTGGCGAACCAGAACGATGCGGCGGCGATGACGGCGGATATGGCGCCGATGAATACGGACGGGGTGATCTGGTTCATTCGCGGGTGCCGTTTCGCGCGCGGGCGATTATCGCGTCGCTGCTGGCCGGGTCGATGATGACGGGTGGTTTTGGTTCAGGCCATGCGGAAACGGTGAGGACGAGCAGGGCGAAGCACAGCCAGTAGGCGGCGCGGGCCCACTGGTAGGGCAGGCTGGTGATGAGTACGAGCCGCAGGTATTCAAGTGCCCACGCGGCTTTGATGAATACTGCCCCGGCGAACTGGAACCGGTCACGGCGGGCGGGGACGCCGGTGAACAGGAACATCCCGGTAATGATCCAGATGATTCCCCAGGTTCGTTCGGGGAGCAGCAGGGGGTGCAGGATGGCGGCGCCGCCGGTCAGGTAGATGCCGAAGAAGACGTCGTAGCAGCCGAGCAGTGCGAGGAACATGCCGCGGTGGCCGGCGCGGGCCCGGATTCGCTTCAGCCGGTCCCGCATCTGGCTCCTTTTTTGCTTTCAGAGGAACGAGACGCCGGCGAGGGGGCCGTCAGCCCACAGGTTCTTTGACTGGATATTGCCGTACGGGCCCCATCCCTTGTTCGGGACATCTGCGGCAGCCCCGTGGTAGCCGCCGCCGAGAAGCGTTCCTTCCGGATCCCCGGTGCCCCATGCCCATACGGAAGTGGTCACCCAGTTCCCGTATGCGTGCATGTTGTTCAGGGTGTTGTCTGCGGTGCCGGCGTTCTGGCCGAAGTAGAAGCACCAGCCGGTGCCGCCGACATAGTTGCCGTTGACGTAATAGCCGATGGAGCCGTCTGAGTTAGTGCCGTTGCCTGGGTAGGGCTGCTGCGGGCTGCCGTCCTGGAAGAACGAGATGCAGTCCGTGTCGATGATCGCGTTTCCGTCTTCGTCGGGGGTGACGAGGACGAGGCTGTTCCGGAGTACCAGGGCGTTGGGGTTGCCGCCGTTGAAGCTGATCCCGTTCAGGTGCGCGCCGGGATATACGTTCGGGTACTCGCAGACTTTCTCGAAGAAACATTCGAATGTGTCGTTGTAGCCGGAGGCGCCGCCGGGCTGGAAGATGTTCGGGTGCGTCGCCGTGCCGAAGTAGGAGAAATAGCAGCGGAGGAACCGGAGGTTGGCGACAGATCCGACGGAGAACGGACATACGCAGGCGTCGGCGGTGACATCGGATGGTCCTTTGCCGCCGAACTCGCAGAAATGGAAGGCGAGATTGCCGGTGTATCCGTAGTTGTTCAGCGTCGCGTCGATCGGGCCGAAATAGCCCTGGCCGCCGGAGTCTGCCTCCCGGAACCGGCAGCCGCGGAACATGACGCTGATAGGCGGCGCCGGGCCGCCCAGGGCAGTGCTCCAGTCCGCGAATACGAATCCGCCGGCGGACAGGTCCATGAACTGGAAGACGTACGTGCCGGCGGCGTAGAAGTATCCGTCGATCATCATCCCGCCGGCCGGGATGATGCCGCCCAGGTTGGCCGGCGAATTGCTGTATGCGTATGCCTGGGTGGTGGTTCCCCAGTAGTCAGGCTGGTTGAAGCCGAGGTCGGAGTCGATCCGCCAGATGCCGGGGCTGCCGGATGGGGTGGGGATGGCGGCCGGCGGCCCGGTCCATGACGTCGCGGACGGGATCGGGTAGGTGGCTGAGCCGAGGAGCGCGTTGGGACCGGTGTTGGCGGCGGGGTTCAGGCCGGCGGACGGGATGCCGGTGAACATTCCGCGGAGATAACGGCCGTCCCAGGTGGCGCCGCGCATCATCCGCCTGGCTGATCCGCCCACGTCAGCCGGCCTGTGATCCGTACCAGACGGCAGAGGATGAGCCGAGGTTTTCGCAGACGATGACGCTGACCGCGCCGGCTGTCAGGTTGATGACGGGGGTGACGCCGCCGAGCCAGGTGACGCCTGTCCAGCCGGCGGGCTGGGCGGCGCCGCCGCCGGCGGTGATGTACAGGGTGATCGTCACCGCGGTGGCAGTGGAGGGCCCGGTCGGGAAGGTGAAGGTGGGGGCGCCGGTGAGGGTCCACTGGTAGACGGTGCCGGGTGCGGTGAACGTCAGGGAATGGCTGCTGCTGCCGGTGCTGGCGGGGGCGATGACGTTCTCTGATCCGCCGCCGCCGGACGGGGTCTGCCATGTCGCCGCGGTCCCGCTTGTCGCGGTCAGCACCTGATTCGCGGTCGGCGCCGCCGCAGACGATACGTTCACTGTCGTGGTCGCCGAGGCCAGCGCGTTGGCAGTGGTACTTCCGGATGGCGTCTGCCAGGTGGGCAGTGACGACGCCCCGGTGGATGTGAGCACGGTCCCGGCGGTGCTCATGTTGGTGGTGCACTGCTGCACCGGGTTGCCGGCAGTGGTGCCGCCGGCGAGGGGCGCCCAGGCGGTCAGGGTTGCGTCGCCGGTGCCGCCTCGGGCGACCGGCAGGGTCCCGGCGGTGACGTGTGCCACGGATGTCACGGTCGGTGCTGCCCCGGTGCCGCCGAGGTCGCCGGCTAGCTGGACGGCACCCTGGGCGCCGGTTGTGGCTGCGGGCAGGTCGGCGGCCTGGATCGCTTTCCATGCCGGCGGATTAGCGGATCCGGCGGAGCCGGTCGAGTTGAGGAACTCGCTGGCGCTGGTCGTATTGCCCTGCAGGCGGGACGCGACGCCGGGCGGAGACGCCCCGCCGGAAATCAGGTCACCGGCGGCCTGCATCGGGTTCGCGAATCCGGTAGTACCGGCTGGGGCTGTCCACTGGCCGGTAGCGTTCAGGTAACTGCCTGTGCCGCCGGACGGTGCCGCGACGGTGACCGGGCCGGGCAGGACTACGGTACGCGGGGTCGTTGTCCCGCTGGTGTTGTCATGAATGTTGTAGGAAGCAGCCGACCCTGACGGGAAATTGACTGGCGTCCCCGCCGTGGAGGTAACTCCGGTGAAGTCGTTCTCGGAGATGATGATCTCGCCGTTGCCGACGCCGGTGGCTGTCGAGTTGACGCAGTAGTTGCAGGTTCCGATGAACTGGTTGCCGGTGATGACGACGTTGTCGACGGCAGAGCCGATGAGGATGTTGTCGGTGGAGGATGAGGCGGTGCCGCCGAGCTTGGCACCGGACACGGTGATGTGCGTGGAGGCGCCCTGCATCCAGATCGCGTTGACGAATCCGTGTCCCGCGCCGCCGTATTCCCCGCCGATGATGTGCAGCGTGTCGCATGCGACGCCGCCGCCGAAGACCAGGCCGGCGCCGGCGTTCCAGCACTGGTCCAGGATGACATTGCCCGCGCACTGGTTGAGGTTGAACCCGCCGGCGCCTTCCGGCGGGGCGCCGTTCCCGGCTTCGTAATTCGATCCGGAGTCGAAGAATGTGAGGCCTTTGTTCGGGGAGGTCTTGCCGAGGCTGTTGCGGGTGAGAAGGGACAGCGGGCCGAAGAACGCGCAGGTGACGAAGGAACAGGATCCGGCGAGGGAGTCGAGGATGGCGCCGTAGCTGCCGCCGCCGAACTGGCTGGCGACGGCGTGGATCGCGTTCCCGGCAGTAGTTGTGTTCCCGGACCAGAGGGCGGCGTTGACGGCATGGAAGAAGCAGCCGAACATGGTGATGGTGTTGGTGCCGGCGCAGACGAGCCCGTTGTAGACGTTGTTGGACTGCACCCAGGTGAAGAACATGTTGGCGCAGTTGGTGAGGTTCAGCGCCGCGCCGGCAGTGGCGGTGCCGGTCGCGTTGCTGTCAAACCGCAGGCTGGTGATGGTCAGGCCGCCGAGGCTGGACAGGTCGAAGATGTCGAAGTTCCCAGCAGCCTTGATGACGGACCGGTAGCCGTCTCCCTGGAGGGTGAGGGAAGACCCGCCGGACAGAACAACGGGATTGGCGACGTTGTACCAGTTTGAGGTGGCGGGGAAGTAGACGACTCCGTCGGCGGCGGAGGCGGCGTTCATCGCGGCGAGGATGGCGGGGCCGTCGTCGTGGGTGCCGTTGCCCTGCGCGCCGCCGGCGAAAGCCGGGTTCGTGACGTCCATGACTGTGCTGGGCTGCCAGATCGCCGTGGTCGCTGATGTGGCGGTCAGCGCCTGGCCGAACGGCGAGGCGGGCGCGGCAGCAGAGGAGACGTTGACCGTCGTAGTCGCGGAGGCGATGTTGTTGGCGGTGGTGCTGCCGGCGGCAGGTGACCAGGTCGGCAGGGTGCCGGTGCCCTGGGATGTGAGGACTGTTCCGGCGGTGCCCATGTTCGCCGTGACCTGCTGCACCGGGCCGGCGGCGGTGGCGCCGCCGACGAGAGGCGCGTAGGTGGTGAGCGACTGGTCGCCAGTGCCGCCCTGGGCGACCGGCAGCGCTGCGGACAGGTGCGTAGACACCACGGTCGGAGTGCCGACGGTGCCTCCGATGTCGCCGGCGGGCGGGGTCACCCCGCCGCCTGGCGGCGCCGCCCAGTTGCCGTCTGCCCGCAGGAACGCCGTTGTCCCGCCGGGGGACAGGCCCAGCGACGACGCAGCTGCCCTGCTTGCGTTGCCGGTCAGCGTGACCGGCGCGCCGCCCAGCCATGTTCCCGTATAGTTGTTGAGCCCGATGTTGTTGCTGTTCGCCCCGCCAGATTCCAGGATCGCCGTCGCATAGGCGTTCAGCCCGGCGAAACTGCACCCGGAGATGACACAGTCCTGCGCCTGCGCGCCGTCGAGGAACACGGCGGCGTACTGGCCGGACGTCGCACCCTGGCCGATGTTGATGAAGTTGCAGCCGGTAACCATGTGACCGGTGCCCTGCAGGTCGAGCATGTTCCCGGTGTTCGGCCCGTCAAGCGAGCAGCCGGAGAACATCAGCTGCCCCGGGTTGGAGTCGCTTTTCAGGAATGACGCGCCGGTGGCGCCGCCGACCCAGGCGCAGCCGAGATAGGTGCTGTTCCCGGCTGACGTGTCGTGGACCTGGCCGTTGTACGGGGCTGAGACGCTGCCACAGTCCTGGAATGTGCAGCCGATGAACCGGTTCTCGTCGGCCTGCTCGACGCGCATGGCGAGGCCGGCGCCGCCGGTGACGTTTCTGCCGTCTTTGAACAGGCAGTTCTGGACGGTGTTGTGGTGACCGTAGGAGCCGGTGCCGTCCTGATAGAACCGGAGGCCCTCGCCCCATGGCGCTTCGATCCACAGGTGGTCGAAGACGCACCAGACGGCGCCGCGGGCGAAGATCCCGCCGCCGCCGGAGGTCTGGTTTGTGCCGTTGCAGTTGAGGTACAGGTCGCGGATGGTAAGACCTGGCGTGTACACCGGGCCGGTAGAGCCGAAGTCGAAAATGTAAGCGTTGGAACCGTTTGCGA
>Ga0335080_10006885_pt1 | contig 11759 bp, 9 predicted proteins | sample Lox_Sample_34_FD_206720 | JGI IMG/M metagenome (GOLD analysis project Ga0335080, IMG submission 206720) | Soil microbial communities from Loxahatchee National Wildlife Refuge, Florida, United States - Lox_Sample_3.4 | ecosystem: Environmental > Terrestrial > Soil > Wetlands | place: USA: Florida...
GAATGGCGCGGCATGCCTCGTTGTCGAAGTCGACCGCGCCCGCATTGAAAAGAGAATCCGCACGGGGTATCTCGACACGATGACTGAGAGCCTGGAGGATGCGCTTGTTCAGATTCGCGCGGCAAAAGAAAAGAAATTGCCCCTCTCCGTGGGACTTCTGGGCAACGCGGCGGATATCATTCCGCAAATTGCCCGCAGCAAGATGCTTCCCGACCTCGTCACGGACCAGACTTCCGCGCATGATACGCTCAACGGCTACGTCCCCGCCGGAATTCCTTATGCTGAAGCGCTCAAGCTCCGGAAGCACAATCCGAAGCGCTATGTTTCACTCGCGCGCGAGTCGATCGCCCGGCACATGCGCGGACTTCTGAAGCTCCGACAGCGCGGCGCCGTGGTCTTCGACTACGGTAATAATATCCGCGGCGAAGCTCTGGAGCAGGGGGTCAAAGAGGCGTTCGACATTCCCGGCTTCGTCCCTGAATACATTCGTCCTTTGTTCTGCGACGGCAAAGGCCCTTTTCGCTGGGCGGCCTTGTCCGGCAACCCCGCCGACATCGCACGAACCGACCGCGCCGTGCTCGAAACATTTCCCGAGAACCGGTCCCTGTGTCAGTGGATCCGGAAAGCGCAGGAGCAGGTTGCATTTCAGGGTCTGCCGGCCCGAATCTGCTGGCTCGGCTATGGCGAACGGGCCAGGATGGGAACGATCTTCAACGACCTCGTCGCCCGCGGCGAAGTGAGCGCTCCGGTCGTGATCGGCCGGGACCATCTTGATTGCGGAAGCGTCGCGTCTCCATTTCGGGAGACGGAAAAAATGAAGGATGGAAGCGACGCGATCGCCGACTGGCCGATCCTCAACGCCTTGCTCAACGCCGTGGGAGGAGCCAGCTGGGTGAGCGTCCATCACGGAGGCGGAGTCGGGATCGGAAACTCCATCCATGCTGGTATGGTTGTCGTGTGCGACGGCACGCCGGAAGCCGCCGTTCGCATCGAGCGGGTCTTGACGTACGACCCGGGAACGGGCATCATGCGTCACGCCGATGCCGGTTATGAGAAGGCGATCAGGAACGCGGGGAAACTTGGAGTGACGATCCCCATGTTACAGAAATGAGATGAGAATACTCGTTTACGGCGCCGGCGGCATCGGAGGGTTTTTCGGCGGACTGCTTGCACGCGGCGGCGAGGACGTCTGGTTCGTAGCACGCGGTTCCCATCTGGAAGCCATGAAGCTTGCCGGGCTCCGGATGAAATCGACGATGGGGAACTTCACCATCCCTGCCGGTCGCATGGCGGACAGGCCTGAGGCCGCCGGGCCGGTGGATGTCGTCTTCATGTGCGTGAAAACCTATGACACGCAGGAAGCTTCCCGGCTTCTTGATCCGGTCCTGAAGCGGGAGACGATTATCATCACATTCCAGAACGGCATCGACAACGACGAGCAGATCCGGCGGGTTATTCGTCGCGGAGAAGTAAGCGGGGGTGTCGCAAATGTCTCGGCTCGCATCACGGCTCCCGGGGAGGTCACGGAAACGGGGGGACTCCAACGTCTCGTTTTCGGCCCGATGGACGGAAAGGAAGATGCCCGGTACGAAGAGCTGGGACGAAGGTGCGTCTCTGCGGGCATCAACGCCGTGCTGTCGAAAGAAATGCGGAAGGAACTATGGCGCAAGTTCGTGTTCATAACCTCCATGGGTTCATTTACGGCTGTCTCGCGGCTGACACAGGGCGAAATATTAAAACACCCCGAATCACTCGACACCGTTCTGAGCGCGATGCACGAAGCGGTCAAGGTCGCACAAGCCGTTGGAGTAAACATGGAAGAAGTGAACAAGGAAAAATCGATCGAGTCATGGAGGCGGTTCAATCCGGAAACGCGGTCTTCGATGTATTTCGACCTCATACACGACCGGCCTCTCGAGGTCGAATCCCTCAACGGAACCCTCATACGCCTCGCCGAAGCTCATCGAATCGACGTCCCCACGCACCGATTGTTCTATTCCGTTCTCGCACCACACCACCGCAGGAACGTCGAGATGCGGAAACGGGCTCCCCTTTGAAGCAATCGTCAGACGCACTTTTTCCTCCTCCCAATGCGGGGCTGTGCCGGCTGTGTTCTCATGCACGGCGCGTGGCGGGCACAAAAGGCAACGTATTTCTCCTCTGCGCTCTCTCGCGGAGTGACCCGCAGTTTCCAAAGTATCCGAAGCTGCCGGTCGAATCATGCGGGGGATTCTTCGCCCGGGACCAATCGAAAAACCAGATTCCCTGAGGACTTCATTTGCAGCTCCTGGTCAAACACATTCGCCAACTCGTCACCGTGGCTGCGCACGGCAAGCGCATGAAAGCGGGAAGGGAGATGCGTGAGCTTGGGATCGTGGAGAACGGATCGGTTCTCGTCCAGGACGGAGTAATCGCATGGGTGGGCCGGACCGACCAGCTCGGAGTTGCAATCGAAGAAGACGCAACCGTCATCGATGGCGACGGATGCATCATGCTCCCCGGCTTTATCGATGCGCACACGCATCTTCTTTTTGCCGGAAGCCGCGCCGATGAATTCGCCGAGCGCGCTTCGGGCAAATCGTATCAAGAGATTGCCGGGGCCGGAGGAGGAATCCTTTCCACGGTCCATGCGACGCGGTCCGCCACAAAAAAGGATTTGAAAAAAGTGGCATCCCAACGGCTCGACGCGATGCTCCAGCACGGAACGACGACGGCCGAAGTCAAATCGGGATACTGCTTGACGGAAGAAGGGGAGCTGAAGCTTCTCGAAGCGATGAAGGAATTGATGGACGAACACTACGCGACAATCATTCCGACGTTCCTCGGCGCGCATGCGGTTCCACCGGAATACGCGGGGAGGTCCGACGATTACGTGGAGCTTCTCACGGGACATCTCCTCCCTCTTGTCGCTCAACGTGGGCTCGCACGCTACTGCGACGTATTCTGTGAGAACGGATATTTCACCGTTGACCAGTCCCGCCGGCTGCTGACAAAGGCCCGAGAACTCGGTCTTGGCGTTAAGATCCATGCCGACCAGCTCAACCAAATCGGCGCCTCGCGTCTTGGGTCCGAGCTCCGTGCGACATCGGTCGACCATCTCGAACGAATCGATTCAGAGGGAATCGACGCGCTCAAGGAATCTGGGTCGGTCGCAGTCGCGCTCCCGGGCGTCTCCTTTTTCATGAACGAGCGCTATGCCCCGGCCCGCCGGCTCATCGACGCGGGCATTCCCGTCGCCGTTGCATCCGACTTCAACCCGGGAACCTGCATGGCATTCTCCATCCCGCTGATGATGACCATCGCATGCACGCAGATGGGATTGACTCCGGAAGAAGCGATCACGGCCTCAACCCTCAACGGCGCCGCTGCCGTTGGTTACTCTCAATTCGTCGGGAGCGTTGAAGTCGGCAAGAACGCCGATTTAGTCCTGTACGACGTTCCGGATTATCGGCATCTTGCATACTATTTCGGCTTGAACCACGTCGCAAAAGTCATCAAGAAGGGGACGATCCTTGAATTCTAAGAAGCGCCAGACTCCGCTGGTCGTGGGAATCGACCTCGCAGGAAGTCCGGGAAGAAACACCGGCATCTGCCTGGTCCGAGGAAGGAAAATTCTCCGATGGGGAACGCTGCACTCCGACCGGGAAATTCTGAATTTCGTGCGCGATGCCCACGCAGATCTTGTCGCCGTCGACGCACCGCTCCATCTCCCTCCCGGCCGCAAATCGATCGACGACCGGAACGGTGAGCATTTTCGTCCCTGCGACCGCGAGTTGCTCAAACGAGGAATCCGCTTTTTTCCGATCACGCTCGGGCCCATGCGAACTCTCACGAAACGTGGAATGTCTCTCAAACGCCGATTTCGCCGGCTGGGCTGTCGGGTCGTGGAAATGTATCCGGGCGCGGCACAGGACATCTGGGGAATAGTGCGGAAGCAAGCGGGGCTTCCTTCCTTGCGCCGTGGGCTTGAAAAGATCGGGATCATCGGACTCGATAAGCAGATGAACGGCGACGAACTTGATGCGGTGACGGGCGCGTATGTCGGTCACCTGTTTCTCGCAGGCCGCGCCGAAGTGATCGGAAATTTTCGTCAGGGTGCAATCATCCTGCCTCTTTCAGGTAATCACAGCCGGTGAATTCCCTCGTCGAGTGTGTTCCAAACTTCAGCGAGGGGAGAAACGCGGCCACGATCGACGCCATCGGCGCCTCGATTCGCGCAGTCGAAGGTGTCAAACTCCTGAGCGTGGAACCGGATGGGGACTACAACCGGTCCGTGGTTACTTTCGTCGGGGAGCCGGAACCGGTTGTCAATGCAGCAGTTGCGGCCACCGGCGTCGCAGTACGCCTGATCAATATGCGTCTCCATACGGGAGAGCACCCGCGGCTTGGGGCGGTCGACGTCGTTCCGTTCATTCCCATCCGCGGAGCGTCACTGGAGGATTGTGTCAGGCTGGCGGAAGAATACGGAAAGCGTGTTTCCCGGGATTTTCACATCCCCATTTATCTCTACGAATACGCCGCGCGAAGTCCCATGCGACGGTCTCTTGCCGATATTCGCAAAGGAGAGTACGAGAATCTTGCCGCAAAGTTGAATGACCCCGCCTGGAAGCCCGATTTCGGCGATGCTCTCTTCAACCCTGCCTCCGGCGCAACGGTGACTGGCGCCAGGAAATTTCTGATCGCCTACAATGTCAACCTGAACACTCCCGACTCCGCCATCGCCCAGGAAATCGCCTTCCGGATTCGCGAGATCGGGCGGCCGAGGAAGGATCCTTCGGGTGCTGTCGTGAAGAATGAAGAAGGCGAAACAGTGCGGATACCGGGTTCGTTGAAGGCGGTCAAGGCCATGGGTGTATTCCTCCAGCGTTTCAACATCGCCCAGGTTTCGATGAACCTCGTCGATTTCGAAACGACGGGCATGCACACGGCATTCGAAGAAGTTCATCGGCAGGCCGCGGGGCTCGGAGCCGAGGCGACGGGAAGCGAAATTGTCGGACTTACGCCGTTGAACGCAATTCTTGCGTCGGGCAGATATTATGCCAACACATCCGGCTCCGGCCGGCGGACAGAAGACGAGCTGGTTGCGACTGCGGTCGAACATCTCGGTCTGAGTCAGCTTGAGCCCTTCAACCCCGCCAAAAAGATCATCGAGTACATGCTTTGATTTCGGTCTCGCCCCTAATGAAGAGGAGAAATTGATGCTCATCGAAAATTCTGTCGCAGGATTTATCGAGGAAGTCGCATCGTCCTCGCCGGCGCCGGGAGGCGGAAGCGTTTCAGCGTTGGCCGGTGCGCTCGGAGCCGCGCTCGCGTCGATGGTCTGCCGTCTGACGATCGGAAAGAAGAAGTATGCGGAGCACGAGCCCGCGATGAAAGCGGCGCTCGGCAAGTGCGAAGCCCTGAGGCCGAAAATTGCGGCCCTCGTCGAGGAAGACGCCCGCGCGTTCGACGGGGTGATGAGGTCGTTTGGGATGCCAAAAAATACGGATCAGGAAAAATCGGAACGGGAAAGAAAGATCGAAGAGGCAACGCAAGCCGCAACGCTGGTCCCCTTGCGGCTCATGGAACTCTGCGCGGACGCAATCGAGTTGACCAAAATTGCCGCGTCGAACGGCAATCCAAATTCAATCTCCGACGCGGGCGTTTCGGCTCTTCTCCTTCAGGCGGCTTCTTCCGGCGCCGGCCTGAACGTACGGATCAACATCGGATCCATCCGCGACGGGGCGTTTGTGCAGAGTTGTCGGAAACGGATGAACGCCGCGGCAGGACGAATCTCTCGCACCTCCGCAGAGATCTCAGGGATTGTTGAATCCGTCCTGCCCAACGGCTGACGCTACCATTCACCCACGATCCAGCTCAAAGCGGAGATTGCCGCCGTATCCGAGCGGAGCCGTCTCGGACCGAGAGAGACAGGGACAAACCCGCGGGCGATCGCAGACTCCAATTCCTGCTCCGAAAATCCTCCCTCCGGCCCGATTGCCACGAGAACGGATTTGGCTTTCGCATGATGCGCCAGCACGCTTCCGAGAAAGTGCGACTGCTCGGTCTTTTCGTGGGGCAGGAGACGAAGAGAATATTCGCCCGCATGCTCGACCAACGCCCGGAAATCCGTAAGAGCATAAATGCTCGGAAGATGACTACGGCCGCATTGCTTCATCGCGGCCAGGGCGATTTTTTCCAGCCGCTCATGCCGTTCGTGACGGGGGATTGTCCGTTCGCAGTGAAGAGGGATGATGGACCGCACACCGAGCTCAGTCGCCTTTTCGACCACGACCTCCACGCGGGAGGGATTCTTCAAGAGGGACAACGCGAGCGTGATATCGACCTTGGGCTCTCCATGCCGCATGGTCGTCCCGAGGATCGTCCCCTCGACGGAGTCCTTGCGGACCTTCGTAATCATTACCTCAAACATCGTATCGTCGCCATCGCTGACCCAAATGTGGTCGCCGGGTTTCTTCCGCAGAACCCGGATGCAATGACTGAACTCCTCATCACGAAGGACCAGGGAATCTCCGCGGACGTCACCCTGCCGGACGTGGAAATATTCGCCGTTCAAAACGATGCACCAAAGTCTATGAAGAATTCCCCGACCCCCGCATTGTTCAGCGCAAATTCCGGTCGGACCACCACGCCGTACGGGAGGATGAATTGAAGCCCGGCACCATAGCCGCTCAGGAATTGCCTGTTCCAAGGCGATTGATTCCGGTACCACGTCTGCCCCACGTCTGCGAAAATTCCGAGATACAATCCGTAGCGAAGAGTGTTGAATTGCGGGATGGGAATAATGTCGGCCTGGATATAACGGGGCGAGAAGATGGGGATCCTCAATTCGACGTTCCCTCCCAGAATGTCCTCTCCTTCCATCACCTCGCTGAAATATCCGCGGAGTCTTTCGTCGTAACCGTAGAACACGTGGCGGTACGTGGGAACCGACCCGCCGACGGTAAAGCTCCCGAACGACCGGAATCCCAGCGCGGCATCCTGCCAGACGGGAATGAACGTGCGCAGGTCGAAGCCGTACGTCAGAATATCGACGTCCGTCCCCCCAAAACCGCTCTTCATCACTGAGAGCGCCGCAAACGACCCGTCGGTTGCGTACTCCCGCACGTCCCGGCTGTCGTACGTGTACCGCACGCCGAACGTCGGGAATGCGTCTCTCCCGGATGGAGAAAGAGACCTTCCGAGGAGAGGGTCCGAAACCTGCCAGACCTCATATCCCAGCGTTCCGACGAGCGTTTGATACAACCCGAAACGTTCGCCAAGGGAGAGTGACAGAAAGGAATTTTTCTGGAGATATTCTCCTCCAACATCGCTTAAGCTGTGAAGGTTCTGATATCCTGCTTGAAGCCGGAAGAAGACATCGTCTCCGTCCGTGAGCTTCGGATTTTGGTAGACGAGGGACACCCACTGATCGTACCCGAGGGCAAACGAGCAGGAGAGCTTCTCATTCCTTCCTCGAAAATTTTGATGGACGATTCCCGCTCCGTAAAAGATTTTCTTGATGTCCCGATACCGGAACCCGAAAACAGGATACGGAAAGATGTACCATCGTTCCGACACGGTAACGTAAACCGTAGCTGCCTTTTCCTCGGCGGTGTACGTTATATCCACCTTGTTGAACAGACCGAGGTTGTAAATATGATGCTCATCGTCGTCAATCGCCGCTTGCGTGAGGGTGTCCCCGACCTGGAGCGCCATCTCCCGCAGGATGACGCGGTCCACCGTCGTTTCATTTCCCCGAACCTTAATTGCCCTGACGATCAGGACAGAGTCGCCGGGTGCCGGGACACCGGCCCATGCGGAGACCGACAGGGCTGCGTGGGCCGCCATGCTTCCAAATGTCCATCGCAGGATCACCCCACGAAAAAACCCCCGCCGGCAATGCGGCAAGGGGTTTCGTGAGTCGACTGAAAATTCAGCGGATGAGCCTTCGGTGGTCAACGGCAATGCAATGATCCATGACGACGCGGACTCCTCCGTGCTCGGCGCGTGCCGCCTCTTTCTCGTTCACCACCCCCAACTGGAGCCAGAGCGTCTTCGCGCGAATGCGCAGCGTACCATCCACGACCGGCGCAATCTCCTCCGGATTGCGGAAGACATCGACGATGTCGATGGGCTGTCGGATTGATTCGAGGTCCGGGTAACACTTCATTCCGTGCACCTCGGCGTATCGGGGATTCACGGGATAGACTTTGTAGCCCTTCTGCGCGAGGAATTGCGCAATGCTGCCGCTGTCCCTCCACGGCTTGGGGGATGCTCCCACCACGGCGATCGATTTCGCCGACTCGAGGATCCCTCGGATCACGCTGTCGTCCTCAATCGGCATGGGCGGCGTTCGATGCAACCACCTCTTCGTACGATTCAACCGGTGGACACGAGCAGACGAGATTCCTGTCGCCGTACGTGTTGTCGATCCTTCCGACCGAAGGCCAGAATTTATTCGTCAGAAGGTACGGCAGCGGGTATGCCGCCTTTGTTCGGGAATACGGATGCGTCCACGAATCGGCGGCGATCATGCGGGCCGTGTGCGGGGCGTTCTTCAGAACGTTATCATCCTTCGACGCGTGTCCGTCGGCAATTTCCTGAATCTCCTTCCGGATCGAAATCAAAGCATCTGTGAACCTGTCGAGTTCCGTCTTGGACTCGCTTTCTGTCGGCTCAATCATCATCGTCCCCGCAACGGGGAAGGAGACCGTCGGCGCGTGGAACCCATAGTCCATCAACCGCTTGGCGATGTCTTCCACTTCAACCCCAAACTCCTTGAATTGCTTCATGTTCAGAATGAATTCGTGCGCCACCCTCCCTTTTTTTCCCTGGTACAGGACCGGGAAATGTTGCTCGAGCCGCGCCTTCAAATAATTTGCGTTCAGGATGGCGTAGCGCGTGGCGTCGGTCATTCCCTGCCCCCCAAGCATCTTCATGTACCCGTATGAAATGAGAAGGATGCTGGCGCTCGACCAGGGAGCCGAGGCAACAGCCGGAATCGATTTGGAGCCCCCCGTGTTCACCGCGAAGTGGCCGGGAAGATACGGGGCGAGCGCCTTTGATACGCAAATGGGACCCATGCCCGGACCGCCGCCGCCGTGCGGGATGCTGAATGTTTTGTGGAGATTGATGTGGCATACATCCGCCCCGATGAGCGCAGGGCTGGTCAAGCCGACCTGTGCGTTCATGTTTGCCCCGTCCATGTACACCAACCCGCCATTTTTATGGACGATGGAACAGATCTCCTGGATTCGTTCCTCGAAAACGCCATGGGTTGATGGATAAGTGACCATCAGTGCCCCGAGCGAGTCCGAGCAGGATTCGGCTTTCATCCGGAGGTCGTCGACATCGATGTTCCCCATTTCATCACACTGGACGACGACAACCTTCATTCCGGCCATGACCGCGCTCGCGGGATTCGTTCCGTGGGCAGACGACGGGATGAGGGCAATGTTTCGATGCGGCGCCTTGTGGTCGGCGTGGTAGGCACAAATCACCAGCAGGCCGGTGAGTTCTCCCTGCGCCCCCGAATTTGGCTGCAGCGACGACGCATGAAGGCCGGTAATTTCGCAGAGCATCCGCTCCATTTCCGCAAAAACGGTCCGGTAACCGGAAACTTGTCCTGCCGGGGCAAAGGGATGGATCGACGAAAACTCGTCCCAGCTGACGGGCATCAGCTCGGTCGCAGCATTCAGCTTCATCGTGCACGAACCGAGCGGAATCATCGAATGGACGAGCGAGAGGTCTTTGTTTTCAAGCCCCTTGATATATCGCATCATCCCGTGCTCGGAATGATACGATTGAAACACGGGATGAGTCATGAACGGACTCGAGCGACGAAGCGTTTCCTGTATCGAGGTATTGGTACGCGTTTGATGCCTGAGATTCTTCTTCGACCGTCGCGCGGATCTGAATACGTCCGTGAGAGCGTCAACATCCTCCTTCGTCACCGTTTCGTCCAACGAGATCCCCACCGCCGAGTCTCCGACGGTTCTGAGATTGTAACCGTGCGCGAGAGCGGCCGCGAGAATCTTTTTCGCTTCCGCCTTGCCCGAGGTCTCGATCCGAAGAGTATCAAAAAAGAATTTGTGGGTGAGACGAAATCCCAGCTCCCCGAGACGCGACGCGAGCACCGCCGCCCGTTCGTGGGTTCGCGCTGCAATACGCCTGATGCCCTCCGGGCCGTGGTAGGCGCCGTAGAATCCGGCCATGATCGCAAGCAACGCTTCCGCCGTACAGATGTTCGACGTCGCCTTCTCCCGTCTGATGTGTTGCTCGCGGGTTTGGAGCGTCATGCGATACGCGGTCGACTCCTGGGAATCGACGGAGACGCCGATGATTCTGCCCGGCATCGACCGGATGTATTCCTTCTTCGTTGCGAAGAAGGCGGCATGCGGACCTCCGAATCCGAGGGGGACTCCAAAGCGTTGAGAATTTCCGACGGCGACATCGGCGCCGAATTCGCCGGGCGGTTTGAGCATTGCGAGGGCGAGCAAATCGGTCGCGACGACGACTTTCACTCCCGCCTCGTGCGCGAGATTGACGAAAGGTCTGTAGTCGAGGACCTCTCCGTCTTCCGCAGGATACTGGATTAACGTTCCGAAGAACGTGTTGTCGAAACGAAATGTTGTGTGGTCGCCGCGAACGACTTCGATGCCCAGGGGAAGAGCCCTCGTCCGGACGACGTCGAACGTTTGCAGAAGGCAGCGGTCCGAAACAAAAAACCGGTTCGTCGGATGCCCGTTGGACCCGTGCCGGGCAATGCCGAAAAGCATGGACATGGCCTCGGCAGCCGCAGTTCCTTCGTCGAGAAGCGAAGCGTTTGCCACTTCCATCGCGGTCAAATCCATGACCATCGTCTGGAAGTTCAGGAGCGCTTCGAGCCGACCCTGCGCGATCTCCGGCTGGTAAGGCGTGTACTGCGTGTACCACCCGGGATTCTCGAAGACATTGCGCTTGATGACGCTCGGTACGATGGTTCCGAAATAACCCTGACCGAGGAGCGACTTGACAACTTTGTTTTTCCCTGCTATCGCCCGGACGTGGTTCAAATATTCATGCTCTCCCAGCCCCGCCGGGATTTTCAAGGAGTCGGCCCTCCGGATCCGGGAAGGTATCGTATCGTCGATGACGGCCTCCAGGGAATCTGCGTTCATAGCGGCCAGCATCTCGGACACCTCGTCGGCCCGCGGCCCTATATGGCGGTCCTGGAATGCGCTTTCATTTTCAGGGTACATAGTCATGTGACAACGGCGTCTTTGGTCTGGGTATCGTTTTGCTGAATCCTCTCAATTGCCTGCGCGGCCGCGGCCTGCTCCGCCTCCTTCTTGCTCCGGCCCGTTCCGACTCCCACACTTTGCACGCCGACGAAAACTTCCACCGTAAAACGCCGTTCATGCTCGGGTCCTTCTTCCCGGACGACGGCGTAGCGCGGAATGCCAAGAGAGTGCCCCTGCGAATACTCCAGGAGCGCACTCTTGTAATTGTCGTCCGTCAGGGCGGCGGCGATGATCGTGTCATCGTGCAGCATCGTGCGGTAGATGAAACTTTGCGCAGCCCGATGGCCGCCGTCGAGGTACAGCGCTCCGATGACCGCTTCGAGCGCGTCGGCAACGATCGAATCGGACCCGCTTCCGACGGACTGCGCGGCGCTGATGCTCAGAAGAAGATAATCCCCCAGCTGGAGCTCCTTCGCCTTTTGCGCCAGGATCTTGCGGTTCACGAGACGGGAGCGGAGTTTGGTCAGATTCCCTTCTTCCATGCCTGGATATTCT
>Ga0335080_10006887_pt1 | contig 11759 bp, 7 predicted proteins | sample Lox_Sample_34_FD_206720 | JGI IMG/M metagenome (GOLD analysis project Ga0335080, IMG submission 206720) | Soil microbial communities from Loxahatchee National Wildlife Refuge, Florida, United States - Lox_Sample_3.4 | ecosystem: Environmental > Terrestrial > Soil > Wetlands | place: USA: Florida...
CGTGAGCGGGAGCGTCATGCACTCGACCAGGCCCGCGGCGCGAAGCGCGTCTCTCGCGCGCTCGGCGAGCACCCGCCCGCGCGGCAGCACCACCGGGGCGAGCGCAGCGGTCGGCAGCGTCGCAGGAATGCCGTCCAGGCCGTGGATGCGCGCCACCTCCTCGACCAGGTCGACCGGCCGCGCCAGGTCGTTGCGATGCGTCGGGATGCGGCAGGAGAGCGCTCCTCGGCCGGTGTCGCGCGCCGCGACGCCGACCCGCTCGAGCAGCGCGACCACCTCGCCGCGCGAGAGCGCCGTGCCGAGGAGCCGGTTTGCGCGCTCGGGATCGAGCGCGATCTCGTCGACCGCGGCCGGCGGCGAGCCCAGCGCCTCGACGACGCCGGGCGCGACGCTGCCACCGGCGAGCTCGGCGAGGAGCCGCGCGGCGCGGTCGGCGGCGCGCCGCACGCCCGCGCGGTCGATGCCGCGCTCGAAGCGGTACGAGGCCTCGCTCGCGAGGCCGAGCCGGCGCGCCGTGCGCCGCACCCGCTGCGGATCGAAGTGCGCGCTCTCGAGGAAGACGTCGGTGGTCGCCTCCCCCACCTCGGTCTCGACGCCGCCCATCACGCCCGCCAGCGCGATCGCGCGCTCGGCGTCGGCGATCACCAGGTCGCCGGGTGCGAGCGCGCGCGACTGGCCGTCGAGCGTCACGAGCTTCTCGTCGGGGCCGGCGCCCCGCACCCGCACGACGCCGCCGCGGAGCTTCGCGGCGTCGAAGGCGTGGAGCGGCTGGCCGAGCTCGAGCAGCACCAGATTGGTGACGTCGACCACCACGTTGATGGCGCGCAGGCCCGCGGCCTCGAGCTTGCGGACGAGCCACGCCGGGCTCGGCCCGACCGTGGCCCCGCGCACGAGCCGCCCGACGTAGCGGTGACAGCCCGCCGGATCGGCGATCTCGACCCGCCAGCTCGCGGCGGCCGGCTCTCCCTCCTCTTCGGGATCCGTGGGCGGGACGCGCACGGTGCCGCCGAAGTGTGCGCGCACCTCGCGCGCGATGCCGAGGAGCGAGGCGCAGTCGCCGCGGTTCGGTGTCAGCGCGACCTCGAGCACGGTGTCGCCGGCCTCGAGGAGGGGAGCGACGGGCGCGCCCACGACCGCGTCGGCGGGGAGCACCAGGATCCCCTCGTGCTCGTCCGACACGCCGAGCTCGCGAGCCGAGCAGATCATCCCGTTCGACACGACGCCGCGGATCTTGGCCTTCGCCAGCCGCTTGCCGTCGGGTAAGAGCGCGCCGGGGCTCGCGACGGCGACCTTCTGTCCCGCGGCCACGTTCGGCGCGCCGCAGACGATCTCGACCGGCGCGCCGTCGCCGAGGTCGACCCGGCACAGCGAGAGGCGGTCTGCGTTCGGATGCGCGGCGCGCTCGAGCACGTGGCCGACCCGAATCCCCGAGAGGTCGGGCCCGATGCGCTCGATCGACTCGACCTCGAGCCCGCCCTGCGTGAGGCGCTCTGCCAGCGCCGCCGCGTCCGGCAGCGGAATCCACTCGGCGAGCCAGCGCAGCGGGACGCGCATCAGAGCTGCTCCAGGAGGCGCACGTCGCCGTCGAAGAGCAGGTGGATGTTCGGGATGCCCCAGCGGAGCATCACCGCGCGGTCGAGCGTCATCCCGAAGGCGAAGCCCTGCCAGCGCTCCGGGTCGATCCGGCAGTTCTCGAGCACCACGGGGTGGATCATCCCGCAGCCGCCGGCCTCGATCCAACCGGACTGCGAGCAGGTCGCGCAGCCCGCGCCGCCGCACAGCAGGCAGCGGTAGTCGAGCTCGGCGGACGGCTCGGTGAACGGGAAGTAGGAGGCGCGGAAGCGCAGCTCCACCTCGGCGCCCATCATGTGCCGCTGGAAGGCATAGAGCACGCCCTTCAGGTCGGCGAAGGACACGCGCTCGTCGACCAGGAAGCCCTCGACCTGGTGGAACATCGGCGAGTGTCGCGGGCTCCGGTCGTGGCGGTAGACGCGGCCGGGGACGATGAAGCGGAACGGCGGCTCGCGCCCGGTCATCGCGCGGATCTGCACCGGTGAGGTGTGCGTGCGCAGCACGTGGCCACCCTCGACGAAGAAGGTGGCCTGCATGTCGCGCGCCGGATGATCGGCCGGGATGTTGAGCGCCTCGAAGTTGTTGTACTCGGTCTCGACCTCGGGGCCCTCCTCGACGGAGAAGCCGAGGCCGTGGAAGAAGTCGACCACCTCGCGCTCGACGCGCGTGATCGGGTGGATGGCGCCGCGCGGCGGCCGGCGCCCGGGCAGCGTGACGTCGAGCGAGCGGCCGAGCTGGCGCTCCTGCGCGGCGCGCTCGAGCTCCCGGCGCCGCGCGCGCACCTGCTCCTCGATGCGCGCCTTCGCGGCGTTGGCGCGCTCGCCCGCGGCCCCGCGCTCGGCCGGCGGCAACGCGCCGATGCCGTGCAGCAGCGCGGCGAGCGCGCTCTTGCGGCCGAGGAAGCGCGCGCGCACCTCGAGCAGCACCGGGAGGCTCGCGGCCTCCGCGATCGCGCGCTCGGCCTCGCCGGCCAGCGCCTCGAGGTTCCGCAGCTCGTCCGCCATGCCGCGCGCGGCCCGGCCTAGGCGAGCTTCGCCTTCGCCTGCGCCACCAGATCGGCGAAGGCCTGCGGATCCGACGCCGCCAGATCGGCCAGGTTCTTGCGGTCGATCTCGATCCCGGCAGCGGCCAGGCCGTGCACGAGCTGGCTGTACGACAGCGCGTGCTCGCGCGCGGCGGCGTTGATGCGCGCGATCCAGAGGCTCCGGAACTCTCGCTTGCGCTGCCTGCGGTCGCGGTAGGCGTAGACCCAGGCGCGCTCGACGGCCTCGCGCGCGACGCGGAACAGCCGGCTGCGCGCGCCGTAGTAGCCCTTGGCCTCGTCCAGGACGCGCTTGTGCCGGCGCTTTCGCGTGACGCCTCGCTTCACTCGGGGCATGCTCGTCTCTCCTCTGCGCCGCGCCCGCTAGGGCAGCAGCTGCTCCATCCGCCTGCGGTCGACGCTCGCCACCAGCACGCGCTTGCGCAGCCGGCGCTTCCGCTTGGCGTCCTTCTTGGTCAGGATGTGGTTCTTCCCTTCCTGCATCCGCGTGATCTTGCCGGTGCCGGTTCGCTTGAAGCGCTTGGCGGCCCCGCGGTGCGTCTTCATCTTCGGCATCTCACGACTCTCCCGCGGCGAGCGCGTCGCCCGCCGCCTTGTCCGGTCCTTCGCCCTCGGCCGCCCCGGCCTCCTGCTTCGCGCGCTCCCGTTCGAGGCGCGCGATCGCCTCGCGGTTCGGGACCAGGATCATCGACATGAAGCGGCCCTCGAGGCGCGGTGAGTTCTCGACGTTGGCGATGTCGGCCAGGATCTCCTTCACCTTGTTCAGCTGCTCGAAGCCCAGGCTGGTGTGCACGATCTCGCGGCCGCGGAACATGAGCGTGATCTTGACCTTGTCGCCCTCGACCAGGAAGCGGCGCGCGTTGCGCAACTTGAAGTCGAGGTCGTGGTCGTCGGTGCGCGGGCGGAGCTTCACCTCCTTCAGCGTCGCAGCGTGTGCCTTGGCCTTGCTGGCTGCCGCCTTCTTCTTCAGCTCGTACTTGTACTTCCCGTAGTCCATGATGCGACAGACGGGCGGGTTGGCTCCCGGCGCCACCTCGACCAGGTCCAGGCCCTGCTCGACGGCGCGCTGGATCGCGTCGTACGGCGTCATCACACCGAGCTGTGCCCCATCGACGTCGACCACGCGGATCTCTCGCGCGCGGATCCGCTCGTTGATGCGGGCCTCGTCCTCGGGTCGCGTATCGCGCTCTCGCTTCGGGTATCGGATGCTCAATCCTCCGCGGGACCGGGTCGTTCGGGCGCCGTCCAGGGGCCTCGCCGCGAGGCCGCCCGGGCGAGCTCCGCGACGCAGGCGTCGAGGGCGAGCGGTCCGTCCGCGCCCTCCGGGCTGTGGCGGCGGCGCGGGGTGACGGTCCCGTTCGCCACCTCCTGGTCGCCGATCACCAGCATCACCGGGATCTTCTGCAGCTCCGCCTCCCGGATCTTGTAGTTCAGCTTCTCGTTGCGCTCGTCGAGCGCGGCGCGCAGGCCCCGCTCGACGAGCGCGCGCTGCACCTTGGCGCCGTAGTCGGCGTGGCGCGCCGCGATCGGCAGCACGGCCACCTGCACGGGCGCCAGCCAGAACGGGAAGTCGCCGGCGGTGTGCTCGATGTAGATGGCGAGGAAGCGCTCGAGCGACCCGAGGATCGCGCGGTGCAACATCGCCGGCTGATGCTCGGTCCCGTCGCGCCCGACGTAGCGCAGGCCGAAGCGGCCGGGCATCGCCATGTCGACCTGGAGCGTCGAGAGCGTCCAGCTCCGCCCGAGCACGTCCTCGAAGTCGAACTCGACCTTCGGCGCGTAGAAGGCGGCCTGACCGGCCTTGACGCCGCACTCGAAGCCGGCGCCGCGCACCGCCTCGAGGAGCGCGTGCTCGGCGCGGTCCCAGTCGGCGGGATCGCCGAGGAAGCTCTCCGGGCGGGTCGAGACCGCGACCTTGACGCCGCTGATCCCGAGGTCGCGATAGACCTCGGCCGTCATCGCGAAGAAGCGGTCGATCTCCTCGGGAACCTGCTCGGGCTCGCAGAAGATGTGGGCGTCGTCCTGCGCCATCGAGCGCACGCGCGAGAGCCCCGTGAGCGTGCCGCTGCGCTCGTTGCGATGCAGGCGCGAGAATTCGGCCAAGCGCACCGGCAGATCGCGATAGGAGCGCTTCGCCGACAGGTAGAGCTGGCAGTGGCCGGGGCAGTTCATCGCCTTCACGCCGAGCTCCTCGCCCTCGTCCCCCTCGAACCAGAACATGTCGTCGTGGAACTCCTGGTAGTGGCCCGAGGTCTTGAAGAGATCGGCGCGGAAGAGCTGCGGCGTCATCACCTCCTGGTAGCCGTACTTGGGGTAGAGCGAGCGGATGTATCCGACGAGCCCGTTGTAGAGGACCATGCCCTTCGGGTGGTAGAAGGGGGAGCCCGGCGCGAGCGCGTCGATGTGGAAGAGATCGAGCTCGGCGCCGAGCCGGCGGTGGTCGCGGCGCTTGGCCTCCTCGATGCGCGCGAGATGCTCGTCGAGCTCCTTCTGGGTCGCGAAGGCGGTGCCGTAGATGCGCTGGAGCATCGGGTTGCGCTCGTCGCCCCTCCAGTACGCGCCGGCCACCTCGAGGAGCTTCACCGCGCCGATCTGGTCGGCGCGCTGCACGTGCGGCCCGCGGCAGAGGTCTTCGAAGCGGCCGTGCCGGAAGATCGTGATCGGCTCGCCGGCGGGGATGTCGGCGAGGCGCGACAGCTTGAGCTCCTCGCCGAGCGCGGCGAAGCGGCGCTCGGCCTCCTCGCGGGTCACCTCCTCGCGCTCGAACAGGGTCTTCTCGGCGAGGATGCGGCGCATCTCGTCCTCGATGCGCCCGAGGTCCTCGCTGGTGAAGGGCCGGTCGATCCGGAAGTCGTACTGGAACTTCTCGGAGTGATCGCTGCGCCCGACGTCGATCTGCACCGACGGGAAGAGGCGCTTCACGGCGTCGGCCATCACGTGCTCGGCGGAGTGTCGGATCACCTCGCCGGCCTGCGGATCGCGGGTCGTCACGATCCGCACCTCGGCGTCGCGCTCGAGCGGCTGGCGCAGGTCGACCAGCCGGCCGTCGACCAGCCCCGCCACCGCTGCGCGCGCCAGACCCGGTCCGATCTGCTGCGCCACCGCGAGAACCGTCGAGCGCGACGGCATCGGAAGCTGCCTGCCATCCGGCAGGCGCACCTGGATCTCGCTCATGAACGGGCAGATTGCATGACTTGGGCTCGTCGGCTTGCTAACGCGGGTATGCGGTGGTTGCTGAGCTGCAGCACGTCCTGATGAACTTCGCTCGCCTTCGGCTCGCTGCGCGCGCCCTTCGGGCGCTTGCGGCTGGTTGGCACGGGCGGGATTGAACCGCCGACCCCTACCGTGTCAAGGTAGTGCTCTCCCACTGAGCTACGTGCCAGAAATCGATCTAACGTGGCGCAGTCGATACCGATTTCGGTCGCGTTCGTCAAATGCGCGGCGCCCCCTCAGGGCGCCTGGGACGGAGGCTCGGGAGTCGCTCCCGGAGGCGGCGGAGCGGTGGGCGGGGGCGAAGAGGCCGGGCTCGCAGGCGGCGCCGGGTGGCTCGCGCTCGACCCGGGCGTGACGTCGATCCGGACCCGCTCGCCCTCGGCGCCGCGAAGCGCGAGCCCCATGGAGTCGCCGACGGAGTGGCGAAGGCGCTCGACCAGCGCGTCGGGTGCCTCGTCCGTATCGACGCGCGCGAGCACGCGGCCGTGCGAGAACTCGACCGGGCGCACCGAGCCGCCGCGCTCGCCGAGCGCGCGCCGGAGCTGCTCCCAGGTGCCGTAGCTCTGGATGCCTTCGAGATCGACCTCGAGCGAGTGGCGCGCGGTGGGCGGCGGCGCGGCCTTCACGAGGCCCGCCTTGGCGAGCCGGCTCCGGATGCTCCCGCGGTCGACCTCGACGTCGACCAGGACCTCGTACTCGCGGTCCACGCCCGGCTCCTGGATCAGCAGCGCCGGGTGCTCGCCGCGATCCTCGACGATGTGGAAGCGCACCGCGTAGCTCTCGAGGTCGGAGCCGAGCGCGTTCTTGAGCGCCGCCGGATCGGGCGGCGGCCCGGTCTCCTGCGCGACCTCGGAGGCCACCTGGAGCACGCCCTCGCGCACGCCCGCCTCGAGCGCAGCCTGGCGCGCGGCGCCTCCGCTCGGCCGCCCCGCCGGCGCCGCACCGACCGACTGGATGCTCTCGAGGTCGGCCGCGCCCGCGCGCCCGGGCACGGCGAGCGCGGCCGCGAGCACGAGCGCCGCGGCCGCCGCGCGGCCCTTCAAAGCACCCGCTCCGCCACCCGTCGGCCGAAGAGCGCGTCGAGCTCCTGCAGCAGCGACTCGTTCGGATCCACCGACCACCCTTCCGAGAGCGCGATCACCGTCTCGCTCTCGCCCGGCACCCGCACGTGCAGGAGGACCGGGCAGTCCCCGCGATGGTCGCCGAGCGCGCGGCGCAGCGCGAGCAGCCGGTCGCGGCTGGCCTCCGCCGCGGTGAGGGCGATGTGGAGCCGGGTCGCGAGGCGCTCGGCGGCCTGCTCGAGCGGGACCGCGTCGCGGACCAGGATCTTCGGCGGGTCGCCCGCCTCGAGCTTGCCCGTCACGAGGAGCGGGAGCGGAGGGCTTCCCGCATCGGGCTCCGCGGCCGATCGCAGGAGCGCCCGCAGGCGCGTGTAGGGCTCCGCAAACACCACCAGGTCGAAGACTCCCTCGAGGTCCTCGAGCGTCCCGAACGCCATCGTCTGGCCGGCGCGCGTGCGCGTCTCGCGGAGCCCGGTCAGCAGCCCGCCGGCGCGCACGTCGCGCCCGTCGCGCTCGGCCGCGGAGCCCGAGCGCACGTCGCAGACGCGCGCCAGATCGGGAGCGATCGCGGCCAGCGGGTGCCCGGTCACGTAGAAGCCGAGCAGCTCCTTCTCGTAGCCGAGCCGCTCGCGCTCGGTCCAGGCGGCGACCTCGGCGAGGCGAGGCGCATCGCCCGCGGCAGCGGACGAGGCGCTGCCGAACAGGCTCGTCTGGCCGATCTCGCGGTCGCGCTGCGCCGCGGCGCCGCGCTCGAGCGCCGCGTCGAGCGAGGCCCAGACCGCGGCGCGGTTCGGATGCAGCGAGTCGAAGGCGCCGCACTTGACGAGGCTCTCCACCACCCGACGGTTCACCCGCCGCGCGTCGACGCGCTGGGAGAAGTCGAAGAGGTCGCGGAAGCGGCCTGCTTGCCGCGCCTCGGCGATCGCCTCGATCGCCCCCTCGCCCACGTTCTTCACGCCGGCGAGGCCGAAGCGGATGCCGCCGCCGGCCACGGCGAAGTCGCGCTGCGACTCGTTCACGTCGGGCGGCAGGATCTCGATCGCCTTGGCCCGCGCGTGCGCGATGTAGCGCGCCAGCTTGTCGTGGTTGCCGGACTCGACGGTGAGCAGCGCGGCCAGGTACTCGCGGGGATGGTTCGCCCGCAGATACGAGGTCTGGTAGGTGATCAGCGCGTACGCGGTCGAGTGCGCCTTCGGGAAGCCGTAGCCGGCGAACTCGGCCATCAGCTCGAAGACCTTCTGCGCCTTGTCGCGCGCGATGCCGTTCGCGAGGCAGCCCGAGACGAAGCGCTCGCGCTGCTTCGCCATCTCCGCGGGCTTCTTCTTGCCCATCGCCCGCCGCAGCAGGTCCGCCTCGCCGAGCGTGTAGCCGCCGAGCTTGTTGGCGATCTGCAGCACCTGATCCTGGTAGACGATCACGCCGAGCGTCTCGGCGGTCAGCTCCTCGAGCTCCGGCAGGAGGTACTCGACCCGGGTCAGGCCGTGCTTGCGGTTGATGAAGTCCTCGACCATGCCGGAGCCGAGGGGGCCCGGGCGGTAGAGGGCGACCAGCGCGATCACGTCCTTGAGGCAGTGCGGCTTGAGCTTGGCGGCCAGGTCGGTCATGCCCGGCGACTCCACCTGGAACACGCCCTCGGTGTCGCCGCTGCACAGGAGCTCGTAGCTGCGCCGGTCGTCGAGCGGGATCGCGTCGATCGAGAAGTCGACCTGGCCGCTCTCGCGGATCAGCCGCTCCGCGTCGGCGATGACCGTCAGCGTCTTGAGCCCGAGGAAGTCGAACTTGATCAGCCCGATCTTCTCGACGCAGCGCATGTCGTACTGCGTCATGATGTCGCCGGAGCGCGGATCGCGGTAGAGCGGCACCGACTCGATCAGCGGATCGGTGCTGATCACCACGCCCGCCGCGTGCTTCGAGGCGTGCCGGGTCAGGCCCTCGAGCTTGCGCGCGGTCTCGAAGAGCCGCGCCACCTGCCCGTCGCCCTCGACGCGGGCGCGCAGCTCGGGCGACTGCGCCAGCGCCTCGTCGAGCGAGATGCCGAGCGTGTCGGGCACCGCCTTGGCGATGCGGTCGACGTCGCCGAAGGGCATGCCGAGCGCGCGCCCGACGTCGCGGATCGCCGCCTTCGCCTGCAGCGTCCCGAAGGTCGCGATCTGGGCCACGCGCATCCCGTCGTGGTCGCCCGTTGCGCCGCCGTACTTGTCCGCCACGTAGCGGATCACCTGGTCGCGCCCGCGCATGCAGAAGTCGACGTCGATGTCGGGCATCGAGATGCGCTCGGGGTTCAGGAAGCGCTCGAAGATGATGTCGTACTCGATCGGATCGATGCCGGTGATGCCGAGGCTCCACGCGGCGAGGCTGCCCGCGGCCGAGCCGCGGCCGGGGCCGACCGGGATGGCGTGCCGGCGCGCGTAGTCGATGAAGTCCGCGACGATCAGGAAGTAGCCGGCGAAGCCCATCGACTGGATCACGCCGAGCTCGTGCTTCATGCGCGCCTCGTAGGCGCGATGCCCGCCCGGGATCGGCTCGTCCGCTTCGAGGCCGAGGCGCTGGCGCAGGCCCGCCCACGCCTGCTCCTCGAGCACCTGCTCGCGCGTCTTGCCGGCCGGCACCTGGTACTCGGGCAGGTGGTAGCGGCCCATCTCGATCTCGACCGCGCAGCGCTCGGCGATCTCGAGCGTGGCCGCCACGGCGGACGGGTGGTCGTGGAACAGCTCGGCCATCTCGTCGCCGTCGCGCACGTAGAAGCCTTCGCCGTCGAAGCGGAAGCGTTTGGCGTCGTCGACGTTGGCCGCGGTGCCGATGCAGAGCAGCACGTCGTGGTGCGTGTGGTCGCCCTGCTCGAGGTAGTGCGCGTCGTTGGTGGCCACCAGTGGCAGCCGCAGGTCGGCCGCCATCTTCACCAGCTCCGCGTTGACCTGATCCTGGGCGGGCAGGCCGTGGCGCTGCAGCTCCAGGTAGAAGCGGTCCGGGAAGATGCGCGCGAAGTCCTCGACCAACGTCCAGGCGCGCGCCGCGTTGCCCTCGAGGATCGCGCGCGAGACCATCGACGACAGGCAGCCCGACGTGGCGATCAGCCCGGCGCTGCGCGCGCGCAGCAGGTCGAGGTCGATGCGCGGCCGGTAGTAGAAGCCCTCGAGGTAGCCCTTCGAGACCAGGTACATCAGGTTGCGGTAGCCGGTCTCGTCCATCGCCAGCAGCAGCAGGTGGCTGATGGCGTCGAAGCCGCCCTCGTCGCGCTCGCGCCGCTCCTTGTCGAAGCGGGAGCCGGCGGCGACGTAGACCTCGCAGCCGAGGATCGGACGCACCCCGCGCGTCCGCGCCTGCTCGTAGAACTCGATCGCGCCGAACAGGTTCCCGTGGTCGGTCATCGCCACGGCCGGCATGCCCAGCGCGGCGGCGCGATCGAACAGCGGCCCGAGCTTGATGGCGCCGTCGAGCAGCGAGTACTGCGTGTGCAGGTGGAGGTGCGCGAACGGGCGGGGCATCGGCGCGCCCGCCCTATTCCCACTCGATGGTGGCCGGCGGCTTCGAGGAGACGTCGTACACCACGCGGTTCACCCCGCGCACCTCGTTGGTGATGCGGCTGGAGACGCGCGCCAGGAGCTCGTGCGGCAGCCGCGCCCAGTCCGCCGTCATGGCGTCCACCGAGGTCACGCAGCGCAGCGCCACGACGTGGTCGTAGCTCCGCTCGTCCCCCTGCACGCCCACGGTCTGCACCGGCAGGAACACGGCGAAGGCCTGCCAGATCGAGTCGTACAGGCCCGCGCGGCGGATCTCGTCGAGCAGGATCGCGTCCGCGCGGCGCAGGATCGCGAGCCGATCCGGTGTCACCTCGCCGAGCACCCGGATCGCGAGGCCCGGACCCGGGAAGGGGTGGCGCCGGATCATCGGCTCGGGGAGCCCGAGGCGCCGCCCCACCTCGCGCACCTCGTCCTTGAAGAGCTCGCGGAGCGGCTCGACCAGCGCGAGCCGCATGCGCTCGGGCAGCCCGCCCACGTTGTGGTGCGTCTTGATCGTGACCGACGGCCCGCGCACCGAGACGCTCTCGATCACGTCCGGGTAGAGCGTCCCCTGCACCAGGAAGTCCGCGCCGCCGAGCCGCTCCGCCTCGGCCTCGAACACCTCGATGAAGAGATGCCCGATCGTGCGCCGCTTCTGCTCCGGGTCGACGACACCGCGCAGCGCCGCGAGGAAGCGCGGCCCCGCGTCGACGCGTTGCAGCGGGATGCCGAGCCCCTCGCGGAAGGTGCGCTCGACCTCCGCCGCCTCGCCTTCGCGCAAGAGCCCGTGGTCGACGAGGATGCAGTGCAGCCGGTCGCCGATCGCGCGGTGCACCAGCGCCGCCGCCACCGACGAGTCGACCCCGCCCGAGAGGCCGCACACCGCCCGGCCCTCGCCCACCTGGGCGCGGATGCGCGCCACCGCCTCGTCGACGAAGGCGGCCATGCTCCACGAGTTTCCGCAGCCGCAGATCCCGTGCACGAAGTTCGCGAGGAGCTGGCCGCCCCCTTCGGTGTGCACCACCTCCGGGTGGAACTGCACGCCGTAGAGCGGCCGCTCGCGGTGGCGCAGCGCGGCGTACGGCGAGTGGTCGCTCGAAGCCAGCACGTCGAAGCCGGGCGGCAGGCGCAGCACGCGATCGCCGTGGCTCATCCACACCATGCGCTCGGCGCGCTCGTCGAGCCCCGCGAAGAGCGGGTCGGGCCGCTCCAGCTTGAGCTGGGCGCGGCCGTACTCGCGCTCCGCGGCCTTCTCGACGACCCCGCCGAGCACGTGGCAGATCCACTGGAGGCCGTAGCAGATTCCGAGCACGGGTACGCCGAGATCGAGCAGCTCGGCGTGTGCGAAGGGCGCGTCGCGGTCGAGCACGC
>Ga0335080_10006888_pt1 | contig 11759 bp, 7 predicted proteins | sample Lox_Sample_34_FD_206720 | JGI IMG/M metagenome (GOLD analysis project Ga0335080, IMG submission 206720) | Soil microbial communities from Loxahatchee National Wildlife Refuge, Florida, United States - Lox_Sample_3.4 | ecosystem: Environmental > Terrestrial > Soil > Wetlands | place: USA: Florida...
AGGGGTCGTGGTGGAACAACACGATCTGCTTGACGTTGCCTTCGCGGGCGACGTTGATCGCCTCGCGCCACGTGCTGTGGCCCCAGCCTTTATAGCGGGGATATTCGTCGGGCGTGTATTGCGCGTCGTGAATCAGGATGTCCGCGTCACGCACATACTCGCGGATCACATCGTCCAGCTTTGCGTGGCCGTGCTCCCGGTCGGTCGCGTAGACAATGACGGCGCCATCCGATTCGATGCGATATCCGCTCGCGCCCTGCGGGTGATGCAAGGGGAACGGTTGAACCCTTAACGCTCCGATCTCGACGGGGTCCGCGCCCAGATCAACGAACTTGCGCTTGGACGGGGCTTGAGCGAATTTGACGGGAAAATACGGGTCCGACATCTGGCCCGACAGCGCGTCCGGCAAGCAGCCCGAATAGCAGGCCGAATAGAGCGTAATCGATCGCGCGGGGTCATACAACGGCCCGAAGAACGGAAGTCCCTGAATGTGGTCCCAGTGGAAGTGGGTGAAGAAAAGATGGAGCGGTTGTTTCGGCTCGGCGGCCGGAGCCGCCTGCAGCTGGCCGCCCAGCCTGCGGATGCCGCTTCCGGCATCGAAGATCACCAGGTCGTCGTTGGGAAGGCGGACTTCAATGCACGAGGTGTTGCCGCCGTATCCGAGATTCTGGGCATCCGGCGTGGGGATTGAGCCACGCACACCCCAAAGCTTGAGTTTGAGACGCCAGGAATTCATCCTGTTTGCCCCCCGCGGGCCGAGCCAAGCTCAACCTGCCATCGCCTGCATTCGCTGCAGGTTTTCCAGCAACACCTGAAGCGAGGAAAATTGGGATCCGTAGGCGGTGGCCGGCTCGTCGTACCCTTTCAATTTGACGGTTCTCGACTGGAACAGATTGTTCAGGTTGGCCGACTTGGTAAGAAAATCGTAGGTGCCTTGGCCTATCAGAAGGTCGGTGGGAACCTCCTTGGTAGCCGATTCCAGGCGGAACGCCTTGTTGACGACGTCCCCCAGAGCCGTGTAGTCGGAGGAGGCGATGCTGCCCACGTTGCCTACCGAGGCCCACCCCGTGTTGATACCGCATCCGATTCGAATCGGAGCATCGAGTCCGAGATGGTCTTGCAGAGTGCCGGCTACTTGTACCAGCTTCGCGACGCTATCGAAGATCGAGCGCAGCTCTCCCAAATCCGGCTCTCGCTTTTTATGAAGCCAAACCGCCATGATGGCGTCGCCGATGTACTTCTGCGCCCAGGCGCCGCGTTCCTGGAGAGCCTTACCACCCTCGCGGAAGAACGAACCGCTAATTTGCGAGAGTTTCGCTGCGTCGACGCGGCGGGCCAGGCCCGTGAAGTCGCGAATGTCGACAACCAAGACAGAGATAAGCTTTTGGGCGAAAAAAATGTTCGTCGACTTGAGCTCCTCCGGTTCAGATTCCGGCGGAGGCGGCGCCTGTGCGGCCTGCAGCTGGTGAAACGTGAACTCATGACTGCCGATTGTGATCCGGTCGCCAGGGTGCAGGATGGTTGGGACGCAGATTCTGGCGCCGTTCACCAGCGTGCCGTTGCTGCTTCCGAGATCGGTGAGATAGAACTCGCCTGTTTCTGAACGCTGCAGCATCGCGTGGTTGCGCGACGCGAGATCGTCATCCAGGATGATGGTGTTCTTGTCGCTCCGTCCGATGCGGCAAATTCGATCGTCAGGAAGAGGAAACTGGTGTTTTTCTCCTTTGATCTCCGCGTCCAGATGCGCCGCTACATTCTCCATTCCCGTAAAACTCCTCCAGTCATCATAGCGGGAATTGAGCTAGACACTGTGGGCCTGCTTCCGGGCCACCGACAATGCTGCTACGCGGCCGGCGCCAAGGAGCGCGGTTTTGTCGTTGGTAATGACGCGGACAGGGATCGATTCCAAAAGAGCGCTGATCCGCCCCTTGGAGACGAAAGACTTCATAAAAGCAGGGCCGCTCAGCTTCTTGATGATGCGCGGCGCGATGCCCCCGCCCACGAACATCCCGCCGGTGGCGACCAGCTTCAGAGCAAGATTGCCAGCCTCGGCGCCATAGAGCGAGCAGAAGATTTCGAGTGCCTGAGTGCAGATCTCGGCTGTACCTTCCAGTCCGGTGCGCGACACTACGGCTGATCCGTCGCCCGCGGCAATCTGCTCCGCCAGCCACGACGGCTCCGGGTAGCGCCTGGTATCGCGCAAGAACTGATAGATGTTGAACAGCCCTGGACCGGAGAGCACACGCTCATAGCTGACGTGCTCATAGCGCTGCTGCAGATACTTGAGAAGATCCATCTCGAGTTCATTACGCGGCGCGAAATCGACGTGACCACCCTCGGATGGAAACGGGCGATAGTCGCCGTCTTCTGCCAGCAACCCTGCCTCGCCCAGCCCGGTACCGGCCGAAATCAGGCCGCGGTTTCCGGTCGGACTAGCGGTCCCCTCATTCAACGTCACGAAATCGGCAGGCTGCAGGACCGCGATGCCGTGGGCGTTTGCTTCGAGATCGTTGATCAGATGCACCACCGGCAGACCAAGCTCGGCAGCCAGCTCTTTTGACTCAACGATCCATGGAAGGTTGGGGGTCTCGGCGCGGCCGTTCCGGACAGGTCCGGCAATTCCGAAGCAGGCGCTCTGGAACTTTTGCTTGTTTTTCGCGAGAAACATCCGCGCGATCTCTTCGGGTCCCTTGTGCTGGCGGCTGGGGAACACCTCGATCACGACCGGGGTCAGATGAGAAGGGTCGCCCTCGAAGAAGGCGACCCGGGTGTTGGTGCCGCCGATATCACCGGCTAAAAACATACGGAGTGCTCCGTGAACTATGCTCCGGCGGTCTTGGTGTCAACGTGATCGCGCAGCGGCGGAGGGTTGTACCAATGGCGGCCATCCCTGGCCAGGAGCTCATCGGCTTCTTCCGGACCCCATGTGCCGGCCGGGTAATTCGGGAACTCACGCGGTTCGAGCGCGCCCCATACGTTCTGGATCGGGGCGACAACGTTCCAGGCTGCTTCCACCATGTCCGACCGCTGAAACAGCGTTGCGTCACCGAGCATGCAGTCGTACATCAGACGTTCATAGCCGGTTTGGGGCGTCGCGTTGAAGTAATCGGTGTAGTTAAACGCCATGTCCACGCCGCCGAGCTGGACCACGGGGCCGGGAATCTTCGCGCCGAAGCTCAGCGAGATCCCCTCATCGGGCTGAAGATGAAGAACCAGCCGGTTGGGCTCGAGCTTCTCTACCGCAGTCTTCCGGAACAGCAGGAACGGAGCGCGCTTGAATTGGATCACGATCTCCGTAACGCGCTTGGCCATCCGCTTTCCAGTGCGGACGTAGAACGGAACATCCGCCCAGCGCCAATTGTCGATGAACAGCTTGACCGCGACGTACGTTTCCGTCCGCGACGTTGGCGAAACCATCGGCTCCGTGCGATATCCGGCCATCCCGCCGTGATTTGCGCCGTACTGTCCGCGCACGGTGCGCGTCAGCACGTCCTTGTCGTGCAGCGGCTGAAGGGCCCTCAGGATCTTCGACTGCTCGTCGCGAACAACGTTGGCCTCGAACGAGACCGGGGGCTCCATAGCTGTCAGGCAGACCAGCTGGAACAAGTGATTGGGAAGCATGTCGCGCAGCGTGCCGGCCGTCTCGTAGTAGCCGCCGCGCTGCTCTACGCCAACGGTTTCCGCCGCCGTGATCTGAACATGGTCGATATAACGCCGGTTCCAGATCGGCTCGAAGATGCCGTTGGAGAACCGGAAAGCCAAAATGTTCTGGACCGTTTCCTTTCCCAGGTAGTGATCGATGCGGTAGATCTGGTGCTCGTCCAGAACTTTCTTGATGTCGATATTCAGCGCGTGGGCGGTCTCGAGGTCGCGGCCGAATGGTTTCTCGATAATCACGCGGCGCCAGGTGCCGTTTTCCTCGTTGACGAGCCCGGCATCACCCAGCTTGTGGATGCACGTCGAGAAGAAGCCCGGCGCGGTAGCCAGGTAGTAGAAATAGTTGCCGCGCGTGCCATGCTCTTTGTCGGCATCGGCCAGCATCGCCTTCATCCGTTGATACGCGGCCGGGTCGCCGAAATCCCCCGACAAATAGTACAGGCGCCGCGAGAACCAGTGCCACAGGTCGGGATCGACCTTGCCCGTGGCGAACTGGTTGATCTCTTCGCTGCACTTCTTGCGGAAGTCTTCAGTGCTCATCTCGGGCCTGGCAAACCCGATGAGCGCGAATTCCTTGGACAGCAGATTGTCCTTGGCCAGATTGTAGAGCGCCGGGATGAGCTTTCTCTTGGTGAGGTCGCCCGATGCGCCGAAGATCACCATTGCGCAGGGGTCGCCCGGGTCGCCTGCGGACTTTTCGGTGGGCGGTATCAGAGTATCAGTCGCCATTGGTTGCCTTCCAGAATTTAATTTATTCCGCCGTGATAAAGGAGATGCGGGGGCGATCTAGCCGCCCGCCGCCTTCTCGATGTGTCCGCCGAATTGGAACCGCATTGCCGACAGGACCTTGTCAGCGAATTCATCCTCGCCTCGCGAGGTGAAGCGCTGATACAGCGATGCGCTGAGCACCGGGGACGGCGCTCCCTCGTCAATCGCGGCTTGCAACGTCCAACGGCCTTCGCCGGAGTCGGACACGCGGCCCGAGAACTTCGCGAGCGAGGGCTGCTCGAGTAGCGAGATCGCGGTCAGATCCAGCAGCCAGGAAGCCACCACGCTGCCGCGGCGCCACACTTCTGTGATATCGGCGAGGTTGAAATCGTACTGATAGTTCTCCGGATTTCGCAGCGGGGTCGTCTCGGCGTCCACTTCGCGGGTCTTTTTGCCGGCATTGGCCTTGTGCAGGATATTCAGGCCCTCGGCGTACGCGGCCATGATGCCGTACTCGATGCCGTTATGAACCATCTTCACGAAATGGCCCGCGCCGCTCGCTCCGCAATGCAGATAGCCTTCCTCGGCCGTTCCGCCGACTTTCTCGCGTCCCGGCGTCCGGTCCACGTTGCCTCGTCCGGGAGCCAGCGTCTTGAAGATCGAATCGAGGTGCTTGATGATGTCCGGCTCTCCGCCGATCATCTGGCAATAGCCGCGGTCCTTCCCCCAGATTCCGCCGCTTGTTCCGACGTCGGCATAATGGAATCCTTTGGCCTTGAGCTCTTTCGCGCGGCGGATATCGTCGATGTAATATGAGTTGCCGCCGTCGATGATGATGTCGCCCTTACTCATGCGCGACGTCAACTGATCGAGTTGGCTGTCCACCACGGCAGCCGGCACCATCAGCCAAACGGCCCGCGGCGTCTTCAGCTTCTTGACGAAATCGTCCAGCGAATCGGACCCGACGGCGCCTTCGCTTGCGAGCTGCATCACGGTGTTGTGACTCATGTCGAAAACGACACACTCATGCCCGCCTTTGATCAACCGGCGCACCATATTCGCGCCCATCCGCCCCAAACCGATCATGCCTAGTTGCATAATTTTCTCCTGTTTTCCTTCCAATTCCGCACTACGGATCACGACGCCCGGATGTGGATTACATTCGGACGCCGTGCCGCCGCGCGCTCACACAGGCAGACACGCAGGCCTGCCGGATTTCAGCTACGACAGCGCCTTCTGAACAGCACCCTGCAATGTTACCAAACCACTCTCGACATCGCTCAGGTGAACCCGCAACGCGCGGCGGTTCCGCTCCGCCAGAACCTGGAAGTCGCCTCGCGCTTGCGCGGCCTTCACCGCGCCGAACGTGTACTTTTGTCCGGGCACTGGAAGATCGGCTTTGTCGTCGCACGTCACCTGCAGGAACACTCCGCTGTTCGGTCCGCCCTTGTAGGCCTGACCGGTCGAATGCAGGAATCGCGGGCCGAAGCCGAGACAGGTCGCCACCTTCTTCTTGTCGCGCACGGCTTTGCGGATCGACTGTAGCTTGTCTTCATGCGGCTGGTTCATCTCGATATAGCCGAGAAGGCCGAAGTAGTCGCCCGCGCCGAGGCGGTTCAAATGGGCTTTCAGGTACCCCGCTAGAGATTTGTCGCTGCCCGCAGCCGAGGCTAGGGCGGCTGCGTTCTTATCGTCGGTGAACAGCTTCACCCCTCCTTCGGAGAGGATCGGCGATTCATCCGGCAGCTTTCCGGTCTTCTCGTATTCCGAAGTCAGCTTGCGAGTGGCGATCTTGCTGGCTTCGACATCCGGCTGATTGAAAGCGTTGATACCGATGACGGACCCGGCTACAGCCGTGGCGATTTCCCAGCGGAACATCTCCTCGCCAAGATTGTAGATATCGTCGATTGCGATGCGCACCACCGGATGACCGGCTTTTGCAATCGCCTCCACGGCCGCATCCTGCTGCGGATCGAATCCCTTGTCGGTACGAATGTAGGCGAACACGCGGTCCTTGCCGTACACGTCCGGCGAGCCGAGCGCCTCGCGATCGACTGGAATCAGACCCTTCCCGTCTTTTCCGGTAGATTCGGCCATAAGCTGTTCGAGCCATGCGCCCAAATCGGAAATCGGCGGCGAAGTGATCAGCGTCACCTTGTCCCGCCCCTTGCGCGCCGCCGTTCCCAGAATCAATCCGAGCACGACGCCCGGGTTCTTGTCCACAGGAACGCAGGGCGAACAGGATACCGCCATCACGTCCGCGCGATCGAGGAACTTCGCAGCGTCGATGCCCATCACCGCCGCCGGAATCATTCCGAAATTCGACAACGCGGAGTAGCGGCCGCCGATGCTTGGAAGGCCGTGATAGATGTGATGGAACCCGTCGGCCTCGGCCACCTTCTCGAATTTCGATCCCGGATCGGTGACCGCGATGAAGCGGCTCCCGACCTTGTCGGCGCCGACGACCTGCTTGACTCGTTCATAGAAATACTGCTTGAAGATGTTGGGCTCGAGCGTCGATCCCGATTTGCTCGACACGATGAACACCGTCTTGGCAAGATCGACCTTCTGCTCGAAGGCTTTCACCTGCGCGGGATCGGTGGAATCGAGCACATGCAACTCGGGGAATCCGTCGATTTTGCCGAAAGTCATTTTCAGCACTTCGGGGCACAGGCTCGATCCACCCATACCGAGCAGCAGCGCGTGCTTGTAGCCGCCCTGCTTGATCTCGCTGGCCAGGTGGACGAACCGGTCCTGATGCGAGAGCTGATCTTCGGTGATGCCCATCCAGCCGAGCCAGCTGGCCTCGTCGGAATTGGTCCACAGGGCCGCGTCCCGGCCCCACAGCCGGCGAACTTTGCCGGTCATCTTCCAATCGTCGACGGTCGCATCAAACTCCTTCTGAACGTCGGCGGGGAGCGTGTAGGTTTGCGGATCGACATGCGCGCCGGCCGCGACTTTGCATTTTGCGTCCACCGAGTTCAGCATCTTGTCGAAAGGCTCGGCGAACAGCTTCACGGCCTGTGTGCGGCAGTCGTCGGTGACTTTCGCCATCGAGATGCCGACGGCGGCGAGCGTGTCCATCACATCGTGCGCGGTGTCGAGGTCCGCTTCCAGGCTGGCTTTCGGCTTGCCATGATCGCGGAACGCATCGAAAGTGGCCGGAGGAATCGTGTCGACTGTGTCCGGCCCGATCAATTCTTCCACGTAGTAGACGTCGGAGTATGCCGGATCCTTGGTGCTGGTGCTGGCCCAGAGAACGCGCTGCGTCTGCGCGCCTTTCTTTGCCAGTTCCTTCCAGTCAGCGCTCGAAAAGATCTCCTTGTAGCGCTGGTAGGTGATCTTCGCGTTGGCGATCGCGACCTTACCCAGGAGGCTGCGGAGCAGGCTGCGTTCGGTCGCATCATGCGCGGTCTTCAGCCGGGTCTTGACGATCGAGTCGACCATGCTATCGATGCGGCTGATGAAGAAGCTGGCCACGCTGGCAACGTGGCTCACATCGCCGCCGGAAGCGGCGTATTTCTTCAGACCGGCGATATAGGCAAACGCCACCTTTTCGTACCAATCCAGCGCGAAGAGCAGCGTCACGTTAATGTTGATGCCTTCGCTGAGGCACGTTTGAATCGATTCGATACACTCCGGGGTTGCCGGAATCTTCACCATCAGGTTCGGCCGGTTCACGGCTTTCCACAGACGCCGCGCGTCTTTGATGGTGCCTTCGGTGTCTTTCGCCAGGAACGGCGAGACCTCGAAGCTCACGTAGCCGTCGCGCTTGTTCGTGCGGTCGTACACCGGCCGAAGAACGTCGGCTGCATCTTGAATGTCCTTGATCGCCATGCGCTCGTAGATCGCGTTGGCGTCCAGGCCCTTTTCTTTCTGGAGCTCGACCAAGGCTTCGGTGTAATCGGTGCTGCCCGTGATGGCCTTTTCGAAAATCGCGGGATTCGATGTGACGCCGCCCAGGCCGTCTTCGTCGAGCATTCGCTTCAGATCGCCGCTCGAGATCAGGCTGCGCCGGATGTAGTCCAACCAGACCGATTGCCCGTACTTGCTGAACATTTCCTTCAACGGATTCGTCGCTGCCGGTGTTGCTGTTGTAGCACTCATGCTGAACCTCTCCTGTTTCTAATGTCTCGTTCCGCCGTCCTGAGCCAAGATCAATGCGCTTTCTTGATCTCTTCCTTCGCGGCCGAAATGACGGCTTCGGGGGTGAACCCGAATTTCTTCTGCAGCTCTTTCAACGGAGCCGACGCGCCGAACGTCTTCATGCCGATCGCGCGGCTGGCGTAGCGATCCCATCCGAAGGTGGACGACTGCTCCACGGAAACCCGCGCCTTGACGCTCGGTGGAAGAACGCTGTCGCGATATTCCTGCGGTTGGTGATCGAACAATTCCCAGGACGGCATACTTACTACGCGCGACTTGACTCCCTCGGATGTCAACTTCTCGTGCGCTTCGACGCACAAGCCCACTTCACTTCCGGTTCCGATAAGGATCACGTCCGGCTTGCCGTCCTTGGCGTCCGCAAGTATGTATGCGCCTTTGGCGACACCCGATGCCGCTCCATACTTGGTGCGATCGACCGTGGGCATGTTCTGGCGCGACAAAATCAGGCAAACGGGCTCGTGCTTCATCTGCATGATGGCACGCCATGCTTCGGCGACCTCGTTCGCGTCGCCGGGCCGCAGTACGATCAGGCCGGGGATGGCGCGCAGCGAGATCAATTGTTCCACCGGCTGGTGCGTCGGCCCGTCCTCGCCGACGCCGATCGAGTCGTGGGTAAAGATAAAGATGGTCGGCAGCTCCATGATAGCGGCCAGGCGGATCGGGTTGCGCGCATAGTCGCTGAAGATCAGGAACTGCGATCCGTAAGCGCGCACCTTCGAGAGCGTCATCCCGTTTAGGATCGAGCTCATCGCGTGCTCGCGAATCCCAAAGTGCAGATTGCGGCCGTGATAGTTGTCAGCCTCGAAATCGCCGGCCCCTTCGAAAGTCAACCGTGTCTTGGTGGACGGAGCGAGGTCAGCCGATCCGCCGATCAGCCACGGCACGTTCTTGGCGATCGCATTCAGGACCTTTCCTGAAGAATCGCGCCCGCCCGCGCCTTTCGGATCGGCCGGGAAATTCGGAATGTCTTTGTCCCAACCGGCCGGCAGGTCCCGCTTCTGCATCTGTTCGATCTGCGATGCGAGATCGGCGTGCTTGGCTTTGTAGTCGTCGAGCAACTTGAACCACGCGTCGCGCCCGTCTTTTCCGCGCTTGCCCATGGTGGCCTGAAAATGCTCGTACACGCCGTCGGGAACGTAGAATTTTTTGTCTTCGGGCCAGCCGTAGTTGCGCTTGGTTAAACGGATTTCTTCGTCGCCGAGAGGCTCGCCATGCGCGCCGCTGGTATCCTGCTTGTTCGGGGCGCCGTAAGCAATGTGGCTGTCCACGATGACCAAGGTCGGACGATCGGTCGTCTTGTGGAACGTGTCGAAGGCGCGATTCAGCCGTTCGAGATCGTTCGCGTCGCCAACCCGAAGTACGTTCCAACCATAGGCGATGAACCGCGTCGCGACATCCTCGGTGAACGCCAGCGCCGTGTTGCCCTCGATGCTGATGTGGTTGTTGTCGTAGATCCAGCACAGGTTGCCGAGCCTGAGATGCCCGGCCAACGACGCCGCTTCGCCGCTGACGCCTTCCATCATGCAGCCGTCGCCGCACAGCGCATAGGTGCGGTAGTTGAACATCTCGAAGCCAGGCCGATTGAAGTGCGCCGCCTGCCACTTGCCGGCGAGCGCCATGCCGACGCTGGTCGCCACGCCCTGTCCGAGCGGGCCGGTGGTCGTCTCCACTCCCGAGGTCCAATGATATTCGGGATGGCCCGGGCACTTGCTGTCGAGCTGACGGAAGCGCTTCAGGTCGTCGAGCGAAACGGTCGGCGTGCCTAAACGCTCGTAGGCCGGATCCACCGCCGTCACCTTCGTCAGATGGAGTACCGAATAGAGCAGCATCGACGCATGGCCGATCGACAATACGAACCGGTCGCGGTTCGGCCAGATCGGATCCGCGGGATCGAACTGCATCTGATATTGCCAGATCGCGTACGCCACGGGCGCCATCGCCATCGGCGTGCCGGGGTGCCCTGAGTTCGCTTGCTGCACTCCGTCCATCGAGAGAGTGCGAATGGTATTTACGCAAAGCGTATCGATCTCACTCATTCGCTCGCGCTGCGCTATTGCGGATGTCGACATCTTTCCCCCTTACGTGTTCGGATACACAACGGAAAACGATTCTATAACGAGAGCAGGCAGAGCGGCTAGTTGGCGGCCGCTTTGCTCGCTTTCAAAAGCTCTTCGGCGCTATTCACGCCATAGGAGCTAAACCACGGTTTGGCGGCCAACAGACACTGGTTCACGGACTCGATGTTTTTGAGACCGTCCACTTTCAGCCAACTTTCCAGTGCGCTGTAACCGCCCTTGGCGTAAACCGGGACGCCGTCGAGCCAGGTCGCGCGTCCACAGAGTACACCAGCAAAATTCACATCTGCTTCCGCCATCCAATGCAACTGCTCGGTGAAGCGCTGATTGGTCACGCCGGCGCTCAGATAGATGAACGGCTTGGTGGCGAGCTGCGCCACTTCATGACAGATGCGGAAAACGTCCGCTTTCGTGTAGGCTTTCTGCCCGTTGAAATAACTCGATCCCTCGGCGAAGGCCATGTTGACCGGAATCTCCACCTTCAGCACGTCGACGCCATACTGATCTTTCGTAAACTCCTTCACGCTCTCGCCCACGACCTTCGGTTTTTTCTTGGCGTACTCGAAGCCCTTCTCGTCCGCTCCGGCCTCGTCATAGCCGACGAATTCAAGAAAGAAGGGAACATCCAGCGCCCGGCATTCGGCCCCGACTCGCTCAACGAAAGCGTGCTTTTCATCATTTATTGATGCATCTTCAAACGGAGTGTAATAAAGCAGCACCTTGACCGCGTTCGCGCCCATGTCCAGAATCCGTTTCGCCGACAGATGCGGCAGCAGATCGGGTCGCCGGCCTGGCTGCGTGTTGTCGTAACCGCTCTCTTCGTAGGCCAGCAGCAGACCGCAGTTTTTGTCGCGAACCTTCGCGGCTTCCAATCCCCACTGCGGATCCAACAGGATTGCGCTGGCATGAGGAGTCAAGACTTTGGAAACCGCGACCTTGAACTCGCTCATCATCTGATCGGTAACCTGATCACCGGAAATGCCTTTGCCTGAACCGATCGCCTTCTGTAACGATCCCCGCTGATCGATCGCGGCGGCGGCAATCACGCCGCGTTCATTGGACAGCGCCTGCAGATGTTTTATCTTTCCTGTCGTAGGTTTGGTTGCCATGGAGACTCCGCTCTGGGATTGTATCCCAATAACCACCCACTGT
>Ga0335080_10006890_pt1 | contig 11758 bp, 8 predicted proteins | sample Lox_Sample_34_FD_206720 | JGI IMG/M metagenome (GOLD analysis project Ga0335080, IMG submission 206720) | Soil microbial communities from Loxahatchee National Wildlife Refuge, Florida, United States - Lox_Sample_3.4 | ecosystem: Environmental > Terrestrial > Soil > Wetlands | place: USA: Florida...
CGCTCACATCGACAGCGCAACCAGGCGCTGCCACACTGGCTCGAGCACTACAACACGCGGAGGCCGCACAGCTCGCTCGGGGACCGGCCGCCGATCAGCCGCGTTCACAACGTCTGTGGGTAGGACAGTTAGCTACTCGAGGTCGAGCGCGGCCTTGCGCACGCGGGTGAAGCCGGCGGCGCCGAGCACGCCCGCGTCGTAGAGCCGCGTGAGCCAGCCGTGACCGCTGTTCGGGTCGGCCTCGCTCTCGAAGCTGCCGACCGCTGCGAACACACGGCCGTCCCGGAAGTCCCACTCCTCAATCTCGTCGTGATTGCCCTCGACGTCTTCGCGGAAGGCCTCGAGGTCCGAGCCCAGCCGCTCCTTGACCGTCGAGAGCCAGTGCTCGCGCGGGTCCCGGTCTGGATCGACGCCGCAGCGGACGAGGAGGTCGTCGTGGATCTCCTCCAGGCCGATGGCGTCGAGGTAGCGCTCCGCCTCGGCCCAGTCGGGCGCCTCGCCGGGCTCCAGCGCGACCAGCTCGACGAACAGTCCGGCCTCCTGGGCGCGGGCAAGCGTCGCCTCCGCGGCCGAGCGGTCGTACTCGCGGTCGAGCGCGTGCTCGAGCTCGTGCTCGGGCAGCGTCGGCGTGTCGTCCGCCTCGCTGTAGTCGCGCTCGGCGGTCAGGTCGAGGTACGGCTCGCCCTGCTCGTCCTCGGCGAGACGGGAATCGACGATCTGCCAGCTGATCGGCGCGCCGTCCTCCAGGGTGCTGAGCGTGTGCCCGGCCGTCGGCGCATCGTCCCGGTAGCGCCTGAAGGCGCCGAGCTCCTCGCGCCCGTCCGGGTGCCGGAGCCGCAGCCGGTAGCGCGCCGGCTTCAGGGAGATGCGCAGCCCGTCCAACCGCTCCACGAGCCAGTCGCGCCCGTCATAGCGGACGACGGCCCCCGGTACGAGCGGCTCCTCGCTCGTGTACGGGTGCACGCGCTCGTGCCCCGAGCGGCTGACGTGCACGAGCTCGTAGCTGGTCGCCACGCGGGAAGCTTAGAGGCGGTTTGGCCAAGGCGGGCGGGAGTCTGGTGCTCCAAGAAGGTGCGTTGAACGGCCGCACGCGCGAAGCCCGCACGGCCTTCTCGGCGTCGCAAGCGACCGCCTTACCGGCCTAGACTCGTCCCATGCTCGTCTGCCCGAGCTGCGGGGCCGAGAATCGCCAGGGCGCGCGCTTCTGTGACGCGTGCGGTGCGGCGCTCGCCGATCCGGCGCAGGCGCGTGAGGTGCGGAAGGTCGTGACGGTGCTCTTCTGCGACGTCACCGGCTCGACCGCGCTCGGGGAGCGCATCGACCCCGAGAGCCTGCGCCGCGTGATGGCGCGCTACTTCGAGACCGCGAAGGCGATCGTCGAGCGGCACGGCGGCACGGTGGAGAAGTTCATCGGCGACGCCGTCATGGCCGTGTTCGGCGTGCCCGCCGTGCACGAGGACGATGCCCTCCGAGCCGTGCGCGCCGCGCACGAGCTGCGCACCGGGCTCGGCGAGCTGAACGAGGAGCTCGAGCGCGGGTACGGCACGCGGCTGGAGCTCCGCATGGGCGTCAACACCGGCGAGGTCGTTACAGGCACCGAAGAGCGGCTCGCGACCGGCGACGCCGTCAACGTTGCCGCCCGCCTCGAGCAGGCCGCGGAGCCCGGGGAGGTGCTCCTCGGCGAGGAGACGCACCGGCTCGTCCGCGATGCGGTCGACGCCGAGCCGATCGAGCCGCTGGCGGCGAAGGGCAAGGCAGAGCGGTTGCAGGCGTACCGCCTCGTCTCGGTGCTCGCGGCCGCTCCCGAGCGCCGGCAGGACGTGCCGATGGTCGGCCGCGCACGGCAGCGCAAACTGCTGGAGGACGCCTTCGCCGCAGCCGAGGCCGAGCGCTCCTGCCACCTGTTCACGATCCTCGGCACCGCGGGTGTGGGCAAGTCACGCCTGGTCGACGAGTTCCTGCGCGGCCTCGCCGGCGCGACGGTCGTCCGCGGCCGCTGCCTCTCCTACGGCGAAGGGATCAGCTACTGGCCCGTCACCGAAGTCGTCAAGCAGCTCGTTCCGGACGAGAACGAGAGTGCCGCTCTCGCGCCGATTCTCGGTGAGGGTGCGGCCGAGTCTCCGGACGAGATCGCCTGGGCCTTCCGCAAGCTGCTCGAGTCGCGCGCCGCCGAGCGGCCGCTCGTGGTGGTTTTCGACGACATGCACTGGGGCGAGCCGGCGTTCCTCGATCTCGTCGAGCACGTGGCCGACCTCAGCCGCGGCGCACCGATTCTCCTGCTCTGCATTGCACGGCCCGAGCTGCTCGATCAGCGCGCGACCTGGGGTGGCGGCAAGCTGAACGCGACAAACGTCCTGCTCGAGCCGCTGGCGCCGGAGGAGGCAGACGAGTTGCTCGAGGCGCTCACCGACGGGATCGCCGGCGACCTGCGCGAGCGGATCCTCGAGGCCGCCGGCGGCAACCCGCTCTTCGTCGAGGAGATGGTCGCGATGGCTGCGGAGGAGGGCGGCGAGATCACAGTCCCGCCGACGATCCAGGCGCTGCTCGCCGCGCGTCTCGACCAGCTCGAGCCGGCCGAGCGCGGCGTGCTCGAGCGAGGAGCGGTCGAGGGGCTCGTCTTCCACCGCGGCGCCGTCGCGGCGCTTACCCCGGAGGAGCAGGTGGACGGCCGGCTCGTGACGCTGGTGCGCAAGGACCTCGTCCGCCCCGAGCAGGCCGTCCTCGCCGGTGACGACGCTTACCGGTTCCGCCACCTGTTGATCCGGGACACTGCGTACGAGGCGCTGCCGAAGGCCGCCCGCGCCGAGCTCCACGAGCGCTTCGCCCTCTGGCTCGAGGAGCACGGCGCCGCTCTCGTCGAGCTCGACGAGATCCTCGGCTACCACCTCGAACAGGCCTACCGCTACCGGACCGAGCTCGGCCCGCTGGACGAACGGGCAGAGGCGCTTGGCGCCCGGGCGGCCGAGCGCCTGCTGCGCGGCGGCGAGCGGGCGGAGGCTCGCTCGGACGACGTGGCCGCCGAGCGGTTGCTCGGCCGTGCGGCGGAGCTTTTGCCGGAGAACGCACCCGGGCGGCGGCAGGCACTGGCTTCCCGGGCGCACGCGGTCTCCGAGCTCGGCCGCTTCGCCGAGGCGGCCGAGCTGCGCGAGCAGGCCGTCGCCGCGGCCGAGGCCACCGGGGACGAGGCGCTGCTCGCCCGGCTCACGCTGATCCGGATCGAGGCCGAGATCCAGTCCGATCCCGACGCGACGATGGTCGACGCGCTCGCTGCCACGCAGGGGGCGCTCGCAACGCTGGAGCGGCTCGGCGACGAGCACGGCGCTGTGTGGGCACTGCGCCTGATCGGCTGCTTCCAGGCCTGGCTCGGGCGAAGCGGGGACGCGGAGCGCACCTGGTTGAGCGGTCTCGAGCGTGCCGCCCACGCCAACCCGCGGGCGCACGACGAGATTCTGGGGTGGCTCCTCTGGGAGACGTGGTGGGGGCCGGAGAGCGCCGAGGACGGGCTTCTCCGCTGCGAGGAGTACATCCGCCAGATGGGCGTGTCGGGCTCGCGACGCTTCGAGGGAATCGCGTACGACCTCGGCGGCGTGCTCAAGGCATATCTCGGCCGCGTCGACGAGGGCAGGGCGGACATGGCGACCGGCCGCGGGATCCTGCGCGACCTGGGCGACGTGATCTGGTGGGCCGGCGCGGCGATGCTCGAGGGCGAGCTCGAGTTCGCGGCCGGGGACCCGCAGCGTGCGTACGACGCGCTCACCGAGGGCCAGGAGGCTCTGGCGGCCCACGCCGAGACCGGGTATCTGGCAACGACGGTCGGCATGCGTAGCCAGGCCGCGCTGCTGCTCGGGCGGGAGGACGAGGCGCTCGAGCTGGCCGACGAGGCCGAGCGGCTCGCGCAGCGGGACGACTTCGAGCCGCGCAGCCGCATCACGCTCGTGCGAGCCCGGGTGCTGGCACGCCGCGGCGATTTCGAGCGGGCGGACGAGCTGCTCGCGGAGGGAACGCGGATGGTCGAGGGCACCGACTACGTCTTCCTCTACATCGATCTCCACAGGGCTCGTGCCGAGGTCCACCGGCTTGCGGGCAGGACGGACGACGAGCGCGAGGCGCTCGAGAAGATGATCGCCGCCGCCGAGCAGAAGGGCCATCTGCTCGCTGTCGAGGAGGCTCGGGCCCGGCTCGCCGAGCTCTGACGGCGTCACCGCCTCGTCACCCGACTTGACCAACCGCGTAACCCATCGCCGCCGCGAGGTCCTCTAGCGTCGCGCGCGAGCGCCGCACCCCGGCGGCGCTGTCAAGGGGGCATAAGGAGGAGCTGCATGTCACGCAGGAAGCGCTACTTCGCCGTGGCCGTGCTCGCGTGCTTCGGCGCCGGCGCCGGCGTTCTCGCCGGAGCGGGTGCAGGACCGCCGGAGTCGCCGAACCTCAGCAACGTCCCAACTGCGAACACGAAGTCGGAGGGCTACGCACCGGCGAGCAAGCTTTCGGTCGAGCTGCGGCAGGCCGCTGTCGCGCAGGGCTCGACGAAGCTCGAGAACCCCTCGGCGCCGATCGCCTACTACGGCTACGACAGCGACGTCGTCAACGCGGCGGGCGAGCCGCAGATGGTGCCGACGGCGTCGAACCCGACGCACGAGGCGCACAAGACCGAGCCCGACAAGAACACCTTCCTCGTCTTCAAGCACAGCCTGGCGGGGGCGGACCCGACCTACTACTACGGGACGCACTTCCTCTTCCAGGGCCACGAGTCCGGAACGCCCGGCTACATCACCCGGATCAACCTCGACGCCGACGCTGCGCATCGCGTGACGCTGCTGGCGACGAAGGACTCCACGGGCGCGGACCTCAAGACCATCGACGGCTCGACGTGGGACCCGTGGGCGGAGCGGCTGATCTTCACGACGGAGATCTCAGCCGGGCCGGGGGCCTACTCGGCCACGCCGGACTACCCGTCGACCGTCGTGCCCCTCGTCGGCTCGCTGGGCAATGCCGCCTACGAGGGCGTCCAGAACGACAGGGACGGCAACCTGTGGCTCAGCGAGGACGCCAGCGGCGCGAACAAGCCCGGCACGGTCGCCAAGGTGCCGAACAGCTTCGTGTACCGGTTCATCCCGGAGAGCAAGGGCGACCTGCTCCACGGCAGGCTGCAGGTGCTGCAGGTGCTGAACGACGCGGGCGCGCCGATCACGAGGGCCTCGCAGACGCCCTTGAACTCGCCCGACCAGGTCGCGCTCCACACCTACGGGAAGAGCTTCGACACGCGCTGGATCACGATCCACAACACCGCGACAGACGGCACCGCAGCGTTCGACGTGAACGCCGCCGCGACCGCGGCGAACGGGACGCCGTTCAAGCGGCCGGAGAACGCCGCGTTCCGGCCCGACGGCAAGTTCCGCCAGTACTACTTCGACGAGACGGGCGACACGAACTCGACCAGCGTCGAGAACCCGATCGGCGGCTGGGGCTCGATCTTCGAGCTCAGCCAGAAGGAGCCGTCCGCGAGCACGGGCACGCTCACGCTCTTCTACAAGGGCGACGCGGCCCACGCGGGCTTCGACAACACGACGTTCATCTCGAAGGATCAGGTCACCTTCGTCGAGGACGCGGGCGACACGCTGCACGGCCAGCGGAACGCGCTCGACTCGGGCTGGCTGTTCAACGTCAACACCGACTACTCGAACGCGAACAACCAGCCGCTGCGCTGGCTCGCCGAGGGTCGCGACCCGTCGGCGACGATCGACTCCGGCGTTTCGGGCCTCGGAAACGAGGGCGACAACGAGATCACCGGGGCGGTCGTCTCCAACGGCGATCCCGGCCCCGACGGCATCCTCGGAGCCAAGGCGCCGAAGCTGTGGAAGGACGACTGGCGCTGGTTCTACACACAGCAGCACGGGGACAACTGGACCTACGAGGTCATCCCCGCAGATCTGGGCCACTAGCCAGGTAGCACCGCGAGGGCCTGGGCTGCGGCTCCCAGGCCCTCCGGGCTCAGGCGGCCAGCGTCGTGGCGCCGGCCGGTGAGCGGCGGTAGAGCGAGACCGCGAACACCTGGCGGATCGTGCTGACCGCCGCCGAGAGCGCGAATCCGCAGAGCAGGCCGAGGACCAGCATCGTCTTCGCGATGGTCGAGTGGGCGTGGCCGCCGAAGAGCAGCCTCGCGTCCAGGTAGAACAGCAGGCCGGGGACGACCAGGGCCAGACGGAGGGCGCCGAGCCCGCCTGCCTCCTCCTGCCAGTCGGCCTTCGCGAGGGAGAACGATCGACGGCGCGCCTCGCCGGCGGCGATGCCCTCCACGGCGATCAGCGGGATCACGAAGAAGGTGGCGAAGCTCCAGGCGACCTGCGCCGCCTGCCCGGCCCACTTCAGGCCCTTGATGCTCTCGACGAGGCTGATCACGAGCGAGGCGACGAGCGCCCACGCGGACCAGCCGGCGATCGGCCCGAACCGCGACCAGGCGAGGCCCATGGCCTCCCCGAACGACGGCTCCTGTCCGTCCAGCGCGTCGTCGGCAGCGCCAGCAAGCGCGACGTTGAAGAAGATCCCGACGAAGGTGAGCGAGTAGACGCCTGCCAGCACCAGCGGCACGAACAACACCCAGGGCCCGCTGACGGCGTAGAGCCACGCGCCTTCGAAGATCCAGAACAGGGTCACGAGCACCAGGCAGAGCGTCGAGACGACCGGGAACCAGAGCAGCGCCGGGTTGGCCCGCACCACGTCGAAGCTCGCGCGCATCAGCCTGGCTCCGTCGCCGAGTCGCATCGATCCCGCATCGGCGGGCTCCAGGGGAAAGTGCAGCCCCGAAAAGGGGTATGTCACAGTGACGCCGTGGCCGGACCGGCGGTCGAGACGCAGGGTCTCTCGAAGACCTACCCCGGCGACGTGGTCGCGCTCGCCGGGCTCGACCTGCGCGTCGAGCGTGGCGAGGTCTTCGGCTACCTCGGCCCGAACGGCGCCGGCAAGAGCACGACGATCCGGCTGCTCCTCGACCTGATCCATCCGACTGCCGGCCGCGCGTCCGTCCTGGGGCGCGACTCACGCAGCGACGGCGTCGAGGCCCGGCGCCGCACCGGCTACCTCCCGGGCGACCTGCGCCTGAACGACCGGATGACCGCGCGCGAGCAGCTCGACTCGCTCGCACGACTGCGCGGCGGCGTGGACGAGGCGCTCCGCGCCGGGCTCTGCGAGCGGTTCGGCCTCGAGCTCGACCGCCCGATCCGCCACCTGTCGAAGGGCAACCGCCAGAAGGTCGGTCTCGTCCAGGCGTTCATGCACCGGCCGGAGCTCGTCGTGCTCGACGAGCCGAGCGCCGGGCTCGACCCGCTGCTCCAGACCGAGCTGCGCGAGCTCCTTCGCGAGACCGCCGCCGAGGGCCGCAGCGTCTTCCTCTCCTCGCATTCGCTCGACGAGGTGCAGCACACAGCCGACCGGGTCGGGATCATCCGCTCGGGCCGGCTCGTGGACGTCGACGCGGTCGAGCGGCTGCGCGAGCGCGCCGTCCGCCACGTGACGATCGTCTTCGCGGAGGCCCCGCCGGATTCGGCGGCCCGGTTCGCCGGGCTCGACGGCGTCCGCGTCGAGAGCGTCGAGGGCAGCGTCCTCCACCTGGCCGCCCCCGAGCCGGCGATGGACGCGATCGTCAAGGAGGCGGCGGCGCACCGGATCGTCGACCTGGTCTCGCAGCCGGCCGACCTCGAGGAGATCTTCCTCGGGATGTACGAGGAGCCCGATGGCGGCTGAGCTCGCTCGCCGAGGGCTGCTCGACCACCGCCGCGCGCTCGCCGGCTGGTGCATCGGGGTGATCGGCTACACGTCGCTCCTGGCCTCGATCTTCCCGTCCTTCAAGGGCTCGCCCGACCTGCAGCGCCTCGTCCAGCGCTACCCCGACGCGCTCAAGCAGCTCTTCGGCATCGGGCAGGGCGGCATCGGCACGGGGGCGGGCTACCTGGACGCGGAGCTGTTCAGCCTGATGCTGCCGCTGCTCGTGCTCGTGCTCGCGATCGGCTCGGGTGCCCGCACCTTCGCCGGCGAGGAGGACGCGGGCCGGCTCGAGCTTGTGCTCAGCTATCCGCTACGGCGGCGCGACGCGGTGTTGGCGAAGGGCGCGGCGCTCGCAGCCGAGGTGGCGATCTTCTGCGTCGTCGCGTTCGCCTCGCTGGCCGTGCTGAGCGTGATCGCCGGGCTCGACCTCGACACCGGCCGGCTGGCGGCGGGGATCCTCTCGCTGGCCGTGCTCGGGCTCTTCTACGGCTGGCTGGCGCTGGCGGTGGGCGCTGCGGTCCCGAGCAAGGTGCTCGCGCTCGGCATCGCTGCGGGCACTGCGGCGGTCGACTACCTCGTCGGCGGCCTGCACGCGCTCGCCGCCTGGCTGAACCCGTTTCGCGTCCTCTCGCCGTTCTGGCTCGTGGGCCAGTCGCCGCTGCAGAGTGGCGTCGACTGGTGGGGCATCCTGGTCGTGCTCGGCGCCGCCGCCGTGGCTCTTGTGGCGGGCGCCCTGCTGGTGGAGCGGCGCGACCTGCAGACCCCGTAGATTGCGGGCGTGCGGCGCGGGCTCCTTCCGCTGGCGGCTCTCCTGCTCGTGGCGGCGGGCTGCGGCTCGTCGAAGCGGACCTTCTCCGCGAACGTGACCAACCCCTGGTTCCCGCTGAAGCCCGGTTCGATCTACGTCTACCGCGGGGTCAAGGACGGCAAGCCCTCGCGGGAGGTGATGACGGTCACTGACAACGTCCGCATCATCGACGGCGCTCCGGCCAGGGCGATCGACGACGAGCTCTTCCTCGCCGGCGCGCTCGAGGAGAAGACGACCGACTGGTACACGCAGGACAACGACGGGAACGTCTGGTACTACGGCGAGAAGACGGCCGAGCTCGATCCGAACGGGAAGGTCACGTCGACCGAGGGCACCTGGCTCGCCGGCGTGAACGGGGCGAAGCCGGGGATCTTCATGTTCGCGCACCCGAAGGTCGGCCAGTCGGCCCAGCAGGAGTACTACAAGGGCCACGCCGAGGACCATTTCCAGGTCCTCCAGCAGAACGTGCACGTCACGGTGCCGTACGTCTCTGCGACGCAGGCGATGCTGACGAAGGAGTGGACGCCGCTCGAACCGGGCGTGATCGATCACAAGTACTACGTCCGGGGCGTCGGAACTGTGCTCGAGCAAACGGTCAAGGGGCCGGAGGAGCGCAACGAGCTGACCGGGTTCTTCCAGAAAGGCCAGTGATGGACGAGGCCCGGCTCGAGCAGCGCGACGAGGGCCTGACCGCCGTGACCGACGGCTGGTTCGTCGTGAACGTGCGCGACGGCCCGTGGGTGCACAACGAGGTGCTCGGCGCGGCGGCAATCTTCGAGGGGGAGGAGGCGCCCTTCCAGCAGCTCGGCTTCACGCTCGGCGTCCTCCAGCCGGGCCAGTCCGGCGGGATGTACCACCGCGAGTCGAACCAGGAGGACTTCCTTGTCCTCGCCGGCGAGGCGCTCGCGATCGTCGAGGGCGAGGAGCGGCCCCTGAAGGCCTGGGACTTCCTCCACTGTCCACCGGGGACCGATCACATCATCGTCGGCGCGGGCGACGGTCCCTGCGTCGTCTTCATGACCGGCGCGCGGCTGGTCGAGAAGGAGGTCGTCTACCCGCGCTCGGAGGTCGCGCTACGCCACGGGGCCGGCGTCGAGGCTGAGACCAGCGACCGCAATGTGGCCTACGCGCCGTTCCCGAAGTGGCAGCCCGGCCCGCCGCCGAGCTTCGACCGCCTTCCCTGGGATCTCAGTAACCCGTAGAGAGGCGAGCGCTCCGCAGGCGCCGGCTCAGGGGCTTTCCACCAGAGCCTCGGACCCAGACGCTCGGGAGAGGGCCTCGTGCGCGCGCTCTGCGCAGGGGGTCGCTTCCAGGGATTCGAACACGCCGAGTGCCTCGTCGAGGAGCGGCTGCGCTTCCGCCGGGCGCTCCTGCTGGATCAGCCACTCGGCATGCTCGAGCTGCGTCACTGCGAGCCAAAAGGCCATCTCGAGATCACGGAAGAGCCCCTCGGCGTGGCCGAAGCGCGCCTCGGCTTCTGCGGGGTCGGAGGCAAGGCGGGCACGGAACCGCGCGGCATGAGCCGTCAGGAGCGGAGGCCGCTGTCCGGGATGGAGCGCCTCGATGTCCCCAAGCAGCTCCTCGAGCTTGGCGACGTCGCCGAGGTCGAAGGCCGCCTCGAGCGCCTCGACGAGGCTGAGCTTGACGGTCAGGAACGTGATGGCGAGCTCGCCGCTACTGCGGGAAAGCTCTCGCTCGAGGAGGTCGAGAGCCGCGCGCACCTCGCCCTCGGCCCGGAGCACCATCGCCTCGTGGAGTGCGTACGCGGTTCGCGTCTGAAACTCCGGAGACTCGTGATGCGCCGAATAGAGGTCGAGCCGTGCCCGTGCGTCGACCGGCCTTCCGCGCCAGCAATCGATTGCGACGAGGTGCAAGAACAGCTCCGGCGCGTGCTCGACCCCGGGCAAGCTCTCCGCCTCCTGGGCGCGCGCGAGCGCCTCGTTCCAGCGTCCGAGCAGGACGAGGCTGCTGATCGGTCCCGCGAAGAGTTGCAGCTCCCAGATCCGATCGCCGAGACGGCGAGCCAGCTCGACCCCTCGCTCCGTCACTTCGATCGACTTCGCGTAGCGGTCGGCCGACTCCAACACGACCCCGAGGTTGTTGAGCGCCCTGGCCGCCACTGCAGGGAGATCGTCGGCGAGCGCGCGGCCGAGCGAGCCTTCGAGGAGGATGCGTGCCTCTTCCAGACGGTTTCGCCTGGAAAAGAGGAGGCTCTTGCTTGTGAGCGCGTCGGCGAAGACCTCGTGTAGCTCGAACGCCTCGGCAAGGGAGAGCGCCTGCTCGAGACGGGGCACGGCTTCGTCGTACTGGCCGTTCAGGAGCAGAAAGCGTCCAAGCTGGCCCGCGACCATGGCCACGTCCTCGTCCGGCTCCTCGGACGAGAGCGTTGCGAGTGCCTGTTCGAGTCGCGTCACACACTCGTCCAGTCTCCCGTCGCGGAAGTCGATCTGTGCGAGGCTGGCGGCGACGCGGGCCGCAGGGTGATACTCGCTTGCTTCCTCGAAGGCCGAGCGGGCCTTCTCGAAGAGCGCTCTCGCCTCGTCGCCCCGCCCCCGCCGCCAGGCCATACGGCCCGCGCGGGTTTCGAGGTCTGCACGGCTTAGCGGATCGTCGGCAAGCTCGGCCGCCTGTTCGAAGTAGCGCTGCCCCTCGCGCGCGGCAGCGAGCGAGGCTGCTCGCTCGCCGGCCCGGGTCAGCATCTGCCGCGCCTTGATCTTGATCTCGTCCGCGCCCTCGGCAGCGGGGCCGGAGCGGTAAGCATCGAGATAGTGGGACGCCAGCACCTCGACGATCTCCTCCTCCTCGCCGAAGGCGGACTCGAGGTGTGCCGCTGCCGCCAGGTGTCGCGTGCGGCGCTCCTGCTTGGACAGCGTCTCGTACGCGACGTGCCGGACGAGGTCCTGCAGGAAGCTGAACTGGCCGTGCTCGGGCGAGCGTGGGTCAGTCTGCAGGCCGAGCAGCTCCTTGTGCACGAGCGAATCGAGCAACGGCTCCAGCTCGCTTGCGCGGAGCTCGAGCAGCGCCTCCAGTGCGCGCTTCGTGAACGTCTTGCCGAGAACGGATGCGTCCTGAAGCAGGCGCCGCTCTTCGGGCGCCAGGCCGTCAAGCCGGGCCGCGATCAGCGCATGCAGTGTCTCCGGCACCTCGAGCGACTCGATCGGGCCGACCGGGCGGTAGACCGGCCCGTCCTGC
>Ga0335080_10006892_pt1 | contig 11755 bp, 11 predicted proteins | sample Lox_Sample_34_FD_206720 | JGI IMG/M metagenome (GOLD analysis project Ga0335080, IMG submission 206720) | Soil microbial communities from Loxahatchee National Wildlife Refuge, Florida, United States - Lox_Sample_3.4 | ecosystem: Environmental > Terrestrial > Soil > Wetlands | place: USA...
GCCAAGCGCCGTGGCTACTCCGCCGGGCATTTCTCCTTCAACGTTCCCGGCGGCCGCTGCGAAACCTGCCAGGGCGACGGCACGGTCACCGTGGAAATGCAATTCCTTGCCGACGTGGAACTCGTCTGCGAGGAATGCCGCGGGCAGCGCTTTAAATCCAGCATTCTCGAAGTCCGCTATCACGGCAAAAACATTCACGACATCCTGGAAATGACCGTGCGCGAAGCCCTCGCGTTCTTCGTCAACGTTCCCAAGGTCGTTTCCAAACTCAAAGTGCTCAACGAAATTGGTCTCGGCTATCTCCGCCTCGGCCAGTCGGCCACCACGCTTTCCGGCGGCGAAGCCCAGCGCCTCAAACTCGCCGCCCACCTTACCCGCAGCGAAAACACCGGGGTCCTCTACATCCTTGACGAGCCCACCACCGGCCTGCACTTCGACGACATCGCCAAACTCCTCGCCGCTTTCCGCCGGCTGCTCGAATCCGGCGCCTCGCTTCTCGTCATCGAACACAATCTCGACGTCATCAAGTCCGCCGACTGGCTGATCGACCTTGGCCCCGAAGGCGGCGACCAGGGCGGCCGCATCATCGCCACCGGCACTCCGGAACAAGTCGCGCGCAATCCGCAATCGCACACCGGCCGTTTCCTCGCCAAAGTCCTCGCCAACGGCAACGCGGCAGGGAGGCGCCCCGCCAGTGGAAATGGCACGGGCAACGCAAACTCCGATTCGCGCACCGAATCCTCGAAGCCCACTCCACGGGTGTCTTGATGCCATTTCGCGTGCCGCGCCAGCGTTTCTTTTCTCGCATTTCGAACAGATTATCTTTGGCAGTTCTCGTTTCCTTGCCAACCGTCTGTGCTGCGCAAACTCCTCCCGCGAAATCCACGCAAGCCCAGCCACAAAAAGTCCGTAACCCTCTCAACGATTTGCTGGACGATGCCCAAGCCGCCCTCGACAAAAACGACTACGCCGCGGCCGTCACCCCTCTGCAGAAATTCATCGCCGAAAAACCCGACGTTGCCTACGCCCACTTCCAACTGGCTTACGCCTACACCGGATTGCACCAGGACGATGAGGCCCGGTCCGAATATGCAAAAGCCGCGGAACTCGATCCCAAAATGGCCGAAGCCCATCTCAACCTCGGCATCCTTCTTCTCGATCATCAGCAATACCCCGCCGCTGTGGCTTCACTCCGCAAAGCCGTCGACCTTCTCCCGTCACAAACCCGACCGAGGTACTTGCTAGCTGTGGCGCAGAGTCGTTCCGGCGATGATGCGGGTGCCGCGGAGTCCTTTGCCGGCGTTCTGCGTCTCGACCCCGACAATTTCCCCGCGCTTCACTATCTTGGCGAAACGGAGCTTCGCGCAAACAAACCCGCCGAGGCCGAGGAGAAATTTCGTCGCGCCCTCGAGATCCAGCCTCGCGCGCCAGAGGCCTTGCGTGGCCTCGCGCTAAGCCTCGACGCGCAAAGCAAACCGGAAGCTGTCGACGCTTATCGCAACTACCTGGCCGTGCAGCCCAACGATTCCGCCGCAAAAACCCGCCTCGTCCATCTTCTGGTTGCCAATCAAAAATTCGACGAAGCCCTCGCCGTCTCCGAAAAATCTTCCGCCGGCCAGCCTCCGACTCTCGACGACCTCAAACTTCGCGCCGACATCCAGATCGGCCAGAACAAGCTCGACGCCGCCGTGAAAACCCTCCAGCAAGCCATCGCCCTCGCTCCTAAGGACGCGCAGCTCCACGGCGGGCTCGGCCGCCTCTATCTCCAGCAGCGCAATTTCCCGGAAGCCGAACGCGAACTCAAAATCGCCGTCCAGCTCGACCAGCAAAACGTGGTCTATTGGAAAGATCTCTCCTCCACCTTTTATCTGGCAGGGAACTACGCCGCGGCCCTTTCCGGCTATGACGTCGTGGACAAATTCGAAAAGCCTGCGGCGGGCGAGTGGTTTATCCGCGCGCTTTGTTACGATAAACTCGATCAGGTACAGCCCGCTCTCGACGCTTATCGAAAATTCTTGGATCTGGACAACAATCAGCACCCCAACCAGATCTGGCAGGCGAACCAACGGATCCATGTCCTCGAGAAACGTGCGGAGCAGAAAAAGTAGCGGGTCGCCGACGTGGAGCAGCCGCTTTTTGCTCCTCCTCGTTGTGACTTGCCTGGGCGGCGCAGGCGTGCGCGCCGTCGATGGCCTCAAGGAACTGCAGGATCGCTTTGATAACGAAGACCACGCCGGGCGGAAAATCAAGGAGCTCCAGAAATTGGGCCCGGCGCAATTCGCGGCGGCCACCGACGCCGGGCGCTCCGGAAATTATGGGGAGGTCGGTCTGATCTTCGAAAAATATCGGGACAACGTGCACGCCGCCTTCGAGCTTCTCAGGAAACAGGTGCCCGACGCCGACAAGCATCCCGGCGAGTACCGCCGGCTCGAACTTGGCCTGCGGCAGGGAATTCGCGAAGTGGAAGACACGCTCATCGTTGCCCCGGAGGAAGTTCGCCCTCCGCTGCAACTCGTGCGCAAGGATCTGCTCGACATGGACGACGCCTTGATCAATCTACTTTTCCCGCGCCGTACTCCGCCGCCTGTCAAAGTCCCTCCCGCTCCGGACGCCAAGCCATGACCCCTCGCCGGCATCCACCTCGGAACGCCGATCTCCCGATCGGCCTCTTTTCCTTCCCCCGTAGAGCGCGCTTTTGTTCTGCGCTGTTCTCCCTCTTTCTCTTCTGCGCGGCGCTCTCTCCTCATTCCCTCGTTCAACGCCCGGAAAAAGACTACCTCTCCCCCATCGAAGCCGACAAAATCCGCGACGCCGAAACCACCAACGACCGCATCAAGCTCTTCCTCACCTTCGCCGAAGATCGCCTCACCAAATTCAAGTACGAACTCGAGCATCCCGCCTCCAACAAGCACGACGAAATGCTCAACTATCTGATGAACTCATATATCGGCTGCGTTGACGATGCCGCCGACCTGATTCAAATTGGCCTCGAAAAACAAGAAAATATCCGCCCGGGCATTGATCTGATGGCCAGCAAGGCCGCTGACTTTCTCGAGGTTCTCAAAAAATACCAGGCCACCGGGCCGGAACTCGATGTCTACAAGGACAATCTCGATGATGCCGTCGAGGGCACCGAAGACGCCCTCCGTGAAGCCCAAAACGCCAAGAAAAAGGCCGCTCCGCCTCCCATCCGGCGCAGGAATTGAGGCCTGAACCTTGACACCGCGCGCCAAGCTTGCCGCCCACATCCCCGGAGGCGTCGCCCTGTTTCAGCGCATGTTCACCCGCATCGGGTGTGAAGGCCGCCCGCCGCAATTCCACGTGGTCTTCTATCCTTACAGCAGCCTGGTGATCACGTTACGCCGCCGCGCGGACATCTTCTACGTGCGCTTCTCCGATCTTCTGCGCCGCGCGCCGGTCGCGGTTCTCGAAGGAGCCGCGGCGCTCCTCCTCGCCCGTGTCTATCGCCGCCGCCCGCCGCGCGCCCTGATCCAGCCGTATCGCGAATACGCCCACTCCGATCGTACGCGCACCCGCATCCATCGTCTGCGCAGCCATCGCGTTCGCCCTGCGCCCGCTTCCCCACAAGGTGCGCACCACGACCTCACGCAATTGTTCGATAGCCTCAACCAGCGGCATTTTTCCGGCGAACTTCCGCGCCCGCACATCGCCTGGAGCAGCCGCTCCTGGCGCCGCCAGTTCGGAAGCTACGATCCCGGTCCGAATCAAATCGTCCTGAATCGCCGCATGGATCGTCCCGGCATTCCCCAATTTGTCGTGGAGTATGTCCTCTATCACGAGATGCTGCACGTGAAGCATCCCACTCGCCGCTCCGGCTGCAGCCTCATCTCCCACTCCCCGGAATTTCGCGCGGAAGAAAAGCGTTACGAGCATTTCCACGCCGCCCGCAAGTTCCTCGACCACCTCGCCCGCTGATTCATCGGTGCCGCGCCTCCCTGTAGGGGCGGCTTTATGCCGCCTTCTTCCTCTGCCACCGCCGATCTCCGACCGGCGTGAAATCGCAACCGGCTGCGTATTGCGGCCCCGGCGTTGCTTGAGGATGCGGCCCATTCGCCAATGAGCAGCGGTGTGTCGCTACGAAATGTCTTTCTTCTCTTTGTCGATTTCTTCGTGCAGCTTTTCGATTTTCTTGCGGATTTTGTCGGCGTCTTCCGCTTTCGGGTCCAAATCCAGATAGCGCTGGTAAGCTTTCACCGCCGGCTTCTTCTTGCCTTTCTTCTCGTAAGCGTCGCCCAAATATAAAAAGGGAAGCGCGTATCCCGGCTTCGCCAGCGTGGCATCCTCGAAGCGATCGATCGCCGCGTCAATGTCGCCCTTTTTCATGTAGTATTTGCCGACCTGCATGTCTTTGTCGGCGCGCAGCGGGTCCCACGTCGGTTGGTCCGGCGCCGATGCCACCGGATTGTCCGCGTTTTTCTTCGGCGGTTGCTGTGGACTGGGCGCTGGCGGCGGATCCTGTGCGGGCGCCTGCGCAGGGGCGGACGCCGCGCAAAGTCCGGCCAACGTCACGGCCATCCCGATGAGCGTGTTCCGCGCGTGCTTGCAAATCACTTCCACGGTGCCTTCATCTCCCCCCGATTCAGTTTGCCCCCACCGGCGCTGTCCGTTCAAGTGCCTACCCCACGCCCGGGGAGCATTGACCTATTGAATGCACCCCGTCAACCGAGACTCACCAGCGCGATCCGACCACAAGGACGGGGTAACTAGGGAACGAGGTACAATCTCGGTGAGACACCCACCACGAGGCTACGAATGGGAATGTATGCGAAATTCCGCCACGTTTCCGTGAGGGAACTCAAGGCTGCGGAGAAAGAACCTGCGAAATTTTATCGCAATCTGTACGGCCTTGAAGGAAAACCGGCCGATAGAAGCATGATGCTTCAGAGTCTTGGGCACCAGATCGGCGCAGCGATAAAAGCATCGCCGCTGGCAAAGGAGTTCACAGATATGCCGGAGGCCCGGCGTCTAGCAGAAGCAACGATGCAGGGGAAATCCCCAGATCCGTCCGATCAGGAAGCCCTCGCTCGGAAAGTGCTTGAACTGCTCCCGGCAATTGGCTTTCGGCCCAATCACTCAAAGTTCGTGCCAAGAGCGACAAAGATTCCTAAGGGCTTGGAATTGGAAAAGTCGTGGCACTGCCTTCACTTCATGTTGAGCGGCAAAGTATGGAAAACAGGCAAAGCGGCAATCGGGAAAGCAATATTGGGAGGCGCGGAAATTCCGGATGTCGAAGGGGTAATGGGGTATGGCTCCGTCCGCTACCTTGAGCCCGGCGAAGTGAAGAAGATTACGGTTGCGTTAGAGAGGTATCCGATTGAGCGAGCGGCAGCAAGATTCGATCCGCGTGCCGCCTCGGCTGCGAAAGTCTATTGCCCCAATCACAGCCCCGAAGAGTTGGTGTACTACTTCAATATGCTAACCAAATACTATAGGGAGGCGGCATCAAGAGAACATGCGATGCTGCTTTGGATCGAGTAATCGCACAAAGTTGTCCGGATTGGTGTCCATAACCAAGAGCTCGAGGCCCCGAAAGATTGACCCTGATTAGTCAGCGAGTTGGAAACGGACCCATTTCCCAACTCTCGTCCGCTTTTTCTTCTCTAGCTTACGCCGTACACTGATCCTTAGCTCATGGAACCCCGCGAAAAAGCTGCTGCGCTTCCCGAATCGCCCGGCGTGTACCTGTTCAAGGACGTTACCGGCAAGGTGGTCTACGTCGGCAAGGCGCGTTCCCTGCGCAGCCGCGTCCGTTCTTACTTCCTCGAATCCCGCTGGGCCGACGCCAAAACCGGTTCGCTCGTCCGCGAAGTCGCCGATCTCGAATCCATCGTTGTTGAAAACGAGCGCGAAGCCCTGGCTCTCGAAAACAATCTCATCAAGCAGTACAAACCCAAATTCAACATTCTGCTCCGCGACGACAAGACGTATCCCTACATCAAGCTCACTCTCTACGAAAAATATCCCCGCGTCTACTTCACCCGCCGCGTCAAAAAAGACGGCTCGCTCTATTTCGGTCCCTACTTTCCCCCCAGCCTCGCCCGCCGCATCCTCCAGTTCATCCACAAACGTTTTCTCGTCCCTTCGTGCTTCGTCGATCTCAACAAAAATCACCCGCGCGCCTGCCTGCAGTACTACATTCACCGCTGCCTCGGCCCCTGCGTGGCCGGGCTCACCACCGAAATCCGCTACGCCGAAGCTGTCCGCGACGCGCGCATGTTCCTCGAAGGCCGCCGCCAGGACCTCATGAAAAGCATCGAAGAGCGCATGCTGGCCGCCGCCGAAAGCGAGCGCTTCGAAGAAGCCGCCAGCTATCGCGATCTTCTCCGCACCCTGGACGATATCGAAGAGCGCCAACGCATCGCCTCCGCGCAAGGCGACGACACCGACGTCCTCGCTTACTACGCCGAACCCCCGCTCGTCGCTGCCAATCTGTTTCACCTGCGCGCCGGCCGGGTCGTGGATCGCCGCGAATTCTATTGGGAAGAACTCGACGAATTCGATCCCCACGAATTCGTCCCCTCGCTCCTCAAGCAACTTTATCTGGAAGCCGAATATCTCCCCAAAATGATCCACGTCCCGATCGATTTTGAAGATCGCGAACTCCTCGAAGGCCTGCTCGGCGAGCGGGCCGGACACAAAGTGGAAATCTTTACCCCGCAGCGCGGCAGCAAGCGCGCCTTCCTCGATCTCGTGGAAAACAACGCCAAGCATTCCTTCGAGCAGCGCTTCCGCGTCCTTAAACCCACCTCTCGTGCCATCGGGGAAGCCCTGCAATCCGCGCTCAATCTCCCCGAAGAGCCAAAACGCATCGAGAGTTTCGACATCTCGCACATCCAGGGCACCGACACGGTCGCTTCCATGGTCGTCTGGGAAAATGGCCGCATGAAAAAATCCGACTACCGCAAATTCATCATTCGCGGCGATGAATCTCCCGAGGGCCGCGCGCGCGCGCAAAACGACGATTTTGCCAGCATGTATGAAGCGGTCCTCCGCCGCTATCGCCGCCTTCAGGAAGAAAAAAAGCCTCTGCCTGGCCTGATCCTGATTGACGGCGGCCTTGGCCAATTGCACGCCGCCGCGCAGGCCCTCGAGGCGCTGCAAATCATCAATCAACCCATGGCCAGCATCGCCAAAAAAGAGGAAATCCTTTACGTCCTGGGCCAGGAAGACGAACCCCTCATTCTCGACCGGCACTCTCCGGTATTGCATGTCATCCAACAAGTTCGCGACGAAACTCATCGCTTCGCCGTCGGCTTCCACCGGCAACGCCGCGGCGCTCGCCAGACGCATTCCGCTTTGCTCGAAATCCCCGGGATTGGCCCGCGCACCTCGCAAAAACTCCTGCAACGCTACGGCAGCGTCGCCAATCTGAAAAAGGCCGGGGCCGACGAACTCAGCCGCATGGTGCCGCGGAAAACCGCTGAAAAAATCGTCCAACACATGTCGCAACAAAGCGATACAGATTAACCGCTGTACCTGGCCATTACCGGTTAGGTCGTATTGCGGCCTTCTAATCCCTGTGTTACGTTTTATCCGTGGAGGTTCTCATGGCGGACAATGTGGGTTCCAAAGTCAGTTATTTCCTCGTTGGTCTCGGCGTCGGTGCTTTGATGGGCGTGCTGTTTGCGCCAAAGTCCGGCGAAGAAACGCGCGAATATCTCTCCAAGCGGGCCGATGACGGCCGCGAATTTGCCCAGAAGAAAGCCCGCGAACTCCGCGAGCGCGCCGATGAGCTCATCGAGCGTGGCAAAGATGTCGCCGCCAAGAAGCGCGAATCGATTTCCGCGGCGGTGGACGCCGGCCGCGAAGCTTTCCTTCGCGAATCGAAGTCGTAGTCGCGCGATGGATCCAGCCGTCCGCTGAACCGGCGGAGAGGGTAGGGTGTGTATGCAAGTTACGATGGAACTCTTCATCGTCGTAGCAGCGCTGACGCTGATCGTGCAGGCCGGCATCCTGGTCCTGCTTTTCTTCCAGCTCCGGAAGACCACGGAATCCGTGAACAAAATGTTGAGCGATCTCCACTCGCGCCTCGGACCCATCCTCACGCGCACGCAGATCATGCTCGACGAGACCCAGCCGAGAATCGCGGCCTTGGTGGAAGACGCTTCGCAGATCGTTTACCTCACTCGCACCCAGGCGCAGAAGTTCGACAAGATCGCCACCGAAGCTTCCGACCGCCTCCGCGGCCAGCTCGTGCACATTGACCGCATCCTTACCGGCACGCTGGAGGCCGTCGAGGACGCCGGCGCTTCCGTCCGCAGGAGCTTCTGGGGCCCTGTGCAGAAAGCCTCCGCGCTCGTGCAAGGTATCAAGATCGGCCTCGACGTGCTCCGTTCGCGGCGTTCCAGCCCTGCCTCTTCGCCCCGGGAGACCACCGTCGAACAGGAAGACGAACTCTTTATCTGAGTGTTGGGGTTGCAGACGATCCCAGGTGAATGCCACGTTCAGGTGGCCCAGTGTCCATCAAGCCGGTGGCACCGTCGTTCTTGCCTGTGCACCCGGTCCAACACCGGCAATTTCAGCAAAGTATCGAGGATGGCGAGACGGTGAGACGCTGAGAGGCGATCTTATTTCTCTTGCTGGCGTTCGGCTTCCGCCTGCAGGTCCAGCGCGTTGAGTATCCAATCCTGCAACACATTCAGAGCTTCGGGTTCCAGTTCATCGAATAGCACCGCTACGCCGTCCTGCCGCAGGTACATGACTTCCCCGGAGGCCTCGAACGACTGGTCCACATGGCGAATCTTCAGCCGTAAGCGCTGGCGTTCCTGCAAGGCGGAAGAAATCTGCACGAAACATCCGCGGAAGCTGAGCTCCGTTACCCGAGCCCGTAATTTTTGAACGGAGTTCCCGACAATGATCTCGGCAACCGCGTCGAATGGAAACCGCAAACCCCTTCGATCTTCGACTTCGCGTGTCTCGTGGCTCATGGCCAGAGCTTAGCATTGGGCCGCCAGGCAACCGACTTGGGCTAAAGGACAGGCGTTGCCGGGTGATAAACAACTGGCCCAAAGGCGGAACGGGCCAAGCCAGCAACCCAATCCTGGTATCTGTGGCAAACAAACAAGATACGGATTGCTATGCCGGAACAGAACGCGGGATAAAAGTCAGGAATGAGCGGAATGCCAGGTTCAAAACGGAAGTGCTTAGGTAGAGACGGCCTTCTGTGGTCGCCTGCTCGATTGTGCGTGCGAGCTCCAACGGCACGCCGCAGAGGGCTGGCCCTGCCTCACCGAACGGCTAGCGGATCCACCCGCCGGCGACGACCGCATCCCCATCATAGAAAACCGCCGCTTGCCCCGGCGTTACCGCGCGCTGCGGCGATTCGAATGTAATGCGGGCGCGCCCGCCGGGCAGGGCCTGAATCGTTGCCCCCGCAGGTTCGTGCTTGTGGCGGATCTTGGCCTGGCCGCGGATCGCAGAAGACCCACCCTCAGAAACCGGCCCTGGAGCACTCGGAGGTTCGGCAATCGAGATCCAGTTTACGCCCTCAATCTCCAGAGTCGTGGTTCGCAAAGCGTCGTCTTCACCCACAACGATCCGGTTCCGCGCGGTGTCAATCGCAAGCACATACACTGGTTTGCCCGCGGCAAATCCCAAGCCTTTCCGTTGCCCGATCGTATAATTGTGCACGCCGGTGTGCTGCCCGATCACCGTCCCGTCTTCGGTAACGATGTCCCCTTCCTGATCCGTAAGCGGCTTGCCTTCCGCGCGCGTGTAGGCATGGATAAATTTCACGTAGTTCCCGTTGGGGACAAAACAAAGCTCCATGCTTTCCGGCTTCTCCGCCACGGGCAGGCTCACTTTGCGCGCCAGTTCCCGCACTTCTTCCTTCGTCAGCTCGCCCAGCGGAAAATCGCTCCGGGAAAGCTGTTCCTGCGTCAGGCCCCACAAAAAATAAGACTGATCTTTCGAATCATCCCGCGCCCGCAGCAACTCACACCGCCCGCTGGCTGCGTTCTTCCGGATTCGTGCGTAATGTCCCGTCGCCAGGCGCTCCGCTCCGATCTGCCGCGCCATGCGCAGCAGCGGCTCAAACTTCACGTCCGTATTGCAATTCGTGCACGCGATGGGCGTCCGCCCCGAAAGATACTGCTGCACAAATGGCCGCACCACCCGCTCTTCAAACTGTTCCTCGAAATTCACCACGTAGTGAGGAAAATCCAGATGCTGGGCCACCCGCTTCGCGTCGTACACATCATCCAGCGAACAACACCGGTGCTGCGCCGGCCCGCCGCCCTGCAACTCCGGCAACCGCCGCTGATTCCAGAGCTGCATCGTCAGCCCCACAACCGCATGCCCCTGCTGCAAAAGCACCGCCGCCACAGTCGACGAATCCACGCCCCCGGACATCGCGACCGCGATCAATCCGGGTTTCGTCTCCGCCGCGGCTGCGGGCAGCGAATCCAGTTGTACCTGCGTCGTCATACTCTTCCATTTTACCGTGACTCCGGCGATTCTGCTGGTGGTTTGGAGTGCGGGAGCCCGGCTCCCCCACTCCAAAGGGGGCCGAGCCCTTGCGATCGCCTCGGACTTCGTAGCTCGCTTCTCTCGGGATAAAAAGGTGGCCGCTAGGCGGATTGTCTTTGATAGGTCGGAGAGATGCTTCGCAGTTGCCCCACCGCCGTCGGCACGATTTCCAGCGCCGCCCGAATCTCATCTTCCGTCGTCCCCCGGCCCAAACTAAACCGTAAACTCGCTCGTGCCTCCGCCGGCGGCAATCCAATCGCCGTCAACACGTGCGAAGGTTCCACCGCTCCCGACGAACACGCCGCCCCCGTGGAGCACGCCAGCCCCTTTAAATCCAAAGCAATCAGCAGTGCCTCGCCTTCAATCCCCGGAATGGTAATGTTCGTCGTGTTCGGTGTCCGCGGCGCCCCGCTCGCATTCACGCGAATATCCGGAACGCGCGCCAGCAATCCTTGTTCCAGCAGGTCCCGCAACTTCGAAATCCTCGCCGAATCCTTTTCCAGCCCCAGTCGCGCGAGCTCCGCCGCTTTTCCCAGTCCCACGATGCCGGCCACATTTTCCGTTCCCGGCCGAAACCCCCGCTGGTGATGCCCTCCATGGAAGAACTGCCGCAATTGCGTGCCACTCTTGATGAACAGCGCTCCCGCGCCTTTCGGCGCATAAAACTTATGCCCGGAGAGCGAGAGCAGGTCCGCCTGCACCCTCTTCACGTCTACCGCAATTTTCCCGACGGATTGCACCGCGTCCGTATGGAACGTGACATCGGCCTCCGCCGCAATGCGTCCAATCTCCTCGAGCGGCTGCACCGTGCCGAGCTCATTGTTCGCGTGCATCACGGTGATCAATACCGTCTCCGGCCGAATCGCTCCCCGGAGCTCCTGCATATCGATCAATCCATCCCGGTTTACGCTCAGATACGTAACCGCGCACCCTCGCTTCTCGAGTTCCTGGCAGGTATTCAGAACCGCTTCATGTTCGATCGCAGACGTGATGATGTGCGCCCCGGATTTTCCAGAAGAGAGTTCCTGCGCCGCGCCAAAAATCGCGTGATTATCGGACTCCGTCCCGCCGCTGGTAAAAACGATCTCCTGCGGCTTTGCGCCGATCAGCGCCGCCACTTGCTCGCGCGCGGTCTCGACGCCCGCTCGCGCGCGCTGTCCAAACGTGTGGATCGACGACGCGTTCCCAAACTCCGTGGAGAAAAAGGGAATCATCGCCTCAAGAACCCGTGGGTCCACCGGCGTGGTTGCGTTGTGATCCAGGTAAA
>Ga0335080_10006894_pt1 | contig 11754 bp, 10 predicted proteins | sample Lox_Sample_34_FD_206720 | JGI IMG/M metagenome (GOLD analysis project Ga0335080, IMG submission 206720) | Soil microbial communities from Loxahatchee National Wildlife Refuge, Florida, United States - Lox_Sample_3.4 | ecosystem: Environmental > Terrestrial > Soil > Wetlands | place: USA...
GAATCGTCTCCCAGGCAAAATTACTGTTGGATGACGCGGAAGAATACGCCCGCCGGGCGCGCGTTCACAATCCTTACGGTGATGGCCGCGCCAGTTCCCGGATCGGCGAGGCAATCCGTTCATTCTTCGAAACCAGAGAGCAGTAAACCGACTTGTGCAGAGATGTTTACCTTAGCATTTAGATGGCGGTTTGCATCCATCCCATCGATATAATAGACCTATGGTGGATCGAACCAAGAACCCGCAACCGGTTGGAAAGCCGAAGAAGCAATCGGCCGAGCCGGCCGAGAACCTGACTGCGATTCTTTCGCAGAAGGTGGTGGGACAGCCTGCTGCTACGCACGTGATCGTCCCATACATTCAGATGTTTCAGGCGGGTCTCTCTCCCGAGGGCCGGCCTGTGGGCGTGTTTCTGTTGCTGGGGCCGACGGGGACCGGCAAGACCAAAACCGTCGAGGCGCTCGCGGAAATCCTGCACGGCAGCGAAAAGAATCTTCTGAAGGTGGATTGCGGCGAGTTCCAAATGGAGCACGAGGTGGCCAAGCTGATTGGGGCGCCGCCCGGCTATCTGGGACACCGCGAAACGCAGCCCATGCTGACTCAGCAGAAGCTCAACGGTGTCACCAGCGACCGTTGCGGGCTCTCGCTGGTGTTGTTCGATGAGATCGAGAAGGCGGCTCCTTCGCTCACGCGCCTTCTGCTGGGCGTTCTGGACAAGGGCGTTTTGCGCCTGGGAGATAACTCGACCGTCAATTTCGAGAAGAGCCTGGTGTTCCTCACCAGTAATCTGGGTGCGCGCGAGATGATGAAGGAGATCAACCCGGATTTCGGCTTCGGGGCAGGCGCCGGGATGGAACGGGCGGATCTCACCAGCAAGCTGCAAAACATCGCGCTGGTGGCGGTACGCAAGAAGTTCTCACCGGAGTTCGTCAACCGCATTGATTGCGTCATCACCTACCAACCGTTGACGCCGGAATCGCTGTCCGCCATTCTGGATCACCAGATTTCCGATCTGCAGAACCACGTGAACACGCGATTGGGCCCGCGCTGCTTCACCATCGAGGTGCCGTTTGATACGCGGCAATGGCTGCTGCGCAAAGGGACAAGCGCAGAATACGGAGCACGGGAACTGAACCGTACCATTCACCGCAATCTCACGCAGCCGCTTGCCACCATGGTGGCCACGGGGAACGTGGACCCGGGTTCGAGGGTTCGGGTGGAGGTGGCCGAGGACACCGAATCGCTGGTCTTGCGGACCACCGGTCCGGATGAGGCCGAGATTCCGGCTCACCCCACCGTGTTGCTGGTGGACGACAATCGCGACTTGCTGCACTTCCTGGAGCGGCTGATGGCGGAAGCGGGTTGGAAGCTGCTGACCGCCGAATCCGCAAGCAGCGCCCGGAGACTGCTGAACAACGAAAGACCGAACGCGGCGCTACTGGACTACATGCTGCCCGACGGTAACGGAGTCGAGTTGGGCGTGCAATTGCGGCAGAACGCGCCGCGCATGCAGGTCATCGTCATGACCGGCTCCGTGCTGCCGCCGGAAGAAGAGGCTATCTGCGAAGAGCACGATTTCCCCGTGCTGCGCAAACCGTTCCTGGCTTCTGATGTCATGAACCAGATTCGCAGCCGACTGACACCGGCGGCGGGCGCCGGCGCGCGCTAGCGCGAACAGACGGCCAGAATCGAGTGGCCGTCCGCGCTGACGATTTCTTCCAAAATTTTCAATCCCGCGTGTTTGGCGAGCAGCCACCGAAACGCCTCTGCTGTGTAGGCGTAGCGGAAATTCAAAAACACGCGCTCGCCTCGCGGTAAGGTCGGCTCGCCGGGCATGCCGAGCGTGAGGTCGCGTTCGGCCCGGAAAAACCGCGTGACCAGGTGCAGTCCGGCGTGCCGGTCGTCGCGTTTGTGTTCGAAGCGCAGCTCGCCGTCATCTTCCGCCACTCCCACGGTGGCCAAGGGCGCCAGCGCGAAGCGGCGAGTTGCCGGTTCTTCCCCGCGTGTCAGCACGGCGTCGTGGAAGATCTCGCCGTCGATGATCAGGCGGTCGCCGTGGTGCATGCACTCGGCAAGGTGCCGGACCTGGTCGAGCGGGTCGAAACCTCCCAATGTATTCCCTGCCACCAAAAAAGTCTTCGGAGACTCCGCCGCGTCGGAAGCCAGCACCAGATGCATGGGGCTCGAGATATCGGCTTTGATTCCCCTGGTTTCAATTTCCGCGTCCTCGGCTGCCGAACAGGCGAGCTCGAGCAGAGTCTGGCTCGCGTCAACGGGAAAGTATTTCACGCTGCGGCCGGCCCGCTCCAGCGCTTTGATGAGCACCCGGTCTCTGACCCCGTCGCCCGAGCCAAAACTGATTACCGAGACCGTTGAATTCCCGTTCGCAGCGAGATTCCGCGCATGGTCGCTGACATTCTCCCAGCATTGCCGGAAGCCTGTGGCCGTGGAGTTCTGCGAAATTTCCAACCACGCACGCACCGAGCGCGGGAACCAGTAGAAGAATTTTTCCGGCAAGTCGCGCGCTTCGAGGGATTCCCCGAACTCTTGCGCGATCTCCGCCTCTGTCAGGAAAACCTCGATATTCATAATGTAGTGATGCTACTAGCTTGGACCGAATGGCACGTCGTGCGCAACCTATGGCCAGTATCGCGGCGCGTCGCTTCCCGTTAAACTTGAGTTTAGATGCACGCGGTGGGGCTGATCTGCGGTTTGGCGGCTCTGGCTTGGCAATCTGCGGCCGGTGAGCAGGTTTCCGTGGCGGGCCGTGTGGTGGATGAGAACGCCGTCAGTGTGGCCGGAGCGCGCGTCGAGGCGTTCTCCGGCGAGGTCAGTGCATCGGCCGTCTCCGATAGCGCTGGAGTGTTTAGTCTGCAACTGCCGTCTGCCGGCGAATACCAGGTGCGCGCCGAGCAGCAGGGTTTCTTTCTGTACTCCGGGAAATCGGTTTCCTTCCAAGAGGGGTCTAATCAGCTCACCATCACGCTGAATCACCTGCGCGAGTTTGCCGAGTCGGTGAATGTGGTGTATTCGCCACCCCTCATCGATCCACAGCAGCCCGACGAGCAGAAGCAGCTCAACACCGTCGAGATTCTGGCCGTACCGTATCCCGCTTCGCAGGACTTCCGCAGCGCGCTGCCGCTGATGCAGGGGGTGGTGCAAGACGCCGCCGGGAATTTGCATTTCAATGGCGGCGCCACCGACCAGACCAACTACACTCTCGAAGGATTCCACATCTCCGATCCGTACACCGGTACGCTGGAGGCGCGTCTCAGCATCGAATCCGTCCGATCCCTCGATCTGGAAAACGCCCGCTATTCGGCGGAAAAGGGCCGTGGGTCGGCTGGCTCGCTGGATATCAAAACAGCGATGGGCGACGACCGCTGGCGATTTTCCGGCACCAACTTCATCCCGGGAATCACCAATCAAGACGGCCTGATGATCGACAAGTGGACGCCGCGCCTCCAGGTTTCGGGGCCGCTGGTGACGGGCCGTGCCTGGTTCAGCAACGCCTTCGACACGTTTTACGACGTGAACGTAATCAGCGGCCTGCCGCGGGGCCAGAATCAGAGCCGCAGCGTCACGTCGAGCGATCTCAGCCGCTTTCAGGTGAACCTAACGCCCGCGAACATCCTGACGGGCACTTTCTTGTTCAACTACAGCGACGAAAACCGGCACGGACTGTCTTTTCTCAACCCGATCGAGACGACGCTCAACAATCGTACGAATCTGTACGTATCCACTCTGAAAGACCAGCATTACTTCGGCGGAGACGCGCTCGTGGAGTTTGGCTTTTCCGACAGCCGGGGGCTGGTGCGCCAGAGTCCCCAGGGCGATCTGATCTACCAGATCCTCCCGTCCGGCGATCGAGGCAACTATTTCGAAGACGACACGCGCCATTTCAACCGCCAGGAATGGCTCTCGAATGCCTTCCTGCCGCAGTTCCATTTCGCGGGCACCCACCAGTTCAAGGCAGGCGCGGATCTGCAGCGTTCGGCGTTCGATCGACTGGTCAACCGCCACGCGTACGAAGTTCTGCGCAACGACATGTCGGTGGCGCGGCTGGTGACTTTCGTCGGCAACGGACTTCTGGGACGCGAGAACTTCGAAGTTGCGCAGTACGTGCAGGACCGTTGGGCGCCCCGGGACGGCCTCTTGATCGAGACCGGTTTGCGGGTGGAGTGGGACGAGGTGGTGCGCGATGTGCTGTGGTCTCCCCGTTTTTCGGTGGCCTACGCGCCCAAATGGATGGGAGAGACCAAACTGGCGGCGGGTTTCGGCGTGTTTCATGATGAACTGACGCTCTCTACTCTCACGCAGAACCAGGACCAGATCAGCCTCTCGACATTCTTTCTCCCCAATGGACAGGTGCGCGGACCGGTGGAGACGGAATTCATCGTCAATGATCACGCTCTCCGTGTGCCCCGCTACCGCACGGCGAGCTTTAGCGTGGAACGCAAGCTTCCGTTCGGTCTGTACGGCAAAGCGTCGTACGTTCATAAAGTGGGAAGCGGCGGATTCACTTTCGTCAATGAGCTGGAAGCTTTCGGCGGAGTGCCGTCGGGCGGGATGTATGAACTCCGCAACTGGCGGCACGATCGTTATGATGCCGCCGAGTTCACGGTACGCCGCACGTTCGGCCGGTTCGAGTGGATGGCGGGTTACACCAGGTCCCGCGCGCGCTCCGATGCCGTGGTGGACTACAGTCTGGAAAACCCCATCTTTGCGCCGCAAGGCCCGGGGCCATTTGCGTGGGATACTCCCAACCGCTTCATGACCTGGGGCTGGGCGCCGCTGCCGAAACGCGGCGCGCCCAATCTGATTCAACGCCTGATCGGTGAGACGGACATTGTTTACCTGGCGGAATTTCGAACCGGGTTTCCATTCAGCGTGGTCAACGAAGACGGCTACCTGGTGGGCGCTCCCAACTCACGCCGCTTACCCGATTATTTCAATATCAACCTGGCGCTCGATCGGAAATTCCGGTTTATGCATTATTTGTGGTCGTGGCGCTTCGGGTTCAATAATCTGACGAACAATGGCAATCCGAACGTGGTGAACAACAACATTGACTCGCCCGCGTATCTGACGTATGGGCGCGGGCAGCTCCGGGCGTTCGCCGTGAGGCTGCGCTTTCTTGGGAAGAAGTGAGTTCCAAAATCTCGTCTTGAATCGTTACACTAGGCAAGAGGAGCGAATCGATGCGAATTCAAATGGCTGTCCTGATCACCCTGATTGCCGGTTCCACCGCGCTGGCAAAAGAGAAGGACAAGACTGCTCAGCGTCTGGATGACGCCGTCACCGTGATTTCGGAAATTATGGATACTCCCGACAAGGGCATCCCGCAAGATCTGCTGGACAAATCCCAGTGCATCGTGATCGTGCCAGGGCTCAAGAAGGGCGCTTTAATTCTTGGCGGGAAGTACGGCAAAGGGTTTGTCAGTTGCCGGAAAGAAGGCGGGCAAGGATGGGGCGCGCCCGCAGCGGTCCGTGTGGAAGGCGGCAGCGTTGGGTTCCAAATCGGGGGCTCCGAAAGCGACGTCGTGATGCTGATCATGAATGAACGCGGCATGCAGAAGTTGACGTCCAGCAAGTTCACGCTGGGCGGCGAAGGCGAGGTGGCGGCGGGCCCGGTAGGCCGCGACGCGACGGCGCAGACGGACGCGCTCATGCACGCCGAGATTCTCTCCTGGTCGCGCTCGCGAGGCGTATTCGCGGGGCTTTCGCTGCAAGGCGCAACTTTGCGGCAGGACCTGGACGACAACAACGACCTCTACGGCAAGGCTTACGAGAACAAAGAAATTCTGGAGGGTAAGGTCGCGGTGCCGGCAAAAGCATCCAAGTTGATTTCGCTGCTGGATAAATACTCGGCGCGGAAGACAAGCTAGGAGCGCGGGGAAGAGTGCGGACGCGGACCTAGCTGGAACGGGGCTTGTACTCCTCCACGGTCGACCAATCATCCGCCTCGGCCTCAGAGTCTGGCTGCGCTAGATACGCTTGATGAATTGTTTCGTACTCGACGTCCCGAACCGCTTTGCGGATCGCGTCTCTGATGAACTGTGCACGCAGGCGCTTGATCGGCGCGATGTGATTCAGCGCCGCATAGGTGGACTCATCCAAATCGATCAGGACCGATTTCATTAGGTATTGCGCAACTTCTTTTACGATTGGATCACGATGCTGGCCGCGAAATCCAGTTACGGAATAGGAAATTCTGGCGCTGCCTTTACAATGGAACTGTGACCGCGCCTTCTGTCGACGACCAACTCACATATCTCAAAAAAGGCCTGGCGGAACTCATCCGCGAAGAAGACCTGCGGGAGAGGCTGATTCAAGCTCAGAAAGCGGGCCGGCCTTTGCGGGTGAAAGCCGGCTTCGACCCGACAGCACCCGACCTGCATCTGGGCCACACTGTCCTGCTGCGCAAGATGAAGCATTTTCAAGATCTGGGCCACACGGCGATCTTCCTGATCGGGGATGTGACCGCCAGAATCGGGGATCCGTCGGGACGCAACGTGACCCGGCCGCCGATGACGCGCGAGCAGATCCAGACCAACACGGAGACGTATCTCGAGCAGGTCTATAAAATTCTCGATCGCGGCAAGACCGAGATTCGGTACAACAGCGAGTGGCTGGACAAACTGCAATTCGACGACCTGGTGAGGCTGGCTTCGAAGTACACGGTCGCAAGAATTCTGGAGCGTGACGATTTCTCGAAGCGATATAAGGAAGGCGCGCCGATCTCGATGCACGAACTGCTGTATCCCCTGGCGCAGGCCTACGACTCCGTGATGCTGAAGTGCGATGTCGAGCTGGGCGGCACGGACCAGAAATTCAATCTGCTGGTGGGGCGTGAGATCCAGAGAGACTTCGGCCAGCCGCCGCAGATCGTGGCCACGGTGCCGCTGCTGGTGGGAATCGACGGCGTAAACAAGATGTCGAAGTCGCTGGGAAATTACATCGGGATCACCGAGCCGGCCGAGGTGATGTTCCGCAAGGTGATGCAGATTTCCGATGAGCTGATGTGGAGCTACTGGGAACTGCTGACGGACCGCAGCACTGGCGATATCGAAGCGATGAAACGGCGGGCAGCGGCAGGTGAGCTGCATCCCATGCAGGCCAAAATGGAACTGGGCCGGACGATCGTGACGGATTTTCATTCGGCGGAGGATGCAAGGCGGGCGGAGGAAGAGTTCACGCGTGTAGTGAGGCAAGGAGAGAGACCGGCAGATGTAGTCGAGGAATCCATCCCCGCCGATGTTGTGGCCACAAAAACTCCAGGCGCGGGAGGGATTATGCTGCTGGTCCGCGTAGATCGGCTCCTGGCGAAAATTGGGCTGGCGGATTCGGCTAGTGAGGCAGCCAGGAAGAGAAATGAAGGAGCTGTGACCATCAACGAGGTTAAGGTCAAGGACCCAACTTACTCACTGGCAACGGGGAAACACGTCATCCGAGTTGGCAAGAAGTGGCGCTCTGTGACCGTGCCGCCGGAATAGATGCTCAGCTTTGACGTTCGCCTCCTCACCCACTCCGACATTCCCGCCTGCATGCACTTGAAAGACGCCGCGGGCTGGAACCAAACCGAGGCAGACTGGCGCAACCTGCTGGCTCTGGCTCCGGACGGCTGCTTTGGGATCGACTGCGATGGGGAGTTGCGCGCGACCACCACGGCGGTTTGTTTCGGGCGTGAACTGGCGTGGATCGGCATGGTGCTGACCCAGCGCGAATACCAGCGCCGCGGCCTGGCCCGGGGCTTGATGAAACACGCGATTCAATACCTCCGGAATCGTTCGGTGGCTTGGATCAAGCTCGACGCAACCGAATTGGGCGTGCCGCTTTATGAGAGGTTCGGATTCCTCGAGAAAGGCAGGATCGAAAGGTGGATCCGGCCGATGGGCGCTGCATCCAGCATCCGCTCTTCCGCGGGCCGCTATGCGCCGGACGCGGATCTGGATCGTGAGGCCTTCGGCGCGGACCGCTCACCTCTGCTGAACATACTGTCGGGCATCGAATCGGCGTCGATTGCGGGCATGGGGTTCGCGATGGGCCGTCCAGGGTCACTCGCAACTTACTTTGGGCCATGCGTGGCGCGCTCCGCCAGTGCGGCACGGGATCTGGCGGCGTGGTTTCTCCACCGGCACGCGCAGAGAGAAATCTACTGGGACATTCTCGCCGCCAACACTGATGCCGTCGAGATCGCGCGCGAACTCGGTTTTGAACGCGGGCGAGAACTAGTTCGCATGGCCCTCGCAGGTGTAAAAGATCCTTCGCCGCTTCGAAATCACGATGCATTGGTTTTCGCGACAGCCGGCTTTGAATTCGGTTAGAGACCGCGTTTGGTAAAATCTGAGACTTACACTCATGAAAACCCTTGGCGTGCTGGTGATGTGCGCGCTCGCCGCCTTTCCCGGACCCTTTGACAAGAAGAAAAAAAAAGACGAAGAGACCACGCAGGTTCTGCAACTGCCCAAGGATCCGCCGAGCGCGGTGACGGTGGAGACAGCGCGCATCAGCTTTTTGGTAACGCCGCTTTCCGCCAAGGGACTGCTCTCGCAGCAGGTGCGCGACGCTTTGAAAGCGCTGTCCCGCAGTGCCGGTTCATCTTCCGTCGTGAAGCTGCGAGCGTTTGTAGCGGGTAGCGGTGACCTGCGCCGTGTGCAGGCTATCGTGAGCGAGACCTTCACCGACAAGCGCCAGCCGCTTCCGGCGCTGAGCGTTGTGCAGGTAGGCGGATTGCCGCTCGAGGGCGCCCAGGTGGTACTCGAGGCTACGCTGTCGGGCAAGAGGGACGTGAATCCAAACGGGCTGGTGTTCATCGCGGGCCAGCAGGCTTCAACGCCCAAGCCGCTGGAACCGGTTGCCCCGCTGGTGGAAAAAGCGCTGGCCGGGCTGCGTCTGGCGCTGCGAGGCGCCGGTTCACAGCCTGAGGACGTACTGCGCGGCACCTGCTTTCTCAGTTCGCTGGATGGTTTCGGGAAAGTGCGCGATCTGGTCGAATCTGAATATCGGGGCGCCGCGTGGGATTTCGTGCAAGTCCAGAGAGCCCCATTCAATTCGGTGGCGGAATGCGAGGTGGTGGCCCGCTCGCGCGTGAAGATCGAGAAGCCGCTGGAATTTGTGAATCCGGATGGCCTGCCGAAATCGCCGCATTATTCCCAGGTCGCACTGGTGGGGGCTTCGCGAGTGGCCATCACGGGGACACAGGTTGCGTTCGGAACGCAGGATGCCGACGTGCGCCTGGCATTCGGGCGTCTCGAAAGGGAACTGGCGGCGGTTGGCTCCTCCATCAAGGATGTGGCGTGGTCCAGCATTTATCCACTCTCCGGTTCCATCGCCGACGAAGTGCGCAAAGTTCGTTTTGAATTTTATGATCCCGCGCGGCCGCCCGCGAGCACCTTGCTTCCGTTTGAAGGACTGCCCTCGATGGATGCAAGCTTCGCGGTGGATGCGGTAGCGGTAACGAGTCGATAAATGGCAAAGACAATTGTTACGTTTGGAGAAATCATGCTGCGCCTGGCGCCGCCGGGCTTTGAGCGGTTCTTGCAGTCGCCGCAGTTCGTGGCGACATTCGGCGGTGGGGAGGCGAACGTGGCTGTGGCTCTGGCTGGATTCGGCCAGCCCGCGGCCTACGTGACGGTGCTGCCGCCCAACCATCCCATTGCCGATGCAGTGATTGGCGAGTTGCGGCGGTTCGGTGTGGACACCTCGCGGATTGTGCGGGCCAGAGGGCGAATGCCCGTCTATTACGTGGAGACAGGGGCCAATCAGCGCCCTTCGAAGGTCGTCTATGATCGCGACAACAGCGCTATCTCGCTCGCGAAGCCTGGCGGCATTGATTGGGACCGCGTCTTCGACGGCGCGGGATGGTTTCACATCACCGGCATTACCCCTGCTATCAGCGCGTCTGCCGCGGAGCTATCCCATCAGGCCGTGCGAAAGGCACGCGAGAAGGGCCTGACGGTTTCCTGCGATCTGAATTACCGCAAGAACCTGTGGAAGTATGGCAAGACGGCGGCGGAGGTGATGCGCGAGCTGGCCAAATTCGTGGATGTGGCGATTGCCAACGAAGAGGACTGCCAGATGGCGCTGGGAATTCAGGCGGACGTGGACGTGCACTCGGGCAAGCTGGATCGCGAGCAGTACCGGGGCCTGGCGGAAAAGGTGCTGAAGGAATTCCCGAATCTCAAAATGATCGCCATCACGCTGCGCGAATCGTTCAGCGCCTCGCATAACGGGTGGTCGGCCTGCCTGGCGGACGGCAAGGAATTCCTCACCAGCCGGCATTACGACATCACGCACATTGTGGACCGGGTGGGCGGCGGCGACAGTTTCGCCGGGGGCCTGATCTACGGCCTGCAAACGTTCGCCAGCCATCAGGAAGCGCTGGAATTTGCGGTGGCGGCGTCCTGCCTCAAACACTCCATTCCGGGAGACTTCAACCGCTTCAGCGTGGACGAAGTGCAGGCGCTGGTAAAGGGCGGGGGATCGGGGCGCGTGCAGCGATAGCGGCCCGGGCTGCCTCGACAGGTGCGGTAGAATAGCAGCAAAGCGGAATCGTATGGTGGGCCGTATCCTGATTGCACTCGTCGTTGCGGGTCTGGCGCTTTCGCAGACGGCCGACCAGAAACCGTCCGCGCCGGAGGCTGAACCGGCCAAACCTGCCGCCACGCAGCAACCGCCCTCGCCGATTCAAGTGCAGGTCAATGAAGTGATCGTGCCGGTGACCGTCACGGATGAAAAGGGCAAATTCGTCTCGAACCTGGACGCAAAAGACTTCCACATCTTTGACGAGGCCAAAGAGCAGCGCATCCACTTTTTCACCCGCGAGCAGAAGCAGCCGGTGGTGGTGGGTTTCCTGGTGGACATGAGCAACGCCAACCGGCTGCATTGGAAGACCTATCAGGACGCGACCACCGAGCTGGTGTTGAATCTTCTGCCGGGCGACGATCCCAAGTACAGCGGCTACTTGATCACCTACGGGAACGAAGCCGAAGTGGCCGTGGACACCACGCCGGACGCCGAGAGGCTGGTCGACAAGCTGCGCAAGATCAAGCCGGGCGGCGGTGCGGCTTTGTACGATGCCATCGATCTGGCCTGCCGCAAGCGCCACGTGATCGCCGGCGAGCCCTATGATCCCCGGCGCGTCATCATCATCATCGGCGACGGGCACGACACGGCCAGCAAGAAGAGCCTGGAAGAAGTGCTGGAACTGTCGCAGCGAAACCTGATTACGATTTACGGCATCGGCACCACGGCTTTCGGATTTGGCAGCGAGGGAGATAAGAACCTGGCCAGACTGACGGAAGAGACCGGCGGGCGCGTCGAGTATCCCTTGCAGGGGCTGTATTCCGGCGTCTCGGGATACCTCTCGACTCCGTCGGATGAAGGCAACTACGCGTACAAAGTGGGGACGGGCGGGTATGCCGCCGAGATCTCGGGCGGAATTTTCCACGCTGTGGCCAATATTGCCGGGGAAGTGACCACCCAGTACATCCTGCGCTACACCCCGGACATTGATCCCAAGACCGAGGGCAGAGCGTTCCGCAACATCCGCGTGGTGGTCAATCTGCCGAATGTCAAGATTCGCGCGCGCAAGGGATATTATCCGGCGGCACCGTAGTTCGGCTGGCGGGTGAGGGCCGGGCTGCGGCTCAAAGGAATTCGTATACGGCCGAAAAGAGCATTAGGATAGCCATACATGTCGTCCGTCGTTTCGATCAGCAGCGGTCGTAGGCAGAGAAAAGGAACCAGCGG
>Ga0335080_10006895_pt1 | contig 11753 bp, 10 predicted proteins | sample Lox_Sample_34_FD_206720 | JGI IMG/M metagenome (GOLD analysis project Ga0335080, IMG submission 206720) | Soil microbial communities from Loxahatchee National Wildlife Refuge, Florida, United States - Lox_Sample_3.4 | ecosystem: Environmental > Terrestrial > Soil > Wetlands | place: USA...
GGAGAAGCTGTCCAAGCAGGTGCCCCAGGCAGATTATGTTGCCTATGGTCTGGCGGCGCTGGATTGCTTAACCGGCCACGTGGAAGACTCGCTTCGCCACCTCGACGGGGCGATCCGTCTAAACGCGACACTTCGCTTCCAGGCGCGCAACGATTCCGACTTCCAGAATCTGGCCGAAGATCCGCGCTTTACGGAGTTGCTCTATCCCGATCCCGGCGGCGAATTGCCTGCCGAACCCATGCTGTCCGAGGACGAACAGTAAGGCGTGCCTGTGACCACCAAACGGCAAGGCACGGCGGCCTCTTCGAGGAACACGCCGGCTCGCGGTTTGAGCGTGGTGGCCATCGGCGGAGGGACGGGTCTTTCCACGCTTCTTCGCGGGCTCAAGCGCTTTGTGGTCGCTCCGAACGAGCGCTCGTCTGTCCCGGTCGGCGCGGCCACGATTGACAGCCTCTGCGCTGTGGTCACGGTCACGGATGACGGCGGCTCCAGCGGCCGCTTGCGCAAAGAACTCAACATGCTCCCTCCGGGCGACATTCGCAATTGCATTGTCGCCTTGTCTGAAGATGAAGCCCTGCTCTCGCGGCTGTTCCAGCACCGCTTCGTGAAAGGCTCCGGTCTCGAAGGCCACAGCTTCGGCAACCTGTTCCTGGCGGCGTTGACTTCGATCACCAGTGATTTCGGGGAAGCGGTGCGGCTCTCGTCTGAAATTCTTCTCACCCGCGGTCATATCTATCCGGCCACCAATGCGAATGTCGAGTTGGAAGCATTGATGGAAGACGGCTCTCGCGTCCGCGGCGAGACCAAGATCACCGCCAGCAAAGGGCGGATCAAAGAGCTTTTTCTCATCCCGCCCCGGGCGGAGCCCCTGCCCCAGACTTTGGAAGCCATCGCGCGCGCTCACCTGATCACCATCGGGCCAGGTTCGTTGTTCACCAGCCTCATCCCCAATTTGCTGGTGCGAGGCATCGCCCAGGCGATTGAGGAGTCCCCGGCGGTAAAGGTCTACGTTTGCAACCTGATGACACAGGCCAATGAAAGTCTGGGATTGACCGCGGCCGATCATATTTCGGCGCTTAACCGCCACGCAAATACCAAGCGCCTGTTTGACTACGCGCTGATCAATCGCAAACCGGCAAGTTCCGCACTGATCACCAAATATGCCGCCGAGCACGCCGCGCCCATCGTCTCTGATCTGGAGGCCGTGGAAGCGCTGGGCGTAATCCCGCTGCTGGGAGACTATCTAGAGGAAGCCGGCGTCGCTCGTCACGCTACCGACCGCGTGGCCCACGATTTGATGCAGCTGGTATCGCACTAAGGCAGCTAGAGTCGGAAAATCAGCGCGGTGTCCTCAGTGGTTAATCCCAATACAGCCAACCCAAGACCGCTGACATCAGCCTCGCGGTATATTGATCTGAATGGCCAAAACAAGAAAGACAAAGACCGGTAAACGCCTGGCAGGCTCTGTGGCCCGTACCCCTCGAAAATCGCGAAGGGTGGGGCAGCCTGTTCTGGAAAATGGCGTCAGCCCCGAGCCCAGCATCGCCATCGTCATCATGGCAGCTGGCAAAGGCACACGTCTCAAGTCCGCTCATCCCAAAGTGCTGCACCAGGCGGGCGGCAAACCTTTGCTTGCGCATGTGATCGCCGCTGCGACTCGCGTTGTCCCCTCCAAGGATATCTATGCCATCATCGGCCACGAAGCCGACCGAGTGCGCGAAGCCGTAGCCGCCACGGGCGTCAACTTTGTCCTGCAAACGGAACAGCGCGGCACCGGCCACGCCTTGATGACAGCGCGTGAAGCGCTCTCTCCCTACGACACCGTGATCGTCCTTTCCGGTGACGCCCCGCTCATTACTCCTGGGACCATCGCCCGACTGCGGGATTTCCATTTTTCGGGAAAGGCCGCCATGACGATTCTGAGCGCGGTTCTGCCCGATCCCACAGGTTACGGCCGTGTCCTGCGCGAGCCACGAAGCCACAAAGTGCAGGCCATCGTCGAGCAGAAATCGGCCACTCCAAATCAACTAAAACTGCGTGAGATTAATTCCGGTTTTTATGCGTTTGCTGTAAAGCCCTTACTGGCCCACCTTGGCGAACTAAGAACCAACAACGCCCACCACGAGTTTTACCTCACCGACATGGCGGCTATCCTACGCCAGGCCGGGAAAAATGTGGTCGCGTTCGAGACCAAGACACCCGATGAAATCCTCGGCATCAACACCCGCGCCGAACTGGCCGAAGTCGACCAGCGCTTTCGGATGGCCAAGTGCCGCGAACTGATGGCCGAGGGCGTGACTATTTACCAGCCTGAAACATGCGTGATTGATTGCGACGTGGCTGTTGGTCCTGACACAATCATCGAACCCTTCGTCCAACTTCTCGGCTCCGTCCGCATCGGCACAGAGGCCCGCATCTCGTCCTACAGCGTGATCCAGAGCTGCGAGGTAGGCGACGGCGCACTGGTGCAACCCGGCTGCGTGCTGGAGCATTCCCGTGTAGGCGCTCGCACTTCTCTCGGGCCCTACAGCCACCTGCGCCCGGGTTGTGACGTCTGCGAAGGCGCGCATGTGGGAAATTTTGTCGAAATGAAAAAGACCCGTCTCGGCAAAGGATCGAAAGCCAACCACCTGACCTATCTGGGAGACGCCGAAGTCGGCGAAGGGGTAAATATCGGCGCGGGCACGATCACCTGCAACTACGACGGCGTCCAGAAATACAAGACGATTATCGAAGACGGGGTCTTCGTGGGGAGCGACAGCATCCTGGTCGCGCCCATCAAGATCGGCAAGGGCGCTTACGTCGGAGCAGCGTCGTGCCTCACACGGGATGTCCCGCCTGACTCTCTAGCTTTGAGCCGCGCGCCCCAGGTGATCAAAGAAGGCTGGGCACGGGAGAAAAGGGCAAGGAAGAAATAACTTTTCACGGGACGCACTCAGCGTGAAAAAAAGGCACGAGATTCAGATCTTCTCTGTGTCTCCGTGCCTCTGTGGTGAATGAGTTCCTGCTTATCTATCTCGAAACCGCCGCAAACAACGGTGAACGCATCAGCGACTGAAATTGCTTGTCGTCGCTCTTAAAGTGCATCTGCAGATTGGCGCTGTCCGAATCCACCGTCACGCTATCCAACGCGACCTTCTCGACCGGGGTGGCGGTCATCTTCTTGTACAGCATGCCGGCCTTCAATAGAGACGATAGCGTTGCCGCCGTCATGGAGTCTGAAGTGACTACATCCAGATCGAAATTCACTCCGCTCTGGAAATTCATGGCGTAGTGCGAGCCCAGGATGCGCTTTTTCATGGTTTCGTAGTCCGCCAGTCCCGAGGCATCGCCCAGCGCTGACCGCAACATGTTCTGTGTGCCCTGCTGGTCCAGGATGCTCCACACCGTGCCTGAATCGACCGAACCCATCATGTCGGTAATTTGCGTGTTGCTGTCGAGCGTGGTGGCGTAACCATCGCGGGCATCGAGCGCGCCCTTGATGGCGCTGCTGTCCCCAAACACCAGGGTGTTATCGTCTAGAAAATTCATCTGCATGCCGCCGGGCATGGGATAGATGTCGGCATCGCGATACTTCACCGGCTTCACTTTGTTCAACTTCATCTTCTTGAGCACCGCCGCCATGGAGAATTGCCCCTGTGCGAAGCCCACAATCTTCACACCCTGTTTGCCGCTGCGATAGGAGGCGAAGGTAAGCTGGTCCACATCCTTGTCCGGATTGATGCCCACGGTCTTCAATTGCGCTTCGAATTCCTTAAGATTATCCGGCAATACCTGCTGCTTGAGCTGCATGGCAGTGTCAGAACTCTTCAACGCGCGGTAGTCAACGCAGATGAGCTGTTGAATGTCGGAAGGAATCGCAGCCCGCGCTGAGCTGCCCAAAGGCCCAGCCCAAGCCGCTACGCTAAGCAGCACAATGAGTCCGCAGACAAACCCGCGATAAATCTTCATAAACCCTCGATCCTTTTGTTGTTGGATGCGGTCAGCTCGCTTCCCGTCACCTATACGGTTATTGTAAGCCAAGGGCTGGCGAGGTCGCAGGAAACCAAAGTACCATGAGCTTTTCAGGTAACGGTCCAGCCGATCTTTGCCGGGGTTGTTGCGACTTCCGTCACATTGAAAGGAAAAAAAGGAACCCCATCGCCTTTCAGCCAAATTGTTTGGAACACGTCCAGGTTCAAGCCTTGAGTGCCGCAGCCTTTCCCCTAGTTTCGGCGACGAAGGCGTCGTCTTTTAGCGACTCCAGATTGATCTCCACGTTCGCCAATGCCCCTTCGATGGCCGCGCCCGCAAGGGCCTGCGCCGTGATCAAGTCCGACTTCATGTTCGGATTGGTGATCGGCCCGAGCTTACTTGCGATCTCCGCCACTTCCCTGGCTCGCTCCGCCACGCCCAATGGCACGCTCGTAGCCTGTTTCAGCGCCGAGGCAACTATCCCATCAGCATTGGCGGACTGCTTCGCTTCCTTATACGCCTTCATCACCGCGTCATAAGAAGCAGCGTCCGCATCGATTGCGCTCTTGAGTTCCTCGCGCAGTTGCCCCAGCCGCGCAATAGCCGCGCTCAACTCCCGCTCATATTGCACATAGGCTTTCTTGCCGCGCGACATCGAAGCCACCATTGTCGCCAGACCCGCTGCCATAGCACCACTCGCCGCCGCCGCGCTGCCCCCACCGGGTGTAGCCGTAGGCGCCGCCAATTGCTCAACAAAGGGCTCGACTCCGGCCCTCAGACCGCCAATCGCAACCTTGCCAGCCATAACCGAACTTAAGCGATTTTCCAAAATTAACGACGAATCAAAGTTCTCCACTTGCAGGAACCACTCTGCGGCTTGCTCGAGAGCTTTCTTCGGAATCAGTCCCACAATCTCACTCGATACCGGGGTCACACCGTAGCGCGCCGCTTCCCGTTTCACGTATTCGAATACGCGATGAATAGGTGTCTGCTCAAAATCTGTCAGGTTCATCGAGACCTGCGCCATTCCTCGCACCAGAAAGCCCGCGCCCTTCACAAAGCGCAGGCCACCACTCGAAAAGCGCACCGCCTTCGCGACCTTCTTCGCGATCTCGACATCTGCCGTGTTCAGAAAAACGTTATACGCGATAAGAAACTTCCGCGCTCCCACCACTGTCGCGCCCGCTGTGGGATGTAAGCGCGCCTCGCCAAAATCCGGCCTTCGCGCCGGGTTGGTAGCGATCTCTTCACGTAGCCCTTCAAATTGTCCGCGGCGGATGTTTTCCAGGTTCTGCCTCTCGGGCGTGACCGCAGCAGCTTCGTACAGATAAACCGGAATCTGATATCGCTTCCAGATTTCCCCGCCCACGTGCCGCGCCATAGCCACGCAGTCTTCAATCGTCACACCTTCAATCGGAATAAACGGCACCACGTCGGCCGCTCCCATGCGCGGATGTGCTCCCTGATGTTTATTCAGATCGATCAGCTCCGCCGCCTTGCCCACGCCCAGAATGGCCGCCTCCTGGATCGGCTCACGCTCGCCCACCAGCGTAATAACGCAGCGGTTGTGATCGGCATCCATCTCCCGGTCGAGTAGATAGACGCCGTTGATTCTCATGGCCTCGACAATGGCATCGACCTTTGCCTTGTCACGGCCTTCAGAAAAATTGGGAACGCATTCGACCAGCGTGGACATATGCGAATATCACCGTAGCGCCGGCGTCCCGCCGGCAGCCGCTTCAAGACAGTTTATGAGGATCGACCGTTGTTCGAGTTCTGGCAATTGCCTGCTTACTGCGCCGGCACAAACTCCTCCATCACCGCCTTGCGCATCAGGTCGGGCGGCAACAACCCCTGCGCCAGAATGAAGTCGTGAAACTTCTTCTGGTTGAACTTCGCCCCCAGAACCGCTTCCGTATCTTTGCGCAGCCCGATCAGCTTGGTGTAGCCGTAAAAATAGCTGTTCGCCTGGCCCGGCATACGGTACGTAAACCGCTCCACTTCTTCCTGCGCGGAAGCGTGCGATTGCACTACGTCCTGCTCAAGCACGCGATAGGCGTCTGCCGGCTGGATTTTCCCCGCCTGCAACTCCGGATCGAGAAACGCCCGCGCCGCCCGCAAAAGCCGTTCGTTCAGCGAGACCAACTGGCCGTCCAGCGGAATATAAGGTTTGATGAGATATTCCGAATAGAGCCCCCAGCCTTCAACGTTGGTGCTGTTGAACGCAAAACGTACCCGCGCCAAAGAAACACCGTGTTCCAGCATGGAATCGAACTGCAACTCATGCCCAGGCCGCGCTTCGTGGGCGGTGAGCGTCCAGGCCACGGCGTCGAAAGTGAAATCGTCGTACTGCTCAGCCTGGGTCTGCCCCGCCCCCGCTGGAATGTTCAGCGGCAACACGAACTCGCCCTTCTGTCCCGTATTATGCAGAAACGGTGGAGGCACCATGTGCGGCGCCGGCTGCTGCGCAGTCTCGGCCGCAGTGGCAATACGAATGCGCGCCGGCCGGTCCGGCAGCGTCACAATCTGCTTTTCCACAATGATCTTTTCAATCTGCTTGAGTCTGTCTTCGTAGAACGGAAGAATGGCGTCGCCGACCAACTGCTGTTTCTTAAGTTCCCGGATCACATCGCGGTAGTCGCTCGAAGGCAGATGTCGCTGTTGCGCGATCTGCGCCGCAATCGGCTTCATTTCGGCCTGAATGTCCGCGAACGCCTGATGCGCCAGGGCCGCGAGCTGGTCCGACGGAATGTCGATGCCGAACTCCTCGAGCGCCAGTGCATACTCCTCGGGCGGCAGACGAAAATCAGCCCGGGCCTTGGGCAGGACGTTCTCCTTTGTCCAGGCATCGTATTCCGCAAGCTGGGTCTTCAGCTTCCCGTAAGGCTCCTGCCATCCCGCAAGCTTGTATTTCTGCATCAGCGCGGCGATTCCGTCGACGTAATTGGAATTGCGCGCCAGCTCAGTCTCGATCTCCGTCCGCGCCGGATAAACCACCCCCGGCTTCGCCATCTGCTCCATGACCCGCTGCTTCAGGATTTCGGTCAGCGGCTTATAGCCCGGTTCCAGCCCGGCATATTTGCGAATGCGGACGACGGCCGCGGGCCGGCGCTCGGATGGCGTCTGTTCATCGAGCAGAATGCGCATCCCGGCAAAAACTTCGCCGCTCGCGTTCAGAAAATCAACTTTGTGAGCACGGTCGAAATCCTGTTCGCGGAACTGGAGGTCAACTTTGCGGATGATGATCTGCAGGTCCTGCGCTACTTCCCTTTGCTTCTGCTCCGGAAGAGCGGCCTTAAACTTGGCGATCAGCGCCTCGGTCTCCTGCCGCTCCAGGTCCTCGTCGGCCAGCGTCGGCTGCGAAACACCGGTGTCGTATTGGCTCAGGCCTTGATTCGACCCGAACTCCGGATGATGCTTCATCTCGATCGCCAGCAGCATGTTGGTGTAGTTGTTGCTGGTGGCGACCCAGGACGGCGCATCAGCCTGTACTTGTGAAACCGGTGGCAAAAACAAAATGGCGGCTCCCAGAACAAAAATAATTTTACGGATCAATGCTCCTCCTGATTGTGAAGCATACAAGTCTCTGTGTTCTCGGTGTCCTCAGTGGTAAATCTCCGTTCCGTGTCCTCTGTGTCCTCTGTGGTTGGAATTACACGCTCAATGATGGAAGAACTTCCCAACGCCCACCCGCACCTGCACGGTATTAATCCCCGGATTCGGATTGGCCAGTCCGGCGTTCGAGATATGCAGGTACCTCAACTCGAGACTCCAGTTGTAGCGCTCCCCCAGAATGTGGGTACCCAATGCCGCGGCAGAAGTAAAGTTGACCGTGTTTGTCCCGAACGGCACATCGTGATTGGTAAACAGTGTCCCACCGTTCAGTTCGAGATAAGGCGCAATCCGCCCGCGGCTGGCAAGATTCCACTTCAACACCAGTGGACTGAACCCGGCGCCATACGCCGTATTTGCCGGCTGAAATATCAGAAATGCAGGCGTAGCGTCGAGCGCATACTCGAATCTTCCCTTCAGAAATCCCGGTCCATGGGGCCGCGTCAGAATCCAGCCAAAGCGCAGTCCCGCGTTCCAAACCCCGGTTTGCGAGGTGCCGCCGGGGACGCTGTGCCCGCCGCCGGTCCATAGCTGGATTTCGTGGCCGCCATCTTCCGGGCGGGACTGGGCATATCCCACCCAGGAGAACGAAATCATCACCAGGGCCAGCAGTCCTTGAATTGAGTGCTTCGTCCACACCATTCCGCGGTCGCTCGTCCTAATTGGCAAGAAAGGTCACGATACAGGAAGAGTCGGAACAGTTTCAAACCCGCCGAATTTCCGAACAACCAGACAATAGCAGCGGAGAGCGGCCGCCAGCGCTACGCACTCTTCGCGCGTTTCCCGAAGAGTCGCTTGAGCTTCTCGATCAGCCCGGGACCGGAAGGAGGCGCAGCCGCCGCCACGGCGTGAGCGCGAGCATATTCATCCACATCACTTTTCATCAGATTGGCCCAGCTCTGGCCCGTGCCAACTTTGATGGGTTTGGACACGTTGGTCAGAGTGCCCGGAGACGGACGCGCTATGGGGTGACTGCCCGATTGGTGCAACGGACGCGCTATCGGGTGGCTGCCCGATTGGTGCAGAGGTACAGCCTTGCTTTGCGTATCGGGCGGCTTCTTAGGTTCCGACATCGTTTGCCTCCGCGGAACACCCGGGCCGGCCACAAGGTGGCGATAATTATCCCACGACACCAAAACACTTCCAACAGGAATTGCGCTTCAGGCCTCTACAAACCCAGACCGCCATCCACTGCCAGAATCTGTCCCGTGATGAAATGGGGCGCGGTGGCGAAAAACATGACGGCCGCGGCAATTTCTTCACCTGTGCCGTTGCGTCGCATGGGGGTTTGTTTTGCCATACGCTTCATAAACCCAGATGCAGCTTTTTCTCCCAGATCAATCATCCCCGGCGCCACGCAGTTCACCGCGATCTCCGGCGCCAGCGCCTTGGCCATCACCTTGGTCAGCATATGCACTGCGGCCTTCGAGGAGCAGTAGTGGGCATGGTCCGCCCATGGCCGCAGGCCTCCCAGCGATCCCATGTTGATGATCTTGCCCCGCCGCAGCCGCAAGTATTTCAGTGCCTCGCGCGATACCAGGAACGGGCCCCGTGTATTGGAAGCAAAAATCGCATCCCACTGCTTGACCGTCAGTTTGTCGAACTCGACCGTTTCGTAATTTCCCGCGTTGTTCACCAGGATGTCCACACCGCCCAGTTCCCGTCCAGCCTCCTTTATCGCAGCTTTTACGCTCTTCTCCTCCGTCACATCGCAGCGCAAAGCCACCGCCCGCACGCCAAAGCTACCTAGATCAATGACCGTGTGTTGTGCTTCCTGCGCTGAATTGCGAAAAGTAATTGCCACATCGGCGCCTGCCGCCGCCATCGCGAGCGCAGTCGCACGACCCAACCGGCGCGCCCCGCCTGTGATGAAGACAGACTTCCCTCGCAGCGGCTTATCCGGTTGAAGCATGTGTGGGATTGTACAGAAACGTACGTTGGGAATCTTCCGCCGTCTAGGATACCGCTCATCCCGAGGTCCCGCGTTTTTTCCAGCGGGGCGAGGGATCTTCCGCGCATCGCCCTACTTTCAGGAGAACTAAATCGATTCGCGCTTCAATCGGCCATTGCGGCCAGGGCCTGCTCTCCGGCGGGTAGAGGAGGTCGGCTTTCGCTCACCTCAGCTTTCATGAGCTGCTCAAATGCCGCGAACACCTTCGCATCCCACCAGCCTTTGTGGACTTCCTTCCGCATGACTTCGAAGGCTTCGTCTTGTGACAGAGCCGGCTTGTACGGACGTACCGTAGTCAGTGCATCGTAAACGTCAACTACCTGCAGCACGCGTGCGGTCAAAGGAATCGCTTCACCCTTCAGTCCGTCCGGATAGCCCGACCCATCCATCTTTTCGTGATGATGACGGATGATGGGAAGGAGCAGCTGAAACGATTTCAGAGGGGCGCAGATTCTTTCCCCCACAATGGGATGGCGCTGCACGATCACCCGCTCCGCCCGCGTAAGTTTTCCCGGCTTTAACAGAATGGAATCCGGAACGGTTACTTTCCCAATGTCGTGAACGATTCCCGCCTGGCGCAACGCCTTGATCTCCTGCGCTGGAAGATGAAGATGCTCCCCAAGCCGCGCGGAGTATTCCGCCAGCCGCTCGCAATGTCCCTGAGTGTACGGATCTTTTCCTTCGATGCTCCGGGCCAGCGCGAACAGCACCGCTTCCGCCCGCTCCAGTTCATCCGTGAAGGCTTTTTGCCGCAATAATGAGCGCACTCGCGCCAGCAACTGCTCGCGCTCCACCGGCTTGGTCAAGAAGTCATCCGCGCCGGCTTCAATTCCCGCCACGCGGTCCTTGGTCGCACTCAGCGCCGTAATCATGACCACCGGGACCAGGGCGGTCTCAGGATTTCCTTTGATCAAGCGGCAGACTTCAAGGCCGCTCATCTTCGGCATGTTGACGTCGAGCAGCAGCAAGTCCGGTTGCGACCGGCGAAATTCCGCCATGGCCTGCGCGCCATCGCGCGCGGTCAGCACCCGATACCCTTCCAGGCAAAGCAGGCCTTCCAGGCCCAGCAGGCTGGACTCATGGTCATCTGCAATAAGGATATTGGCTGGCATGGGCGAAACAGAGGCGGGGGACCGCTGTGGTGCCAATTCTCTTTCAAGTTTCGTAACAGTGTGAGATTACGACTGTAACCATATGGTCACATCGTCCGTAACCTCTACATAAACTTGATCCTTTTCTTCTGAGCCGAGAAGTCGATCAGCCGTTGGAGGCGTTTCCGCCGGGTTTCTTCCTTCTTCGCGCTCGCTACCCAGGCGATGGTCATGCGCCGGTACGAAGGCGGAAAGTTCTGGAAATTCCCCCACGCCGGGCTTGCCGTCTTGAATTGCTGCTCCAACAGACTGGGAAGCCTGGTCGGGGGCGGAGCTCGCTTACGCGCCGGATCGAATACCGCCAAGCCGTGCACTGTCATCCGCTCGGCGCGGATCATCTTTCTGGCGCGTCTGATGTTCAGCTCCGACCACTGGCTGGCTGTCCGGCGCGGACTGAATCGCTGGACATAGCGCTCGGCATCCATCTTTCTGACGACACCATCAACCCAGCCGAAACAGAGCGCTTCTTCCACCGCGTCGTCATATGGAACGCGAGGCCTACCCGAGCCCTTCTTGTAATAGACAAGCCAGATCTCCTTCGTGCTCCGGCAGTTCTTTTCCAGCCAGGCACGCCACTCCTCGCGGTTTCTTGGGTAAAAGGTCTTCATACCGGCTGCCGAAGAAATCGACAATAACAGAACATCATCCCGAACCGATCTGCCTTTCGGATATATTTTCGTGGCGTGCTGTCCGGCGCATTGTCCTGCCGTCTAAGCGAAGCAAAGCTCTCAATCGGAGGAAACTAAATGAGGATGACCAAGGTAAAGACCACACTGATACCGATGGCTGCTCTCGCTGCTGCCACCATGTTCTTTCTGCCGGCCGCCGGCGCGCAAAGCGCCCCCTCGCCCAAAGTGCTGAGTCTTTCGCAAGCCACGCTCGCAGACTGGAACGACATTGGGCGCAAACTGATCGCCATGGCAGAAGATTTTCCCGAGGCGAAATATGACTTCAAGCCAACGCCCGCCCAGCGCAGCTTTGCCGAGCAGTTGTTGCACGTGGCCGGATCGAATGATTTGTTTACCGCTGTGGCCAGGGGACAGAAGCCGGTGGATGATGAGGACCGCGCTCACTACAAAACCAAA
>Ga0335080_10006897_pt1 | contig 11752 bp, 13 predicted proteins | sample Lox_Sample_34_FD_206720 | JGI IMG/M metagenome (GOLD analysis project Ga0335080, IMG submission 206720) | Soil microbial communities from Loxahatchee National Wildlife Refuge, Florida, United States - Lox_Sample_3.4 | ecosystem: Environmental > Terrestrial > Soil > Wetlands | place: USA...
TCGACCGCCTGACCGGCGGCGAGACTGCCGCCCAGATGCGCGAGATCCTGTTCAGCAGCCTGCAAGGCACCAGGCTGTTCGTCGTTACCGAAAAAGAGGAGCGCGCCGACGCCATCCTGCGCGGCGGCGCCGAAGACCTGGTCTACACCGAACAGCACAGCAGTTCTGACGGCGTCAATGCCCACAGTAACTTCGGCTCCGGCCGCCCGACCAGTTCGTCGCGCGGCGCATACGCCGGCATCAGCGTGGGCGAAAATGAGAGCGAGCACTCGAGCGAGCGCCGACACGAGGCGATCGCCGCCGTGCGCCTGGTGAATAAGGAAGGCGACGTCATCTGGGCCACCACCCAGGAAAGCCTCGGCGCCAAGTTCCGCGGCGCCAGCGCCGACGTGGCGGAGAAGATCACTGCCAAACTAAGAGAAGATTTCGAGCGCGCGCGCAGCCTCAGACCCTAGCGCGCCTGCATGACGTAGTCCCACTCCGCTGCCCCACGCTCCTTCAGCTTTGGAATGTCGTTCTCCAGCAGGAAGCCCGCGGAAACCAGCGACCTGGCCGCTGCTTCGAACCTGGCCAGGTACTCCTCACGCCCGGAATACCGCTCCGCGACCGAGAGCCGCGGATCGCCGGCTTTCTCGCGCTCTTCCTTCGTCCTGGCAAAGGGAATCCAGGACCCTTGCATGCTGAACAGCTCGTCCGGCGCGCCGATCTCCTTCGCCCGCAGGTTCCAACCCGTGTACGTAGCGAGCGGCGCCTGGATCTCCGGCATGCGGATGCCGCCGGCATCGTTGCCGTCGCGATCCACCTGCGGCACCACCACCGGGAATGCCGCGCCCAATTTCGGCGGCTCCTGCGCGATCACGCCGCTCGCAAACTGCGGCCCGTAATCGACCCGCCATGCCCTCGTGGTTCGCGTGGGAAACGCGATCCCCGGAACTTTCGGAAACTGCACCGCGCCGAGCGCGACGGCCTGGTCTGCCGACACGCGCGGATAAAGCGAGGCCGGAGGCGCCGCGTCGTTCGTGATCCACGACGTCATCGCCAGAAGCAGCGCCCGCATGCACCACGTGTAGGGATTCGGGTTCGAGCTGTTCTGCGTGCCGTTGTGCGGGGGAGGGAAGGCCGCCGGGCCGTGCTGCCCGCCCGCGAAGAAGTACACGCGAGTGTTCGGCGCCAAAGGAGCGTCTTTCTTACCGTCGGGCGAGATATGGATCAGCGCGGCGTCGCGTCCGTAATATTCGTAGGAAGAGTTCGTGTAGAAGATCTTCGGCCAGTCCTCTGGCTTGCCTGCGTGCGTGAGCAGGCCGCCTTTAGCTCCGGTTACCGGGTCCGTCTCCTCGAGGTCGGTGAAAGGAAAGACGTCGCTCGGATATAACGTGTTCAAAAACGGGTGGCCGTCGCGAGATGGCTGGGCGAACCGCACGTTGAAGCTGCCCCGTCCCGCTCCCGCCACGTGAGCCATGACGCCGTCGAACACCTTGCGATTCTTCTCGTCCTGATTGAATCCGTCGTACAGATAGGCGCGCAGGTAACGTCCGCTCTGCGAAACGCCGAACGCGATCGCCCGCTTGAGATCGCCGTAGTCGTGGCCGTACTTCATCGCTGAGATCAGGTCGCGGATGGCGGCCATGCCGAGTCCGGCAACCGGTGGATCCTGCGCGGTGTAGACCAGCTCGTACAGGCGTCCCGGCTCGAATCCTGAATCGAGGACCACGTTCACGCCGTCTGCGATGTGCCATGCAGAGCGCGGGATCGTCTGCCGCGGCCCTTCGACTCGGTCGCGAACCGTGAGCGCCAGCGCGGGATCGTCTGGGTGCAGCACGGGGTACGGGCGGTGATTGCGGTCGGCAACCGACTGGGTGTTGGTCTTGCGGTCCACCACCATTTCCGCGCGCACCAGCCCGGTGATGCCCTTGGCCACCGGCGCATACAGCCGCAGCAGGTTGGGGCGGTCCGGCACGTCGAACTGCCAGCCCAGCCACACCAGGGTATAGCCGCGGTCGAGCAGGAAGCGGTCGCCGAGCTCGTTCCCCGCCGAGGCGCGGTCGAACATGTTCAGCATGCCCCGCCCGCCGCGGTTGGACACTTCGAACAGGATGCTTCCATTGGCCGCCGCGGCGGTTTTCGGCCGCATCATGTAGAGATCGCCGGAAAATTCGACCAGGCCCTCCGCATTGCGCGGCGCCTTGTCCAGATCGACCACCTTGCGGTTGGCCGCCAGCGATGGATCGACCGCGAACCAGGCGCGGCCGGTGATACGCTCATATGCGGTGCCGGGCACATCGGTGCGCTCCTTGACCTCCACTCGAACCAGGGCAGCGCGGGAAACCATGGCGCCGAGCAGCAACGCGGTAACTGTGCGGAATTGCATGCAGACTATCGTATCGTGAGCTGTTTGGGCGTAAAATCACGCGTATCCTGATATGACCTATCGAATGGCCGCCCTCGTCTTAGCGGCTGCGTCCCTGGTGTCCGCCGCCGATACCGCCGACTGGGGCAACCTGCGCGAATTAAAGAAAGGCGAGCGCATCGGCGTGATCCGATCCGACATGAAGCGCATCGAGGGCAAGTTTGAGAGCGCCACCGAAACTGCGATCGTCGTCATGGACGATCAGCCCGTTACCTTGTCGAAGGAGAGCGTGGTGCGCGTCTATCGGAGGCCGCGGATGAACCGGGGCATCCGCACTGTCGTGGGGGCGGCGATCGGGACCGCGGCCGGCGCGGTGGTGGACGGAACTCTCGGGGCCTACATGCGAAATGAATCCAGCGGACCCGATGCCGGGCTCATCACCGGATTGGGCGCGGCCGCCGGCGCGGGCGTCGGCGCCGCCAGCGGCGGCGGCTATCGAACTATCTATCAGCGCCGCTAGGCGCCATCCGCCAACAACTCACCCGCAGCCTTCAGAAGCGCCGACGTCTTCACCGGCTTCATCATTACGCGCGAGATCATGCGCTCCTCGGGCTGCCCGTCGAGATCCTCGGGCCAGCCGGAGAGGACCAGGATCGGCACCTTTCCGTCGAGTTCGCGGATCCTGCGAATCAACCGCAAACCTTCCCGGCAATCCGGTTTGCCTTCCTGATCGGGAAAGCGCAGATCCATGATCACCAGGTGAATCGTCCCCCGCTCGACCTCGCGTGCCGTCTGGCGTGTGGTCAGCACGCTCACCACTTCGTGGCCGGCATCTTCCAGGACCGTCTTTCGCAGGTTCAGTTGCACGGGATCGTCGTCGGCGTCGAGAATCCGAAACATCGGCAGAGCCACCTTATCTTAGTAGATCCTCGAGTTGAATGCGCGTGTCCGTTTTCGCATCCCGGTACTTCACGATGATCGGAGTGTATACGCTGATTCCCCAATCCTTGCCCGGACCGTTAGTGATCGCACGCGACCCCGCGATCACCACCGCGTCCTCGGGCACCACCAGCGGGGCATCGTCGGCGGCCCGGTGAATGGTATTTCGCACAAGATCGTACACCGGCGTCGAGCGGTTGAGGATCGTCCCGGTACCCAGCACCGCGCGGCGTTTCACGATCGTGCCTTCGTAGATCCCGCAATTGCCACCGACCAGCACGTCGTCCTCGATGATCACCGGCAGCGCGCCTACCGGTTCCAGCACGCCGCCGATCTGGCTCGCCGCCGAGATGTGGCAGTTCTTCCCCACCTGCGCGCAGCTTCCCACCAGCGCGTGCGAATCGACCATGGTGCCGTCGTCCACGTAGGCGCCGGCGTTGATGTACATGGGCGGCATGCAGGTCACGTTCTGCCCCAGGTACGCGCCCTCGCGCACGCTCGAGCCTCCGGGCACGATGCGAATGTTGCGGTCGCCGGCGATCTTCTGCATCGGATACGTGTTCTTGTCGCGGAAGCTGAGGGCGCCCACCGACATATCCACGTTGACGCCCATCCGGAAGCCCACCAGGATGCCCTTTTTCACCCATGCGTTCACGCGCCAACCACTGGCGCTCGCGGGGTCCGGCTCGGCGGCGCGGATCTGTCCCTCGGTGAGGCTGATCAGAAAAGCGGCGAACACACCCTTGTCTTCCGGCGTGTACTCCGCGGGCTTGCGCTCGAATAGCTGCTCGATCTCAGCCTGCATGGTGAACCAAAAGCCCGACCGCTTCCAGCACCTTGTCGATCTTGGCCAGGCTCGCAGCCGACGGCGGCACCATGGGCAGTCGCCACACCGGCTCCAGCAGCCCCATCAAGCCCATCGCCGCTTTCACTGGAATCGGATTCGATTCGATGAAGTTCACATTCATCAGCGGCAGGTATTTCGCCTGGATCGCGCGGGCCGCCGCGAAATCGCCGCCCAGGCAGTGCTGCGCGAGCAGCGCCATTTCGGCGGGGATTTCGTTCGACACCACGCTGATGATCCCGCGTCCGCCCAGCGCGCAGAGCGGGATCGTGATCGCGTCGTCGCCGGAGAGGACCGTGAAGCTCGCCGGTACTTCGTTCAGGATCGTCGCCATCTGCCCGACGTTGCCGCTGGCTTCCTTGACGCCGACGATGTTGGGGATCTTCGCCAGCCGGGCCAGTGTCGCCGGTTCGACGTTCACTCCCGTGCGCCCCTGAACGCTGTAGACCACGATGGGCAGCCGGACCGCCGACGCAATCGCCGAATAGTGCTGGTAGAGGCCTTCCTGCGTAGGCTTGTTGTAGTACGGTGTGACGGAGAGGATCCCGTCCACGCCCATCGACTCCAGCTCGCGCGCCAGTTCGATCACCTCGTGCGTGTTGTACCCGCCCGCGCCTGCCAGCACCGGCACCTTGCCCTTGGCTTGTTCGAGCGTGATCTCGACCACGCGGAGGTGCTCGGCGCGAGTCAGCGTCGGGCTCTCGCCGGTGGTGCCGCACGGAACCAGAAAATTGATGCCCGCCTCGATCTGCCGCCGCACCAGCGTGCGCAGCGTAGCTTCATCCAGCGATTGATCTCTCTTGAACGGCGTAACCAGCGCCGTCCCGCATCCAGTGAACATGTGCCACCTCCAGGAAAACCAATATTAGTCCCGGATACACACGGACGCACAGGGATAAAACAGCTTCTTATCTTTGCGCATCCGCGTCCATCCGCGGCCATTCATAAAAACCCTTCTTGCCGATGATCCAGTGCGCGGCCTTCAATGCGCCGCGGGCGAAACCCTCGCGGCTTCTTGCCGTGTGCCGCAAGGTAATCGTGTCCGCCGCGCTGTCGAATCCGATCTCGTGAACGCCCGGGATCGCCCCGGCACGATTGCTGCCTACATCGATGTTGCGCGCGTACCCGGCGTCTTTCATCTTCTCCACCAGCTTCAGCAGCGTTCCCGATGGCGCGTCCTTCTTGGACGAGTGGTGGATCTCCCAGGCCCAGGCGCCGTACTCGGGCTCCGCCGCAAGCAGCTCGGCAGCTTCCGCAACCAGCCGGAAGAATACGTTCACGCCAGTGGAGAAGTTCGGGCTCCACACCAGTCCCGTGCCGTGCCGCTCCACTGCCCTTTTGGCGCGGTCGATATACTCCAGCCAGCCCGTCGTCCCAACCACCATCGGCACACCGAGCGCCGCGATGCCTTCGATGTTGGCCGGCACCGCCGCGGGAATGGAAAACTCGATCGCCACGTCGATGCCCGCGAAATTCGCCCCGCCCAGCCCCTCGCCGTTCGCGTTGTTGAATTCGTCGAGCTTCAGCGCGACCTCGAACCCGTACTCCGGCGCGAGCTGTTCGACGAGCTTGCCCATTTTGCCGTAGCCGACGATCGCGAGCTTAGGCATTCACGGTCTCCGCACGCTCGAAGACGTTCGCGTCCAATGTCGAGAAGAACTCCTCGTGCAGCGCCCTCACCGTGCGTGCGAGGTCCGCTTCCGCCACGACGAAGCTAAGGTTCAGCAGGCTGGCGCCCTGGCTGATCATGCGAATGTTGATCCCATCCAGCGCGTTGAAGACGCGCCGCGCCACGCCTGGCGTGAAGCGGATATTCTCGCCTACCAGGCACACGATCACGTTATCGTGCTCCACCGAGACTTCCGCGAACTGCCGCAGCTCGCCCAGCACCAGGTCCAGGCGGTTCGTGTTGTCGATCGTCAGGGACACGCTCACTTCGCTGGTTGAAACCATGTCCACTGCCGTCTCGTAACGGTCGAAGACCTCGAAGATCCGGTGCAGAAATCCGTGCGCCATCAGCATGCGGGTCGAATGAATGTTGACCGCGGTAATCTTCCGCTTGCACGCGATCGACTTCACGGTGTTTTCGCAAACCACCGAGTCCGCGGTGATGCGCGTCCCCGATACGTCCGGCCGGCGCGAATTCAGGATCAGCACCGGAATGTTCTTCTCGATCGCCGGCAGCACGGTCGCGGGATGCAGCACCTTGGCTCCGAAATACGCCAGCTCCGCCGCCTCGGCGAAGGAGATCGCTTTCACCCGGTGTCCGCCCGTCAGGATCGTCGGATCGGCGGTGAGCATGCCATCGACGTCGGTCCAGATCTGGATCTCTTCGGCGCCGATTCCCGCGCCTGCGATCGACGCCGTGAAGTCGCTCCCTCCGCGACCCAACGTCGTGGTTACGCCATCTTCGGTCGAGGCGATGAACCCGCCCATCACCACCACGCTGCGCGCGGCGATCGGCGGGATCTTCTTCGCCAGCCGCGCGTACGTCTCCGGGAAGTTGGGCGCGGCCTGAGTGTGCCGGCGGTCGGTGATCACCACGTCGCGCGAATCGACATGCTCCGCCTTCATTCCGAAATGGCGGAACGCCAGCGTCACGATGTAACTCGAGAGGCGCTCGCCGTAGCTGGAGATGGCGTCGATGGATCGCGGCGTCAGCTCGCCCAGCACCGCCAGCCCTTTCACCAGCTCCGTCAGCTCCTGGAAATGCTCGTCCAGCGTACGGTCGAGCTGCGCCCGGTCAGAGAGCGGCGTCACCTGCCGCGCCTCCCGCGAGTGCATGTCGCGCAGGTCGTGAATCTGCCGGATGTACTCGTCGCGCTTGCCCCCGATGGCGCTGTTGGCGATGGCCAGCAGCCTGTTCGTGGTCTTCCCCATCGCCGAGACGACAACCACCGGCCGCAGCGCCTCACGTGCCTTCACGATTCCCGCGACCCGCTCGATCGCGGCGGCGCTCTCTACCGAGGTGCCGCCGAACTTCATGACGATCATGCGCCGAGCAGTCCTTCCGATTGCATCAGCTCGGCGTTGAGCACTGCCGCTCCTGCCGCGCCGCGAATCGTGTTGTGGCTCAGCACCACGAACTTCCAGTCGAGGGCGGGGCAGGGGCGCAACCGGCCGACGAACGCCGTCATGCCCCGATCCCGCTCCGCGTCCTTGCGCGGTTGCGGACGATTCTGTTCCGTCAGGTAGACCACTGGCTTCGGCGGGGCGCTCGGCAGCCTGCGCTCCTGCGGCGCGCTGGTGAATTCGTCGAATGCCGCGCGAATATCGGCCTCACTGGGCTTACCCGAAAACTCCAGGCTCACCGTTTCGGTGTGCCCGTCCACCACCGAGACGCGATTGCAGTGCGCACTCACCTTCGCCGCCAGGGGCTCGATATGGTCCCCCGCGAATTCTCCCAGGATCTTCTGCGTCTCCACCTGCATCTTCTCTTCTTCGCCGCCGATGTAGGGGATCACGTTGCCCTGGATGTCCATCGACGCTACCCCCGGATACCCCGCGCCGCTGATGGCTTGCATCGTGGTCACGATCACCTTCGTGATGCCGAACGGCTTCAGAGGGCCCAGGCCCATCGTCAGGCCGACGGTCGAGCAGTTCGGGTTGGTGACGATCTGCCCCTTCCAGCCGCGCGCCTTCTGGGCGCAGACCAGCTTCAGGTGATCGGGATTGACTTCGGGCACCAGCAGCGGCACGTCCCGCTCCATGCGGTGATTCTTGGAGTTGGAAACCACCACGTGCCCGGCCTCGGCGAACGCGCGCTCGATTTCGGTCGCCACGTTCGCATCCATCGCGCTGAAAACGAGGTGCGGCGCACTGCCCGGCTTGCATTCCTCGACGGTCAGGTCCGCGACCGGATCCGGGACGCCGCCCGCCAGGTGCCACGTCATGGCGTCCTTGTACTTCTTGCCCGCCGAGCGGTCGCTCGCTCCCAGCCACTTCAGGTCGAACCACGGATGGCCCTGCAAGAACTTGATGAAATGCTGCCCCACCATGCCAGTGGCGCCGAGAATGCCTACTTCGATTCGCGTTTGCATAGATCTCTCACGATACGTTGATAAAGTTCCACTGCTTCCAAAAGCTGCGTCTTGGGTACCCGCTCCTCGAGGGTATGAGCCACATGAATGCTTCCCGGTCCGATCAGGAACGGCTCGCCCCACGCGCCGCCGAACGCCGGGATATCGGTGGTGAACGCGACCACCGTGGTTGGAATGGCGTCTACCGCGCCCAGGTGGAGCGCCGGAATCTCGATGACCTCGCGTAGCTCCGCGAGCCCTTCGGCGGCGCGGGCCAGGTCCGCCTTGATTTCCGTGGATTCGCCCACCAGCCGGATCATCACGTCCGCTTTGGCCTCGTCGGCGATCACGTTAGGCGCGCGCCCGCCGGAGAGCGTTCCCACGTTCAGCGTGCTCGGCCCGAGCAGGGGGTCCGAGGGCAGGGGAATGCGCCGGATCCCGTCCAGTGCGTCCAGCAGCTTGTGAATCGCCGATTCGCCGAGTTCGGGATACGCCGAGTGCGCCATCTTGCCGGCGGCAACGACCTCATACCGCAGAGCGCCCTTGCTGCCCAGCGCCAGCTTGTTCTCCGTCGGCTCGCCGTTGACGATGTAGCGCGATCCGCGCGGCGTGGTCGCAGCCTTGTAAGCGCCGGCCGAATTGCGCTCCTCTCCCACCACGAACAACAGTCCGATATCGCGCTGTCCCGCCGCGAGCAGTGCCTCGACAGCCTTGATCATGCTCGCGATGATGCCCTTGGTGTCGCACGCCCCGCGGCCCCAGATGTGTTCCTCGTCTTCCCGGGAAGCCACGAACGGCGGCACGGTGTCCAGGTGCGTCGAGAGAGTGACTGCAAGCGCGTCGCCCCACTTCGCGAACAGGTTGAAGCGGCGCGGCTCGACCTCCATCCGCTCGACTCGCCCGGCATATCGCGCTGCCAGCGGCGAGAGGTATTCGTAGAGGTAGTTTCCGACCGCCTCTTCGTTGTTGGTGATCGATTCGATGTCGATCAGCGCCCGCGTGAGTTCGAAGACGTTCATACGCTGCAATCACCCGGGGGAGGCCGACAGAGAAGGAAGAACACGCGGAATCCGCGTGCGTTTCATCCCCGATAGCGCTCCACCCGCCTGGGAACGGGTGACAGTGAGCCGGTATTGACCAGGCCCCCCAACCGCAGCCGGTTCGACTCCCGGCCCGGTTTCGGCGGAATGCATCCCGGCCCCTTTCGCCGAACCTCCGAAATCGATCGGAACCCCGGTCCGGCTACTCCTGGCCGCCGCGCCTCTACCGTGAAAGTCCTAGCATACCACGACACGTGCGATTGACTTTGGCCAATCGCCTGTCCAATCTAAGACTCCCTGGACCTGCTTCAGCGCGATGATCCTCTCCTCGATGCGCCGGCTCTTCCTCATCGTCCGTTCCCTTTTTAAGATTGGAGAACTCTAATTATGAATGACAGAGATTTCGGGGGGCAGGTCAACAAGCAGGATTAGCACGATTGTCGGGGAGGCGTTGCGGGGGCTTGCCGAGGCGCACGAGTCTCTGTTTCTTTCGGGCATCATCCGAACCGCAATGTCCTCCGATGACGAAGCTCTGTAACACCTCGCGTCGCATTCCCAGTGGGCACAATTACGGGCACAACGCGCCGAATTAAGAGAAGGCGAAAGGCCGTTGAGTGCACCTAAGCTATTGAGTGGTTTGGTGCGGATGAGAGGACTTGAACCTCCACGGAGTTGCCCCCACTAGAACCTGAATCTAGCGCGTCTGCCAATTCCGCCACATCCGCGTTCGGATTGGCCCACCTTATACTACGTCGACGCCCATGCTTCGCGCGGTGCCGCGGACCGAGTTCATCGCCGCTTCCAGGTCGAAGCAGTTCAGATCGGGCATCTTGATCTTGGCGATCTCCTCCACCTGCTTCTGCGTGATCTTGCCGACCTTGTTCTTGTGTGGCTCGGCCGAACCCTTTGCCAGGTTCACCGCGCGTTTGATCAGCACCGGCACCGGCGGCGTCTTGGTGATGAAGGTGAACGAGCGGTCCGAGTAGATCGTGATGACCACCGGGATGATCAGCCCTTCCTGGTCCTTGCTCGAGGTCTTCGCGTTGAAGGCCTTGCAGAAATCCATGATATTGACGCCCTGCGGGCCGAGCGCGGTCCCCACCGGCGGCGCCGGAGTGGCCTTGCCTGCCGGGATTTGGAGCTTCACCTGAGCCGTTACTTTCTTCGCCATACGTTAACCTTTTTCCACCTGCAAGAATTCCAGTTCCACCGGGGTCGCCCGCCCGAAAATCGTCACCATCACGCGCAGCGTCCCGCGCTCCGTGTTGACTTCGTCCACCTTGCCCGAGAAATTCGCGAACGGCCCGTCGACAATGCGCACCGAATCGTTCTTCTCGAACGTCATCTTGGGACGCGGCCGCTCCGCACTCGACGCCTGCCGGTACAGAATCGAATTCACTTCCTCGGGGCTGAGCGGAACAGGAGAATTGCCCCCGCCGACAAAACCCGTGACGCGCGGCGTGTTCTTGATTTCGTGCCACAGCGCGTCGCTCATCTCCATCTCCACCAGCACGTACCCTGGATAGACCAGGCGCTTGCTGGTGACCTTCTTGCCGTTGCGCAGTTCGACCACTTCTTCGGTCGGAATCAGAATCTGGCCGATCTTGTCACCGAAACCGAAGGCGTCGGCGCGCGTGCGCAGTGATTCCTGAACTTTGTGCTCGAATCCGGAATAGGTGTGAATGATGTACCACTTCTTGGGAGAGTTTGGATCGTATCCCGGCGCCGCCGTCTCCGCCGCGGCAGGTTCCGATTCTGCGGCAACAGGCGGTGTGGGCTCCGCGGCTCCCCCTTCGGCGTGAGGCTCCGCGTCGGCGTGAGATTCCGCGGACTCGCCTTCCGGCTGCTCGTCGAAATAATTCTGTTCGTCGGACATAGTCGTCTATCTGCCGGTGAAGAACGAGAAAATCGCGTTCGTGCCCTTCCTCAGAAGCGAGTCGATCACCGCGAAGTACGCCGCGAAGGCGAAGACGCTGATGATTACCACCGCAGTCGTGCTCTCGACCTGCTTGCGGTTCGGCCAGGTGACACGGCGCATTTCCAGCCTCAAATCATTGACGTATCCCTTGGTGCCGTCGACCCAAGCTTTGACATCCGCAGCCATAAACCTTCCTTACGAAACTTCCCTACCCAACTTTTTAGCGGGTGTTTGGCAGGGGCGGAGGGATTCGAACCCCCACTCGCGGTTTTGGAGACCGCTGGTCTGCCGTTAAACCTACGCCCCTACATCAGCCCCCGTCCGGGGACAGCGCCCCGGTACCCAGGGGCACTCCCATTCTACTTGATTTCCTTGTGGGGCTGGTGCTTCCGGCAGTGCCGGCAGAACTTCTTGATCTCCAGCCGCTCGGTAGTGGTCTTCTTGTTCTTCGTCGAGCTGTAGTTGCGATTCTTGCACTCGGTGCACTGGAACGTAATGATGTCGCGAGGCATCTCTGTACTCCTGATCTACTTGATGATTTCGGTTACCGTGCCGGCGCCTACCGTGCGGCCGCCTTCGCGGATCGCAAACCGCAACCCCTTGTCCATCGCGATCGGCGTGATCAGCTCCACCGTCAGGTTCACG
>Ga0335080_10006898_pt1 | contig 11752 bp, 10 predicted proteins | sample Lox_Sample_34_FD_206720 | JGI IMG/M metagenome (GOLD analysis project Ga0335080, IMG submission 206720) | Soil microbial communities from Loxahatchee National Wildlife Refuge, Florida, United States - Lox_Sample_3.4 | ecosystem: Environmental > Terrestrial > Soil > Wetlands | place: USA...
GGTGCATCACCCCAAGGTCAACGTGCCGGTGCTGTGGTGGCGCTCGGTGGGCTCCACGCACACCGCGTTCGTGATGGAGACGCTGATCGACGAGATTGCCGACGCCACCAAGCAGGATCCGCTGGCCTACCGCCTCAGGCTGATGGGCGACGAACCGAAACACGCGCGCCATCGCGCGGCGCTGCAGCTGGCCGCCGACAAGGCCGGTTACGGTCGCAAGCAGTTGCCCACCGGCATGCATTGGGGCGTGGCGGTGCACGAGAGCTTCGAGTCGGTGGTGGCTTACGTGCTCGAAGCCGGCATCAAGGACGGCAAGCCGGTGATCGGCGCGGTCCATGCCGGCGTGCACTGCAACTTCTGCGTCAACCCGCGCACGGTGGAGGCGCAGGTGTTCGGCGCCGCGACGATGGCGCTGTCGACCACCTTGCCCGGTGCGGCGATCACCCTCAAGGACGGCGTCGTCGAGCAGAGCAACTTCGGCGACTACACGGTGGCGCGCATCACCGACATGCCGAAGGTCGACGTGCACATCGTGCCGAGCAGCGACCCGCCCAAGGGCATGGGCGAGCCGGGCCTGCCGCCGTTCGCGCCGGCACTGGCCAACGCGCTGCGGCGCGCCACCGGCAAGGCGCAGCGCGAGCTGCCGTTCCGCTTCGCGTGAAGGCTCAGCGGTGCGCGACGCCCTCGGGTGTCGTGCATCGCGCGATCCCGTGGCGCAGCGCCGGCGACGACATCACGCGGCGCGCCGCTCGTGCGCGAGCGCGACCTCGGCCAGCGTGTTCTTGTGCGCGACACCGCCTTTCAGGATCAGCTTCAGGCGCGACGCGTCCTGCAGCACGCGCACATCCTGCAGCGGGTTGCCGTCGACCACCAGCAGGTCGGCGAGTTGGCCTTCTTTCACGGTGCCCACCGGCAGCCCCATCAACTCACCGCCGACGCGGGTGGCGCACTGCAGCGCCTCGCTCGGCGAGTAGCCGAACAGCTTGACGAAGTGCTCGATGTCGCGCGCGTTGGTGCCCTGCGGCGTCCACGCGAAGCCGTAGTCGCCGCCGATCACCACGCGGATGCCGCGCTTGCGCATCTGCTCGTAGGTGCGCTGCGAGCTCTCGATGCAGCGCTGCATGCCGAGGTCGATCGCCACCGCGCGCGTGATGCCCCACGGCTCGGCCTCGTACAGCGTGTTGTGGATGAGGCCGATCGCCGGGCCGACGAACACGCGGTCGCGCGCCGCCTCGAGCAGGTCGAGCGCCTCGTCGTCGGCCATCTCGCAGTGGTAGATGACGTCGACGCCGCACTGCACCGCACGCTTGACCGCGTTGCCGGCGCGCGAGTGCGACGCCACGCGGCGGCCGTAGCTGTGCGCCACCTCGCAGGCGGCGCGCACCTCTTCCTCGCGCATCACCGTCATGCCGCCCTTGGCGGGCACGAAGTCGTCGCCCGAGATGTTGAGCTTGACGTTGTCGACGCCCTCGCGGATGCAGGTGCGCACCACGCGCACGATGTCGTCGACGCCGTCGGCGACGATCGCGAAGCTGTCGCGCATCAGGTGCTGGCGGTTCTCGTCACCGAGGCCGCCGGTGACCGTGATCTCGGGGCTGGCGGCGCGGATGCGCGGCCCCGGGCTGCGCCCGGAGGCGACCTCGTTGCGCACCACCACGTCGAGGCGCAGCTTGGCGCTGGCCGCGCTGTAGGCGCTGGTGAAACCGGCGTCGAGCAGTTTCTTGGCGTTGTGCAGCGTCTCGATCACGTGCTCCTCGGGCGGGATGTCGCCGAGGTCGGTGTTCTTGGTGGCGCCGCAGAACGAGAGGTGCGCGTGGCCTTCGACCAGGCCCGGCATCAGCGTCATGCCCAGCGCGTCGATGACATCGAGCCCTTCCGGCGCGCGTGCGCCCGCGCTGCCACGCAGTACCTGGCGGATGCGATCGCCCTCGATCAGCACGTCGGCAGCGAACGGCGCCGCGCCGCTGCCGTCCCAGACCTGCGCATTGCGGATCAGCTGGGCCATCGTTGGTCTCCTGCGGTGGTTCGTCGTCCGCGCAGTGTGCATCCGCACGGTGGCGCTGCCAACGAGGGACTTACACCGGGCCGGTGACCGCGTGCCCGGCGCGCGTCGTGCCGGCCTCTTGCGCGGCGCGTGACGCTACATGCCCCAGCGCAGCGCCGCGGTGTGCACCGGTGCGTCCCACAGCGCGAGGCGCCCGCCGTCGACCGCGCTGACGGTGATCGAGCAGCCGGCCATTTCGAGCGACGTCACGTACGAGCCGGTCAGGTGCCGCGCCACCTTGACGCCGGCGCCCTTGAGCACCCGGTGCGCGGCGTTGACCATGAGGTAGAGCTCGAGCAGCGGCGTGCCGCCGAAGCCGTTGACCAGCAGGATCACCTCCTGCCCCGGCTTGAGCGACAGGTCTTTCAGGATCGCGCCGGTCAGTTCGCCGGCGATGTCGTCGGCGCTGGCCAGCCTGACGCGGCGGCGTCCCGGCTCGCCGTGGATGCCGACACCCATCTCCATCTCGTCGGCGCCGATCTGGAACGTCGGCTTGCCGGCGGCCGGCACCGTGCACGAGGTGAGCGCCACGCCCATCGACGCGGTGGCCTTGTTGACGTCGTCGCCCAGCGCCTTCAAGGCGGCGAGTTTGTCGCCGCGCTCGGCCGCGGCACCGACGATCTTCTCGACGATCAGCGTGCCGGCGACGCCGCGCCGCCCGGTGGTGTAGGTGGAGTTCTCGACCGCGACGTCGTCGTTGACGATCACGGTGGCGTTCTCGCGGTCGAGCATCTCGGCGGCCATCTCGAAATTCATCATGTCGCCCGAGTAGTTCTTGACGATGAAGAGCACGCCGGCGCCGCCGTCGACCGACTGCGCCGCGGCCAGCATCTGGTCGGGCGTCGGCGACGTGAACACCTGGCCCGGACACGCGGCGTCGAGCATGCCGTGGCCGACGAAGCCGGCGTGCAGCGGCTCGTGGCCCGAGCCGCCGCCGGAAATCAGCGCCACCTTGCCGGCTTTCAGCTGGCGCCGGCGCACGAACTGGCGCTGTTCGCCGAGCGACACGATGTCGCCGTGCGCGGCGGCGAAGCCGTCGAGGCTTTCGGAGAGCACGCTGTCGACGTCGTTGATGAGCTTCTTCATGGCGGTTCCTAGTGATGGGTCACAGCGCGTCGCACAGCGCGCCGATGATCAGGGCCATCGAACGCGAGCCCGGGTCCACGTGGCCGAGCGCACGCTCGCCGAGAAACGACGCGCGGCCCTTGATCGCGTCCATCTTGGCCGTGGCCTGGGCGCTGTCGAAGGCGCATTGTCGGACCCGCGTGACCAGGTCGTCGCCGCCCTGCGCCAACACCTTCTGCACCGGATCGAGCACGTCGAGCAGCGTCTTCTGGCCGACCTCGACCTTGCCGAGCCGGCTCAGCGCGGCGATTGCGGCAGCGAGCGCGGGCGCGAAATCGGCGGCGGCGGGTTGCGCCGGCAGCTCCTTGCCCAGCGTGACCAGCAGCGTGCCGAACACCGGGCCCGACGAGCCGCCGACGGTGGACATGCAGGTCATGCCCATGCCTTTGAGCGCATCGTTCAGGCTCTTGCCCTCGAGCTCGGGCAGCTTGGCCTGGATGGCGAGCGCGCCGCGCTTCATGTTCAGACCATGGTCGCCGTCGCCGATCGCCGAGTCGAGCGCGGTCAGCTCCTCGACATGGTCGACCAGCGTCTGCGTGCAGGCCATGATGATCGTGCGCAGCGGCGGCATCGTCTCTCCCTGGATGCTAGTTCGTGATGCGTTGGCCGCCGGCGTCGAAGAACAGCGGTGCGCTGAACTCGATCGACACCGCGCGCCCGGGCTCGAGCCCGGTGGTGTCGCGGCACAGCGCCACCATCTCGATGTCGCTGCTGGTGGCGCCGGCCAGCGCGACGTAGACGTGCGTCTGGTCGCCGAGGTGCTCGACGCGCCGCACCAGCGCGCGCGCGTGGCCGCTGTCGTGGCCGTTGGCCAGGCGCAGCCGCGAGCCGTCGGGCCGCACGCCGATGGTCGCGGCGGCCGCGGGCGCCGGCAGGCTGCCGGTCACCGCGCGCGGCAGCAGGTTGATGCGCGGCGAGCCGAGCCGCGCGGCGACGGTGCTGCTCACCGGGTCGCGGTAGATCTGTTGCGGCGTGCCCACCTGCACCAGCGCGCCGTGGTCGAGCACGCCGATGCGCGTGGCCAGCGTCATCGCCTCGATCTGGTCGTGCGTCACGTACAGCAGGGTGGCGCCCATGTCCTGCTGGATGCGCTTGAGCTCGAGCCGCAGGTCGTTGCGCAGCTTGGCGTCGAGCGACGACAGCGGCTCGTCCATCAGCGTGACGGCCGGCTCGCGCACCAGCGCGCGGCCGATCGCCACCCGCTGCATCTGGCCGCCCGACAGCTTCGTTGCCGAATTGCCGAGCTTGTCGTCGATGCGCAGCAGCTTCGCCACCTCGGTCACCTTGCGCTGGATCTCGGCCTCCGGCGTGCGCCGCAGCGGCGAGCGCAGCGGAAACGCCAGGTTGTCGAACACGCTCAGGTGGGGGTACAGCGAGTACTGCTGGAACACGAAAGTCACGTCGCGCAGCGCCGGCGCGAGGCCGCTGACGTCGTGGCCGCCGATGTGCACCGCACCGGCATCGGGCTTTTCGAGGCCGGCCACAAGCCGCAGCGTGGTGGTCTTGCCGGCGCCGCTGGGCCCGAGCAGCACGATGAACTCGCCCGAGGCCACCTCGAGCTGCAGCTCGCGCACCGCCTGCACGTCGCCGAAGCGCTTGGAGAGGCCTTGCAGCAGCAGGTCAGCCATGGGCCGCTCCGAGGCTGGGCGCCGCGCGCGGAGTGCGCGCGATCGCGTTGTCGTCGTGGCGCGCGGTGCGCAGCGCGCGGCCGCTGCCGGCGTCGAACAGCGACACCTGCGCCGTCTCGAACGCCAGGCCGAGCCGGTCGCCGCGCTGCACCGCGAGCTCGGGTGCCACCCGCGCACGCAGCGTCGTGCCCTCGGCGACGCGGCAGGTCACGATCTGGCTGCTGCCGAGGTATTCGGTGCCGAGCACTTCGGCGCGCAGCGACGACTCGGCACTGAAGCGCACGTGCTCGGGTCGCACGCCGAACAGCAGCTGCGCGGCGGGCGCGTCCTCGCGCAACTCCGGCACCGGCAGCAGCGACTCGCCGAGGCGCAGCTGCCGCGCGCCAGAGGCATAGCCACCCGGCAGCGGCACGAAGTTCATCGCTGGCGAGCCGATGAAATCGGCGACGAACACGCTGGCCGGCCGGTCGTACACCTCCTGCGGCGCGCCGAGCTGCTCGATCACGCCCTGGTTCATGATGGCGATCGTGTCGGCCATCGCCATCGCTTCGAGCTGGTCGTGCGTGACGTAGACGGTGGTGGCGTGCAGGCGGTCGTGCAGGGCGCGCAGCTCCTGGCACATCAGCTCGCGGAACTCGGAGTCGAGGGCGCCGAGCGGCTCGTCCATCATGAACGCCAGCGGCTGGCGCACGATGGCGCGGCCGAGCGCCACGCGCTGACGGTCGCCGCTCGACAGCCCCGAGACCGGCTTGTCCAGCAGGTGCTCGATGCGCAGGATGCGCGCCGCCTCGGCCACCTTGGCCGCGGCCTGGTCGCGCGGCACGCCCTGCGACACCAGCGGGAATGCGATGTTCTTGCGCACGTTCATGTGCGGGTACAGCGCGAACAGCTGAAACACGAACGCGATGTCGCGGTGCGATGCGCGCTTGAAGGTGACATCCTCGTCGCCGAGGAAGATCTGCCCCGCGGTGGGCAGCTCGAGCCCGGCGATCATGCGCAGCGTCGTCGTCTTGCCGCAGCCCGACGGCCCGAGCAGGCAGAAGAACTCGCCGTCCTCGACCGTGAAGGTCGAGTCCCTCACGGCGACGAACTCGGCGAACGCCTTGTGCAGGTTCTGGACGCGGATCTGGGCCATGGCTCGTCCGGTCCTATCGCGGAAACTTCGACACGATGGTGAACATCGCGACGCCGGCCAGCGTGGTGGCGAACGAGTACGTGTACAGCACCAGCGCGAACGGCTGCAGCATCATGAAGATGCCGAGCGCGATCACGATGCACGCCGCCATCTCGAGCGGGCCGCGGCGCAGCCAGGTGGGCCAGCGGGTCGACTTCATTTCCGCACCGCTCCGAAGGTGATGCCGCGCAGCAGGTGCTTGCGCAGCAGGACGGTGAACACCAGGATCGGCACCAGGAACAGCATCGTGCCGGCGGCCACCGCGGGCCAGTCCTGCCCGCCCTCGCCGATGATGATCGGGATGAACGGCGGCGCCGTCTGCGCCTCGCCGCTGGTGAGGAGTACCGCGAAGGCATACTCGTTCCAGGCGAAGATCAGGCAGAAGATCGCGGTGGCGACGATGCCGGTGGTGGCTTGCGGCAGCACCACCTTGCGAAAGGCCTGCAGCCGCGTGTAGCCGTCGACCATCGCGGCCTCCTCGTACTCGCGCGGGATCTCGTCGATGAAGCCCTTGAGCAGCCACACCGCGAGCGACACGTTCACCGCGCTGTACAGCAGGATCATGCCGAGCTTGGTGTCCGACAGCCCGAGCTCGCGGTACATCAGGTAGATCGGGATCGCCACCGCGATCGGCGGCATCATCCGCGTGCTCAGGATGAAGAACATCAGGTCGTCCTTGCCGGGCACCTTGAAGCGCGAGAACGCGTAGGCCGCCATCACGCCGAGGCCGACCGAGAGAATCGTCGAGCCGATCGCGATCACCAGCGAGTTGACGAAGCGCGGCAGGTAGTTCGACCGGCTGACCACCACCATGCTGTTGCCACGCGCGATGCGCTCGCACACGCTGTCGGCCGGCGGCAGGCTCTTGATGTACTCCTCGGTCTGCCGCGAGCGGGTGGTGAACAGGTTGCAGAAGCCTTCGATCGACGGCTCGAACACCACCTTGGGCGGGTAGCTGATCGAATCGGGCGGGCTCTTGATGCTGGTGAGCAGGATCCACATCAACGGCACCAGCGTGATCAGCGCGTAGAGCACGACGACGCTCATCGCCAGCTGCTTGGAGCGGGCCGTGGGCTCGACCACGGAGTGCGCGGTGCTGATGCCCTTGTTCATGCCTGTGCTTCCGCTTGCATTTGGTTGAGCGAGGCAAAGCCGGGGGCGGGTGTGCGCCGGCGCTCGAATGCGGCAGCCCCTCGCTGCGCGAGGGGTTCCCTGCGCGGGTACCGCCCGCCGCGCCGCGCAGCCGGCGCACATGTTGCGTGCGCAGCGCATTCGCCAAATGGAGGTGCAGGGACAGTCATCTCATTCACCGGTTCTTCACCGCGTTGAGCGCCTTGACGTAGATGTTCGCCAGCCCGAACACCGCGACGAACAGGATGATCGCCAGCGCCGACGAGTAGCCGGTGCGCCACTTCTCGAACGCCTCGCGCTTCAGCGTGATCGACACCACCTCGGTGGTCGAGCCCGGCCCGCCGTTGGTCAGCAGGTTGACGAGGTCGAACATCTTGAAGTTCTCGATGCCGCGGAACAGGATCGCCAGCATCACGAACGGCAGCACCATCGGCAGCGTGATGCTCCAGAACTGCCGCCACGGCGACGCGCGGTCGACCTCGGCGGCCTCGTAGATGTAGTCGGGGATGCTGCGCAGCCCGGCCAGGCAGATCAGCATCACATACGGCGTCCACATCCAGGTGTCGACGATGACGATCGCCCACGGCGCCAGCTTCACCGAGCCGAGCATCTCGAAGCTCGACGGCGGGATGCCGGTGAAGAACGACACCGCGTAGTTGAACAGGCCGATCTGCGGTTGGTACAGGAAGGCCCAGAAGTTGCCCACCACCGCCGGCGACAGCATCATCGGGATCAGGATCACCGTGGTCCAGAAGCCATAGCCGCGGAACTTGCGGTCGATCAGCCACGCCAGGCCGAAGCCGATCAGCGTCTGCAGCAGGATGGTCCAGAAGAGGAAGTGCGCCGTCGCCTGCATCGGCCCCCAGACGTCGGGGTCCGTGAGGATGCTGACGTAGTGGTCGATGCCGACGCCGGCGATCGTTGCATTGGGTCGGTTGGCGCGGAAGTTGGTGAATGACAGCCGCACCGTCCAGATCAGCGGAAAGATGTTGATCGCCAGCAGCAGCACGATCGTCGGCGCGATGAAGAGCCACGCGATCGCGCGGTCCGACAGCCCGCGCACGCGCCGCGCCAAGGCCACCGGCGTGGCGTGCGCGGCGCGTTCGGCGAGTGTCGGAGGCGCATTCATGACATTGCAATGGTGATGGTCACAGAGGCAAAACACCGCGAATCCGCGCCGCTCCAGCGGCGCATCCCCGAGCGGCGGCTGCGGATCTGGCTTTGCCAGGCCGTTGGCGGCGCCCCCCGGGGTTCCGAAGGAGCCCCTTCGTGGCTCCGGGGGAGGCGGCCGCCGGGCCGCCTCGGGGGTGGGTCGTCTACTTCAACTTTCCGTCTTCCTTGAACACCTTCTTCCAGTCACCGAGCAGGCCGTCGAGCGCCTGCTTGGCGGTGCCCTTGTCGGCGACCACATAGTCGTGGATCCACTTCTGTTCGGCCAGCAGCAGTTGCGCGTAGCTCGGCTCGGCCCAGAAGTCGACCACCTGGTCCATCGCGGTCAGGAACTCGGCGGCGAACGGGGCGCTCTTCTTGAAGCCGGGGTCGTTCAGCACGGCCTTATGGCACGAGTAGCCGCCCAGCGCCCACCACTTCTTCTGCACGTCGGGCGTCGCGAACCACTTGATGTAGGCCAGCGCCTCGGCGCGATTGGCCGAGTACGACACCACCGAGATGCCCTGGCCGCCGAGCTGCGAGCCCTTGCCCTTGGGACCCGACGGATTGACGAAGAAGCCGATCTTGTCGCCGCCGACGTTCGGGTCCTTGTAGAGGCCCGGGAAGAAGGCGAACCAGTTCATCATCATCGCCACCTGGCCCGACTTGAACGCGTCGAGGCCTTCACCCATGTACGAGTTGGTCAGTCCCGGCGGCGTGCAGCACTTGTAGAGCTCCTTGTAGAACTCCAGTCCCTTCACCGCATCGGGGCCGTTGACGAACCCGTCCATCGCATAGGGCTTCTTCGGGTCTTCGTACTTGAAGCCGTACGGGTAGAGCACGTTGCTCACGCCCATCGTGATGCCTTCGGAGCCGCGCTCGGTGAAGAGGTAGGTGCCGTAGACCTTCTTGCCGTCGATCTGTTTGCCGGTGAAGAACTCGGCCACGTGCTTGAACTCGTCCCAGGTCTTGGGCGCCTCGAGCTCGTGGTTGTATTTCTTCTTGAACTCGGCGCGCAGCTCGGGCTTGGCGAACCAGTCCTTGCGGTAGGTCCAGCCGAGCGCGTCGCCCATCGCCGGCAGCGCCCAGTAGTTCGGCGTGCCCTTGGGCCACTCGGCGTAGCCGAGCACGGTGGCCGGCGCGAAGTCGCTGATCTTGATGCCCTCCTTGGCGAAGAAGTCGTTCAGCTTCACGTAGTGGCCGCTCTCGGCCGAGCCGCCGATCCACTGGCTGTCGCCGATGATCAGGTCGCACAACTTGCCCTTGGAGTTGAGCTCGTTGAGCATGCGGTCGGCGAAGTTCGGCCATGGCACGAACTCGAACTTCATGTTGATCTTGGTCTGCGCCGTGAAGTCTTTCGACAGCTCGACCAGCGCGTTGGCCGGGTCCCAGGCCGCCCAGCACAGCGTGATGGTCTTGCCCTGTGCCAATGCACCGCTGCTGCCCAGGCCGAGCAGTGCGGCTGCTGCCAGCGACAACGCCGGCAGCTTCTTCAACAGTGATCTCATGTAGGGTCTCCTAACTTGATGGCTGTCACGAACACACGCATCCGACCGCCGTTCAGTGCAGGTTCTCGGCCGTCAGGATCTCGACGCGCGGTTGCACCACGTTGAGTGCCCCGCGCACGTTCTCGCACAGCGCGCGCAGCACACGCGCGGCCGTTGAAATGCAGTAGTGGATGTCCTGGTGCAGCACGTAGGCCAGGCCGTTGGCGGCCAGCAGCGCCCGGTGCTCGTCGGTGAGGTCGTGTGCGATCACCGCCACGTTGCCGGTCAGGCCCAGGCTTTCGATCGCGCGCGCGACGCCGGCGCTGCCCGAACCGACGTTGTAGATGCCGGCGACGCGGCCGAGATCGACTTCCTTGCTGCGCAGAAATCGCAGCAAGGCGCGGCAAGCGCCGGCATCGCTGCCCGGCAGGTCGGGCGTGCGCTGCACCTTGATCTTGGCAAAACGCTCTTCGACCACCTGCGCGAAGCCGATGCGGCGCTCGATCTCGCCCGACAGCCGCGTGGCCTGCGAACTCAGCAGCAAGGTGTCGCGGTTGCCGACAGCCGCGATGCGCCCCAGCAGCAGCCCGGCAGTGCGCCCGGCGGCGCGGTTATCGGCGCCGACGTGCGTCTCGCGCATCGAGCCGGCGACGTCGGAGAACAGCGTCACCACGTGCACGCCGGTGCGCACCAGCTCGTTGATCGCCAGTTTCACCGGCGGCAGGTCGGGCGCCATGATCGCCATCGCGTCGCACTCGACCATCTGCGCCAGCTCCGCCGCGAACTGCACAGCGTCGCTGCTGTCGATGCGGTGGGTGATTTCGGTGATGTGCTGGTGCCGGAATTCACCGGCCGCCTGTGCGATCTGGCGATCGACCAGTTCGTTGAACGGCGACGCATCGGCCGTCAACACGAACGCGAAGCGAAAGTTGTCGCCCTTGCGCGGGCGGCCCCGTTGCGGCGGCGCGCCCAGTTCGGCCACCACCTGCATCACCCGCTGCACCGTCTCGGCGTTGACGCCAGGCCGCTTGTTCAGCACCCGGTCGACCGTGGCCGTGCCCACGCCGGCTTGGCGCGCGATGTCGGCGATGGTGGCGTTGGACATCGGATCGATGCGTTTGATGCACCATGGTAGACATCAGATTAAATAAATCAATCAAATCGACTAGTGGTTTTCGCGGGGGTGGTGCATGCGCGCACCGGAGCGCTGCGGCGACGGTCCGCCGCGGGGCGTGCGGCGACTCACTGACGCCGAGAGCTTCACCCAGCGCGCGCCGCGAGCCGGCGATGCCGCCACCGCTTCGATGAAGGCGACGCCTTTGAGAGCGTCGTTCTTTCTCGCTAGGGCCGTTTGCCGAACTCGGCGCAGTCCTTCGTCCAGCGCCGCGCCTGCTCGCTGATCGAGACGCCGAGGCCCGGCCGGTTGGGCACGTGCATGCGGCCGTCCTTGATGGTGAGCCGTTCGTCGAACAGTGGCTCGAGCCAGTCGAAGTGCTCGACCCACGGCTCGTGCGGGTAGGCGGCGCAGAGGTGCAGGTGGATCTCCATCGCGAAGTGCGGTGCCATGCGCAGCCGCGCCTGATCGGCCAGCGCCATGATCTTCAGGAACTGCGTGATGCCGCCGACGCGCGGTGCGTCGGGCTGGATGAAATCGACGCTCTTGTGGCGGATCAACTCGCCGTGCTCGGCCACGCTGGTCAGCATCTCGCCGCTGGCGATCGGGGTGTCGAGCAGCGCGGCCAGCGCGGCGTGCCCTTCGGCGTCGTAGGCATCGAGTGGCTCCTCGATCCACGTGAGGTTCAGCGGCTCCACCAGGCGGCCGAAGCGCTGCGCAGTGGTGCGGTCCCACTGCTGGTTGGCGTCGACCATCAGGTGGCAGCGCCCGTCGATCAGCTTGTGCACCGCCTGCACGCGCTGCAGGTCGGCCATCGGGTCGGGCTGGCCGACCTTGATCTTGATGCCGCCGATGCCGCGCTCGAGCAGGCCCTCGACGTTGCGCAGCACCTCGTCGATC